>Ga0194112_10005754_pt1 | contig 16573 bp, 15 predicted proteins | sample TA2MahC400mmetaG_FD_146191 | JGI IMG/M metagenome (GOLD analysis project Ga0194112, IMG submission 146191) | Freshwater microbial communities from Lake Tanganyika, Tanzania - TA2015016 Mahale Deep Cast 400m | ecosystem: Environmental > Aquatic > Freshwater > Lake | place: Tanzania: Lake... | reverse complement strand
GAGTTCCATGATATAAAAATAAAATCATGGAGAAAGTCATATTTTGCTGTTATCATGTCTAAAACATATCTGAATCGAACCATTGAGTCTAAATAATAGCCTGTTAACAATCTCATCCCCTATGTGTCCCCCTCACTTGTGGGTAAAGATTAGTCTCCCCAATGGGGAGAGGGGGAGGGTGAGGAGGGGTGGAAAAAGGGCGAATTCCAATTTTTTGTGGGGTTCGTCCTTTGTTTTTCCGACCTTTTCATTTATAATTTTTTTATAATCGGAGGAAAAAAGAAAATGAGACGTCATCGGGCTACTCTAACGATCATTCTCATTCTGACAGTGATTTTGTTATGGGGAGGTGGCCTTTCCCTCTCAAAAGATCGATTCCATCGATTTTCGATGGAGAATGGAATGAACGTGATCTTAGAGGAAAATAGAAATGTACCCGTGGTAGCTCTTCAAATCTGGGTAAAAGTGGGTAGCGGGGATGAAAGGGATGATGAGGCAGGCATGTGCCATTTTATTGAGCATATGCTCTTTAAGGGGACGGAGAAAAGAAGAGTCCGTGAAATGGCAAGGGAAATTGAATCATTGGGTGGGACGATCAATGCTTATACTTCTTATGACCAAACGGTTTATCATATTGCCATTGCCAGTCGTTACGCCGATATAGGCCTCGATATTCTTAGCGATGCAATTTTACATTCAACCTTCGACCCAAAGGAACTGGAGAGGGAGAGAGAGGTGATCTTAGAAGAGATACGTATGGGGCAGGATAATCCTCACAGAAGGCTCTTCAAGCAGACCATGGCCACTCTCTTTCGGCATCACCCTTATCGGAGACCCATCATTGGCTATGAAGAGACGATCAGGGCAATGAGGAGGGATCGGATAGTCTCATTTTTTAAAAAATGGTATGTCCCGAATCGGATGGTCTTTATCGCTGTAGGTGATTTTGAACTTTCCGAGATGGAAAAGAAAGTGAGAGAGGCCTTCAAAGAGTTTAAGCGATCTTCTGAAGACCTTCCTCAGAGGGTTGAGGAGTCAGAACAGATGGGAGTTCGTTCCATCATCTCCCAGGGTAATTTTAAAGAGACCTACCTTCATATTGCTTTTCCCATCCCTTCAGCCAAACACGAGGATACTCCAGCCCTCGACGCCCTTTCTCATATCTTAGGAGGGGGGGAAGCTTCCCGTCTGGTTCAGAGGGTAAAATTGGAGAAAGGACTGGTCCACTCCATTTCTTCCTCTTCCTTTACACCGAAAGACCCCGGAGCTTTTATCATCGAAACCGCTCTTGTTGCGGAGAACATCGATAAGGCATTGGAGGCGATTTTAAGGGAGATAGCCCGTTTGGGTCAGGGTGGCGTGACAGCGGAAGAATTACATCGTGTTAAAGTGAACGTTGAGAGTGGTCTCATCTATGATCGCCAGACTGTTCAGGGAGAGGCAAGAAAGATGGGATATTATGAGGCCACAACAGGAGATGTTCAATTTGAGAAAGAATATATGAGAAGGGTCGGTCTTCTAAGCGCCGAAGATATCCAAAAGGTGGTAAAGAGATACTTTAAGACCCCTCGTTTGGTCATCAGCCTCCTTGGTTCCTACGAAAAGGCTGATCTTTTTAACAACCTCTCTTTAAATGCGATCGTTGAGGGTTTGAAGCTCGAAGAATCGCTAATCGAAAAGAGAGAAAAAATGCCGGTTTTTAAAACCGTTTTGGACAATGGGGTTCGACTTATCGTGAAGGAAAACCGTGCCAACCCCATTGTTACCCTTCAAGCCTCTTTTCTGGGTGGTGTTCGGTTTGAAAAGGAGGATCAAAATGGGATTAATCAATTTATGGCGGTCATGGTGACCAAAGGTACGGAGAAACTGGGCAGCCTTGAAATAGCGAAAAAAGTAGAAAAGATGGCAGCCTCCCTCAGTGGCTTTTCTGGATATAACAGTTTTGGTTTGACCTTTACCTTTTTAAGCCAACATTTTGAGGAGGCGTTTGCCTTATTTACAGAGATTATAAAAAGTCCATCCTTTGACATAGAGGAAATGGAGAGGAGAAGACGTTTGATACTGGCCGCCATCCGTCAGATGAAGATAATCTGGGTTGGATGGTGTTTAAACTTTTCCGAAAAACACTTTTCGACAGACATCCCTATCGAATGGATACCTTGGGGACGATCTACTCTATCCAGAGATTGACCCAGAAGGATTTAAAAGAGTATTATCAGCGAATTGTCGTCCCAGAAAACATGGTCCTCACGGTGGTGGGTGATGTAGATTCGGATCAGGTGGTTCTTTCAGCCAAGAAAGGGTTTGGAGGCCTCCCGAGGAGGGGTTTTGTTCTCCCTGACATTCCTCAAGATTTCCCTCTGCAGAAAATAAAAAAGGCAGAGATGTATAAAATAAAAGAACAAGCACATTTCGTCCTTGGTTTCCTGGGGATCTCTTTCCAACATAGGGATCGGTATGCCATGGAGGTTTTAGATGCGGCCCTCTCCGGCCAGGGGGGAAGATTATTCTATGAGTTGAGGGATAAGGAGAGTTTGGCCTATGCATTGGATTTTATGGCCCATACGAATCTGGATCCTGGATTTATTGGAGTATATATGGGAACCCACCCAGATAAATTGGAGACAGCAATCAAGGGGGTATTAAGGGAATTGAAAAGAGTGAAAGAGGAGGGCCTAACAGAAGAGGAAGTGGAGAGGGCCAAGAAGTATATCATCGGTAACTTTGAAATCGGTCTTCAAACAACCGGTGCCCAGGCCAATCAGATCTCCCTTGACGAACTCTACGGTTTAGGATTAGATCATTATCAAAGATATCCTCAGGAGATTCAAAAGGTATCGAGAGAGGATGTCCAAAGAGTGACAAAACAATTTTTCAATTTAGAAGCCTATACCCTTGCCATTGTCCGCCCTCCGATTGAGAAAAAAGAATGACCTCACGACTGCAGATACATCCTTTCTTACTTAAAGACACTTTGGAGTGTGGACAATTTTTTCGTTTTACCAAGATTATGGATACCTATATCGTTCAAACCTCTGACCAAATTTTTTCCCTTTGGCAAAGAGGCGACTTTCTCTATTATGAGGGAGTGAAAGAATCTTTTCTAATCCGTTTTTTAAGATTAGAAGAGGATTTAGATTTGATCCTAAGAGAGATCGATCGAGATCCGTTCATTCACCTGGCCATTCAAAAATATCGTGGGATGAGGCTCATTCGACAGGATCCATGGGAGTGTCTGATCTCTTTCTTGTGCTCCTCTGCGAAGGCCATTCCTCATATCCGCACCATGATCGAAGCACTCTGTAAATCTACGGGAGAGAAGGTCCTTTGGGGGAACCATATAGGATATGGATTCCCAGAGGCTCATTGTATAGAAAGTGGTATCAAATTGGAATCGGTCAGGGCAGGGTTCAGAACAAATTACTTGGTTAAAGTTAGCCGATCGATAGATAGAAACCAACTCTATGCACTGAAAGGTTTGCCTTACAGAGATGCAAGGCAAAAATTGATGAGGCTTCCTGGAGTAGGAAGAAAGGTAGCCGATTGCACACTCCTCTACTCATTAGATTTTCTTGAAGCCTTTCCTATCGATACATGGATTAAAAAGGGGATGCAGAAGATTTATTTTGATGGAAAGAGGTTTGGAGAGAAGGAAGTGGAAGAGTTTGTATTGAACCATTTCGGCCCTTATGCCGGTTATGCCCAACTCTACCTCTACCATTTCTGGCGCCACCATCCATTTTAAACAATTCCTTGCGTAAAAATTAAGGGGTCAGGCGTGCATTATTCGGAAGCCATTAAATGGTGAATCTCTTAAAGCTCAGTCAGCTCTCCTTTTCTTAGACGGGAATAGTCCACCTGGGCTGGGAGTGTGCCCTCATTAATGATTGTGCCCCAGTCTTCGAGAATGACCGCCCCAAAAAGGAGATCGATCTTTTTGCCGTCTTCTTGTCCAAGATCACTAATAGGATAGAGGACATGGCCAAATCGATAGGCCCTTCCTTCAGTGTCTTTAACAATACCAGAGACAAGCTTTCCTTCTCTCACACTGAAGGTCTTTCCTCCCAATTTCACTTCAAAAGGTTCAACAGGAACAGCTGGAAGTCTCTCTGCCAGTTCAGATCGGATATATGATCTCCAGGCACCCGTATCCAAGATGGCGTTCAGTTTACTCCCCTCTATTTCTACCTCTACTAAGGGCCTTGACATTAATCTTTCCTCCATTTTCCCTAACTTATATTATTTCACACCTTTTCCTGAAGTCAACTATTAATGACCATAATCCGTAATCATTAGATGCTGAACCAAGTTCAGCATGACAATAGAGGCGAATTCAGTGTCACCCTGGACTTGTTTCAGGGTCTAATGAATACTGATAGTTCCATTTTTGATTACGGATTATGGTCATGCCTTTACAATTTTCTTCTTCCATTTCTTCAAATTCCTTGTCACATTTCGAGTATCGATGAGAAGAGGGACATTCTTTACTATCCACTGATAATCAATTTGACTATGGTCTGTGACGACGACGGCGCAATCGATACGGCGAAGAAGTTGCCTTGTAAGAGGGGAAGATTTTAATTCGAAAAGGTATTTTCTAAAAGGGGGAAGAATAGGGATAAAAGGGTCGTGATAAAGGATGGTTGCCCCCTTTTTCTGGAGGAGATCCATAATGGCGAGGGCAGGGGATTCTCTGGCATCGTCGACATCCTTTTTATAGGCCACCCCTAAAATTAAGATCCTTGATCCCTTTATACTTTTTTTCCTATCGTTGAGGGCTTCCACAACCTTAGAAACCACATAATATGGGATAGAAACATTGACCTCTCCTGCTAATTGGATGAACTTTGTTGTAAAGTCAAATTCCCGCGCTTTCCAAGAGAGATAGAAAGGATCGATAGGGATACAGTGACCACCCATTCCTGGACCAGGGTAGAAAGGTGAGAAGCCAAAAGGTTTCGTGCTTGCCGCTTCGATGACCTCCCAGATATCAATTCCCATTCGATCGGCCAGCATCTTTAATTCATTTACCAGGGCAATATTTACGCTTCGATATATATTTTCAAGAAGTTTGGTCAATTCCGCCACCCTTGTGGAGGATACAGGTATCACCTTTTGAATGATTTGACGATAGAGAGAGACTGCCACTTTCTGGCAGGACGAAGTGACCCCTGCTACCACTTTTGGAATCTGATGGGTCTTGAATTGTTCATTTCCTGGGTCTTCCCTTTCAGGAGAATAGCCGAGAAAGAAATCTTTTCCAACCTTCAGGCCAATCGATTGCAATTGAGGGAGAATCAATTCCTCAGTGGTTCCTGGGTAACTCGTGCTCTCCAGGACGATCAATTGGCCTTTTCTCAAATGTTCCCGTATGGCTTCGGTCGTCTTTTCTATATATTGGAGATCGGGCTCCATCTTTTCGGTGAGGGGAGTTGGGACACAGATGAGAATACAATCGGGTTCATTGAGGCGGGAGAAATCGTCTGTAACATCAAAGTTGCCGTACCGTAGGTATTGAGAGAGACGAGAGGAGGATATAGATTTTAGATAGCTTCTTCCCCTCTTTAATGCGGCCACTTTTTTAGAATCAACGTCAAATCCTAAGATCCTGAAGCCTTCCTCACAGAACCTTAGGACGAGAGGAAGACCCACATATCCCATACCAATGACCCCGACGGTTACATCTTTTCTGAGAATTCTTTGAATGAGTTGATCCGAAAGTTTCTCTTTCATTTAAGCCTCGGTTCAGTTTAAGGTTTTTCTTTGGAATAGTGGAATATTGGAATTATGGGTAAAGACATAAACTCTTTGGAGAATTGAAAAAAGGATCAACATTCCAATCTTCCATTATTCCAATCCCGGTGATTTATTCATTTCCTATAAAATTCTTTGATGCTTTCCACTACCATCATCTGCTGCTCTTCTGTCAACTCAGGATAGATCGGTAAGGCCAAAGTCTCTTCCGAAGCCCTCTCAGAGGTTGGGAAATCCCCCCGGCGATGTTTTAAAAAGGAATAACATTCCTGTAAATGGAGGGGAAGGGGATAATAGATGTCTGTTCCGATCCCTTCATCTATAAGAAACTTTCTTAATTGATCCCTTTTTGGAACACGGATCACATATTGATTAAAGATGTGACGGTTTTCATACTGTATCGATGGAAGCCGAAGATCCGCCATGAAGGGGAGAAGATCTTGAAATAATTCTCGATACCTCTCAGCCTTCCTCTGCCTGGCTTCAGTCCATTTCTCGAGATATTTGAATTTCACAAGGAGGATGGCAGCCTGAATCGTATCGAGCCGGCTATTGATCCCAATCCACTTATGGAAATATTTGGGTTGGCTTCCGTGGACCCTAAGAAGTCGAATTCTTTCCGCCAAGACATGGTCGTCGGTAACAACCATTCCAGCATCTCCGAAGGCACCTAAGTTTTTGGTGGGATAAAAGGAGAAACATCCAAGGTCCCCCATCTGGCCAGCCCTTTGTCCTTTTAAATTGGGATGAGGCTTATATTCGGCTCCTAAGGCTTGAGCAGCATCTTCAATGACAAAGAGTTGTTTTGCCCTGGCAATTTGAAGAACAGGATCCATATCTGCACATTGCCCGAAGAGATGGACAGGAATGATTGCCTTTGTTCTCGAATTAATTTTCTCTTCAATTTTAGAAGGGTCGATATTATAGTTATTTGGATCGATGTCTACAAAAACAGGAGTCGCTCCGGTTCGAGAAACAGAGCCTGCAGTGGCGAAAAAAGTAAAAGGAGGAAGGATCACCTCATCTCCAGGCCCAATTCTCAATGCCATTAATGATAACAGAAGGGCATCTGATCCCGAAGCCACACCGATGGCATATTGAGTTTGGCAATAACGAGCAATGGTTTGCTCCAGAGCTTCTACTTTCGGTCCTAAGATAAATTGTTGGGTCTTAAGGACCTCATCGAGAGCAGATTTGACCTCTTCTTCTATAGAAGAGAACTGTTGATTTAAGTCAAAAAATGGTACTTTCATCGGTGATGAAAATAAGATAAAAAAAATTGATAGTCAAGACCATTATTCAAAGATATAATATGGAAGATGAAAAGGAAGTTGAATCCTGTCCCTTATCAAAGGTGCGGGGTAAATCCTGATTCTATTTCTATCATTTTAGTCAGACCGAGATTCCCTGAGAATATCGGTTCGGTGGCAAGGGCGATGAAGAATATGGGATTTCATCGATTGGTATTGGTCAATGGATGTTCTCCCCTTCATATGAATGCCTATAAATTGGCCTCCGGTGCTGAGGAGATTTTGGAAAGGGCAGAAGAATTTGCGACATTGAGGGAGGCTATTGCTGAAATGGAGTGCGTTGTCGGAACGACATCACGGAGTGGAAAAGAAAGAGTTTCCCTTCTTACCCCAAGAGACTTAGCAAAAAAGTTGGCCCCACTTTCATTAAAAAATGCCATCGGTTTAGTTTTCGGTTCTGAAAGAGAGGGATTGACAAATGAAGAATTGTCTCTTTGTCATCTTTATGTCAGGATCCCTTCCTCAGAGTCATTCCCCTCTCTTAATCTGGCGCAAGCCGTGATGATCATCTGTTACGAATTATTCCAATCCTTGATGACGATCCCAAAACATCACATCCGATTAGCCAAAGCTGAACAAATCGAGAGAATGTTCGAACATATGGAAAAGACACTCTTGAAAATTGGGTTCTTAGAGCCGAATAACCCAAAAAGAATCATGAGGACGCTCAGACGGTTATTGGGGAGGAGTCAAATGGAGGAAAGAGATGTCCAAATTCTTCAAGGCATATGGAGCAAAATGGATTGGTATTTAAAAAAAGAAATACTCTGAGCGCCATGTCCTGTACACTATGTAGGGCAGACCCTACGCATAGCAAAAGAATGGGGGATAAAATGTTAGAGAAATGTATTGGAGTGACACTATCTTCCTTTTTGGCGATGTTTTTGTTAGGGATCAATATGAGCCATGCCTCTATCCAGCTTCCCAAACCCACTTTGGATGGGAAGGTCTCTGTCGAGAAAACAATTAAAGAGAGACGGACCATTCGAGACTTTAAGGAACGGCCCCTACCTCTTACTTACCTTTCTCAACTTTTATGGGCTGCACAAGGAATAACGGATCCAAAAGAAGGAAAACGGGCTGCACCTTCTGGAGGGGCTCTTTATCCCTTAGACATTTATTCGGTTATCGGAGAGAAGGGGGTTGAAGGGATAGGGGCAGGCGTTTATCAATATTTGCCGGAGAGGCATTCGATTTTACTGATCTCTAAAGGAGACCGCCGGAAGGAGATAGCTTCAGCCTCTTTATGGCAGATGTGGATGGCCAAGGCACCTGTGATATTTATCATTACTGCTGAATACAGGAGGATCACTATCAAATATGGGGAGAGGGGGATTCGATATGCGCTGATCGAAGTCGGCCATGTAGGACAAAACTTATTTCTTCAGGCTGAAGCATTGGGGCTCGGATCTGGGATTGTAGGAGCCTTCTATGATACAGATGTTTCAAAAGTGATGGGCGCCCCATCTCAACACGAACCCCTATTAATTATGCCTGTGGGTTATAAAAAATAGACTGTCTTAATTTTCATCATGGAGCTAATTCCCCCTCTCCCCCCTTTACAAAGGGGGGGTGGGGGGGGGAATTGAGAGGGTTTTACTTTTTCTCCAAAAAAGGTTTAAGAAGATCGATCGGCACGGGAAAGATGGTAGTGGAGTTTTTCTCTGTGGCGACCTCGGTTAGGGTCTGGAGGAATCGCAACTGGATGGCAGCAGGGTTGACACTGATCACATTTGCAGCCTCAGCCAGCTTCTCTGCCGCTTGGGCCTCTCCCTCAGCATGGATGATTTTGGCCCTTCTTTCCCTTTCAGCCTCTGCCTGACGGGCAATAGCCCTTCTCATCTCTTCGGGTAAGTCCACCTGTTTGGTTTCGACCAGAGAGACCTTTATCCCCCAGGGTTCTGTATGTTTATCCAAAATATCTTGCAGTGTCATGTTAATCTTTTCTCTCTGAGAGAGCAATTCGTCCAGTTCTGCTTGCCCAACAACACTTCGAAGTGTTGTTTGGGCCAGTTGAGAGGTAGCATAGAGATAATTCTCCACTTCGACTACAGCTTTGTTAGGATCCATGACGCGAAAATAGACGACAGCATTCACCTTGATGGACACATTGTCACGGGTGATCACATCCTGGGGGGGGATGTCCATCGTCACCGTTCTCAGGCTGATCCGTAACAATTTATCAATTCCAGGGATGATAAGGACCAGTCCCGGTCCCTTTGCGCCGATGAGCCTTCCCAGTCGGAATATAACCCCCCGTTCATACTCCCTGAGAATCTTAATAGCCGAAGCGGCTAAAATGACTAAAAAAACAATCAAAAAGAATAAACCCGATGGAAGACCTGTTACACCCATAGCATTCCCTCCTTATTAAATTTTTTTTACTTTCAGTTTTAAATTCGTCACCCCTATGACTTGAACCTTTTCCCCCCTCTCTATATTTTGATCAGTGATAACATTCCAGAATTCTCCATGAATGGAAACCTTACCCTCTGGTGCAATCGGTGTGGTAGCGATCCCTATTTCTCCTATCAGTCCTTCCATCCCTGTAGTCGGTTTAGTCAGGCGCGCTTTAATGGCTTTGGTGACCCCAAAGATGAAGAACGCACCACTGACCAGAACGGCAGGGATGATCACGCTCAACGATATTTTCATATATTCGGTTGGACTCTCGATCAACATCAGAGAGCCCAAGAAAAGTGAGAGGACACCTCCAACCGCTAACAATCCATGACTCACCACCTTGATCTCAGCAATAAAGAGGATGATGGCGAAAAGAATGAGGGCTAACCCGGCGAAATTGATGGGTAGCATCTGTAAGGAGTAGAATGCAAGGATAAGGAAGATTCCCCCTACCACTCCGGGGAGAATGGCCCCAGGATTAGAAAGTTCGAAGAAGATACCGTATATACCCAACATCAGAAAGATATAGGCAATGGTAGGATTAGAAATGATGTCCAGAAATCGGTAACGCCAGCTCATCTGCATGGATCGGGGCTCGACCCCCTTCGTGAAAAGGGTACGAGTCACCCCATCAAACTTTATCACCTTTCCGTCAATTTTGGTGAGAAGGTCCTGAAGATCTGGGCTGATAAAATCGACCACATTTAGCTTAACTGCCTCTTCTTCAGTGATCGAGGCACTCTTCCTCACAGCCTTTTCAGCCCATTCCGCATTTTTACCCCTGGTCTTGGCAATCGTCTTAATATAGGAGACTGTATCGTTCACAATCTTTTCGGACATGGTTTTGCTTTCTTTTCCCTCTCCCAATGTGACAGGGTGGGCTGCACCAATATGGGTGCTGGGAGCCATTACCGCAATGTGAGCCGAAAGAGCAATAAATGCACCGGCAGAAGCTGCCCTGGCCCCACGGGGGCCGACATAGACAATGATCGGGATATTGGATGTGAGGATCTTTTTAACGATGGTCCTCATCGATTCCATTAAACCTCCAGGGGTATCAAGCTGAATGATCAAACATTGAGCACCCTTTTCAGTGGCCTGATCAATCGATTCAGTAATGAATTTTGATGTTGCAGGATTGATGATCCCATCCACCTCAATGAAAAAAACCGGGGCCTTTTCCTCAGAGTGTGCCAGAATCCCAATAAGGGAAAAGATCAAGAAGATGGAAAGGAATATTAAAGCAATATATTTCTTCAGCATTTTATCTCCTTTAATAACAAAATATATCAAAAAAAGGGGGTTGTCAAATCATTTTAAGAATTTTCTTTTAAATCTTCACCTTCATGAGATCTTCCCCTAAGATCAACTCACCTTGATAAACCTCTCGACATTGTTTCAATATATCATACTGGTCACAGATCGGGTAGAGATGGGTGAGTAACAATTTTTTACAATGAGATTCTGACCCAATTCTCCCTGCCAGAGAAGGAGTGAGGTGGCCTTCTATTTTTTTCTTTTCTGGAAAGGAACACTCTAAGACAAGTAGGTCTACTCCAAAAGACAAATCGACAATATCTCTGCAATAATCCGTATCCCCAGAGAGAGCGATCGTTTTTCCATCTTTTAACTCGATTCGATAACCCACGCTTTCAGTGATATGGGCCATCGGTTTTGAAAAAATCTTTATATCTCGAAAGGAAAAAGGTTTTTGGGAGATTTCTTTAATGGTTAAATGGTAAGTTTGAGGTTCAATCCAAGAGCCATAGATTTTTTTAAGTTTTGAAAAATAGCTTTTAAACCCCGGGCCTCCAATGCATAATAAGTCCTTTTCTCTGGGAAGATCTGCGTACTTACAAGCGAAAAGGATCGGAACGAGGTCAGCAACATGGTCTGGGTGATTGTGCGTATAAAGGAGGATATCTACATCTCGATAAGTAATTCCGATCTCAAGCATTCTCCTCAATATTCCGGAACCGCTGTCGATTAATATGTGGGTGTGGTCTGAAGTAACGATGAGACCTGGAGATCCTCTTCTTAGCGAAGGAATCCCTGTTCCAGAACCCAATAGGATTAGTTCAGCCAATTGTTTTTCTCCAATGAAAACATTAATATAAGATTAATATTTTCTCACGCCTTCCTTAGTAGCCTATACCCCTGACAATGCAGATCCTTATTGAGGTCCAGCCATGGGGACATTTACAGCAATCGGGGATTTGGAGTGGGCCTGGGGCCAGTAATTATGGGAGTCGTCCTCCGTTTGATTAGCTATCCCGAAATGTTCCTATGCTCAGCTCTCATTGGGGTCATCAATCTCAATTATTTCCTTTTTTCGTGAGAAAAAGGGAAACTCACCGCCATAAATGAAATTAATTCTATTTCTTTGGTGACAGCCCCAGTTTCTTTACAATATCTGCCGCTGTCTCTATATCCCTTTCGACTTGTTTCTTAAATTCTACGAGGCCTTGGTAATCTACGACTGAAGCTGTCTTCTCAACTCTGCTTATGAAATCTATTGATTTGCTTACCTTTCCAGATGCAGATGTAAGCTCATCCAGTACCAATTTAGGAATCCCAGCTGGGGCAAATATGCCTACCCAGTTACTTAAGTAATTCTGAGTATACCCTCTTTCAAAGTATGTTGGGACCTCGGGAATACTTACTAACCTCTTCTTGCCGGTGATGGCGAGAATACGAATTTCTTTAGCTATATGAAGTGGTAGAAGAGATGTTACAACTGTGGAGGCAAAATCCACATGTCCTCCCATGACAGCAGGTGGGAGTTCTCCTCCTCCTTTAAAAGGGACATGTTTCAATTTGATCTTTGCCGCATCTTGTAAAATTTCGATGTTAAAATGGCTGTCACTACCTGTCCCTGCAGTTCCATAGGATACCTTTCCCGGATTCTTTCTTGCATTCTCTATAACATCCTCAATCTTCATGAAGGGAGAATTCATCCTCACAAAAGGGCCACTTGGGGCATCGATAATCTTACATATGAAGGTTAAGTCCTTCTCAGTATCATAAGGGATACCTTCAAGCATCAGGGGAGCCAATACGATGGTGCTCAGTGTGGTGACCATCAGGGTATATCCATCTTTTTTTGCTTTCACCACATAGGCTGCACCCACCGTCCCGCTCGCCCCGGCTTTGTTTACAGGGACGACCGGGACCTTCAGAACCCTGGACAATTCATCAGCGAAAACCCGGCCGGCTATATCAGTAAATCCACCGGCTGCCCATGGAATAATGAGTTCAATCTGACTTGTAGGGTATCTTTCCTGGGCATGTAGAGAGAAAGCACCCAAAAAAATTGCCAAAAAAAAGATACAGTTAAGAAATACCAAAACCTTCTTCATAAAAAATGAACGGTACATATTGATACCCTCCTTCAACTTTTTAATTTTTTATTGCCTCCTCTTCCCATGAGAAAGAGTATTAATGTAAAAATAATTCCATTATTACAGTTTTTCCCTTTAAAGTCAATATCCCACCTTCTGTTCCCCTCAGGGAAGATATTATTAAATCAGATACCGAAAATGCCCTTTGGGAGTCGGGCTTGAAGGAATAATTCAAAAAGGGCATAAGACAAAAATGCTGATACAATGGAAACAAAAACGATGATATACCATTTCTTGGACTCAATAGACCCTAACAGGAAGGCGATAAAAAAAACAGTTGAGATCAGGAATCCAAGCCACTCCAGGATTAACCCATAGATCACAAGGGATACCAGTACGGAAACGATCTTCATCCATTTTACATTCTCAAATATATTTTCTTGAGTTTCTTTTAAAGCTTCTTTATTTCCTTTCATTGTTGGTATAAGAATCACCATTGAGAGAACTCCCAAGACCACTCCACTCCAGAAGAAAAGAAAACCAGGACCAGGATCATGAAAACTTCCTAAGCCTAATTTATAAGAATGGATGCAGATAGCCACAGATAGAATTAACCAGAAGATACTGCTCGCCCGATCAAACTTTTTCACACCTCGTCCTCCTTCTCATGCTTGCATTTTTATTCCTCTATTTCCAGGCCTTTCCCAAAACGTTTCTTTGTAACGAAGGGCAGAATCATTACAAACACTACGATGCATAGGAAAAATGCCGATAAAGGACGGTTGAGGAAGATCATGAAGCTTCCATCCGAGAGTATCAGCGATCTTCTTAAAGAAGTCTCAAGCAGTGGCCCCAAGACAAAAGCAAGAACAAAAGGTGCTGCTTCATAGCCGAATTTTTTTAGAAAATAACCGAGAATTCCGAAGCCAATCGCTACAAAAATATCCATGACATTATTATTGAGGCTATAGGCACCGATACAGACAAAGAGAAGAATGAAGGAAAAAAGATAAGAATAGGGGATTTTAAGCACTTGAACCCAAAGGGGGATGAGAGGGAGATTCAATACAAGCAGCATGATATTCCCTATATACATGCTGGCAATGACTCCCCAGAAGAGGTCAGGGGAGTTTTTTATCAAAAGAGGTCCGGGCTGAAGGCCGTAAATCATCAGGGCTCCCAAGAGGATGGCTGTCATGGCATTGGCAGGGATTCCCAGGCTCATTAATGGGATGAACGTTCCCCCAACGGCAGCATTATTACAAGCCTCAGGTGATGCCACGCCCTCTATCACTCCTGTTCCAAAGCGTTCTGGATTTTTGGATACCTTCTTTTCGAGAACATAGCTTAAAAAGGTAGGGATAATATTTCCGATTCCAGGGACGATACCCATGAAAAATCCAAGCAATGTCCCCCTTACAATAGGCTTGGCAGATTTCTTCCAATCCTCTTTATTGGGGTAGAGTCCGGTGATCTTGCCTGAATAAACCTCTTTCTTGATCATAACCCCAACATTTTCGAGAACCTCTGCGATACCAAAAAGACCCATGATGACAGGTGGAAGGCTAATTCCATCATAGAACTCTTTAATTCCAAAGGTAAACCTGGGCTTTGCGGCAACGGGATCCATCCCGATAATCCCCACCATGACACCGAAAGCAGCCATCATAAGAGCCTTTATCATGGAGGTTCTGGCAAGATAGGTAACTACTGTCATCCCCATGATCATCATTGAAAAATATTCCGGAGGTCCGAACTTTAAAGCGAACCGGGCAAGGGGTGGGGCCAGGAAAACCAGACCTATGATACTGAACGTTCCTGCGATGAAAGACCCGAAGGCCGATATCCCGAGAGCAGGTCCAGCCCTTCCCTTCTTTGCCATCATATAGCCATCGAGGCAGGTGATAACTGAAGCGGCTTCCCCGGGTATATTGAGCATGATCGAAGTGGTTGAACCGCCGTACATGGCCCCATAGCAAATTCCGGCTAACATGATCATCCCCGAGACAGGGCTGAGATGAAAAGTCACCGGAAGAAGAAGAGCGATCGTGGCCACCGGGCCGAGCCCCGGCAATACGCCCACAAGAGTGCCCATTAATGCTCCCATAAAGCAATAAAAAAGATTGGCAGGATGCAAAGCAATCGTAAAACCATATAAAAGGCTGTTAAGGGTCTCCATCTTCTGCCTTCTCTATTTTTCTTTCAACAAGCGACAAAAGCCTTTGATCTTATTATCTATAATTTTTCGATACAGGAAAGCTCAAAAGATCGGTCATTTTTGGAATGATTAGTTTTTCAATCTACTCAATCTTTTCTGTTATCGCTAAACCATAAACTTAGAGTTAGCATGCTCAAGGCTTATCTTTTTTCAAGAAGTCTTTGAAGGTTTCCTCCTAAAATTTGATCCTTTTCAGTTTGAGGCAAATGGGTATCCCTGATTTGATTGAAAGTTCCTCCAATCCAATCTTTACCCCTTCCAGGACCAAAGGGGTAATCTGTTGCGAAAATGAGGTGTTCTGAACCAAAGAACTTGTATCCACATTCAAAAGCATGGACAGCCCCGTTTAAGACAGTGTCTCCGTAAAACCTCCGAAAATAGTCCAGTGGATCTTTAGGTAACGATATAAATTTCGCTTTCGGATACATATCTCGGGATTCATAAAAACCTTTGATCCGTTCGGAAAAGTGCGGGATCATAGCCCCCAGGTGATGTGAGATGATCCTAAGGTCAGCATACTCTTCCATGATACCAGAAAACACCAATCGGGCTAAAGCTAAACTTGTATCAAATAGCCAACCAAAAATCTTGTCCAGTGTGAAATCTTGGGGCCATCCATGCCAAAGTTGTGGATGGATCCAGATGGGTGTTCGGGTGCTGTTAGCCTTCGCAAAGAACCACCTGAATTCTGGATCATCCAAAGGTTTTCCCCCGATATTGGCAAAGATTTGGATTCCTGTCATGCCCAGATCCCCAATGCATCGTTCAAATTCAGGCATCAATTCTTCACTGAGGATAGGCAATGTTCCAGTTGCGATGAATCGGTCAGGGAATTGTTTGGCAGTTTTGGCCATGATGTCATTCGCCTGTTGGGTCATCTTCAAGGCAATATTTTTGGGCATGTTGATCCAGATACTTGGCCTGGCAAGGGTCAGAACTTGTTTATCGATTTTAAATTTGTCCAAAACCCTTACCCTGTTTTCAATGTCGCCAAAATAGGTATGAGTGGCCAATTCACGAAGTTCATCCGTGGGGTAGGTTTGATTGAGTTCTTGGGCAAAAGGTTTCGGCAGGATGTGTGAAAAACCATCAATAATAGTCCCCATATCATACCTCCTCGTTTTCCTAAATAACAGGGCCAGGGACCACCATCCTATGGACAGGGATCTTTACCCCGTTAGAAAGCCCGCTGCTCGGTTTCGAGTCGCAACGACTTGCAGCAGGGATGAAGATAGAATTCCTTTTGTAGTGAACACGGGTTTTAAAATCCCGTGTGATCCCTCCCATATCTAAATTGTTCTTCATCGATATATACATCTATTTTAGTAAAACCATGATGATTTTGAAATAGTATATCTTCTTCTTGTGTGTTTTCAGATTTGACCTCATTTAAATCCACTTGAATCTGAACAATTTTTTCTATATGAGAACAATTTTTTCTGTCTATGTCAATAAAAATGTGAGAATGCAAGTAATGCCTCAGAAGGTGTGAAAAAATTGACGGGGTTTTCTGATGAAGCTCTTTTCTTGCTTAAATGTGGCCATCG
>Ga0194112_10005751_pt1 | contig 16576 bp, 11 predicted proteins | sample TA2MahC400mmetaG_FD_146191 | JGI IMG/M metagenome (GOLD analysis project Ga0194112, IMG submission 146191) | Freshwater microbial communities from Lake Tanganyika, Tanzania - TA2015016 Mahale Deep Cast 400m | ecosystem: Environmental > Aquatic > Freshwater > Lake | place: Tanzania: Lake... | reverse complement strand
CCCAGCTCCCGCTCGATGAGGGCGCGGTCTTCAGGGGAGATCTCGTACAGGTCATAGACGGCCTCGTCAATCTGGGCCTGGAGCTGTTGCAGGTGGGTGTCGGCGGCGGTTTCTACGCTGCGGACGTGATCGAGCAGAGATTGGAGGTTGGAGGTTAGAGGTTGGACTTTGGATATTGGATATTGGGTATTGGGTATTTCCAGTTCGGTGGTTGTTCCAGCCAGGAGGGTGCCTCGGTGGGCCTGGACGAGCCAGGGGGCGTCGAAGCGGGTGCAGATCTCGTTGCCGGTGTCCCAGGAGGCTTTGAGGTCGTGGGCTGTCCGGGCCAAGCGACCCAACTCTGTGTTTCCGTCCACAATCTCGCCAGCTATGGGCAAACAGGCAAGGAAGCCAACATTGTAATGTCGCTTGACGCCGATTATAAGAAGCAAACCTTCTGCCAGGCTTGAATTCAAGAAACCAAGCAAAGGATCAATCAATTGCTCTTCTTGCGGGATCACAACTTGGCCGGCTGTGCTGAAAATGTTGCCTGATGGCAGTCGCCGAGCAGAAAACCCTTTGACAGTGACATTCGGATATGTGATGCCTGGCAGATAATAGAATTGCTCGTTCTTCACGTACGACTTTTCGCCTGCCCTTACTTCAGCGCCTTCTGACTCCCAGTTGATGACGAGATAGATGTCAGAATAGTACCTGCAGAAGTCGCCCCCCTTGGCAAATGGTACCCACTTTTTGTCTCGGCCAGTACACTCGGGGCTACATTCCCAGAAATGGCGTACAAACCTGTCAAATCCACCGGCGCTCAATCCATCCTTTACGTCAGCAACCTTGGAAGCTTCTTCGCGGCCTGCGATATCTCGATCCAACGGTGTCAGTTCATGCACGAGGGTAATCAACCTATCAGATGTCCAATATGAGAAGGGCGACTTTGGCAGGTTGGAGAAATTTTTCGGCTCAACTTTGTAGCAGTATGCTACATCTTGCCTATCTAAAGCGACCTTGAACTTTTCCTCGCGCAGTTCCGGGTCGAACTGCCATAGTCTGAGGAACGCTCCTTGCGCCACCCCGTAACTAGAAAGGACCGTGGCCGCAGTATCTACGATCGCGTCGTCAAGAACGTTGAATCCCAGATCCAGCAGAACTCGCGGCAGAGCTTTCGCCAAGATGATGTCCTCTCGCAGACCTTGATAAGTTGGCAACGACATGAAGGTCTTCGACGTCAGAGCACCAACCAACCCCCTTGCTCTCTCAACCAAGTCAATAGCTTTCTCAAAGAATGCCGCATACAAGTCATTCTTTGTCTTAGGGTAGGCATTTTGCAGGTACGACTTGGCAGCCCCTGTGGTATCCCCATACGGCGGATTCATCACCACCACGTCGTAGTCGTTGAGGAAGACGTCGAGCAGGTGGACGGATTTCTCGGCTTCCTCGGCGAAGAGTTGGGCGTTGAGGTCGTGGGTCTGGAGGGCCTGGGCAGAGAAGGCGCGCAGGTCGTCCAGCAGACGCTGCACGGTGTAGTGGGCACCCCACTGCTCGGGCACGGCACCCGCGACCTCGGCCAGGGAGAGTTGGCGAGTGGGCGGCTCGAAGCCAGGCAACTCCCGCTGCCGCCGGGCGTCCCAATCCCGTACTGCCGCGTGGCCGGCCCTGGCCAGGATGTCCTGCAGCCGCTCCTCTACCCGCAGCAGGCTGCCTACCTCAGCCACGTTCTCCATCTCCTCCAGCACCTGCCGCACGGCGTCCTGCACCACCTTGTCGTCTTTGTACTGATCCAGGAATCGCTGGCGGGCGCCGTCGGCGGGGAGCACGGCATCGGCCACCACCAGGTTGAGGTGGGAGATGTGGGCCTTGGGGTTGGCGGTCTTGGCCTTGATGAACAGGCTCAGTCCGGCCAGTTGCACGGCCCGCAGGTCAATGTCCACGCCGTAGAGGTTGTGGCGCAAGATCAGATTTGCGATTTCCGATTTGCGATTTTCGATTGGGACACCCGCTTCGTCATCCGCAATCGGCCAGCCGTGGTCGAGGGAATCCAGGTACATCTCCTGGAAGACCTCGAAGGCGTAGTGGCCGAAGTGCATGGTGCCGCAGGCGGGGTCAATGAGGCGAATCTCGGTCACAGGCTTCGGCTCGCGGCGGGGTGGGGCGTGAGGGTTGTTGATGGGCGAATCAGGGTCGAGGGCGATTTTCGATTGCCGATTTTCGATTTCCGATTCATTGGCTGGCAGCGGTTCAGGAACGAGATAATCGCATTTCGCTCGTACCCGCTCCGAATTCGGGTGCATTTCGAGCCAGAGGCGGCCCAGGGTGTTGTCCACCAGGAACTTGACGATCCAGCGGGGGGTGAAGAACTGGTTGATGACGGCCACCTCGGCCGGGCGGCGGGGCTTGCCTCGCTTGCGGATGGCCTCCTTGTGCTCGGCGTTATAGAACTGGTAGATCCAGCCGATGATCTCGTCCTCAGCCCAAAGGCTGGAAGTTGGAGGTTGGAGGTTGGAGGCATCGGGCGTGTTGCGTGCTGCGTGTTCCGTAAGGCCGGCTTCGGCGTCGAGGTCGTTGATGAGGGCTATGCACTCTTTGAGGACGGGGTAGCTGGGCCAGAGAATGGAGTTGGCTGGGGGGTGGCGGCCCACCGCTGGGTCGCCCACGTCGAAGAGGAACTTGAATTCGGCGTACACCCGCTGGCAGACTTGGCGGATGGCGTCGGGGAGGGCGTCGTCAGGCTGGCGGGCCTGGTCAGGGTGGGCGTTGCGATAGTCGTAGTGGGCGCGGGAGCGGCCGCCGTAGGCCTCGCGGGTGGTGATGATCTCAGGGATCAGATCTCGCACCTCCAGGCACTTGAGGGCCACCAGGCGATTGAGGTGAGTGAAGGCGATCTCGCGCACGAACCAGTCCACCGCCTCAGCGTGCTGCTGGGGCTTTGCCTTGGCTGGGTCCACCCCCATGCGGCGGAGTTGCTGCTCCAGGGCGGCCTTCAGCCGGTAGTGGTCACTCGCTGCCTGGTCGTCCCGCTCGATGTGGGGCAGTCGCTCCAGGGGCAGCCAGCGCTCGCCAGCGAAGCCGTAGCGCTTCAGTTGGATGGCGATGTCGTCCTCCAGCTTGTGGCGGAGGGTGAGGACTAGTGATTTGATGGCACGTTTGGATTGTTGGTTCATAGCTTGTCTATCTATGTACCTATCTGCCTGGGTCTGTTGCAACGTATAACAGATTTCTGAACATGCGCTCGATCTCAAGGGAGGTCCAAACCAGCAAACCGATCTCCAATATGATCAGGGCCAGGCAAATGAACAGTATGACTGCTGCTCTCGGTTTTACACCAAATATCAGTTGCCAGACCTGCGCAAACGCCCAAGCACCAATGAAAGCTACTGGCAGGAAGAAAAGCCCAATTGTCAGGGAGGAACGCAGAGCACTTGACAGGGAATAGAGAGCCCCCCCACTGGTTACAGTGATGTCCACACCTCGTATCCTAGCGATCACTCGGAACTGTGAAGGGATGAAGTTAAGACGCAGCAGTCTCTCAGTATCATAGGACATAATGAACTGAATAGCATTAAGAGTGAAAGAGTCGCCGGGATTGAGCAATAGAGGTTCCACGGTTAAGGTGTTGTTGTCAACTGACATGACCGGGCGTAGACCTGCGGGCTTACTGTCGCTGACGTACGCATACGCAGCGATCACGTCCTGCTCAAATTGAATACTGAGAGGGAATTCCCACTGTTCAGGGGTAATCTCTCTGTTGCCAGCGTTTTCAATTTGGATTGCTATCAACCCAGCGTAGCTGACAGGCTGAGAATCATAGTACATTTGAACCTTCTCATTCGCGTTCTCGCCAACATAGAATACCGGTAAGTCAATCAGTCGCCGAACAACAAGCTCGTGGTGTGGGATCTGTCTATTCCACGACACCACGGCGATGATCACCGTCACCACCAAGCCAACGATTGCGGCAATTGCACCAACCCATTGCCATGCAGGATCCCGGATGTCGAAGATCCAAAGGCGCTTGGTCGATCGGTTTGGCCGATCTGGGATTTTGTTGCCACTTGTCCTACTCATTGGCCCTCCTGACAAGATGATGGCCAGAGGTGTTTACTAGATTTCCTCCAAAAGACTCTGCCCTTCCGCTACCAAGATCATCGCCCCAAGTTACTCTAACTCGACAGCGTTGGCCTCACCCAGAGCTTCCGTGACCGCACTTCGTAGGGCCGTCAGCGCCTCCTCCAACTCAGCCTCGTTCTCAATGCGCAGCTTTGGCACTACTTGAGACACCCGTAGGCGCCTGACCTTGGGCACCTCATCGCCGTACCCTGTCTCGGCTTCGAGCCTCTCCCGCAACTGCCGAACCAGGTTCGGCACTGCCACGGCCTGCAGGTATAGCTCCTTGAGCGGCGCGCTACAGCGCTCGCATCCCAGACCATCTTCTGTCCACTTTAATCCCTGACACTCATAGACCAACAAGGCATTCGTAGGCACACCAGCCGTCTCCAACTCCTGTCGGGCTTGCGCCACAGCCTCGTCCCGCTGCTGATGCAGTGTTTGGTACACGCCACGATAGCGTTCCCGCAGCGGCGTGTAGGCCGCCATGAAGAGGTCCCAGTCATGGGCAGCTTGCCCGCTGTCCACAAGTGTCTGTAGCATCTCTTTCCATCCTTGGGCATCCTTCTCGGTCAACGGCTCGGTCCCAGCGATTCCCTCGGCCCGCTGGATCTCCTCCAGCATCCCGCGGGCTCGCTCGAACACTGGCAGCTTCTTGTCGCGAATGAACTCGTACAGGGCCTGTGCCTCCGCGTGCCAGGTTCGCACTTCGTCCAAATTCTCCAGAAATGCCTTGACGATCTTGCCCGGATTGCGGAAGCGGGTGACCCGGTTGGCCAGGTCACCGCTGCGCTCCAGAGCCTCCGGGATCGGGTAGCCGGCTGGGCGTAGCTGGAGCACTACCCGTTCGGTGCGATCACGCCAGCGCCCCATCTCCTCTCCGATCTGCTCGGCCAGGACGTTGGCTGTCTCCTCCCGGCGGGGTGCATCGAAGATCACTTTCAACTCGTCCTGAGTGCGGCGCAGCTCGTCTGGCGTGACCGCCTCGGCCTCCTCGTAGAAGAAGACGGCCCGGCGGAAAGGACGCACCTGAGTGAAGAGCACCTGGGCCGCCGGGACGGTGCAATCGGTGTAGTGTACGTTGTCCGCCTTGACCGTGACCATTCCGGCCCGGAACATGGATGCCAGAATCAGGCGAACGATGGTTGGATGCCAGCCGTAGTCTCCGCCTGTGAAATGCTCTTCCAGCGCCTTGCCGCTCAACTCCTCGCCTCGATTGGACCGCCGCTCCAACTCCCGCCTGACCTCGTCCACCACCGCGCTGTGCTGGTTCAGGTGGCCGTCGGCCCCGAAGAGGTCTAGCGCCGCCCCTACCGTAGGCAGGGCGTAAGGCGCTACGGTCAGTACGGCCTCGATCTCCTTCTCGTTGGGCTTGACCGCCGCCAGGGGGAACTTGGGGTAGACGTAGGGCACCACCTGGCTGACGTAGCGATTGAAGATAGGATTGAGGGTGGTGGTGCGCCCGTCCAGTTCCTCGGCCCGGCCGTTCCAGATGATGGTCCCGTTGTACAGGGCTACCCGCAGCGCCGTCTCGATCTTGCCTTGCAGGGTGCTTAGCTCCGTTCCCTTCTCGCGGATGATCTCCCGTTCCTCGTCGGTCTTGCTGTGCTTGGCCTGCCACTTCTCCAGTACCTCGCCCAGCTTGATCAGCCGGGTGAGATGCTGGGTTAACTCCGGGCTCTCGGCAGCCACCCAGTACACCGTGTTCACGTGGCCGAAGCTTTCGATCTGCTCCAGATCCTCAATGCTGAACCCGTCCTCCAGCTCCACGTGGAGCGGCGAGCAGACCTCCAGAACGATGTCCTGGCCTGATTGCAGTTCCTCCCTATCGCCCCGCACAATCACGTCGAAAGAACGCAGGCCATCCTTGTAGTTCAGCTTGCCCACTGGTCGCAGCACCTCGGCCAGCGCCTTGCGCACCTCCCGTCGCAGGTCAATCTGGCGCACGGTGACGCCGGCCACCTCCTCCTCGAAGCTCTTCTTGGTCCCGGTGAGGAACTCCCAGACGCCTTCTTCCTTGGGGACCACGTAGCGGGCGGTTCGCAGCCGCTCCAGGCTGACCTGGACTTCGTCTCTCAGGATGTTGAGATCCTGTGTCCTCACATCTCGCAGGAGCGCGTGGGTCAGCGTCTCGGCCGTGACCGCGATCCAGGGGACGGCTTGCAGCAGATAAAGGGCTTTCAGCACCCGCTGATCCAGCTCTCGGTAGCCGGGCAACTGCTCAGGAAGGCCCTCGATCTCCCGCTTATCCTGGGGCTGCAAATCCACGGCGATCTGGTCGTAGACCATATCTATCGAGACGGTGCGCCCTAGCTCACCGCGGATGAAACCGTTGGCCGGGTTGCTGAGCACGCCCTGGGCCATGCCGATCATGCTGCGCACCTCGGGGTTGATCCCGAAACCAGTGGCGGTGGCGCTCTTGACGCTGGCGAAGATGGCCTGGATGAGATTGGAGTGATAGGGCAGGAAGGGGGTATTGGCTGTGAAGCGGTCGGTGGTCATGTCGGGCAGATCGCGGCTGGCCCCGGGCAGGGTGGAGAGGACAGCCAGCGCCCCTTCGTGGTCGTGGTAGAAGGATTGGATGTCCGACAGACGTTTATCCTTCTTCTTGAGGATGCGGCCCTCTAGCACCTTCTCCACATCCTCTGCCGTGAGCGCCAGACGGATGTCGAAGCGAGCCCCGATCTTGCCAAAGTCCGCTTCCAGAGCTTTAACGCCAGCGATCAGTTCGTGCAACTTAGCCTGGGCAGTGACGATGAGCCACAGTTTGCCCCATCCCTTGGTGGCGAACTGTTCGGCAATGGACTGCAGCTCCAGCAGCTTCTGGCTATCGGTGCCAATGAACTGCCCCATCTCGTCCATAATGAAGACCAAGTGTGGCGGCCGCTCGGCATCGCCTGTAGCGGCCAATTCATCCACGTAGTCCACCAGCCGCTCGGCTAGATCAGAGACAGTCAGTCGCTGGCTGCGATCCACCATCTCCAACGCGGCCAGCGCCTCATTGCGGCTGTGATAAGCCTCGGGCGCCACGGCCTGGAGGGCCTCGGCCACTGTTGAGCGGATGAATAGGTAGTCGTCTCGCTCTTCAGACCATGAGCGGCCTACCCGTTTCTCGACCTCCGCCTGGAAAGCGTCGTAGAGGCCGCGCTCGATGAGGGACAGCTCCAGGCTGGCGACCAGGGGATCGGTGCTCAAGCCGCGACTGTCCAGGTAGCGGCGGTACATGATCTCGCTGATGCTCTCTTCCCTGGTCTGATCCTGCTCGGCCTTGATCTGAAACATGATCACGTGGCTATCCAGCAGACTGATACGGTGTAGCAATCCCTCGAGCTCAGTGCGCTGAGGGCTGCCAGCCAACCGCTCGACGAAGAGCTCGCGGGCGGTTCGCTTGCCAACTGTCGGGTTGCTCAGCAAATAGCTAAGGATCTTAGCGAATTGGGACTTTCCAGAGCCGAAGAAGCCGGAGATCCAGACGCCGATCTTGTCGGTAGGGGTGGTGCGAGATTCGGCATAGATCTCCAGGAAGTCGGCCAGCGCCCGCTCAATGGGTGTAGTGACCACGTACTCCCGCAGTTCCATCTCCACCGTGGCCTCGGTGGTGTCATCCACCTTGGCCACAGGCGGGATGTAGCGTTCGATGGGGTAAACGAAGAGATCCTTCAGAAGTAGAGCCATCATTTTCACCTCACAGCTTACCCAGATTCCCGCACCTCACACTCCCAGCGAGCCTGCTGGGGCCTGGAGATTGCGCAATTGTCGGGCATGGGCTAGCAAAGGACGGACGCCTGGATCAAACGTTGCCTCAGTGCGTTCCAGCATTTCCTGCCAGGTGAGCAAGTGAGTCTGCTCTGGTGCAAGGCGCAAGCAGCGGCGGAAGTGTTCGAACTCGACAGAGTGGGTGACGCCATCCCGATTAACGTTTAGTGCATTCACGACAGCCAGCAAGTGTGGTTCCAGCGGCCATCCATCCAGTCGGCACAATTCGTTGGCCAGGATCAGGTGACGCAACAGTTGATAGAAGCGACGCATCGTCGCTTCCCAGTCCTGCATGTCAACCAGCAAAGCACGCAGCGGCTCTTCGTAGGTAGGCGGGATGCGGCTGCGGCTCGGTCGTTCCCAGGCGCGCACGTGGGCGCCTGGCTTGCCCAGTTTGCACTCCACCATCACCAGGTAGCGCTGTCCCTTGAGAATGACATCCGTTTCCGTTTGATACCGCCCACCTATCAGACCCCAGGGCTCCACTCGATTCAGCGCCGCTGTGATCTCCGGCAACGGCTCGGTGGCATCCCAGGGGCGGTACCAGTAGAGCACTTGAAAGTCGTCTTGTAGACCAAGAGCACGAGCGATGACGTCCAGGTGGCCTGTTCGTTCCAGAGTACGAAACAGGTTCCAGGAGAGGGCGTCCTCGCTGTTCTCGCTGGCTAGATAGGAACGGCCAGGTACAGATGTATTGCGTCCGAAGATATCGCGTCCGGCTTTCCAGACCACCGGTGGCGCATACGCGTCCACGACGATGTTGTCACGCCAGTCATGGTACACCTTGACTCCGGAAGGGGTAATGGTATGGGGCTTCTCGGGTTCTGCCGATGTAACGGAGAGTGGCAGTTCGGACTGTTCGGCTGCCGCCATGGGATCATACACCAGGCGGTAACCACGGGGTAGCGGCACCTCGACGGCGCCGGGTACTTCCCAATCGCCAACCAGTTTACGCTCAATAGCCTGTGCGATGGCCTCCTCAGGTGATTTGGCAAAGATAATCGCCTGATGGCGGACGCCGCGCACGTGATAGACCTTCATTGGTCGCTCTTCACCTTTCGAAACAGCTCGGTCAAATCAAATCTCGCGTTCGATAGTACCCACTCGGCCGCAAGCCGAGGAAGAGGAGCCGGCCATCCACATCGACGTCGCCCGGGTAGAAGACGACCAGCGCCAGAGGTGGTGTGATGCGATTGGTGCAGTCATCCAAGACGGGGGTCAGGTGGAGATAAGGATAGACGAAAGCGACGTCAACGAGAAAGATCACACCGTCATCCTTGAGCTGTCCAGCGGCTGCCAATAACTGATCAACGAGCTCTTGACGAGCGTGTTTGGCGATGCTGGCAGTCAGGCGGTCCTCCTTGGCTGTTTCCAGCTCGAAGAGTTGGTCGAGGCGGCCACGCCGCTCGTAATGGGCGAAGATGGCTCCTCGGCAACTGACCGTCTGGGCCGAGACACCCTCCCGCTTCAGGGTGCGCTCCAGAAGCTCCCGCCGGCGACAGCACTCAGCCTCCTCCTCAGGCCGGTAGACCAGCCGCACGAAGGGCACCCCGGTGTTCTGGGCCAGCGTCGCCCGGTGGTGCAGCAGCAGGTCTTCCAGTTCCTCAAACTTCTCCGGTAAGGGCCTCAACACACGCCTCCAGGGATGGGTAGTGCAGGTCCAGGGTGTAGATGTCGCCCTGATGCTTGAAAGTGCAGTGGCCCCCTGCCGTTGCTTCATCGAGCAGGGCGACCACGTCAGCCGATTCGAGGAAGAAGAGCTGCCAGTCTTCAACCTTCAGGAGTTCTTGCGGGGTGATGAGCCCGTCGTCAGCGAGCCGGTAGAGGACGTAGATAAAGGTTGGGAGAGGCACATATAGACGGGAGAATTGCTTGCGCTGTGATCCCTGTAGCAGGCCGAAATCGCGCAAGATCGTCAGGATGTTGCTGGCCACCTTGTCCCGGGTCTGAGGAGACCACTCTATCAACTCGGGGTGTTCTTCGACGATGTCGTCGAAGTAGCCCTGGATGTCGGCTTTGTCAATGCTGCTGTAGCCAGCAGCGTAGCGAGGATAGACGCAATAGATCGTTGTATCACGTAGGATGGGGGATGACCGGCATAGTTCGTAGAACAGCACCAGCCTTTCCGTCTGGCGGTCGGGTGCGTGCACAACCATGTGGGCTAAGAGGCGAGGATGGTTTCCATCGCTCAGATACCGGGCGTGAATATGCTCCCATACCAACTCTCTGGTGCGCATGGTCATCTTGCCCAGTAGGTCGTGATCCATGACCATCGCTCTAACCTGATCAAGGCTATGACCACGATCAATCTGTTGCAAGACAGCCAGCGTTTCATCGAGCAATGCGCCCTTGCCCGAGAGCATGCTGCTATAGGTTGGGGTGTCAACGGATCTCATGTTGGCCTCTTCCCACACAGGTGTCAGAATGCTGAGTGTTTCAAGCTGGCTATTCTATTCTTATCTTAAGCGCTCTCTTTTCGCAACAGGACCTTCCTTCGACCGTTATTCCCCTGTTCGATGTAGGGCGTATCGGTGGGGCGATTCTCCCAGGTTCTCAACAACATCAGCCCGGTTTTGCCTCTCGGGGACAAGTTGCCCCTCAATGTACATCAAGAGGATTTCCTTCACTTTCTGAGTCTTAGACCAGGGGTAGTCTTGCAGAAACTGAGCTATCTTGACGTCCTGTTCGTTGCTCAGGTCAAATCTCATCTGGAATGTCTTAGGTAGTTTGTTGGTCATGACATACGTCTCCACGGCGAGTTGTGATGCTCCCATACGCAAGAAGGGCGATAGTGATGAAATCATGAGGTTTGCACTACAAGATTATATCACAGAATTGCCGTTTTGGGAAGGGCTCCTTTTTCGACCATTTTACGGAACCCAAGGGCCAGTTTCAGCTACTTGGATGTCCCCAACGTGATACGCTCACCTCACCTGTAGATCCCGAAGGGCCTTCAAGATGCCGATCAACTCGTCGGCAGAGGCAGCACAGCCACGTAGTTGCGGGGTTCTCGCACCTCATCGCTCACTAGACAGAAAGGCTCGACGCGGAACATGCCAGTGTCCAGAAGGATCTCCTCTTGCACGTTGGCTGCCAGCGTCTTGTGGCTGTCGAGGCACTCCAGGTAAGCCGGGATGCCACCCAGGACGGCGTAGACGGCTACCCGCTGTGCTGCATCGTAGTCGGGCAGAAGAAACTCGGCAGAGCTGCGAAGTCGAGTGGCTCCACTGCCAGGCGAGCGGTGAAGCGACCATAGAAGGGGGCCTGATACTCCTGCACGTCGACCATCACCCCCACGTGCGAACCAGCCACGACCAGTATGAGGCCCGTTTCTTTCAAAGTCACAGGAGACAGACCGCCAATTAGAGGCGCTATTGGATCAATTCCTGGTTCAGACATTCCCCAAGGACGTGTTACAGCGCAAAAAGCGAGCCCTGGCCAAGCGAAAGGCCGACCTGGAGCGGGAAAAAGATGAGGTCAAAGAGAGGCTGATGAATAGTGTCATCACGGAAGTCCAATTTGCCGAGGTGGAAAGCTTCTGTCAGCGTGTAGCTGCAGGATTAGAGAATTGCACGTTTGAGGATAAACGCCACATCCTGGAGCTTTTGAACGTCCAGGGCATCGTGGGAGATGGAGAGATTACCCTCAGCGGCTTCATTCCTATGGGGACTGTTAAGATGGAGAGAACCGGAAATGAATAATGTCTCCATCTTGCACTACGTATTCCTTGCCTTCCAGGCGCAAAAGCCCCCCCTGTTTAGCGACGGCAAAGGAGCCGCTGGCCATTAGATCCTGGTAGGAAACGACCTCGGCGCGGATGAAGCCTCGCTCCATGTCGCTGTGGACCTTGCCAGCAGCCTGGGGAGCCAGGGTTCCCCTTAGAAGCGTCCAGGCCCGCACCTCTTTTCCGCCGGTGGTGGTGAAGAAGGTTATCAAGTTCAACAGGCGATAGCTGGCCTCGACCAGCTTTTTCAGCCCTGCTTCCCCCAAGCCGGTCTCGGCACGATAAGCTGCTGCTTCCTCAGGAGGCCAATCGGCCAGCTCCATCTCCAGTTGGGCACAGATAGAGACCACCTCCGCCCCTTCGACGGCCGCCACCTCGGCCACGGCCGTCACCAACTCCCCCCCTTCGGGCAGGTCTTCCTCCCCCACGTTGGCCACGTATAGCCGAGGCTTGGCGGTCAAAAGATTCAACTCCCGCAGCATCTCCGCCTCTTTGTCCGTCATCGTTAAGTCGGCAGCCTTGTCTCCTGCCTCAAGGCGATGGCGCAGCTCCTCCAGGAAAGCTAGCTCGGCGGCGTAATCCTTGGGCCGTGCCTTGGCCGCCGAGCGGACCTTCTCCAGCCACCGCTCGACGGTGGCCAGGTCGGCCAGGAGTAGCTCCAGATCTACGACCGCGATATCGTCACGGGGGTCGAGCTCAACCGTGACGTGGGGGACCTGGGTATCGTGGAAGCAGCGCACTACCATGGCTACAGCGTCCACGTTGCGAATATAACCCAGGAATTGGTTGCCCAACCCCTCGCCGTGGCTGGCGCCTTTCACCAGCCCGGCGATGTCCACGAATTCGATGGCGGTGGGAACGACGCGCTCCGGTTTAACCATGGCGGCGATGTCCCACAGCCGTTGATCAGGCACCTCGGCCACGCCTACATTGCGCTCGATGGTGGTGAAGGGGTAGCTGGCCACGGCGGCGTTAGCGCGGGTCAAGGCATTAAAAAGAGTTGATTTGCCCACGTTGGGCAACCCCACGATACCAATTTGCAGGCTCATCCTCTCGCCCCCTTTCGATAATCAGGAGTGCAGGCGCAAGCCTGCCGACTGGCGTCCGCACTCAGTACTTCATAACTGGACATTGGCGTTTTTGGCTCGTAGTGACGACTTCAGTCGTTGGTGGCGGGGCAAGAGCCACTGAAGTGGCAACTACGAACCTACATCTTGGGGACATAAGTTTTCCCCCTTGATTATAGCACCGAACGCCCCTCGCCGCAACAACGCTTGACAAGCGCGACGTTTGCTCTATACTTAAGGCTGGAGAAGGGAGCTTGAGTTTGAAGCAGAGGCGGCTCCCACGCCGCCGGACATCCAGGCAAGAATCGCGGGCATGGGAGCCCGCTCTGCTGTGGTAGGGTGAGACATCCAGGCAAGAATCGCGGGCATGGGAGCCCGCTCTGCTGTGGTAGGGTGAGCAGCTACGATATAATGTTACTCCGCAACATTTGCGTTGTCCGCGAGAATGTTGCGGGACTGTCATTGCGAGCGCAGTTTGCGAAGCAATCTCCTGGTGACGCGGGGATTGCTTCGGGCGCAAACGGCGCGCCCTCGCAATGACAGCAGGGTTTGGTTGCGGCTATGCCGCGCTAGGGATTGGGAAGGAAGATTTGGCTTGAGGTGGGAGTTTATCGCTGAAGCGAAGCGAATACTGGAGCGGGAGCAGGGGACAATCCACAAGGATTGGGGAGGCAAGCTGCCCATCGCCCTGGCCTACCCCAACACCTACCAGGTGGGCATGTCCAGTCTGGGCTTGCAGACGGTGTACCGTCTCTTCAACCAGCGGGCCGACGTGGTCTGCGAGCGGGTTTTCTATCGTCGGGGAGCAGGCAGCAGGCCACTGATTTCGCTGGAATCGCAGCGGGATGTCAAGGATTTCGCCGTCCTGGCCTTCTCCTTCTCCTTCGAGATGGACTATTTCAACGCGGTGGAGATGCTGCGCCAGGCGGACATCCCCCTCCTGTCCGAGGAGCGAGCTGAGGGCTACCCCTTGCTTCTGGCCGGTGGGCCCGCTGTAATGGCCAATCCCCAGCCGCTGGCCCCTATCTTCGATGCCTTCGCCATCGGCGAGGGGGAGGTCATCGTCCCCCCTCTGATGGAGACTTTGCAAGCCGGCATCGCTGAAAGCCGAGACGAGCTCCTCTCAGCATTGGCTAACATACCGGGCATTTACGTGCCAACCCAATACCCAATATCCAATATCCAATATCCAGTGAAACGTCAATGGATGCCCAACATCGACGCCCACCCCGCCACTTCCGTCGTTCTCACCACCGACACCGAGTTCGGCGACATGTATCTGATAGAGATTGCCCGGGGCTGTGGGCGAGGCTGCCGTTTCTGCCTGGCGGGTTACACTTATCGTCCCGTGCGAGAGCGGAGCCCGGCCGTCCTGCTGGAGCAAGCCAGGGATGGGCTTAGCTATCGCGACAAAATCGGCCTGGTGAGCGCGGCCGTCTCCGACTACTCGCGTCTCGAGGAACTGGTCACGGGCCTGCGGGAGATGGGAGCCAGGCTCTCCGTGTCCTCCCTGCGAGTTGACCCCCTGCCTGAAGCCCTGGTTCGGGCCCTGGCTGAGAGCGGAGTCCAAACCTTGACCATCGCTCCGGAGGCCGGATCTCAACGCCTGCGCACTTTGATCAACAAGAACGTGTCCGAAGATGATATGATGCGAGCTGCGGAGCTGGCTGCCCGATACGGCTTCGCGCAACTCAAGCTCTACTTCATGCTGGGCCTGCCTACCGAAACTGACGAAGACGTCCAGGCTCTCGTTGATCTGGTGCTGGCAGTTCGGGAGCGCTTTCCCCGCCGCATCACGGTGAACATCACCCCCTTCGTGCCTAAGGCTCACACTCCGTTCCAGTGGGTAGCCATGGCTGCGGTTGAAAGCACGAAAGAGGAGTTGAGCCGCATCGAGCAGGCCCTACGGCCTGGGGGAATCGCGGTCAAAGCTGAGAGCCCTGCCTGGGCGGCGGTGCAGGGCGTCTTGTCGCGGGGCGATAGCAGGGTCGGCCAGGCTCTGGTCAGAGTGAAGAAGAGGTCGCTGGCAGCCTGGCGGCGAGCTCTGCGGGAGTGCCAGCTCGATGCCGCCGAATACCTCAGAGAGCGCTCGGTGGACGAGTCCTTACCCTGGTCCGTGGTGGACAGCGGCGTCAGCGGCGATTACCTGTGGCGGGAGATGAAGAGAGCCCTGGAATCCAAAGCTCAAAGCTCAAAGTCCAAACAGGAAGGTAGAGCGATACATGCTGCGATGTGAGATCAATGGCCTCGTTTACTATCGTTTTGTGAATTTGGCTTCCCACGATGGGGTCTTCCATGGCGTGTTCACGCGACTGGGTGGGGTGAGTCCCTCCCCTTACGATTCTCTCAACGTGGGGCACTTCGTCGGTGACGACCGCGAAGCGGTGGAGACCAACCACGACCTCATCTGCCAGACCCTGGGCATCTCTCGACGGGACATCACCGCCGCCCAACAGGTCCACGGGGGCCAGGTGACCCTGGTGGGGCCTGAGGATCGCGGCCGAGTGATCCGTACCACCGATGCGTTGGTCACCGACGCTCCCGGCGTGGCTCTCCTGCTCCGCTTCGCCGACTGCCTGCCCGTTCTGCTCTATGATCCCGTCCACCAGGCCCTTGGCCTGGTCCACGCTGGCTGGAGGGGCACCATGGCGGGGATTGCGATGGGGACGGTTGCGGCTATGACGGAAGCCTACGGCAGTCGCCCCGCCGATATCATAGCTGGCCTCGGCCCGGGCATCGGCCCCTGCTGCTACCAGGTCGGGACCGAGGTGATCGAACTGGTGAAGGCAAATTTCAACCCCTGGCAGGAGCTTCTTCAGCCCCAGGGGGACGGCTCCCTGCACTTTGACCTTCAGGAGGCCAACCGGCGTCAGTTGGCCGAGCTGGGCGTCGAGGAGATCGAGGCGATGCAACTTTGCACCGCCTGCCGCACTGACGAGTTCTTCTCTTACCGGGCCGAGGGGGGCCAAACGGGGTGTTTCGCGGTAGTACTGGGGAAGCGAGGTTAGATTATGGTTGATATTGCCGCCAATTTGCGGGATGTAAGGCGAAGAATAGCCGAGGCGGCGGATCGAGGCGGTCGCGATCCGGCGGAGATCACCCTGGTGGCGGTGACCAAGCTGTTTACTGTGGCCCACATCCAGGCCGCCTACGAGCTGGGGGTGCGTCACTTCGGCGAAAACCGCGTCCACGAGGCAGCGGAGAAGATCCCCATCGTGAACCAGTGGGTTGAGGAGCGCGCCCTCTCGCCTCTCACCTGGCACATGGTCGGCCACCTGCAGAGCCGCAAAGCTAAAGATGCCATCCAGTTGTTCGACGTCATCCATTCGGTGGACAGCCTGAAGCTGGCCGAGCGCCTGGATCGCGTCCTCCTTTCATCCCCCCCAGGGTTGGGGGGGAAAGAGGGGGGGCGCAAGATCATGCCCATTTTACTGGAGGTGAACGTCTCCGGCGAGGAGAGCAAATACGGGTTTGCCCTGGACCGATGGGCGGAAGATGAAGAGCAGCGGGAGCGCTTTTTTGCCATCGTGGAGGAGATACTGGCCTTGCCCCAGTTAGAGGTGCGGGGCCTGATGACCATGGCCCCCATCGTGGCCGACCCTGAGGAGGCGCGGCCCTGCTTTAGGCGCCTGCGGCACCTGCGGGATGTTTTGGCCGAGAGGTTTCCAGGAGAACATTGGCGGCACCTCTCCATGGGTATGACCGACGACTTCGAGGTGGCCATCGAAGAGGGAGCGACCATAGTGCGCATTGGCCGGGCTATCTTTGGGGAAAGACGTGAAACGTGAAGACGTGATGCGTGACCTCACGTTTCACGTTTGACGTTTCACGTTTGACGGCCCGACTGCGGTAGCAAGACGCATCTCTACACAGGAGGTCACAATGGACTTGCTGGTCTACTTCGTTGACGTTTTCTTTACCCTGCTCAGTCTGG
>Ga0194112_10005750_pt1 | contig 16577 bp, 17 predicted proteins | sample TA2MahC400mmetaG_FD_146191 | JGI IMG/M metagenome (GOLD analysis project Ga0194112, IMG submission 146191) | Freshwater microbial communities from Lake Tanganyika, Tanzania - TA2015016 Mahale Deep Cast 400m | ecosystem: Environmental > Aquatic > Freshwater > Lake | place: Tanzania: Lake... | reverse complement strand
ATGTCGCGGCATTTGGGTTTACTCATGCCGCAAGCGTAAAGAACTGAAAACGGAATGTTCCAAACAAAATGCTAACCTTCGTATCGGCAATCCGCTATTGCGGAGAAAAGCCGCGCCCTAAGGATGACAGCGGCAGGCTGATGATGAAGGTCGTGCCGCGTCCGATTTCCGTTTCAAACCGAACCGAGCCGCCGTGCTTTTCCACAACAACCGCATGCACGATCGCCAAGCCTTGCCCCGTCCCTTTGCCGATTTCTTTCGTGGTGAAGAACGGTTCGAAAATCCGGCTTCGAATTCTTTCGGGTATGCCAGTGCCGGTGTCACTGATTCGAATTTCAACGTTGTCGCCCGAGCGGCGGGTGGCAACCGTAATGGTTCCCTTGCTGGACGCGCCATCTTTCACAGCCGCCCCGATCGCATGAGCGGCATTGACGATCAGGTTCAAGAAAACTTGACTCATCTCGCCCGGAAGGCACGGGACCATCGGCAGGTCCGGGTCGAAATCAGCCGCTAATTCGGCGACGTAATTCCACTCGTTCCGTGCTACCGTTATCGTGCTCTCGATGATTTTGTTGAGATCGACGACGCTTTTTTCAGTTGTGCCCGGATGCCAAAAATCCTTCATCGCACAGACAATCTTGGCGACTCGCTCGACGCCCTAGATCGATTGCTGAATAGCTTTGGGAATTTCCGAAGCGAGGTAATCGAGATCGGCCTTCTGAGAAGCTGCTTCGACTTGTGCCAGCAATTCGGGAGTGATGGGATTTCCTTTGGCCGCCTGCATCAGCGCATCGTACTTTTGCAACAGGTCGTTCTAGTCAGAAAAAGCGTCCTGCAGGAAACGCGTGTTATCGCCAATATATTGGGTGGGCGTATTGATCTCATGCGCGATGCCCGCCGCTAATTGGCGAATCGATTCCATTTTTTGGGCATGCCGCAACTGCACTTCGATTGCCTCGCGCTCCATTTCAGCCCGTTTGCGGTCCGTAATGTCGCGAGCCACGATGAGAATGTTTTCGATCTCTCCCTTGGCATTGCGAATCACTCCGGCGTGCGATTCCAAGGTTCGCCACGAACCATCCTTGTGACGCATCCGATACTCGATGAATTTGCCAATGCCGGTTGCCTTGGCCTCTTTGGCAGCGGCCAGGATTTTGTCCCGATCATCCGGATGCGTTTGTTCGAAAGACCACGTGCCCTGCAATTCTTCCGGACTATAGCCCAACACCTTGGTGTAAGACGGACTGTTATAAAGCCGTTTGCCATTCATGTCGACGAGCGCAATCAGCTCCGTCGCGTTCTCGGTCATGATGCGGAACATTGCATCGCTGCGGCGCAAGGCTTCCTGGGATTGCTTGCTCTCGGTGATGTCACGCGCAATCGTGGAAAGATACTCGACTGCGCCGTGCTGGGATCTATGCGCCAGAATCAGCTGCGAAACAATGATCGTCTGGCCCGACCTGCTCAAGAACTCGCTTTCACCAGCCCAGACTCCGTCACGCAAGGCAGTTGGGATGGCTTCGCGCTGGTTCCGTTCGAGGGCCCAGCGGGGATGAAAGTCAGTGATTCTCAGTGTGGAGACATCTTCGGTTTCGCCGATGGCAACCATAGATCGGCCCGCTTGATTCAGATAGAAGACTTGCTGATTTTTGGCATCCGACATAGCCACCAGATCAATCGTGGCTTCGAGAATCGCCAATAGACGATCTTTGGTCGGCTTGAAGGGCACGCCCGAATCCGGCTGCGCCAAGAATTGTGGCGTGGCCGCGGCAGGATCAAGTCCCACGGGTTGGCCTAGATCAAGTCTCATGGTGAATGCAACAGCCTGGCAGCGCCTTATAACGTCACTCTTAATCATCGTCGGCGGCCTGCGACTTGGATCGTTGCAAGGCTACCGTGCTCTATCAAGAGCATTCGAAGTGCCATCGGCACTTTTGGAAGTGAGAGCCCACACGGAAGAACTAACCAGGCGATCGGGAGGCCCGTTGGCTCACCCAAACAACAATGCTCGGAACATTAAATGATGACAGAGGCCGCGGATAGGAGCTTGGCCGCAGGACGCAGGCGCTAAGGCTTGGGAAGGCTTTCTTGCAAACGCCTCAGGTCACGAACTTCCTGGCCGCTGACGTTTGGACTGCTCAAGCTGAATTTCTTGGGCGAGTGCCATTTCCAGTATTCAACATGACCATCAGCAAACGTCAGGTTGCAGCCCTGGTTGTGGCGGTCTGAGGGCGTGCTAGACCAACTACCCGAAGCCAAGGAAAACCGGTCTTTTGGCGCAACAACAAATGAACCGAGCCAAAGGCTAGCTTCATGTTCCTCGATAAAAACAAATACTTTGTCGGGCGGTGGGCTAATTATTTCAGAGGATCTTGTCTTTACCCGAGCATCCATTCCCGCCTCGTCGCCATTCATGTAAGTGCTCATCGAATAGCTTCGCGTGCGGCGAACAGCATTTAAACCGATCACGGTCGATCTATCAGCTGGACACCGATAAACACCAGCCGATCTGACATATGGAAACAAACTCCCCTTAACAACATCGGCCACAGTGACATCCACCTTCGGATTACCGACAACCCAGGAATTAGTCGAATTGCGCCGGCCTGGCCCGCGGTCATCCGCGCTGGCGGCTGTTCGGTTCAAAGGCAGCTGATCATCGTGTTCATCCACATACAAAGACCAAGCAACTTGCAAATGCCGGAGGTTGCTCAAACACGTGATCCTGTTGGCCTTTCCTTTGGCTTGGTTTAAAGCTGTCGAAAGCAGATTCGCCAAAATAGCGACAACAGCAATGACAACGAGCAACTCGACCAAACTGAAGCCGACGCTTCTCGCTTTGCGATGATCTCGATTGATATGCTGCATTTCGTGCATGTTAACCGTTCTGATGCCAAGCTTATCCGCCGTCCCAAAGCTCAGTGCTTCTCCGAAAGAAATCTGCCGTCGTTACCAAACTGGGGGATTGTATACCTGTTTTCGCCTCACTCGTCAATACTTTGTAAATACATTTTGGCAATTCGCATTATCGGAGCGCGGACTGCCAAGTCCGCGCGCAGCATGACTCAAAGCTAATTCTTAGAGCCACGCGCGGACTCGGCGGTCCGCGCCCCGATAATGCGAATCGGTCACTTCCCCGCAGTTTCTGTTCTCGTAACGAGAAAGAGAAGGCACTTTTGCTCATCCTCGCTCAGCGGCAACTGAAGGACAGCGAGCAGGGGTTTCAGAGCGCCAATCGATTTCTCTCCTATTTCTGTCCACAGCACCTTGACTCCTTCGGAGGTGACAGCGCTCTTATCCACCCATCCCGCAGCGGTCAATCTGTCCAAAATGACAATCATCGCGTTCTTCAATTCATTCATAACGGTAAGCGTCCGACTCAGCCAACGCTCTTCGGCAAGCGTTCACGGCGACAGCCTCTCGATCTTCCACGTATTATCAGCAAGTCTTGTGTAGCGAAAGCGATCATGCAGACGATTGGGTCGGCCCTGCCAAAATTCCATACTGTCCGGCGCGACGCGAAAACCTCCCCAGCAGGGAGGCAGGGGAACATCCTTGTCTTTGTATTCAACCATTAATTGCTCCATTCGATGGTCCAAGCCTTCGCGATTTGGAATAACCTCACTTTGTAGTGACGCCCAGGCGCCGACGCGGCTTCCCCACGGACGGCTGCGAAAGTACGCTTCGGATTCCTCGCGGGAAATCTTGTTGACCCGTCCGGCGATTCGGACCTGTTGTTCGAGCGCGGACCAATGAAAGACCAGCGCTGCGCAAGGGTTTTCCTCCAATTCCCGGCCTTTTTGACTCGAGTAATTGGTAAAGAAGACGAAACCGCTTTCGTCAAAACCTTTAAGCAGCACAATCCGCGCAGAGGGCTGGCCGCTCTTACTGGCAGTGGCCAAAGTCATGGCGGTTGGCTCCGGCAAACTTGCGGCGAGAGCTCGTTGAAACCAAAGCTCGAACTGCTTGAACGGGCTCGGCTCTAAATCGGCCCGATTCAAACCAAGGCTGCACGGTGATAGGCCAGCGGGTTGAAGCGTGGTGCTCACAGCGTGCCACGCGTTACTCCAGATAATATCGGACGAAGGATTTGGCCTTTAATCGGTTGATCCACTTTTCGTGCAGACGTTTGGTCTCTTCAACTTTCAATGCAGTTTCAATTTCTTCGCGAACTTCGGAGAGCGGCTTGGTGTGCGAGGTCCGCTTTTCTTCGACCAACATCAAATAGCTTCCGTCAGGCGCTTCCATGACGCCGCTCCGCTGGCCAGGGCTCAGACTGAATGCCTTGTCCGCAAGGTCAGCCCGCAGAACCGAGCGCTCGACCCAACCCCAATCACCCCCTTCCGCGCTCTGGGAACCTTGGGAATAAATTCTCGCCATTTCGTCGAAAGCCGCGCCTTCCTCGATCTTGGCCAATATTTCCTGGGCCATTTTCTTGGACGAGAACGCGCTGTCATTTGGCTGGTTTGTAACGACAATCATCCGCAGCTTAACCTGATCTTCCACTTTGAATTTGCCCAAGTTTTGGGCGTAGTGCGATTCGATCTTAAACGGAGAAATCACCGGATCGCGGGGAACATTTTGATAAACCATCGCCTCAACTATGATGCGCTGGCGAACTTTTGTCCGGTAACTCTCGAACGTCAAACCCTGCGCCTGAAGTGTCTTCGTGAGCCTGAGGCGGTCCCCGTAAGTCTTGATATCTTTGTTGATCTTATCCTCGATCAAGCTTTCCGGAAGCCGATAACCGCCGGTATTGAATTCATGCAGGATGAGCTGCTCCTCGACCAGTTGTTTGATGTGCTGTTCCCTCAATTCCTTGAGCTTCTGTTCAAATACCAATGGCTGGCCGAGGTATTGCCGCTCCAAAAAACTAACGTCGTCTGCCGTCCGATTCTGGATGTCTTTCCAAGTAATGATGACGTCGTTGACTCGAACAAGAACACCATTCAAAGGAATCGGTTCGGCCTGCGTTCTCTGAGAAGCGCACAGAAAAACCAATAGACAGATGACGAGCAATTTCATTTTTCAGGAGACTACGGAACGGCTTGGATCGGGTCAAGTATCGGACTTGGATCGCTTGGATCGGAGTGCGGACTGCCGAGTCCGCGCGTCTCTGGCTGATGTAATGTAATCTGAACTGAAAGGCTGGTTGCAGCTTTGCTGCTCTGGGTTTTTCGCGGTTTGAACCGCGAGGAGATGCGCTGCCTAAACCGGTAAGCAAGTAAATCGCAACCCTTAGAAAACTTCCCTAGGGCATTTCCCTTTTCGTGTTTTTCGTCTCTTTCTCTTCCTCCGAAAGTTATGCCAATTGTTCCCGCACCCAGCGCGCATCGAAGGCACGGGCGTAAACGCGGTTGCGCACCGTGAGATAGCCATTCTCGACGCGCACGATTCCTGACAACCGCAGCACACTGAGCAGTGGATTTGTCTCGTCATGCACGATCCGTCTGGCCCGCGCACGAATGTCATCGTAGATCTGAAGCAACCGTTCGCGGTGAGCGTCCGAGTAGAGCAGCCAGCGCCGCACAAAAGCGAGGTTATCGTCCTCATCTCGCGCTTTGGAGCTTAAAAAGAGGCCCGTGCAAAGCCGATCCACCTGAGCGGGCTTGGAGATTTCCTTATTGCTGGCTAACGCGCGACAGAGGCGTTGGGTAAGGTACGGATGCCCATGGGTCCAATAAAGAACGCGTTCGAGCAATTGCCGCCCAAGTTCAATGCCGCGGCCCAATCCTCCCGCCAGTGCCATCGCTTCACTCGGATCGAAATCGGTCAGTTCGATACGACGCGCAATGTTGAACGGCGTCGCTTGCGCGCTTTGAACTAGATCGGTTGGATCACCGACGCCGAGCAGGCAAAACGAAAGGCGGTTGAACTCGGCATCTTCCACGCGCCGGTTGTAGCATTCGCGAATGGCGCCGAAGAATTCATCCGTTGGAAATGGCAAACTCCGCACCGCGTCCACTTCATCAACAAACACAACGATCGGCCGGGGATGTCTCTTCAAAACAACTTCGCGCATCGCCGTGAACAGCCGCTGCACCGGTCCAAGCCGCTCGTTCCGCAGCCAGAAATCCTCCAGCTCTTCTTCGAGACGCAAGGCCCGTCCGATCCGGCTCAGCAGGCCATCGTACCATTGCTCCGGTGTCACGTTTTGGCCAATCGCGGTCAAGTCAAGAAGCACGACGCTGATGCCGCGTTCGCGCAACTTGTGGCCCGTCCGGACCATCAGTGATGACTTGCCCATTTGCCGCGACGTCAGCACATAACAGAGCTCGGCGTGGATCAAACCATCGAATAATTCGCGGTCCGCCTGACGCTCGACGTAAGAAGGCGAGTCCGGACGCAAGGTTCCCTTATCATGGAAATAGCCCAAACCAGCGCGGTTAATTTCGCGCAATCGCTTTTTCGCCAGCGAAGACTCGATGCGCGCGAGAAGCAAGGTCGTGTTGCACGGTTTCGGCAAAAAATCGTCGGCGCCCACTTTGATGCAGTGCACAGCCGTGGCTGCTTCGTCTGAGGCGGAGAGCATAATGACTGGAATTTGCGCGAGCAGTGCATCCGCTTTCAACCGGCCCATGACTTGGAAACCGTCCATCCCCGGCATTACCATATCCAGGAGGATAAGATCGATGGACTGCGTTCGGACCAGTTCCAATGCGCGCGCACCGCTCTCGGCCGCGAGCGGCTTGCATCCCTGGCGCTGCAGTCTCCGTTCGAGCATGTCGCGATTGAGCGGATCATCGTCCACGATGAGAATAGTGGCGCCGGCCCAGACCGGCGAAGCGGCCAGATCCGAGGCCGAAGGAGCCAAGGCCAGTATCGCTGGCCAAATCGAATCCGCGAGCACCGGCTCTGGCTGCGTTTCCGAACTTCCATGAATCAAATAACTCTCCAAAAGATCGAGGAGGACGAGCGCAGCGGCCCTAATTTTGCCGAGGTCGGAATGTACGACTGTTCGTGCCAGTTCCAGGGCTTGTTCCTGCAGGATTTCGCTATAGCCGATGATGTGGTTCAACGGTGTGCGAACCTCGTGCTGGAGCTGGCGCAAATCAGGAGTCGCGGGCTTGACCCGCTCGGGATCAAAGTAGTAATTGACCAGAGCCAGCACCTGCTTTCCGCCAGTGAGAATCTTCTGCAAGTCCTCCTGCAAGTTTGGCCATGCGGCATCGGTTTCCTCATCCTGCAGCATCTCGCAATAACCCAAGATATGGTTGATCGGCGTCCGCAAATCATGGCGCGCTTTGGCCAAGTGAAGATTGCGGGATCGATTGGACACGCTCGCGGTGGGATGAGAACTCATTGGCGGGGCGTGGTGGGCGATTCTTTCGTCATTCGGGATTCGTCATTCGACATTTTTCTTCCGGTCGAGTTGGGTCTGAATCTTCTCCAGCAAACGCTGCAGCTCAATAGGTTTTGTGTCGAAGTCATCACAGCCGGCTTCCCGTGCGCGTTGTTCGTCGCTCGACATGGCGTGCGCGGTAAGTGCGATGATGGGAATTTCTTTCCTCGCCATATCTGCTTTCAACTGGCGCGTCGCTTCCCAGCCATCCACGACTGGCAGGCTCATGTCCATTAGGATTAGGTCCGGCCGATCGGCTTGGGCAGCGTCGATCCCTTGCTGGCCATCGAGGGCTACGACCACTTGGTGGCCTCGGCGTTCCAAGCGCCGCGAAAGCATGTCGCGGTTCATTTCGTTATCTTCCACTAATAGGATTTTTGCCATAAGTTGTCTTCCGTAGCGCCGACTCATGCACCGTCCCTGGGGTGCTTATGCCGTTCGGGCGACGAGCGCGCGGATTTCTTGCAACAGCTCGTCCATCTTGTAAGCACCCTTGGCCAGGACCTTGCTAACATATCCATTGAGACGCCGCCGGTCTTCCTCGGTCAATTCCTTGGCCGTAATTACGATGACAGGCACTTGGCGCCCCGCCGGACGCTGGCGCAGCTCCTGAAGGAAATCAAAGCCATCCATCTCCGGCATCATCAGGTCCAGAAGGATCACGCCTGGCATTCTCTGTTCAACTTTCTGCAAAGCCACGCCGCCATGCTCGGCTGTGGCCACTTCCCACCCCTCTTTCTCAAGTTGGCGTTGGAGAATCTCGCGCGTGGCTGGGTCATCTTCAACAACTAGCACGAGATTTGCCGTGGTTGATTTTCGATATTTTTTGAGCAGGCCCCCGAGCCTCGTCCATTCGATCGGCTTCGTCACAAAATCCGTCGCACCCAGCGCAAAGCCCATCTGCTTGTCATCCAGAATCGTCACCATGATGACAGGAATTCCGGCGAGAACTGGATCGCTCTTGAGCGCGGACAACACAGCCCACCCATCCATCCCGGGCATCATCGCATCCAGCGTAATCACATCCGGCTTCAGCCGCCGCGCTAATTCCAACCCCTGAATTCCGCTCGCGGCAGTCTCGACACACAAACCTTCCTTGGACAGGAAGCGCTCCATCAGATCTAGCACTGAAGGGTCGTCATCAATGACAAGCACCGTGGCGCCGGCAAACGTCCGCGAGCCGGATGCCTTAACCGGCGTTGCTTCCGGCTCCGAGAGACTTTTGACCTCTCTCGGCAAAATCACGGTGAAGGCCGACCCTTTTCCTGGTTCGCTCTCGACGGCAATTTCGCCGCCCATCATTCCGACGTGCAAATATCCGCCGGACCCTTCTTGAAAGCAGAACACTTGCTCGGATGGGATGCCTCCGTCCGTTGTTTGCCTCGAAAAGTGCTGAACTTGGTTGCCTTGGACGCGCGAGATCGGGCCAAGCCGGTAGCGAGGCGCAGTCCAAATCGCGCCTTTCGAATCCTCGTAGATTGCCGCAACCCAGTTGGTCACCCCATCAACACGCCGCGCAACAGCCTTGCCATTCCAGACATCTTCCATTTTCATCAAGTAAAGCCCCTTGTCGAACTTGCCAGTCCAGACCGTTTGCTTCGAATCGATGTGCAGCGCGAGGTTGAGGCCCTCCTTCAACATTGCGGGCGCAGGCAGCTCACGAAAGGGCTGTTCGGAACGCTTCGCTGCTTCCGGATCGTAATACCAAAGTCCGCGAAGCGGTGGGACACCGCCCAGCCAAAGACGACCCTTGGCGTCATGCTGCAACGCAAAGACCATCGCGTTCGCATCCAACCCTTCGCTCGAGGCTGTGACAAAACGATTCCCCCAGCGATTCGTGCTCGTTAATTCGAAACGCGCCAGGTAAGGGGCGCTGTTCTCGCCGTTGGATAACCATAAAGAACCGTTTGGCGATGGCGCACTAAACGCGACATTCTCCTCGGGCAACCCATCCGCCCTGGTATATCCGACGAAAACCTCCTCGTCGTACCGATGGATTCCGCTCAGGGTCGCAAACCACAGCGAACCGTCCGGCATGCATTGCAAGTCAAAGACAAAATTGCTCGGCAACCCGTTCGCTGAGGAATAACGGCGCCATTGCCCCTTCCGAAATGGCGCGACTTGAAAACTAGTGTCGTTCGTCCGGCCCGCCTCGATACGTATCGCGCGCCCTTGATTGTGGTAAAGATGACGATCCGGCAAATGCATCCGGACGGTGTAATCGCCCGGGCGCAAATTCACGAAACGGTACTTGCCCTCACCGTCCGTCAATGTTTTCGCAACCAAGCCAGGGGTGGCCAGTTCGTCCGGTTTGCGCACAGGCGCTCCCGCCTGCAACACCTGCACGATCACGCCTTCCATCGGCTTGTCCTCGAAATCGGTGACCGCGCCGGAACAGCCGATCGCCGACAGTAATCTCTGATTTGAACGTGCGCCATCGCGTTTCCGGAACCGTCTATTGCCTTGCCGACGATGCGGACTGGCGTGTTCGACTGCTTCGCCGCCGGACGGCGTGTGGTCATGACGCGCGCTTGGCCCAACAGTTTTCCATGCTGCGCGTTCGTGGAAGCGTCGTTCGCCGTGCCGTCGTTGAAATTCCAAAGTCCAGCCAAGCCCGGCTCCCGACCAGAAAGGCTCTTGAACATGTTCTCGCGGACTTGTTGCTCGGTGCGAGCGCTTCGCCAAACCCGCACTTCGTCCATCTGTCCACGGAAGTCAGCGTCATGAGTGTAATAGACACGAAAGTTTGAACGACCGAGATAGTTCCTCTTTTCCATCCGGTCGGCGACGGCATTTTGACGAATCTCGGTGTTGGTGGAAACCAACACACCGTCCACGTACAGCCGAGAACCACTATTTTCTAAGACGGCTGCAATGTGAGTCCATTGACCAAGTTTGAGCAATTCAGGAACAATCACGTCGCGGACTTCGGTCCCGCGAAATGTCTGGAACCACAGACTTGGTGAGGTAACCCGGTTGTGGACGTTGAGCGATTGTCCCGCCAATGTGAAATCAAAGAACCGAGAAAAGTTTTCGAAGCTCTGCCATTTCACCCAGCCTTCGACGGTCACCTCGGTCAGATTCGTAAATGCAGCCGGCGGAAGCTCGACGAAACTGGCGGAACCGTCCAATTCGAGCACGCGCTCTTCAAGGCTTCCGTCGGTGGTGAATGGCGCCGGCGCCTCTACAGTTTTTGCGCTTCCGAAGTCGTCCCAGCGCACCCACGCTTCAATCGTGGCTTCCGTCAAATTGTTGAAAATGTTCGGCGGCAGTTCGGCGTAGGCGCCGAAGGCATCGAGCTCGAGGGTGCGGTTGGGAGCAGTGGGTTGCGCGCTTCGAAGGGCTAGGGAGGGCCAAATGAACACGAGCAACAAAAAGAAAGCGGCCACTGGGCTTCGTTGAAAGAAACCGGAATGCGCAGGACTCATCATGCCAAGGCTCAAGCTGCCTCGCTTGTGCCAGACTTGGCCTCGGCTGGCAATACCACGGTGCTGGGTGCGTTGGGTGCGATTAAGACTGGCGGTCAGGAGCGAAGCGTCTACGCTGCAGAACGTGAAATTGTTGGCGGCTCGAAGCCCACTTCGGAATGTTTCGACTCTTGCTTGGCTCCATCAAGTCGTTCGCGTTGACCGGTCGCGTTTGGCGACGAATACTCGGCCCACTATGACGGCTCGTCTAACCGGAACGGTGAACCTCCGTCGAATCGCGGCGCATGCGCGCTTTCGTCTGCGCAAGCAGAATCCAAATCCTGTCGCGGCTTTCACACTGATCGAGTTGCTGGTGGTCATCGCGATTATTGCCATCCTCGCCGGCATGCTATTGCCGGCGCTCGCGCGCGCCAAAGCTAAAGCGCAGACCATTAAGTGCAACAGCAACCTTAAGCAGCTCGCCGTGGCAAATTTCATGTACATTAACGACCTCGGCAAAGGATGGCCGTGGCAGCTTTACGGCGGAAAAGGCGATTGGGTGCAGGCTTTAATGGAGAATTATTCCAGCGCTCACCAGGTTCGTTTCTGTCCTTCCACACAATCGCCCGCGCCAGCCAAGCGTGTTGATCCAGTCTTTGGAACTGTGGACCAAACCTGGAACAACGTAGTGAGCACGAATCCTAATTTCAACCAGGCGAGCTATGGCTACAACGGATGGATGTATTCCGGCGAATGGCCTGACGATTTTGTCGAGGGCATGGCCAAAGCCCAAAACGCCGCATTCAAAACGGAGGCGGATATTGTGAATGCGTCACAGACTCCCGTGATGTATGACGCCATCTGGGTGAACGCTTGGCCTCTGGCGAAGGACAAACCGCCCCGAGACCTTTACAAAGCGGATCCGGGTCGAGCCGCCATGATGGGCCGATTGACCATCCCACGCCACAGCCATAGCGGGAAAGCGCCGCGCAATTTTAACGTGAAGGACCTTTTACCCGGCGCCATCAATATGTCCTTCCAAGACGGACATACCGAATTGATCAAACTGGAAAAGCTCTGGTCGCTATCCTGGCACAAAGGTTACGAACCACCCGCGGTCCGGCCCGGCCGATGACGTTTCGGTGCGTCCTCCACCGGCTCGGTGCAGCTTGACACCACCGCCGTTGCCTCCTCGTACCGCAGACTTGCAATCTGCCCTGGAGTCTAGTCTGGACATCTGGACATTCTGCGGGCTGGACTTAGTCCTACACTTGATCTCACACTTAACAGCATTTGTCGCACGGAACTCGACCGGACGCTGGCGACTGATCACCGGGCGTTCTGAAGCTGCTGGTACCTCTGAACCGCCGCAATCGCGCGCGGGTCTCCCTTTTCGGCGAGGGTATAAATCTCGGTCATGACGGCAGCGATGCTATCTTGCAAGGCCATGCGTTGCTGCGGAGTTATCGCGGTCGTGCGGCGCAGCAGTTGCAGTCGCGTTACCGCGTCCTCCATATTTCCCGCCTTGTAATCTGCAATTGCCTGTTGCACCTGTTTGCCCGGAGGCGGCCCGGCAGGCTCACGGGAAGTTCCAGGGTCTGGTGTCGCAGGCGCAGGCGGCGACTCCGCCTTTTCCATTGAAGCCGCCGCTTTCTCCAACTCATTTACCGCGCTCGGCTTTCGGCAGCCGCTCAAGCTAATAGCAAGCATCATGAACAAAGCACAATAGATGTGACTGGCTTTCATGTAAGCCTCAATTCTCTATGCGCTTGTTGCCGTAAGCTCATGCTCAACGTGTGGATATCCGCGTTAACGCCCGTCCTTGCTGCCGGGGTTGCAATACAGGCGGTTCTTGGTCCGAATGTTGACCTCCTGATAAAACTTTAACGTCTTCAGATACTCCACGTGTCCATCGACGACTCCGACGGTGGTTCCAATCGAATGGAGTTTGGTAATACCCTCGGAAGGGCCGCTCGATCCGTCATTAAAATCCCCCGGACTGGTTTCCAGTGCCTGCCAGAAAATGATCGCGTCAGGTGTAAACTGCGACGCTTTGTACGAATTCGGAGAGATGCTGCCATACCCGCCGACCGCGCCATTCATCAAGTAGCTCGACATCTTCTGCGCGCGTTGCCGCCACGCTGCCTTGTTGGTTTTGTCCAGCGGACAGCGATAGATTCCGACGGCGTTTGCGTACGTATAAAGCAGTCCTGTTTGATAAGCTGCTGCCTCATTTGTGTTGTAAGGCGGCCTTGTAATATCGGGAGGTGAAGTCTTGCCTGTAGCGTCGTAAAGCCAGCCTTTTCTCAGCCAAGGCGAGTTCCAGTTCGGCTCGGGCAGATAATCGTTGAAGTCCACTGCGTAAAGGTGCATCCCTAACGTAATCTGTTTGACGTTGTTTTGGCATTGCGCCCGGGAGGCCTTTTCCTTCGCTTTGGCCAAAGCAGGCAACAGCATGCCAGCAAGGATCGCAATAATCGCGATGACCACCAGCAACTCGATCAAGGTAAAAGCTTGTGACGAACTCTTGCAGTTGGAGGAGCCGAGAGGATTCCGGTCAGAAGTTGTTTTCATAAGGGTCAGAGCTAGATGATAGCGGCCAGCGCGTCAGAAACAAACCTGCTCGGTTTTAATTTCATGCTTCAACCAGAGGCAACTGTGCATCTGCAGGCACAGTATGGAAAGCAAAATTTTGGAGCCTCACAGCCCGTTCGTGGTGCACTTGCACGCGTTGCTCAGCAGGTTGAATAACATCTGCCGCAGCTTGGTTTGATCGGACCGCATCGTCCCGACGTCCGCCGGGCAGTCCACTTCGAGCCGATTCGCCTTCTTCGCGACCAACGGTTGAACTGTGGCCGTGACTTCGCGGACCAGCTTGGCCACGTCAAACTCCTCGACGAACAACGTCATCTTGCCCGCTTCAATCTTCGACAAGTCGAGAATGTCGTTCACCAATCCGAGCTGATGTTTGGCCGCCGCCTGGATTTTCTGGGGGTCAGGCACGAGCGCCTTGTCGCCCATTTCTTCCAGTTCCTCATGCATCATTTCTGAGTAACCGATAATCGCATTGAGCGGCGTGCGCAGTTCGTGGCTCATACTGGCGAGGAACTGCGACTTGGACTGGTTGGCTTCGTCGGCCTCTTTCCTGGCCGCCTCCAACCGCGTATTTTTCGCGGCCAGAGCCATGGCTGCGCTTTCGGCAGCTTCGCGCGCCTTCTGTTCCTCGGCGAACAATCGCTCGCGCAATTGGCGCGCCTCCCGCTTGCGCCGCCGCGCTTTGGCCGAAGCGACCAATGCCGTCAAGCCCAGCGCCGCGATGAGACTGCCGCCCGGATACAAGACCCACGCGTTGGCATACCAAGGCGCGGACAGCGTCAATACGAGCGTGGCCGGTTGGGAGCAGTTCAAGTCCCGATCAATGGCTTGGACCGCGAACGTGTACGTGCCCGGCTTGGTCGGCAGCCAAGAGTACTGCCGGTCGTGAGTCGGGGAGAGCCAGCTTTGCTGTTCGCGCGGATCGTTGGCGGTGTCGAGTTCTCCGGCGGTTTTCATACCGGACACAATCCGAACGCGGTATTGGCGTTTCTGGGAAATCGTTTTCAGATCAATCGAGTCGAATCGGACGCTCAACCGAGCGCCGGTGGGAAACATCGGCAGAGCCGTCAGGTTGGTGAACGACTGGTCGGTCTGGATTTCCACAATTCGGGCGACGGGTGCGCCTTGGTTGTCGCGATAGCTTGCCAGGCCGCCATTGGTCCCGATCCAGATGTCGCCCGCTTCGTCTTCCATGACAGCCCTGACGATGTTTCCGGGCAGTCCGTCCCGCATATCGAGCGTGGCCCAGGTGACGCCGTCAAATTGAGCGACGCCACCCGCAGTGCCGCACCAGAGGCGGCCCCGGGAATCGAAAGTGATGGTATAGACGGAATCATGCGGCAGTCCTTGAGCGACGGTCCAACGTTGGGATTTCGAATCATGGAGGCGCCAAAGGGCCGACCGGACTGCCCACCCAGAGGGAACCATCCGGGCCGGAGGCGAAGCAACGAAAGCCTTGGGGAAAAAGCGGAGAGTTTCCGCCCGACGCGGGAAGAAAGGACCAGCCGTCAAGGCGGAACAATGTCCCCGTGGCCCAACCCAAGGCCGTGGACGCCATCCAGAGGGTTCCGTCGGAATGGTGATGGAAGGCCCGGATAATCTCCGGAACAAGCCCGTGCTCCGCCCCGTAGGCCGTCCAGTCGTCCTCACGGTAGCGGCGCACCTCGCCCACGCTGTTTCCAACCCAGAGGGTTCCTTCGCGGTCCATCCCCATCCGGCCCATGATCGAGGTGGACCAGAGATTGGTCAGCCCCGAGGCGTCGTGTCGGAATAATCCGCGGAGGTGCGAGCTAACCCACATGCGCTCGCGACCATCGAACCGGATGTCTGTCATCCAACCGCCATCGATGTCCGTGCCTTTGCTCCAATGGTTCACCTTGGATCCATCCAAGAAGGCCACTCCGCCAGCGTCGTGAAAGTCTCCAGTTCCCAGCCATAATCCCCGGATTCCACGGTTCCGGCCCTCCCGGATCACGCTCACCCAGGCGCTCGGCAACCCGTCGCTCTTGGTCAAAGCCCAAAACGTTCGGTCGTCGTACTGAACGAGTCCGCCACCGAAAGTGATCACCCAGATCGAACCGTCCAAGGCGGGCGCAATCTCCCCGATGGAATCGTGCGGCAAACCATCGGCCATGGTCAGGTTCAAGAACGTGCGGCCGTCGTATCAGACGAGGCCCTTCGCCGTGCCAATCCACTTGACTTGATCCACGCCCGTCGCAATGGAACGGACCTCGGCCTTCACTTCGAAGGGCAGCGGCAAGCGCTGAAGAGTCGATCCATCGAAGACGGCCAGCCCTTGTGCTGTGCCAAACCAAAGCGTCCCATCAGGGCTGCTGTGGATCGCCAAGACCCTGTTGTCCGGCAAACCATGGTCCTTGGTGAAGGACTGGAACCGGCCCGCTTCGTAACGGTGAGCCCCCTGGGAAGTTGCCAACCATATCGTTCCATCCTGCGCCGTGACGATATCATTCACCGTCGCCTGCGGTGGGTCGGCCTCCGCCGGAAAGTCCAGGAAGCGCTCTCCATCGAAGCGCTGCACACCTTCCGCCGTTCCGATCCACAAGAGTCCCTCCGCGTCTTCCGTCAAAGCCCTTACGGAATCATGCTTCAGCCCATCCTCAGTCCGCCAGATCCTAAAGCGTCCCGCCTGAAATCGCGCCAAGCCACCGCGGGTTCCGGCCCAAATGGCGCCGTCACGGGTTTCATACAACGCGTTGATGAACGAATTCGCCAGGCCTTCAGCGAGAGAAAACGTTTCAAACCGATTCCCGTCAAACCGGGTCAGGCCGCTGAACGTCCCCACCAGGACCGCCATGCCGAAGTCGTCCGGCAGCCCCTCCCGCGCCGCGAACCGCCGCCAATGCCCCTTCTTGAACGGCGCGAAGCGGAAATCGAGTTTCTCCAGCGTTTCGCCGGGAGGAACAGTCAGGGATTTTAAATTTGAGATTTCGGATTTGAGATTCCCAGTCAGCGACCTTGGACCTTGGACCTTGGACTTTCTTCTGCTGACACAAACACCGATTTGTTTGGTTCAACAAAATATTCAAATCCATCCCGCACCATCATACGCAGGAAATAGGAGCCGGCCTTGATCTTCTCGAGGCGATAATTGCCTTGTTCGTCGGTCAAGGCCGTCGCGAGCACTCGGTGTGACGCATCCACGACTTGCACCGGCACGGCTACGTGCGGTGTGCCGTCGAACATGCGCAGCGTGCCAGTCAGGTTGCCGGCTT
>Ga0194112_10005748_pt1 | contig 16579 bp, 18 predicted proteins | sample TA2MahC400mmetaG_FD_146191 | JGI IMG/M metagenome (GOLD analysis project Ga0194112, IMG submission 146191) | Freshwater microbial communities from Lake Tanganyika, Tanzania - TA2015016 Mahale Deep Cast 400m | ecosystem: Environmental > Aquatic > Freshwater > Lake | place: Tanzania: Lake... | reverse complement strand
GTGTGGAGTCCGCGGGTGTTGCGGTACTGCAAAATGCTGCCTTACCACGAGATCGGTGGTTACCCGTTATCCAGCTACGCAGCTAAAAGTGGGAGGGCGCTAGTGCTTCGTTTACTTAATTGTGATGAGTGAACCGACGAAAACAACAGTTTGAATTAATGGTTTAACTCATCAGAATTTCACGGACTCAGCACTAGAGAAACAACTTAACATCGTGCTTTCGCGCCCTCTCACCTATCTCACTATGAAAAGATACTTTTCGTTTTTTGATTGGGAGTGTCCACCTCGTCGGCTTCGGAAAGACGAGGACGGTTCTTATTGGTTCGATTTTGACCTTGATCTTGAGCAAATTGTTGAAGGTAAAAAGCTCGACAAATTCACCGAACTGCCAAAACTTGTAACCAGAGAAAACAAAACGGAAGTAATTCTTGATTTGATTGAAAAAGAATTCGGCCAAAAGCAGTTCCTGAAACTTGTTGCCGACACCAACTGGCTTTATCTCTACCCCGAATCCTTAAAAAGGACAGGGGGAAACCGGCTTTGCGAGATTGCCAAACGATTTGAGAACCTGCTCCAAGGGAAAGCAGATCAAATATACGGCCAAGGAAGGATTAAGGTATTGAACTTTACGCGGCTCCAAGGCAAGTTTAAAACCGAGTACGAGGGCGCTTTTAATGAGGTATTGAGTAACTACGAAACGGAAGTCCCGAAAAGACTCCGCAGTCAATGGGAAATGCGTCTCATATCCCACGTCGGTTTGAACGAAGAACAAAAACAAGAGCGACGGAACTTAACCAAAAGAGTCATCGCTTCCTACGCCGCCGAAGGAATCGTTTTTGATTGGCTGGATAAATCTGGCGTTCTTCCAAACCCTGTCTGGATCAGCTTTATTGAACCACCTTTTGCGGGTGAGACGACCGAGATTTTGAGAAAAAGAAGGGGCCTACCACCGCTTCCTAAAATATTTTTAACATAGACCTCCGCGGGTAGAGGTGGTAAACTACAAACTGTGAGGTAAGAAAAATGTCAAGTCTAAAAAATAAACCCCAAACTCTCAAAGGCTTTCGGGATTTTTTGCCGGAAGAAATGCGCATCCGGAATGCTGTAGTGACGAAAATTAAGGAAGTTTTTGAATCCTTTGGTTTTGAGCCGCTGGAGACTCCTTCTTTGGAATATGCTGATACTTTGTTGGGAAAATACGGCGAGGAAGCCGACCGGCTAGTTTATAAATTCAAGGACCGCGGCGGCCGCGAAGTGGCAATGCCTTATGACCTCACTGTCCCTACGGCCAAACTCTTAGCAATTTATCAGAATAAAATCAATTTTCCCTTCAAACGCTATCAAATTCAACGCGTTTGGCGGGCAGAAAAGCCGCAAAAGGGAAGACTCCGAGAATTTTTGCAATGCGATGTTGATATTTTCGGCTCAATGTCGCCTTTGGCTGATGCGGAAATAATCATAATAACTGCCGTATCTTTGCAAAAGCTTGGTTTCAAAGATTTTTATATCAAACTAAACAACCGCCAAATTCTTTTTGATCTCTTAAAGCAAATCAACATTACTAAGGAGGAAGAGACTCTTTCTGTGATTCGAATTATTGATAAATTGGAGAAAAAGCCAAAGGTCGAAGTTGAGAAAGAACTTATACAAAAGAAACTTGAGAAAGAAAAGGTTGAAAAACTTTTTGAGATAATTAATGCGGCCTCGCCTAATCAAAGTTTAACAGAGATTTTTAGTGCCTGCGAGGCGGCCGGCATTGAGAAAAAATTTTTGCGCTTTGACCCAACCTTAGCCCGTGGACTTGATTATTATAGCGGCCCAATTTTTGAAGCAGTAGTAGAAAAACCCAAAATCGGAAGCATCGCCGGCGGCGGCCGCTATGATTTTTTAATCAAAAAACTTGGCGGACCGGATATTCCAGCAACAGGAATTTCTTTTGGCATTGAAAGAATTTGCGAGGCGCTAATTGAGAACAAACTCATTGAAACTGCCAAAACAAAGACAAAAGTTTTGGTAACAATTTTCTCCCCGGAAACCCTGGGGGAATCAATTAGCCTTGCTTCAAAACTGCGATCCAGCGGCATCTGCACGGATCTTTATCCCGACCCCGAAGCAAAACTTGATAAACAATTAAAATACGCTGACCGCAAAGGCATCCCCTACTGCGCAATTTTAGGACCAGAGGAAATCGCGGCGGGAAAAGTTACACTTAAAAATATGAAAACAGGAGAGCAGAAAAGCTTGCCAGTTGGTGAAATAACTAAAGAACTGAAGAACGGAGGAACTAAAGAACTGAAAAACTAAAGAACGAAGGAACATATGACTTTTCGATTTAGAGATTTTCCAGTCTATAAAGATGCTCGGCTGTTCAGGAAAGAAATTAAACGACTGAGTAAAAAGAAGTTTCCGCCAGAGGAAAAATACGCGTTAAGGGTGCAACTTTGGCGAGTGCTTGATTCAATTCTACTAAACATCGCCGAGGGTTCTGACCGCTACTCTGACCAAGACTTCAGCCGCTTTTTGAATAACGCGGTAGCATCCACAAATGAGGTCGTCGCTTGTTTGGATGCCGCCTTTGACGATAGCTATCTCACCACCGAGGAACACCGAACTTATACTAAAAAAGCAGAAAATATTGTGAAGCAATTAAAGTCCTTCTCGTCAAAAGTTAGAAAAGATGACAAACGCCATTAAGTTTCTCAGTTGTTCAGTTTCTCAGTTGTTCAGTTTCTCAGTTTCTCAGTTTCTTAGTTGCTCAGTTTCTTAGTTCCTAGTATAATACCCCCATGAAACAAAATCTCCACCCAAACTATCACCACGATACCAAAGTCACCTGCGCTTGCGGCAATACTTTTATTACTGGTTCAATTTTGCCGGAAATCAACGTGCCAATTTGCAGTAAATGCCATCCTTTTTGGACCGGAGCGCAAAAGTTTATTGACACCGAAGGGAGAGTAGAAAAATTTATGCGACTCAGAAAACAGGCGCAAGTGACAGCTGCCAAAAAACCAAAGAAGAAAAAAAGGGTTAAGGAAGATGGGAAGGAAGAACGACCAAAAACTTTGCGAGAAATGCTAGAATCAACACGCTAATCTAAACGGATTACCAACAGATTACAAACGGATTTGAAGCAGATATCCGCTTTCATCAGTTTCTTATCCGTTTACATCCATGTCAATGATACCTATGTCAAGAAAGGTATCTATGTCTACCAAAAGAAAGTTAGAAGAAGAAATTGCCAGGTTGGACCAGCAAATCGAGGAAACTCGGGAGCTTTTGCGTGACCCCAGTTACAAAGGCATGGCCGAGGTGGAAATAAATAGATTAAAAGAGGAAAGAGCGGCGCTTGAGGAAACCCTTGAAAAACTGGCAAATGGCAGATGGCAAGTGGCAAGTGGCAAGAAAGAAGAAACTTCTAGTAAAGATGTGATTTTAGAAATTCGGGCCGCAGCCGGGGGAGAAGAAGCCTCCCTTTTTGCCGCTGACCTTGCTCGGATGTATGAGAAATTTTCTGAATCAAAAGGTTGGAAAGTAACAGCAGTTGATAGAATTGAAACCGGTGCCGGAGGTCTTAAGCAAGGGGTTTTCGAAATCTCCTCTGCTTCCTCCCTACGCCCTACACCCTACGCCCTATTGCAACACGAATCCGGGGTTCATCGGGTGCAGCGAGTACCGAAAACCGAAAAAAGCGGCCGTATTCACACCTCTACTGTCACAGTAGCAGTCTTACCACTTATCCCCGAAAAAAACTTAGCAATAAAACCTGAGGATCTAAAAATTGAAGCCTTCCGAAGTTCCGGTCCTGGTGGACAGCACATGCAAAAAACTGAAAGTGCGGTGCGAATCACCCACCTCCCCACCGGCCTAACTGCTTCCTCTCAACGGGCTAGACACCAATTGGCAAATAAAGAACTGGCGATGCGAATTTTGTGTGCTAGAATTTATGACTATCAACAATCAACTATCAGCAATAAACAATCCACTTTAAGAAAAGAGCAAATTGGGAGTGGCGAGCGTTCAGAAAAAATCCGCACCTACAATTTTCCGCAAAACCGCGTAACCGATCATAGAGCCAAAAAGTCCTGGCACAACATTGAAGAAGTTTTGAATGGAAATTTGGATTTAATCCTGAAAGAACTGAAAGACTGACATCCTGAGATACTGAGAGACTGAAAACCTGAAATACAGAATTAATCTTTTCAAAAATCTCCGCAAGGCTGGTCCTTGCAGTCCGCAAGGACCAGCCTTAAAGAAAGTTAAAATTCCTGACAGCAAATTTTCTCTGGTTCATCTATAACGACCCTCGCCTTCAGCAATATTAGCAGAACTAGAGTCGATAGCTTTGGTAAATTGTTCGCCTATAGACTTTTCATATTGATTTTTCAGAATGTCAGCCTTTCAGTTCTTCAACATTTCAGGATCTCAGGCTTTCAGTCTCATTCAACCGGAGCTTCCTTGAGGGTTGCGGTCAAAGTGAGCGTTTTTTCATTGCGCCAGATAGCAAGCTTCACTTTATCTCCCACATTATGTTTAAGAATTAACTTGCCCAAATTATTATCCGTGCTAACCTTTTGACCATCAATGGCAGTGATAATATCATTCGGTTTAATCCCCGCCTCATCCGCGGCAGAACCTAAAACAACATCGCGGACAAAAGCTCCTTCGGGCAAATTTTGTTCCTCGGCAATGTCCTTGGTAATGGTAATATGATAAACCCCCAAATAGGGGCGCGAGGTAAGTTTGCCTTGCTTAAAATTTTCATAAAGTTCTTTGACATAATTAACTGGAATGGCAAAACCAATGTTTTCTGTTCCTTGACCAATAGCAACACTAACCCCAATTACTTGGCCCGATAAGTTTAGCAGAGGGCCCCCAGAATTGCCAGGGTTTAATGCGGCATCGGTTTGAATAACATCTTCTAATTGCTGATATTGTCCCAAACCTGAGGAAGCAGTAATACCTCGGCCGATGCCGGAAACTACACCTTTTGTCACGGTGTTAGCAAACCGACCTAAGGCATTGCCAATCGCTATCACTGTTTGTCCTACTCTGATAACATCACTATCCCCCATTGTTAAAACAGGAAATTCTCCGTCTTGAATCTTAAGAATCGCAAGGTCATTTAATGGGTCCCGAGAAACTTGCAAAACCGTGTACCGATTACCATCGTTGTCAACCACGGTATAGGAAGCGTTAGTGTCAGAAACCACATGGCGGTTAGTCACAATAACATCTTTTTCAATCGCAAAGCCAGTGCCAATTGACGCCTCTCGCGAAACCGGACCGCGAAAAAAATCAAAAACAACTGATTTTTCCAAAACCGAAACAACTGAAGGACTGGCTTTTCCCACCACATCAATAACCGCTGATTCTTCTTCAACAACGGTTTGGGTTTTCTCAATCTTATTTGAAAAATCAAAGTTTCGCACGGCATCAAGACAAAAGGCAAGGCCGCCGACGAGTAACAAAATTATTAAGAATCGAGCTAAATGAGTTTTATTTTTCATTTTTCATTTGTCATTTGTCATTTGTCATTTGTCAAGTGTTTCTTCTTTCTTCAATGAAAATTGAAAAATGATAAATGATAAATTATTGTTCAAGCAACTCCAAAGCTTTTGCAAGCTGCGGGTCTTTCCCCGCCTTCACATCTTCCTCTGTCATTTCAACAGCCACATCGGGCACCAAACCAACCTCCTCAATGGATGTAGCGTCAGGCAGTAACCACTCGGCAGTAGTAATGTGCAGTCCAGCGCCGCCATCAAGCTCAAAAGGCTCCTGCACCGTGCCCTTGCCAAATGATTTCACACCAACCAATTTTGCGCGAGCGCGGACTTGCAAACTTCCGGCCAAAATTTCCGATGCCGAAGCACTGCCTTCGTTTATTAAAACAACTATTGGAATATCTGTCAACTTTCCTTGATGGTCAACGCCAAATTCCTCAATTTTGCCGTCGGCAAGCCTTCTCTTAACAATTACACCTTTATCAAAAAATTCACTCGCCAAATAAACCGCTCCGTCAAGGAGACCTCCGGGATTACCCCGCACATCTAAGATAATCCCCTCCAATTTTGCTCTTTGCTCTTTTATCTTTGCTATTTCTTTATCCCAATCCTCCCGAATATCTGTGCCAAAACGATAAATTTTCAAATAAGCAATATGACCCTCCTTCCATTCCAAGATGACATTGGGAACTTTAATTTTTGCACGAAGAATCTCCAGCTCAAAACTGTCTTTCCCGTCACGGGAAATGGTGAGAGTTACCGCAGTGCCCTCCGCTCCCCGTATCTCACTAATTGCCTTAGGCAAACTCCAACCCGAAGTGTCCTCTCCATCAACTTGCAAAATTGCGTCGCCGGCGGCAATCCCCGCTTTTTCTGCCGGCAAGCCTGGCAAGGGAGCAATTATTACCAGCTGAGAATCGCGAAAACCAAGCTCGGCGCCAATTCCTTCATACAAACCATCTAGACTTTCCTTAAACTGATTATTTGCCTCCGGCGTATAAAAACTTGTGTAAGGATCACCAAGAGAACTAACCATCCCGGAAATCGCCCCATACAAAAGGTCTTCCGTGATAATCCTATCTTTTCCGAGATAATCCTTTTTTAACAAATCATAAACCTTCCAAAGAAGGGAAAGGTCAAAACGTTCATTGCCTGCCGTCGTCGGTGTCTTTTGCGAAGCAAACCAACCCTTGCTGGCTGCGGCGTAACCAGAGGCAAAGGTGATAACGAACAGTAATAAAAAACCAATGGTTTTTAGGTGAAACTTGCGCACTGTAGAAGCGTCTAGGAGATTAGCGTTTAGGAGGTTAGAATTTTTAAATCCTAACATCCTAGTCCCTAACATCCTAATCTCTAATTATCTCCACATTCCTCACCGGAACCTCAACAATCCCCTCTCTAGTTTCTACCTTGCAACATTGAACAAGAATTCCCGAAGCCAACTCCTCCTCTTTTTCCAAAATCTCCATTATTTTACCAAATTGGTGCATATGGGGCGGGACAAGGATTCGCACGCGTAGCCCTTGGGAAAGAATCCCAAACCGCCCTTCCCTTTCTTCTTTTACCCCCCCTACACCCTTTAAGTCTTTTTCCATCGTCCCCAGTGGGACAACGGCCGAAGCGTCGCTTCCATCCAATATACAATATCGACCCTCATGTTCTTTCAGGAATTCGTAAACTTCCTTCTGTATCGCCAAACTACCAAATCCCTCCAAAACAAGAACGGTTATACCCACATCCTCAAGCGCCCCTCTTTGCCCTGTTATCTCCCAAAAATCCCGCCAGGAAATCCCACCGGCAATGACACCCTGACAACGAACGGCCAAAACCTTATATAAAACCTCTTTGGTTAAAAGCGAACCCCCAACCACAATTTTCCCCGACAAACTACTATCTATTTGCTCTGGTTGCAAAGGAATGTCTGGCTCACCCAAAACAGCTAGAACCCCTTCCCGCGTTTTGCCACTACCCAACCGTCCATGAATTTTGGCAACCACACTTTCAATTTTCACTTCATTCTTGGGAATAATCTCCGAAACTTTACCAGAAACTCCGGCGGGAACACGAACAAGCTTTGGTGGGTATTCAAAAGTCAAAAACCCTGTTTGTTCGTTGAAATCGCGCAAAACACCTTCCTGCGGCGCGCGAAATTGAATTTTTTTTAATCCCCAAAGTTTGTCAACCTCGGCTAAAACTTCATTCTCGTAAACCTGACTACCAAGAACTTTTGTTAAACATTTCTTTGCTTGCTCTGGTGTAATTTTAAGAAGCTCGGGCAAAGAAAAACTCCGGAAGCCCGAAGGCTTTTTACCCTCCCCAATAATATCATGCGGCGCCACCTCCTGACCAACTTTAACAAAAATGCGTCCCGCGCCCGCCAACACGCGATTTACTGTATACAAGATTTTTGGGATAATAGAGGTGTGCGAATAAACAACCAATTCAATTTCAAACCTCAAATTTCAAAACTCAAAACCAAAACTAAAAACCGTAAATCTTTAAGAAAGATTTTAAGATTTAAGATGTGGATTTGAGATTTGAGTTTTAAGTTTTGAGATTTTCTTTTTCATCCTTCCAAACCTTCTCTCCAATGCTTAAGCTTCTGTCGGCCTTCTTCATTCAGCGGAATCTTTGGCAGGGGGCGACCGCGGGCATCAATCACCAAGCCTAAAGTTCCTCCCTCAACTTTTAACTTCTGCTTACCGCCTGCAACCTCCACTCCGCTACGCAAACCTAATTTGACTACACCAAAAGATTCTTCTGAAAAAGGCATCCGCAAAATCTCACCGGACTTCACTTCCACTTCCAATTTCTCGTCCAGTCCCAAATCCAAATCCAAACTGGCAATGGTTACCCCCTCAGGATGCTGATGGGAAAGGACAAAGACGGAACCAAGATTGGTAAACTGGTAGGTGGTAGGCAGTTGGTGGTTGGTGGTAGAGGCTAACGCGCCCAAGGCAATAAACAACAACTTTTGGTCAATAAAGACCTGAAATGCTCCTTCTGGTTCCAGGCCATCAAGAAAAGTTAAAAGAGCCTGCCCCAACTCTGGCGCTTTGCCAAAAACCGCGCCGCTAAGGAAAACTTTTGTGAATTGTTGACCGTTGATTGTTGATTGTTGATTGGCTAAAACAGCTCTAGCTGCAGATTGAGTAAGTTCCAAATAATCCGCGGTCGCCGGAACAATTCCCGGGTAAAGCGAAATTTGCCCCAGATGATTTTCAATATCAGCAAATTTCCAAGGCGAACTCAGAAATCGGGCAATACCATCGGTACTGCCATCTTTGAGAACTTCCATCACCCTCTCCCCTACTCCCAGCTCATATTTTTGAAACTTTACTCTTCCAAAACTCCCCTCGCCCACATAAGTTTTCTTTGAACCCAAATCAATCGCTAAACAATCACAATCGCCGGATGTAAGCTTAACTGCTGCCAAAAACGCTTCTTGCTCCGCTCTATCATTATCAATCACAATGCTTTCGCCAAATTCTCCCTTGTGCTTACTCTTTAACGACTCAATTACTAAATCTTTATCATCAATTGTTAAAATTTCTTGCGAGGAAATAAGTTCTACTCTATCATTTGTAACATTGAACAAAAAACTGCGGGAGTTTGTTGCGCCAAGATGAATAACTAAAACATTTCGGGCAGTCATGAATTCATTCTAACATAATTTCTTTGGAGAAGTGTTGCCGATGTGGACACCGCACAATTCATACTTGCTCCTTGCAAAAAGAAAGTATATAATTTAAAAAATGCGAGAGAATTCTTCTGATGCCAACCTTTGGTGGCAGCAAGCCCAAGCCGATTTAGAGACCGCCGAGATAAATTGGCGAAACAAAAGGTATTATGCCTGCTCCTTTTTTAGCCAACAGGCAGTAGAAAAAGCACTCAAAGCCATTATCATTGCTGAAACTAAGAAAATGCCGCCTAAAATCCATCGGCTTTACGAACTAAGTAGTGTCATTTTAACTCATGAAGAAATTAAAGAAATTTTGGAAAAAATTAGGAAAGTTGATTTAGCTTATTTAGCATCAAGGTATCCCGATATGCCAGCTAAAAAGACGGCCGCTGAAACAATTGATTCGCAAACCGCCTGGGACCATTACTTTGATGCCAAAGAGGTTATCGAATGGCTACAAAAAAAATTTCAGATCCAATCGTAATAAAATTTGCCCAAAACCTGAAAAAAAATCTCCCGACCGAGAAGCTTATCTTTTTTGGTTCACGAGCCCGGGGTAAAATAAGTAAGTACAGCGACTACGACTTTGTGGTAGTATCTCCCGCTTTTCAAGGGAAAAAGCCTCTGGATCGTTCATACTCAATGTATCAATACTGGCCGATTGAAAAAACCCTTGAGGCCCTTTGTTACACCCCCGAAGAATTTAAAGAGATGGCAACCGGCGTTAACATTGTCTCCGAAGCCGTCAAAACCGGCATCCAGCTTATTTAACACTACCACTACTTTTTTTACTTTTTTTAATTTTGGGGATTGATAGATTCTTGCTGGCGGCGTTCTTGCTGATAACGGTAAAGAGCCTCAAGGCGGATTGCTAAAAACCAATCACTTTTCTCATTCCCTGCCCCACGCCTTTCAATTCTTTCTGCATAAATCTCCTCTGCCCTACCCTTCACAAGATACCAATCTTTTGTCTCTTCGACAATGTTATCAAGGGAATATCTTTCAATAATCTCTTCAACACTTACTGCCTCCGGTTTCTCAAAATCAATGATTCCAAGTGGTGTTTTTTTCTTGCTCATTTTTCTTTACGCCATTGCCATAATTCTTGCCCGCTTAACAGCTAAAGCAAGTTTTCTTTGGTGTTTGGCGCAAACGCCGGTGCGGCGCCGGGAAACAATTTTTCCGCGAGGAGACAACAAAGTAGCCACCGCCGCAATATCTTTATAACAAGGGTTAAAACCCCGCTCGCAAAGATAACATTTTTGCGGAGTCGGTCTTTTTCTACTCCGCACAACAATTTTTTTCTTAGGCATACAAATGAAATGCGAATCAACTACGAATAAATTTGCGAATACTATACGGATATCCGCGTTAATCCGCAGGTACTACACTTACTCGCCCAATGCCAACTCTCTTGTTCGCCAATAGCCTTAGAATAATAAAATCTTAGACTTTGACACCATCCCTGCCCGACACACCTCGACGGCTCGCCCGCTACTGTTAACAGAGCGTTACGAGCGGGCAGTCGTGGTGGGCGGGCGCGTTAATCCGCTTCTACTTAAAACGGCATCTCCTTCTCTTCTTTATCACTTACCTTTTCGCTCGTTACTCCCTTTTTTGTCTGAGATTCAACCGCCTCATCAGGTTCAACATTTATTTGGTCTGCCGCTGCCTCAACTGCCGGTTCTGATTCACCTCCCGTCATACCCACCTCCTCTGTTCGTGCGCCTCGCGGCGCTCCCAAAACAATCATTTCATTGGCGACAATTTCCGTGCGATACATGGTTTTGCCGCTTTCAGCATCCTGCCAAGAACGGGTATTAAGTCTGCCTTCAATAAAAGCCTTCCAGCCTTTGTGTAAAAGCTGACTGCAAAGCTCAGCCAGTTTTCCCCAGGCAACGACATTGTGAAACTCGGTTTCCTCAACTGATTCAGTTGCGTCGCTTGGCGTGTAAACTCTATTTGTGGCCACGCCAAAGGTGCAAAGTGGAGTTCCCTTGCCAGTGTACTTCAATTCCGGATCTCGCGTTAAATTGCCAATAATTTGAACTTTGTTTAAACTTCGTGCTGCCATATTAGACAAAGTAAAAATTAAAAAGTAAAAATCAAAAATCTATTTTAATTGCTTGCTCACTTTTTACTCTTTGCTCTTTGCTTTTTTATCTTCTTTTTTCACCTCCTCACAAATCAGGAATTATTGACCTACAGAATTAAATCTACTCGATCAATAATTATGAACCGTGAAAATTTGCCCCTTTTTTTAAATCCCTGACAGCAAATTTTCTCTGGTTCATCCATAGAAATTAGAAATTAGAAATTCGCTTTTATAATCATCTGTCTTAAAATTTCCTCCTCAAGTTTCAATGCTTCAGCAAACGGTTTAACTTGCACCGCCTCCATTTCTACAATAAACAAAACATAGAAACCCTGACCCTTCCTTTTAATTGGGTAAGAAAGTGTCCGCGTTCCCCATTCGTCCTTTGTTTCCACTTTCCCTTTGAATTTTTTGACTAATTTTTCAATTTGGGAAATAACCTTGGAAGAATCAGAAGTGGGATTGATAATTACTAATAACTCGTACTTGTTAAGACTCATATCTTTACTGTTACTACATCGCCATCGGCAAGAAGATAATCTTTACCCTCAATTCGAGTTTGTCCTTTTGCTTTTGCTTGAGCATAAGAACCCGCCGCCAGCAGCTTTTCATAATTCACTACCTCCGCTTTAATAAACTTTTCTTGAAAATCTGTGTGTATCATACCAGCCGCCTGCCAAATTGTCAAGCCTTGTTTTACTGGCCAGGCCTGAAGCTGTTCTCCACCTTCAATCGTAAACATTGTTATCAGGTTTAATAATTTATAACACTCGGAAATTATTGTGTCAAGGATTAATTCGTTGGGATACTCTTTGTTTAGATAGACAAAAGTTGGTTTTTCAATTCCTGCCTGGCGCAGTTCCTCGTTAATAATTTCAATATCCCGCTGAGGGTCAAGACTTCCCATCACATGGGCAACCTGCGGATTTTCAAACTCCCGAACAACATGCAAAATTGCATCACATTCTCTGATTTTTGCCAAAAAACGGTTGCCCAGTCCCGCCCCTTTGTGGGCGTCCTTGACTAAACCGGCAATATCTATAAACTTAATGGCAGCGGGGATAATTTTTATATCAGAAGCTTTCTCGCGCAAACTACGATTAACAGTGACCGAGGACCCTCCGAGCGGACCGTTAAGGCTCGCACCTTTATCATTTCTAAAAGAGCAGGGATCCCTTGAGGTCCACGAGGAGCGGTCCGAGGGAACTGGTGTTTGCCGAGGCGTACCTGTAACAATTTCCGCCAACTTAAGAAGCCTCTCATCCGGCACCTCCACCACCCCCGCATTGGACTCAATCGTGGTAAAGGGGTACTCGGCGACATGTGCAATTTGCCGACCAAGAAGCGCATTAAACAAAGTTGACTTGCCGGAATTCGGCAACCCCACAATTCCCACTTCTAATCCCATGTTTTTATTTTACCCCCTCTTGTTCTCCTTTTCAATAGATATTGACCTACAGAATTAAATCTACTCGATCAATAATTATGAACCGTGAAAATTTGTCCCTTTTTTTAAATCCCTGACAGCAAATTTTCTCTGGTTCATCCATAATACTTGCTGCTTGACAGAAAAACAAGGAGAAAGTAGAATAAACTTGCCTGGGGTCGTAGCTTAGTCTGGCTTAAAGCGCAGGCCTGTCACGCCTGAGATCGGGGGTTCAAATCCCCTCGACCCCGCCAGGGCTTCAGCCGGCTTGCCCCGTAAATCCGAGCGTAGTGAGGATTTTACGGGGTCGGGTCCGCCAGAATTTTTACGGGGTCGCGGCAAAGGTCGCGGGTTCGAGTCCCGTCGGCCCCGCCACGCTCAGCGTGGCTAAAGTCGCACTGAGCGCGACGCTACAATTACAAGGCAAACAAAAAAGGCGGGAAATCAGCCAAAATTGCTTCTTGACAAATAAGAATTACTATGGTATAGTTAGAGCGTAAAGTAAAATCAATCTTGAGCCTTAGGGAGAGAGCTAATAAAACGGCTAAGTTTTGGAGAAAATTATCTCTTATTCTCTCTGGGACTTAGCTGTTTTTGACTGGGTCGTTAGTGATCCGTCAGCTGGCGGAGAATTTAGCAGCCATCAATCCGCCTTTGGCGGACTGCTCAATGGATTGGAAAGTCTTTGTTGACTCTCTTAAAATATTTGGGAGACCGACATTTTGCGGATTAACTCTGCCCAACTTTAAGGAGAGAGGCCCGCCAAAGGGGGGTGAACGCAAAGTTCCTACCGCCAGAGGGCATTCTGGTTTGTAGTTAGTAGTTTGTGGTTTGTGGCAGAGGAAAAATTGGTGGGTAGAATTCTGCGGGGAGGGACTTAAAAGGAGGTAGGCCTTTAGAGTTTTTTCTCCGCAGAATTCTGCTCATCAAAGAATAGCAAAATACGAGCAGCAAAATCCGCACTTTGAAAAATTCTTTGTGGAGTTCCAGTTGTTCCGGTCATTTTATATCACCAATTTAAATTGGTGTAAAAAACGATCGAAAGGAAAAAGCGGAAAGTGGTTGTGGACGAACGATGTTGGGCGATTATTGCCGTAAGTGTCGGCGGCGACGGCGCCGGGCGCACAAAAAGTAATAAAAATAAAACAAAAAGGAGGATCAGATGGGAGAATTGAATCGACTACGGATTGTCCCCATAGAAGAGGGGAAGGAACCTGTTGAGGAAGTTTTAGATTACCTAAAACAGCTTCAGATGAAGGGTAAACAAACGCTAAGTGATCTGTCACTTCGCGAACTTCTTACCTTCATGGCAAAAACTGAAGGTTTGGAGTTGGTTGAACGACGAAAAACCCTCACAACTGAACAGTTCTCGTCTAACGCTGAGCGCTCCAATGAAGCCCAACGAAGGAAAAGTAAACTCCAAAACGAGATTACACGACACTTTCGGCACCTAGGCCCATTTCAGCGGGTCAGAAGTTACTCGCTGTTTAGTTGGCTTGATGTTGACCATCCTGAGTTTGAAGCTACGGTACTTCTAACAAACAAAGGTGGAGTAGAACATGAAGTCAAAGTGGGCCCAGGCTCAACCTATAAACTTATTCGCTGAAACGTAAATGTGGCACGAGTAGCAGGGAATCTGGGAAACCGGGCTTGGGGCCCAAACAAAGTTTCAAGTCCGGTTTCCCATCTTCATATTTCTCCTCTTAACAAATGCGCCGGGAGTAAGAATTTTAAGTCTGGATTTTTTGGCGACAGTGGTATCATCAATAAAATCCTTGCGGTCTAAAGTAACAAGATAGTCAACTTTTTCCTGCATGGCTATTGCAAGAATAGGGACATCCTTCTCATCTTTAACAATCAATTTGCTAAGGTCAATTTCTTTTTTTGAAGGATTAGGAAGAACGTTGAAAATTTTAGTTTTAAGAATTCCCTCAAAAACAGGGAGTAATTGCGTTCCCTTCAGATGAAGGGTTTTGCGGGTTTCCTCGATAACATGCTGAGAAATAAAGATTTCAAGTTCCCCCGACCTGGCAAGTTTCAAAATTTCGGCTGAGGCGCCTTTGGAGGAAAAAAGGGCGGCAATCAAAACACTGGTATCAAGAAAAACCCTAGGGGTATCAAGCATAATATTTTTCGTACATTTCTTTGCGAACCTCCTCTAAAGTAAAAAGAAGTTCCTTTAGGGAAATTTTTTCCTTTTTAGCAATTCGGGCAGATTCCTCCAAAAGTGCGGTAAGTTCATCTTTCTGAGGATAAATCTTTTTGAAAATCTTAAAAGGCAAAACCACGGAAGTAGGCTCGCCTTTTATATCATAAAAGACTTGAATCTGTTTGCTTGCTAAAATTTGTTGGTCTAAAGTTTGCAGTTGCGGCATGGTAATTTTAGGATAACATGAGAAAAAGGTATTGTCAAAATTGTCAATGGTGGGTTTAGGGTTTTGAGCGGCGGAGTTTTTTGAGGAGCCAGATGATAATTCCAATGAAAATGAAAGGCGAAAGGAAGATTGTCCAGTAAATGCCTTTATCAGCAACAACCTGCCAGAATTTTATCAAGGACCGTAAACCAGATTTGACTGCCGCCATCGGCTTCCAGCCTTCTTCCACCAGCGGCAATTCCTCTTCTTTCGTTGCCAGATAAACAGTAAGGGATGCAAGTTGGGCGCTTTCTTCCAAATATTTAATTCTACCTTTGGTTTGTTCAATTTGACCGCGGACAGCATTTAACTCTCTTTGCACTTCCAAAACATCTTTGATCCCCCCGGCCCTTCTCATAATTTGCAACAACTGCTCTTCGGTTGCCTCTAAATTTTTAAGACGAGACTGTAAATCAGTATATTCTTCAGTTACATCCTGTCCAGTAATATTTTCACTTTTAACTTTCAAGGCTTGCTTTTTGCAAGTTTCCAGCGCTTCGTTAAATTTTTCCGCCGGCACCCGAAAAGTAATTGAGGCGGCAATTGTTTCCTTTTTCTCATCAACTTCATAAATATCTGAGTGCGTCACAAAGCCGCCTAAACTTTCGGCAAGTGTTTGAAGCTTACTTAAACTCTCCCGCACATTTTTGACAAGTAAAGAAAGATTAGCGGTTTTGATAATCAGCCGTTCTGAAGGGCTTCCGTTTTCTTGATTGTTTGCAATAGTACTTCGCGCAACATCGGGGGTAGCTGCTTCTTCGGCGCCGCCGTCGATTTCGAATCCCTTTTGATACATACTTTCCGGAGCAATCAAGGGGACGACCCGCGGCCGACTTCCCCACCAATAGCCGCCAATTAAAGCGATAATAATAAGAATTATCCACTTGTTTCGCAAAAGCAATTCTTTCATTAAAATCATTTTAACATTTTTGTCAACTTGTGTCATTTTCGTAATAACACTTCAATGATATATATTATTGAAGTGGGTTTTACTTCACCGCTTTAACTAAACGCTTACAAGGAACCGAGCCTTGTTTCAAGTTTCAACCCTTGATTTCATCAACCACTGGGCCAAAAGAGCGTAAGCAAGACCGACAGCCATAAGAAAAGGAGTCATCTTTTGAAAATTCTGAATTAAGCGAAACCCGAAAAAATCAACGGACACAACCCACAAGTCATAAATAAAATAAACAATTACCAAACCTGTCAAAACAAATTCCTCGGCATAAGGTAGTTTGTCTACTTTGGCAATTAGCCAGCCCCCGGCTTTGACCACCAAGTAGAAAAGAAAAAGGAGTAAAGGCACAAGAAAAAGAACAATGTTAATGCCAAATCGCGCAACCACTGGCTTCCAAAGGGGGTTACCTTCAGCCCCACGAACAACATCCAAAAAAGCATCAAGAAAAAGAAGCAAAGAAAAAATAATCCAGCCGATTTTTTTGGGTAATGTCAGCTTCATAA
>Ga0194112_10005743_pt1 | contig 16593 bp, 17 predicted proteins | sample TA2MahC400mmetaG_FD_146191 | JGI IMG/M metagenome (GOLD analysis project Ga0194112, IMG submission 146191) | Freshwater microbial communities from Lake Tanganyika, Tanzania - TA2015016 Mahale Deep Cast 400m | ecosystem: Environmental > Aquatic > Freshwater > Lake | place: Tanzania: Lake... | reverse complement strand
CCGAGGGCGATTTAAAGATAGAAGTCAATGAAAATATCATAAAAAAGACAGAGGGTGAATTGGAAGGTCGGTTAAGCGACAGACTGAAACGGTATGTAACGCTATTTTATAAAAAAGCCGAATCATACTTAAACAATAAAAATCGAATCGTCCTGGGGGACAATATCGATACAAAACTCATCAGAATGACGGCGACCAATTTAAATCAAAAAGAAGATATCTTGCTCAATAAATCAGCTCTTCTATCTTGTGCGTTGGACGATTTATTGAGGTAATCAAGCTGATGAGCAATATTGTCTAGGACCCTCCCCCTCTTGTCAGGCCCGCGGGACCAGTTCATTTCAGTTGCCGGTCCAGAGCAGGGCGTAGAAGAAAAAGATCACCGCGTCGGGAACGAAGTGGATGAGCCACGGCGCGAGAAACCCGCGTGTCTCGAGCATGGCCTTGCCCATGAGCCAGGCCAGGAAGCCGGTCATGAGAAATCCCGACAGGCCGGGCGGCGAGCCGTAGAGCCAGTGGGCCAGGCCGAAGAAGACGGCGCCGAGCAAGAGCGTCTGATTCTTTCCCAGGACCTCGGTCAGCGTGGAGAGCAGGGAAGCCCGGAAATAGACCTCCTCCGTGAAGGCGTTGATGGCGGCGAATAATACAACAGCGGGAAGCAGCGGAAGGGCTCGGGCCAGCATGGCGGAAGAAATCTTTATGGACAGCGCATAAACGATGAGGACGATCGCGCCCGCGGCCAGGGCGAAGATCCAGGTGAACGTCCGCCATTTTTCGCCGGACTTGATGCCCAGCCAGCGGACGGGCTCGACGGGGGCGTTCAGATCTCCCTTAACCAGGAAGAAATCCTTCCGCCGTTTTTTAATGGCCCACAGGGCGACGAGGACGGCCAGGGCGACGATGACGTCGCGATAAAATGCGCCCAGGTAGCCGGTGAAGAAAGAGACATCGGGGTTGTCGAACCGGGCGCGCCACCAATCCGAGGCGCCGACTCCGGCGGACAGCCGGAGGGCCAGGAAAAAGACGAGCATGACGAAGGCGAAGGGCAGCAGGGCCCGCAGCCTGCTCCAGGCCAGGCACAAGACGAGGAAGAGGGCGACGAACAGGACCTGAGCCCAGGGCAGCCAGCCGGGCGCCCGGCTCCCGAGCCGTCCCCAGACGATCTCGGGCAGGTCCGAGACGAGAAGCATGAACGCCCAGGCCGCGGCGAGGAGGAAGCCGCCGCCAGAGGAAGTTGCAGATAATTTCATTCTGAGCCCCCTCCTTCAATTCCCGCCGTTTTCAGGAGATGTTTCAACAGGCCGACTTTGAGGCATTTGTTGCCGTGAATCGGCACAGAGATTCTTTCAGTGCGGCCTTCTTTGACAAAGATGTGATGACTTCCGCTTACCCGGGCTCGAGACCAGCCGTTCTTTTCCAGAAGTTGGGCGAACTCTTTGCCGGTGAACGGCTTCAAACAGCGATCTCCATCACCAGGTCGTTCTTTCCCATTTTGATGGATTTCATGTCAACCGACAGGCAGCCCTCCACGGCTTCATAGATGTTTTGGATCAGCTCTTCCATGGTTTCGCCCTGGGTCGCGCAGCCGGGGATGGCGGGAATCTCCGCCCAGAAGCCGCCCTCATCCGCTTTGTGTATGACGACTTTAAGTTTCATGCTTGCGCTTTGAATCACATTTTAGGCTTGTTCGTGGAGGTTGTCAACGATACTCGGTTGTTTCAATCAGCCTTCATGAGAATACGGATTGCGGCCGGGCTGAATATGGACTCCGCCCCGGCTTTGGGAGTATTTTATTCGAAGAATATCGCGTATCCCGGAGGACGCCATGAGAAAATCTTTCGCCGCGCTTGCCGTCATCCTGTTCGTCTTGGCCGCCGGCGCCCAGACCCAAACGGCCGGAGGAGGGAAGTCCGAGCCGGAGAAGCCGGGACGGTTGTCGGCCGAAATCCTATCCGGCCTGGCCTTCCGCAACATCGGCCCGGCCGTCATGTCCGGCCGCATCAGCGACATCGCCATCCACCCGCAGAAGCGGCAGGTCTGGTACGCGGCCGTGGGCTCGGGCGGCGTGTGGAAGACCGAGAACGCCGGCACGACCTGGACGCCCCTCTTCGACGGTCAGCCGTCCTATTCCATCGGCTGCCTGGCGCTCGACCCCAAGAACCCGGACGTCGTCTGGGTCGGTACGGGCGAAAACGTCAGCGGCCGCCACGTGGGCTACGGCGACGGCGTCTACAAGAGCCTCAACGGCGGCAAGACCTGGACGAACATGGGTCTTCGCCGCTCGGAGCACATCGCCCGCATCCTCGTCGACCCGCGCGATTCGAACGTCGTCTACGTCGCGTCCGAGGGACCGCTCTGGTCGCCGGGAGGGGAGAGGGGGCTCTATAAGACCGAGGACGGCGGCAAGAGCTGGACGCTCTGCCTCGAGATCAGCCGCGACACGGGCGTGGCGAGCGTCGAGTTCGACCCGTCGAACCCTGATGTCCTTTACGCCGCCGCCTACCAGCGGCGCCGGACCGTGGCCGCCTTCATGGGCGGCGGGCCCGAGTCGGGCATCTACAAATCGCAGGACGCAGGGAAGACGTGGCGCAGGCTGACCGTGGGCCTGCCCAAGGGTGATATGGGGAAAATCGGCCTGGCCATCTCGCCCATCGATCCGGCCGTGGTATACGCCACGGTCGAAGCCGGCCCGCAGGAGCGCGGCTTCTACCGCTCCCCCGACCGCGGCGAGAGCTGGGAGAAGCGCAATCCCTACATCAGCGGCGGCACGGGCCCGCACTACTACCAGGAAATCTTCGCCGACCCGAATTATTTCGACCGGGTCTACCAGATGGCTCCGCCCCTCATGGTCACGGACGACGGCGGGAAGACATTCCGCCGGGTGAACGAGAAGCACAAGCACGGGGACAACCACGCCCTGGCCTTCATCCCCGGCGAGCCGGACTATCTCCTCGTAGGAAGCGACGGAGGAATTTACGAGAGCCGCGACGGCGCCAAGACGTGGCGCTTCTTCGACAACCTGCCCGTCACCCAGTTCTATAAAATCGCTCTGGACAACGCCCGGCCGTTCTACAACGTCCACGGGGGGACCCAGGACAACGGCAGCCAGCTCGGCCCTTCGCGGACCCTCAACGCCCACGGCATCGCCAACGCCGACTGGACGATCACCTTCGGCGCGGACGGCTACGCCTCGGCCGTCGACCCGACCAACTCGGACATCATCTATCTCGAATGGCAGGAGGGAAATCTGCTCCGCTACGACCGGAAAAGCCACGAGGCCGTGTACATCAGCCCCCGTCCCGAGCCCGGCGAGCCGCCCTTCCGCTTCAACTGGGATTCGCCGGTCATGGTCAGCCCCCATTCGCCGGCGCGCATCTACTACGCCGGGCAATATGTCTTCCGCTCGGACGACCGGGGGGATTCCTGGACGAAGATCAGCCCCGACCTTACGCGGGATATCTTCCGGCTGGAGCAGCCGATCATGGGTCGGACGTGGAGCGTGGACGCCCTCTGGGACCACGGAGCCATGTCGCTCTTCTCGACGGTCACGACGCTCAGCGAATCGCCGCTCGTCGAGGACCTCCTCTACGCCGGCACGGACGACGGGCTCATTCAGGTCACCGAGGACGGCGGAAAGACCTGGCGCCGCGTGGACAAGCTCCCGGGCGTCCCCGACGCCTTCTTCGTGAACGAAATCAAAGCCTCGCCCGTCTCGAGAGACACGGTGTTCGCCGCCGTGGACAACCACAAGACAGGGGACTATAAGCCCTATCTCCTCCGCAGCGACGACCGCGGCCGCAACTGGACCTCGATCGCCGGCGACCTGCCCGACCGGACGCTCGTCTGGGCCTTGGCCCAGGATCACGTGAACCATGACCTGATCTTCGCCGGAACGGAATGCGGCGTCTTCGCCACGCTCGACGGCGGCCGGAGCTGGCACAAGCTCGGCGGCGGCGTCCCGACGATCTCCTTCCGCGACCTCGAGATCCAGGAGCGGGAAAGCGACCTCGTGGGCGGCTCATTCGGCCGGGGGATCTTCATCCTCGACGATTACTCGCCGCTGCGGGAGATCAACGAGAAGACGCTTCAGTCCGAGGCCCGCCTCTTTGCCGTTAAAAAGGCGCTGATGTACATCCCCCTCCGGCCGATCGACTCGAGCGAGAAGGGATGCCTCGGGGACGGGTTCTTCACCGCGCCCAACCCGCCCTTCGGCGCCGTGTTCACATATTATTTAAAGGAATCTCTCCGGACCGCGGCCGAAGCACGGCGCGAGCAGGAGAAAAAGCTCCGTGAAGCCGGCCGACCCGTGTCTTTCCCCGGCTGGGACGCGCTGCGCGCGGAAGAGGCCGAGGAGAAGCCCCAGATCATCCTGACCGTCAAGGACGCGGACGGACGGGTCATGCGCCGCCTCACGGGTCCGGCTTCGAAGGGGATCCACCGCCTCGCTTGGGACCTGCGCTATCCTCCCGCAGATCCGACCCGCCTCGAGGAAACGCCGCGCGAATCCTGGGAAGGCCCGCCCCTGGGTCCGCTTGTCGTGCCCGGGACGTTCACCGTGTCGCTCTCGAAGCGCGTGGACGGCGTCGAGACGGAGATCGCCGCCCCGCAGGAAGTTGTCGTCGAGTCCCTGGGGCTGGCGACGCTGGGAACGTCCGACCGCGGTGAGCTGCTCGCCTTTCAGAAGAAAGCGGGCGCGCTCCAGAGGGCGATGATGGGCGCCAACGAAGCCGCTCGCGACGCGTTAAAGAGCATCGAATTCATGAAGAAGGCGCTCCTCGACACGCCCGGGGCGGGGAAGGAGCTGAGGGAGGAAGTCCGGGCCGTGGAGGCCGGTCTCCGGGACGCCCTGCGCGAGCTCGCCGGCGACCGGACGGTCCGCCGCCGGAGCGAAGCCGCGCCGCCCTCGCTCCTGGACCGGGTGAACGCCCAGCTGGCGGCGACCTGCCCGGTCACCGAGACGGCCCGCCGCGACTACGAGATCGCGGCGGCCGGGTTCGGTCCGCTGCTCGACAGGATGCGGACGCTCATCGACAAGGACCTGAGGGAGCTCGGCCGGAAGCTCGACGCGGCCGGCGCGCCCTGGACGCCGGGGCGTCCGCTTCCGGTGTGGAAGAAGGACTAGGGCTTCGGCGGCGTTGCCCCGAAAAGGGAGAGTTCGGGCCGTGAAAAAGATGCGCGCTTTCCTTCACCGTCTCCGGATGCGGGCCGCCGCCGGGCGCACGAAGACTCTCCGGCCCAAGTCCTGGCTCGGCCGGGAGGAGGCCCGGCTCACGCCCCGCCGGAACCTGTGGCAGGACCCCGGGGAGCCGGTAAGCCATTACTACCGCTGGATCTGGGAATACCTGGCCTACCTGACCCTGCTCTGCGGCCTGAGACGGGAGGAGATGGTTCTGGAGATCGGATGCCACCACGGCCGGACCTCGCGGGGGCTCCTCCACTACCTCCGCCACCCGGGCGGCTACCGCGGCTTCGACGTCGTCCGGCGTCAGGTCGAGGACGCGACGCGGCGGATCACCTCGCGGAACGGGAGCTTCCTCTATTCCCACGCCGACGTTCACAACCGGTATTACAATCCGGACGGAAAAATCGCGGCCCGGGACTTCGTTTTTCCCTACGAGGACGGGACCTTCGACTGCGCCTACGCCGCCTCGGTTTTCACCCATCTCCTCCCCGAAGAGACGGTCAACTACTTCCGGCAGACCCGGCGCGTGCTCAAGGATTCGGGCCGAGCTTTGTTCAGCTTTTTCGTTTTGGACCGGTATCGGGGACCGGGGACGACGATCTCGCCGCGCTACGAGTTCGACCACGAATTCCGGGGCGACCCCGAAGTCCGGGTCAGCCTGCCCGAATTCCCGGACGCGGCCGTCGCCGCCAGCGAGAAGCGCATCCGGGAGTTCGCGGAGACGGCGGGCTTGGAGGTCCGGCGGATCATTCCCGGCCTGTGGTCGAACAGCCCCGGCCTCGCGGTGAACGAGCAGGACCTCGTCCTCCTCTCCCGCCGGCCTTAACGCTTCTTCAGGCGCTCGACGGCCGCCTTGATCCCCGGATGCTCCGGGTTCAGCTCGAGCGCCCGGCGGAAGGCTGTATGAGCGACCAAATACCGGAGAAGTGCGTCCCGTCCGGGTTAGGACTCGGCGGGTCGATGCCCTGGTCCTTGTAGGGCGAGGCGCCGAAGGTCGTTGTGTAACCCTTGACGGCCAGGAGGTCCTTGGCGCCCCAGGGGACGCCGTGGAGAGGACCGCGGTATTTGCCGGAGGCGATCTCCCGGTCGGCATGCGCCGCCTGCTCGAGCGCCAGCTCCTCGGTCAGGGTGACGACGCATTTGAGGACAGGATCGAATTTTTTGAGGCGCTCGAGGCTGAGCTTCGTCAGATCCAGGGATGTCACCTCGCGATTCTTCAGCAGCCGGGCGAGATGCGTGACGGGCAGGAAGGCGAGGTCCTCGTCCGTCTTGGGGCGCATGACCTTCACTCTGGAAAGTTTCAGACAGGATTTCCCTCTCGGAGGCTCGTCGCCCGGAAGCAGCGGATTGAAGGCGAGCGCCAGGGGAGTGTCGTTGCCCAGGTTGATCTCCCTCAAGCTCCGGAAGCTCTGAAGCAACCCGCCTTCGCGGTTCAAGCCCTCGGCGACTTGCTTCCGTTCGTCCTCTGAGAGCGGAATGCCCGCGATTCCGGCCGCAGAGCCGACCATCTCGGGCGTGACTTGAGGCGCGTCCCGGGCCACGGCCAGGAGCGCTCCGGGAAAAAGCGTGCCGCCCAGTCCGGCGGCGCTGAAAAACCCCAGGAACTTCCGGCGGTTGAGGGCCAGCCGGCTTTCGCTCTCGCCGTTTCGACGGGTGTCCATCATGCCTCCTTGCCTTCCGGATTATGACATAAAACGGGTCTCGATCATCGGCCGGGGTATTCGTTTTCGCGCCTGCCGCAGGGAGCGTCGAGCTCGTTGAATCTGGGGCAATATCGAGGGGCGGAGGAGCGTATAATGATCGTGGAAGAATGAGTTGAGGATGTAGCCTTCATGCGGGAGAAAACTCGGCCGGAGTGGGCTTATCTGTCTTTGGTTTTTTGCGTTATTTATCTGGCCAGGGGATCGGCCTGCGCCCCGGTCAAAACCACGTCGGCCGTCCATCGGGACGAGACGTACGCCAGGATCCAGGAAAGGGCCGATCTGTGCTTCGCCAGGGGAGACTATGCCTCGCTGGAGAGGGCGGCGGCGCTTTACAGGCTGCTGGCCGAGATTCCTGTTCGTCAGGAGGGCGTCCGGATAAAGCTCTTCAGAACCTATCTGATCCTGGCCATGAGGGAAAAAGAGCTGGGGATCCTCGACGGCGCGAATCTGAGAAATGCGGAAGCGCTTTTAGCAGGAGAGCCGCAAGCGGCTTCCGGCCAGGCGCATATCAACCTCGTCCGCGTCGTTTTCCCTCAAGTCCCCGGCATTTTGGGCGAAAGGCCGGATGACTCCGGCGGGTCCCTGGAAAAATTCTACGACTGGGCCAGGGATAATGCTGCGGAATTGAACGCTTCCCTAAAACAGCGGGCCCTCGACGATGATTTCTGTGCCTATCTCCACTTGGCTCTGGCGAGAGAATTCCATTACTGGATTAAGGACAAGGACTCTTTCCTTGACCCGGCGGACATCCGCTCGGCCTCGGCTCTCATGCGATACAAAATTGCCCTTGCGCCGCCGGTCGAACCGAAAAGACTGGAGAGCCTCCTCCAGGCCGCACCGGACTTCGAGGAAGCCAGGCTGTTCCTGGGCCAGGCGCTTCTGGCCCAGGGCGTCGTCGTTCCGGCCGAGGAGCATTTCCTGCGGGCCGTCCGGTCCTTTCCCCGCTCCCTGTCGGCCCTCATGGGCCTGGTCAGGACGAGGTTTTATCTCGAGGAGTATTCGAGCTGCCTGGAGATCTATGACCGGATGCTCGGTCTGGCCCCCGCCTACCGGGAAGCCCTCCTGGGCCGGGTCGTCTGCCTCAGCAGCCTGGGACGGCACGAGGAGGCGATCGAGACCTGCCGACGCATGCGGGAACTGGGCAAATACTACATGGGCGAATCTCATCACTGGGAAGCCCAGAATCTCTTCAACCTGGGCCGCCTCGAGCCGGCCCTCCGGAACATCGAGGACGCGGAAAAGTACATTCACCGGAGCTGCGAGGTCCTGCTCCTGGGAGGGCTGGTCCGCTACGCTCTCGGACGGGTCGAGGAAGCCGAGGGGAATTTCCGGGACGTCCTGAAGATCAAGTCCCCCGACGTCGAGGCGGCGTTCCATCTGGGGAAGATTTCGGCCGAGAAGGGGCTGTGGCTCGATTCGGGGAATTTCTTCGCCCTGGCGGCCGAGGGCGGGCTGGCGACGGCCGTCTCCCTCGAGGAAAAAATTCAGGAAATCCGGGCCTCCGGCCTCTCCGAGGAAAGGAAGACGAGAATGCTCGCCCGGAAGGAGCTCGAGGTCAAGAGAGCGCGGCACAGGACGGCCAATTCCTTCTACAACGCCGCGGCCGGGTTCCACAACGCGGGCGTGATGGACAAGGCGCTCGAGTGCGCGACGCGGGCGCTCGACCACCCGAGCTTCAAGGATGCGGCGGGAGCCCTGATGGTAAAACTCCGCCGATAGACGGCTAAAGAGGATCGTTCTCTTCCATTTAGTTTGGGTAGCTTAAAGCTAAGCGCCTGGCCGTTTCCTTCCGACGGCTCGAGGGAATTTGGCCGTGCGACTGAATCAGCAGCCACCGCTTCCATCAGGCGGCGAGGCCGCACTCCAAAAAAAACTCCTAGCTGCCGGATTGAAACGGTGACTGCGGTCTTACTGATAGATGTCGCCCCGAGTGTCGATATCGACGAACCTGATGATGTCATTCTCCCGATTGAACATAATCCTGTGTTTTCCCGCCCTCAGGCGATAAATATTCGACACCTTCAATCCGTGCATTTTCTTGATGTCTCCCTTGTCGGGAAGACCCTCGACGGCCGAGAAAATCTTCGACCTCCTTGCCTTGTCCAGCTTGGCCAGATATTTCAGGCTGGTCTTGCTGAGGAGGATCCGCATTTACCGGTCGCCCAGGGATATTTTTGCTTCTTCCAGGGAAACGAATTCGTCGGTTTCGAGTATCCTGAGAATTCGCCGGGCGTCTTTCGTTGAGAGCACAAGCTCGGACTTCACGTCCGCGTTGGCGGATATCCACTCGCGGAGAGCATCGCGGACGATTCCGGACAGGCTCCTCTTCTTGACGAAGGCGACGACCCGGGCTTGGTCGAATAATTCGGCTTCGAGAATGACGTTGACCCGCTTCATGGGTTTTTTTTCATGCATACATAATTACACACCTACACAAATAAATTAACTCAAGATACCGTCGCTTTTCCTCATCCGTACCCGCTTAATCAAAGACGCTCGAAACCGACCGGACGGCTCATGCTCGGCCTTTCGGTCTGAATTCAAGGGCAAAAGAGGCCGGCCAAGGAGCCCTGTGTTGACTTCCCCCACTTCAATCCTTCCATGAATCGGACAATAAGCGATGCGTTCGACTGAAGAAGATGATCTGAATAGCAAGTTTCCGCCGTTTCTTGTAAAATAAAGCTTCCCTATATCATTTTTCAAGGAGACCGCTATGCCCAAGTACAGGATCGCCATCCTGCCCGGGGACGGCGTCGGAGTGGACGTCGTCGCCGCCACCCTTCCCCTCCTCAAGAAACTCGGCCTGGACGCCGAATACGTCTACGGCGACATCGGCTGGGAGTTCTGGTGCAAAGAGGGGAACGCCCTCCCGGACCGCACCATCAAGCTCCTCAAGGAAACGGACGCCTGCCTGTTCGGGGCGATCACCTCCAAGCCCAAGGAGGACGCTTCTCGGGAGCTCGCCCCCGCGCTCCAGGGCAAGGGGCTGTCCTATTTCAGCCCAATCGTCCGCCTGCGCCAGGAGTTCGACCTCTACTCCAATATGCGTCCCTGCAAGGCCTATCCCGGCAATCCCCTCAACTACCGCGACGGCATCGACCTGGTTATCTTCCGCGAAAACACCGAGGGCATGTACGCCGGCGTGGAGTGGCACCCGCTCCCGCCGCCGGTCCGCCAGGCCCTGGAGCTCCATCCCAAGATGAAAGCCTTCAAAAGCACGCCCGACGAGGACCTCGCCCTCTCGACGCGCATCATGACCCGCAAGGGCTGCGAGCGGATCGTCCGCGCCGCCTTCGAATTCGCCCGCAGTCACAAGCGCCGCTCGGTGACGATCGTCGAGAAGCCGAACGTCCTGCGCGAGACGGGCGGGCTGATGCTCGACGTTTCCCGCGGCGTCGCCCGGGAGTTCCCGGACGTCGCCTTCAACGAGGCCAACGTGGACGCCATGTGCATGTGGCTGGTCAAGAACCCCCAGGACTACGACGTCCTCGTGGCCGAGAACCTGTTCGGCGACATCATCTCCGACCTGGGCGCCCAGCTCGTGGGCGGCCTGGGGTTCGCCTCGGCCGGGAACATCGGCGCCAAGTACGGCGTCTTCGAGCCCACCCACGGCTCGGCGCCGAAGTACACGGGCCAGGACAAGGTCAACCCCATCGCCACCTTCTTCGCCGCCAAGCTCATGCTCGACTGGCTGGGCGAGAAGGACAAGGCCGCCCGGCTCGAGGGCGCCGCGGCCGAGGTCATCCGCGAGGGCAAGGTCCGGACCTACGACATGGGGGGGAAGTCCAAGACCTCGGAGATGGGGCGGGCCGTCGAGGCCAAGCTCTAGGCGACGGAGGAGGACTTGGGACTGTCGATCCTCGAAAAAATCATTCAGGCCCGCTCGGCCGACGCGGTCCGGCCGGGGGCCGTGGTGTGGATGGACCTCGACGTCCGCTCGGCCCGCGACTTCGGCGGGCCGAACGTCGTCAAGCACTACGAGCGGGAGTACGGGGACGCGCGGCCCGACCCGGGGCGCACGTTCTTCACCTTCGACCTGTGCGCGCCGGCCTGCTCGCTCAAGTACGCCGACAATCAGCAGCTCTGCCGCGACTTCGCCCGGAAGCACGGCCTGACCGTGTTCGACGTCGACCGGGGCGTCGGCTCCCACGTCCTCGTCGAGGAGGGGTTGGCCGCGCCCAACACGACCGTCGTCGGGACGGACAGCCACATGAACATTTTAGGCGCCGTGGGCTGCTTCGGCCAGGGAATGGGCGACGTGGACATCGCCTTCGCCTTCCGCACGGGCCGCACTTGGTTCGAGGTGCCGCCCACGGTCAAGGTCGTCATCCGGGGAAAGCCCTCCGCCGCCGCCTCGGCCAAGGACCTGACGCTCTTCGTCCTGCAGAAGCTCGGGACGCGCGACCTGGCCAACGCCGCCGTCGAGTTCGAGGGCGAGGCCGTCCGCGGCCTGACGCTCGCCGGCCGGATCACGCTGTGCAGCATGGTCACGGAGATGGCGGGCATCATCGGCTTCGCGCCCGAGCACGGCGCCGCGCTGAAGGATGAGATGCGGGCCCTTACCGGCCGCGATTTCGAGCCCTTCCGGGCCGACCCGGACGCCTCCTACGAGCGGATCATCGAGCTCGACGCCTCCGGCCTCCCCCCGCTCATCGCCGAGCCGCCCTCGCCGGCCCACGTCCGCGAGGTCCGCGAGCTGCGCGGGACGCGCATCGACTCGGCCTTCATCGGCTCGTGCACGAACGGCCGAACGGAGGATTTCGCCGCCGCGGCCCGGATCCTTAACGGCCGCAAGGTCAAGCCCGGCGTGATGCTCAAGATCGTCCCCGCCACACGCCGCGTCTATGACGGCCTCCTGAAAGAGGGGATTCTCGAGACGCTGTTCGACGCCGGGGCGATCGTCATCAACCCCGGCTGCGGGGGGTGCGCCGAGGGCCATGCCGGCCTGACGGGCAAGGGCGAGGTCCAGGTCTCGACGGGCAACCGCAATTTCCCGGGGAAGCAGGGCAAGGGGCCGACCTATCTCGCCTCTCCCGAAGTCGTCGCCGCCTCGGCCCTGGCCGGGGCGATCTCCCTTCCGGAGGACGTCCGATGAAAAAAATGGAATTCGAGGGTCGGGCCTGGGTTCTCCTCGACGGGCAGGGGCGACTCATAGAGGACATCGACACGGACCAGATCTTCCACAATGCCCATCTTCACATCACCGACATCGGGCAGATGGGCGCCTATGCCCTGGGGAACCTGGAGGGTTGGAAGGACTTCCCATCCAAGGCCAAGCCGGGGGACATCCTCGTCGCCGGACGCAACTTCGGTGCCGGATCGTCGCGGCAGCAGGCCGTGGACTGCTTCGCCGCCCTGGGAGTCGCGGCGATCGTCGCGCCCTCCTTCGGGGCGATCTATTTCCGGAACGCCGTGAACTCCGGCTTCCCCGTGCTCAAGGCCAAGGGCCTGGAGGAGGCGGTGAAGTCAAAACGCCTTGTCACGGGCGATGTCCTTAGGGTCGACGGTCTCAAGGGCGAGGCCGCCGTTCCGTCCCGGAGCGCCGCGATCGGCCTGGAGCCCATGAGCGGCGTTCAGACGGACATCCTCAAGGCCGGGAACCTCTTCCTCTTCGGAAAGAGCCTGAAGGCCTGAGCGGCCGCCATGCGCCTCCTCGCCGTGGACACGACCGGGCCTTTCGGCTCGGCCGCTCTCCTCGACGGGTCGCGCCTGCTGGCCGAGGAGGACTTCGAAGCCGGCCTCAACCACTCGGAGCTTCTCATGCCGGCCGTGGACCGCTTGTTCCGGTCCACCCGGTCCGAAATCTCCGCCGTCGAAGGATACTGCCTCGCCGCGGGGCCGGGGTCGTTCACCGGCATCCGCATCGGCCTGGCCACGGTCAAGGCCCTGGCCTTCGCCTCGGGCCGCCGCGTGGCGGCCGTTTCGAGCCTTGCGGCGCTGGCCCTCAAGCTCGGCGCGGAGGAGGTCGACGCCCGTCTCCTCTGCCCCCTGATCGACGCCAAGAAGGGCGAGGTCTACGCCGCCTTGTTCGAGGCGGGCGGGGAAGAGCCGGCCGAGGTCGTTCCCCAGGACGCTTACGACCCCGGGACGTTCCTCGCCCGACTGCCCCCGGAAGGCATCGTCCATTTCATCGGCACGGGTGTCGACCTCTGCCGGGAGGCGATCAAGGGAGCGCTCGGCGGCCGCGCCCGGTTCTCCGGCCGTCAGCCCTTCATCGCCCGGGAAGTCGGCCGGCTCGGGCTGAGGGTTCTCGACGCCGGTGGCGGCGAAGCGGCCGAGGAAGTCCGGCCCATCTATTTTCGGCGTTCCCAGGCGGAGGAAAAGCGCTAAATGCCCGCTGCGGAAGACGGGCCGTTCGTTCTGAGGATGATGCGGCCCGAGGACATTCCGGCCGTAAAGGCCATCGAGGACATCTCGTTCCCCAATCCCTGGCCGGCATCGACGTTCCTCGGAGAAATCCAGCACCGCCCCATTTCCCACCCTTACGTCGCCGTGCAGGGGAAGGAAGCAGGGGAGAGCGTCGTCGGCTACGTCGTCTTCTGGCTGATCCGCGATGAAGTTCAGATCAACAACATCGCCGTCCGGCCGGACGCGCGCGGGCAAGGACTCGGCGAAGCGCTCCTGCGGCGGACGCTCGACCTCGTCCGGGAAATGGGAGGCGCCTACGTCATCCTCGAGGTCCGGGTCTCCAACCAGGCGGCGGTCGGGCTCTACCTCAAGCTCGGGTTCGCCGAGATCGGCCGCCGCAAGGGGTACTACTTCAACCCGAGCGAGGACGCCCTGGTCATGAGCCTGGAGCTGTAACCGCCTTTATTTCATTCGCGATTCGATGAGAGTCGGGAGCCATCATCGCTCCCAGTCGATCCCCGCCGCCATCCTCGACGGACTCAGTAGACGACGCGCACCAGCCACAGCCCCCGCGCCGGGACGGTCGGGCTGGAGAGCGTCCGTCTTTTTCCCTTGAAGAGCGCCTCCAGTTCCTCGGGCCGGAGACGGCCCCGGCCGACCTCGAGCAGCGTCCCGACCATGGCCCGGACCATGGACCTCAGGAATCCCTCGGCCTCGACCGTGTAGACGAGCTCCGGGCCGCGCCGCCTGATCTCGGAGCGCACGACCCGGCGCACGGGACGGAGAAGGCGGTTGGAGGAGAAGGCCGAGAAGTCGGCGCGCCGGACGAAGAGCCTCGCCGCCCGCTCCATGGCCCCCTCGTCCAGGGGGTGGGGCCAGTGGAGGACGTACCGGGCCAGGAAGGGCGGAAGCACGGGCCGGCGGTAGATGCGATAGCGGTAAATTTTCGATCGTGCCGAGCTGCGGGCGTGGAAAGAATCCGAAACCCTTGCAGCGGAGAGGACGCGCACGTCACGGGGCAGGACGGCGTTCAGCGCCTTGAGCAGAGTGGGCGGCTTCAGGCGCAGCTCGGCCCGGAAGCTCGCCGCCTGGGCCAGGGCGTGCACGCCGGCGTCCGTGCGGCCCGCCCCGTGGACCGCCGTGCGGCGGCCGGCGATGCGCGCCAGGGCGTCCTCGATCTCGCCCTGAACCGTTCGCTTCCGGGGCTGGCGCTGCCAGCCGTGGAAGTCCGTGCCGTCATAGGCGATGAGAAGCTTGACATTCAAGGAAGTCACCGCTCCCGGAAAGCCCTCTCCACGGCGTCCTCCGCCGAGGCGGCGGACTCGACGCCCGGGATGTCCCAGGTCCCGATCCCGACAACCCGGCGGCCGTAGACCAGGCCGAAGGCGATCTCGCTCAGCGTTCCGTACTCGCCGTCCACGGCGATGAGGACGTCGGCGTTCATGGCCACGAGTGAATTGCGCGTATAGCCCATCCCCGTGGCCAGGGGAAGGTCGATGAAGGGATTGGCCTCGTCCGGACGGTTCCCGGGAAGGATTCCGACCGTCAGACCGCCCGCCTCCTTGGCTCCGCGCGAGGCGGCTTCCATGACCCCGCCGAGGCCGCCGCAGACGACGACCCCCCCGCGGCGGGCGACGAGCCGTCCGACCTCCTCCGCCGCCCGGAGAGCGTCCTTGCCGGCCCGACTGCCGCCGATGACCCCGATGCGCTTGCGATGTCGATAATCCATTTTTCGTATCCCCTATCCTCATACCACATCGCCGCCCAATAGGGAACCGTTCGGACTGTGAGCGGCGCTGAAGTCGCACGAGGCCCCTCTGTCTTTTGGTGGAACAGGGGAGAGCAGGAAGGGGTCTGCGGAAAAACCGGACGGGACCAGATTCCCGGCGCGCCGGGGAAAAGGCCCGCGCCCTGTTTCATCCGGCCCGGATTCTGGTATGATAAAAGGCCGAAAAACGGAGGAACGGCCATGGCGGATTTTCTCGACATCAAGTGCCTTGCCGAGGAGGAGGTCCGCGCGCTCGAGGCCGAGATCGAGCGGCGGATCGAGGAAAAGAAGAGGGAAGGCCTGGTCACCGAGCGCGAGGTCCGGGAGATCGAGGACATGAGGCTCAAGCCCCTGAGCGACATCCTGGATGTCCAGAGCCTCTGGGAGGACCACCTCTACAGGGGGTGAGACGGTCGAAGGGAGACGGACATGGAAGACAAAGAGCGGAGCGAAAGGCGCCTGAGCAACGTCTACAAGGTCGATTATGAGAACCTGGACGTGGCCTCGGTCATGGAGCAGGTCAGGCAGAAAGCGGCCCGGCGGACCGGGACGCCGGAGAGCGAGACGAGCGGCCCGGGCGAGCCCGAGGAGCCGCTCGCGGCCGCGCCCGCGGCCGAGCCGCCCGTGGGCCTGAAGAAGAGGATCAAGTCCAAGGTCCAGCGCTTCCTGACGCCCTTCTTCCCCCTCCAGAGGCTGCTGGCCTTCCCCGTCCACGAAGACCTCATGCAGACCGCGGCCGAGCTGCACAAGACCAACGTCCGGCTCGACCGGCTCCAGGCCAAGGTCTTCGAGCGCGACCTGAGCCGGGAGTACGTCAAGCTCCTTCACATCCTCGTCCACAACCTCGTGGCCGAGCTGACCAAGCTGCGCATCGAGCACGAGGCGCTCAAGATGAAAACCCGAGTCCTGGAGAAGGATTTCGAGCACCTGGGCCGGCGGGAGAAGGCCCTGGAGAAACGCCTCCCGGCATGAAAGTCGTCTTCGTCGTCCAGCGCTACAGCCCGGAGCTCAGCGGGGGGGCCGAGCTGCACTGCCGCTGGGTGGCCGAACACATGAGCCGCCACTGGGACGTCGAGGTCCTGACGACGCGGGCCGCGGATTACATCACCTGGAAGAACCATTACCCGGCCGGCGTGGAGACGGTCAACGGCGTGCCCGTGCGGCGGTTTCCGGTGCGACGGCCCCGCGACCCGGCCCGCTTCGGCCGCCTCCAGGAGCGAATCCTGTCGGGCGAACACCGGGCCGGGGACGAGCTCCGCTGGCTCGAGGAGGAGGGCCCCCTGGTGCCCTCGCTCCTGGCCCACATCGAGCGCGTCCGGCGGGAGGTCGATTACTTCATCTTCTTCAGCTACCGCTACTACCACTCCTACTGGGGGGTGAACGCCGTCCCGGGCCAGGCCGTCCTCGTGCCCACGGCCGAGCACGACCCGGTCATCCACCTCCGATTGTTCAAGGACCTTTTCCGCAAGCCGCGGGCCTTCATCTACAACTCCGTCGAGGAGCGGGACATGATCCAGCGGCTGTCGGCCAACCGGGCCGTGCCCGGCCTGGTGACGGGCGTGGGCACCGAGGTGCCCTCCGACAGCCGGCCC
>Ga0194112_10005741_pt1 | contig 16600 bp, 8 predicted proteins | sample TA2MahC400mmetaG_FD_146191 | JGI IMG/M metagenome (GOLD analysis project Ga0194112, IMG submission 146191) | Freshwater microbial communities from Lake Tanganyika, Tanzania - TA2015016 Mahale Deep Cast 400m | ecosystem: Environmental > Aquatic > Freshwater > Lake | place: Tanzania: Lake... | reverse complement strand
CACGTGCGTCCCGTTGGTTCGCACCGTGTAGTCGCCGGGGTTCTCCAGCGCAAGCGCACACTTCGTCGGCACGGCGCTCACGTGGAAGTGCCACTCCATCACGCACCGCCCGCGCGGCGCGGTGTCGATGACGCCGGTGGCGTAGAGGTAGTACGGCTGATGCTCGTTCCCCAGGCGCGTTCCCAGGCCGTAGCGCGCGCGGATCAGCTCATCGGCCTTGAGCGTCGGCACGGCCTCGGAAAACTCCTCGCCATCCACGCTGAACCGACAGGTGTCCAGCGGCAGCGTGTTGGGCTCCGTGAGTTCGATGGGGTAGGGGCCCTTCAGCTCCTGCACCGCGACGATGTCCAGCGGCTCGGGCGGCTCCGCCGCGTCCGGGACGTCGACTCCAAACGTCAGCAAGGCCGAGCCGCTCGGCGGCAGGTCGAGCGTCACGCTGACGAACTCGCCGTCCGCCCGTGACTTCACGCGCGTCCTCTGCCCGGTCAGCGGATCCCAGAGCACGACGGGCGCTGCGCCCTGCAGCGTCACATCCAGCACGTGCTCCAGCGCGCGGTCGTGGGATTGCAGGAACAGCAGTTGCCCCGCGCCGACCTGGCGCAGCATCGCCCAGACGGTCTCCTGCTGCATCCCGCGTTCGACGATGTCCACGCGCCGCGGCAGCAACTCCTCGACGGTGGCGATCAGGTCCTCCTCGTCCGGTTCGCATGACTCCGCAGGCTCAACGAGGGCTGCGAGGCCCTCGTCCATCTCCGCGTCTACCCGCGTCGGCGGGTCCCCGACGAACAGCACCAATCCGCCGCGGCCCTGGAACTTGCGCAGCAGCTCGACCGTGCTCGACCGCAGCGTCACACACGGTGGCACGATCACGAGACGGTACTCCAGCCTGCCGACCCGCAGGACGTCCCCGAAGACCTCCGCATGCTTCGCGAGCAGCGACTCGTCGCCGAAGTCCCAGTCGTAGTGCTGCCCGATCAGCGTGTACATGATCCGCGTCAGCGCATCCTGCATCTCCCGCAGCGCCGGTGGCGCCTCCCTGATCGCGCCGCAGACCATCCCCCACGCGCTCTCGATGGGATGGATGATGAGCACGTCGCGGACGGGCTGGCCCTGCGTCAGCATCAGGCTGAGACGCCCGAAGTAGTCCTCCACCGCGCGGTAGTACGGCCACCACGGGCTGTGGTCGCAGATGCTGGCGGGGTAGTCGCGCTTCGCCCCGCCCGCGAGGCTGTAGTGCGTCAGGTGCTGGCAGCGGAAGTTCACCCCCGCCGCGAACTGCCAGTCGCCCTGGAACTTGTGCCCCTCCAGCGGCCAGTCCCAGCCCGTGCACCCGTACAGCTCGCTGAGCACGCGCTCGCGGCCAAACTGGTCGGCGACGGAGCTGCACTGCTTCGCGGTGAGCAGTTCGTGCGTCTGGTCGGTGAGGATGTCGATGCCGGGCCACTGCATCCACTCGTAGTGGGGCATACACGCGCCGGCCGCCGTGGTCTGCACGTCCAGCGCGCCCTCCAGTAGATAGTGGCCGGTCAGCGCGATGTGGTTCCGCGCGCACCACTCGCCCAGGCGTTGGCTGAAGTGCTCGACGAACAGCTCCGTCATCGTCCGATGGTAGTCATGCCGCACCTTCGAGAAGCCGCCCGCAACCGGCAACACGAGTTCAGGCAGGTGCTCCCGCAGGTCGTACCCGCGGCGCGCCTGGAACTCCTCCACCATCCGCCGCGTCCAGGGAATGCGCAGCTGCCCCTCCGCCGAGCCCGCATTCCAGAAGCCGTCATTCGGCTCGTCGGTGAAGATCGCGGGAATCACGTCGCCGAAGTCGGCGCCATAGCGCTTCAGGTACTCCTCGTGCGTCACGCGCATGTACTCGCCCATCGCCTCGGGGTCCATCGTGTCGAGGTACCCGCCGTCGTTCGTCCAGCCCGTCGGCATCTCCGTGCAGACCTCGAAGGTCAGCAGCTCTCCCTCGCCCGCCGCCTCGCCAGCCTCGTACGCCTCGAGGGTCCCGTCGGCGCCTCGCTTAACGCGGAATGCGCCGAGCTCAGCCACGCGATGGTCTTCCGGCGAACCGGCCTCCTTCGACGGACCGGGCGATGGATGCCCCGTACCCGCATGGGCGATCGGAACGCGCGGATCGCGCGCCAGCAGGTAGTGCGCGCGGAACTGCGGGTTCGCGCGCGTCACGATTCCACCCGCCGGCCCGGACGGCCAGCGGTCCTCATCATACAGGTAGGCCTTCATGCCCAGCTCGCCCGCCTTCTCGACGCACGCGCTGATGCACGCAAACCACTCGTCGGACAGGTACGGCGTCTTCAGCCCGTAGCGACTGTGCATAAAGAACCCGCCCATGCCCGCGCGGTGCATCGACTCGACCTGCCGACACAGCCGGGCCGGGTCGAGCCTGCTGTTCCACGACCAGAACGGCGCGCCGCGGTAGATGGCCGGCGGATCGAGCCACAACGGGGTGACATCGCGCAGCGGTGACATGGGGTTGACTCCCTCTCAGGGACATCGCGGCTGAAGCCCGATGTACCGGTGGCTCGGGCCCTGGTGTCGCGCTCCTAGCGCCTGGGCAACACCAGGGTCCCGTCGCCCACGACCTCGACCGCCCCGTCCCGGACGGCAGCATTCACGGCCTCAGCGGCCCACTCACGTATCTTGGTGCCTGCTCGCTCGAACCCGAAAGCCCGCGCCACCGCCACGGCGCACTCATCTCGCTTGATGCCGAAGGACGCAGATACCGCCTCCAGGACAGCCTGACGGACCTCCTCCGGCGCGATGTGCTTCCGACCCCTGACCTCAGGGGCGCCAGCGTGAGTCCTGACGATGATCGGGCGGGCCTCTCGGCACCAGACGAAACCGCGCTCCATCCGTACGACCCCTCGGCGTGAGAGCGCGGCGATACTCCGTGTCACGAGCCGTCCGATCTCTGCGCCACAGCGTGCGAGGCCGAATGCGCTTGCCACCCGCTTGGCTACGACGCCTTTGTGGACAGGGGATTCCACCTCTACAACCTTCGCTATCAGCGACAGGAAGCCGGGATCGCGCGCCGCTGCCCGGGTGTAGAAGCTCTCCGGGCTACCTGCCACGCCGAGTTCGGCAACCCGATAGACATGCGGGGTGCCCTCTCCGCCGGTTGCGCCAGGGCTCACTTCCGCTCTCGCTTCCTCCCGCACGGGCGGAGCAGGCACGACTGTGGGTTCGGTGGTGACAGCGTCCGCGGGGGACGCTGCGGGGACCTCTCTGGTGGGCGGCTCAGGCAGAGCGCGCACCTTGGCGACCTCCTCCAGGACTCGCCGGATTTGCCGCACCGGGTCCTTCACCCAGTCCGTAGACCAGATCCGGATGATCCGCCATCCCAGACGCTCCAGGACCTGCTGCCTCAGGCGGTCCCTGTCACGCGCGGTGCGAGCAGAATGGTACGTGGCGCCATCGCACTCGATCCCCAACAGGTACCTTCCGGGGTGCTCGGGATCGAGGACCGCCAGGTCAACGCGGTATGCCCCGCAGCCCACTTGGGCCCGCATGTCCAGGCCACAGTCGACTAGCGCCGCGCGCACGGCCTCCTCGAACGGCGACTCTACCTCGCCCAGCCCGCCATCAGCGGAGGATGCGAGCGCTCCCGGCCCCTTCTCTGCGTACTCCAGATACCTCCGCAGCAGCAAGGGCCCCCTCGACACGCCCAGCGGCATGTCGTCGGCCTTGATCGAGCTGACGACGATCACGCGGTTCCGCGCTCGGCTGACGGCGACGTTCAGCCGCCGCTCTCCCCCCTCCTGGTTCAGTGGCCCGAAGTTCATGGTCAGCCTTCCGGTCTCGTCTCGGCCGTACCCCACGCTGAGGATGATCGTGTCGCGCTCGTCGCCCTGCACCGTCTCCAGGTTCTTCACGAACAGCCCCTCGGGTTCGTCCACGGCGCTGAGAAGGCGCTCGTACGTCGCGTCGCGTCGGGCGAGGTCCTCGATTGCGTCGTGGATCGCTTCCTGCTGCGCCTGGCTGAGCGCCACGATCCCCAGCGAGTCATCAGGGTACCGTCTGTGCAGCTCGCCGACAAGCACGGCCACAGTGCGTGCCTCGTTGCGGTTCGTGCGGCTCTTGCTGCGGTCGTAGACGCCTTCTGTGCAGTACACGAGGCGCGGACCGAGGTCCAACTCAGTGCGGTCGGCGTTGGGGAAGGTCACCAGGCGGTTTGCGTAGAAGTGGTGATTGGAGAAGGCGATCAGCGAGTCGTCGCGGCTGCGGTAGTGCCATCTGAGCGCCACCTCGGGCATCCAGGTGGCGCATTCGTCAAGGATGCTCTCAAGCGTCTCGTCCGGCGCCTCCTCGTCGTATCCGTCGGACAGACTGGCCTCGAAGAAGTTGGTCGGGGGGAGCTGCTTCGGGTCGCCGGCAACGACGAGCGCGTTACCCCGGAAGACGGCGGTGATTGCATCTTCCGGCTTCACTTGAGACGCCTCATCGAATATCACCAGGTCGAACTGCAGACGCTCGGACAGCAGGTACTGACTGACGGATAGCGGGCTCATCAGCATGCAGGGGGTCAGTGCCTGGACGAGTTCCGGGACCTCCTGCAGCAACTGCCTGATGGGCCTTGGGCGCCGTCTGGAGATCTCGCGCTTCAGCGCGGCGGCTTGCCCGCGGGCCTCCCCCCCGCCAGCCCCTGAACTGCTGCCCCTAACGCGTTCGCGTACCCGACCGGCGCCGGAGCGAACCGCCCCGAGATCCAGGTGCCGGAACATCGTGACCAGCTGCTCCATGCGCCTCACGCCGAACTCCGCCAGATCCTCTCGTTCGGCGTACGCCTCCGCCAACCAGAGCTGCCACAGTCTCTTGTAGAACGCGCGTCGCAGATGCCTTGCAGCTTCCGCGCTTGTCAGCAGCAGCGCATGCAGGTTCCTTATGCCAAGGTCGTAGGCGCGCCGGCCCAGGCGGTTGAGTTCCTGCCAGTCTCCCACGTCTGCGACCCGTCGGAGGCCGATGTCCGCCCACTCGGCGATCCGAGCAACGCCGAGGTCGCGCACGTCTACCTCGCCGAAAGGGTCGAACTTGTCTGCAAAGCACCGGCGGAACCACGCGGTCCGGCCCACCACCTCATCGACTCCCTCAGCCAAACGCCCCCCCCCTGGCGCCAAGTTCGGACGCCACTTCAGCAAGGCCCTCCAGGCGGGCCCTCAACCACTCGGGCGTGCAATCCGCGCCGAGAACCCGTTTGAGCTCCGCGACGGCGGCCAAGTCCGCGAGCACGGCGCCCCATTCAGTGCGTGGGCCGCGGTAGGCACCCCCGAAAGCGGCCCGCAGCTCTGGCTCCGTGTCGACAAACCACCGCTCCCCATGCCTCACCTCCCCCAGGTGCGCAGCATCCGCGGCGAACTCGGCAAACGTGCGCCTTGCTGCGGGGTCCCGCAGGTGCGCACGGAGCCCTTGTACGTCCCGTCGTGCGCCCCACGCTCGGCCCCACCAACTGCGCCGGTAGTGGACGAATCTCTCGCAGAGACCGTCGAGGTCGTCGGCATACAGGGAGGCCCGGTACGCGCCGGCCAAGGCGCCTCTGGCAGTGCTGAGACGGACCGATGCTTCCTCCGCCTCTGTGGCGAGTTCGACGAGCCTCTGTAGCGTCGGGAGGCCGGCCCAGTCTGGCTGGACGATGCCGGGCCGGAGCCGCCCGAGCATCTGTGAGGCTGCTGCGAGAGCGCTGGCCCGTCCGAGCGAGCGGGGCGGGGGGACCGCCATGGCCTCCGCCACCTCCTCCGAAGACCGAGCGACCTCCTGCGCGGCCCAGCGCAACCTCTCGACGTCGCCCTGGAAACCCGCACGTGCGGTGGGGTCACGGACTGGTGGTTTGAAGCCCCACCAGGGGTGGCGGTCGGCCTCTTCGTACACATGGCTGACTGTCTCCAGGTCGCCCAGCAGGCCTTCGACCTCGGCAAACCACCGTCGGTCCAGGCCGGCAACTCGCGGGCCCAGCGTGAAGGGCAGTGCGGGCGCGTCAGCGACCTCTGACAGCTTCCCATGGACCTCGTAGGGCGTCATCCCCGCGACCCCGAATGGGGCGTGAAGCGAGCGTGCATAGCCGTTCAGACGCTCACGGCAGAAGTCGGCTTGTGCGAGGTCTACGAGTCGGTCTGTTCCCGCTCCCTCGACGCCCCGGAGGCGAGCATCGAGTTGGTCCAGAACCTCGCGCTTGTTCCCGCGGAATCTGTGGAGGTTCAGGCAGAACTGGGTAAGGCCGCACTCACGGAGGCGAGCTTCGACGACCTCCAAAGCGGCCTTCTTCTCGCTCACGAAAAGCACGCGCCGAGTGTCCGCAAGCATGGCCGCGATGGTGTTAGCGATGGTCTGGCTCTTCCCCGTGCCAGGCGGGCCAACGAGGACGAAGCTGCGGCCTCTGCGTGCTGCGGCGATGGCCTCCCGTTGGCTTGAGTCTGCGTCGAGAACCTCGAACGACTCGTCATAGGGCGTCCGCCGGTCCAGCTCCTCACCAGTGGGTACATCCCACTCCGCGTCTACAGGTATGTGACGGCATAGCCCGCGCACGATCGGGTTGCTGAGGGCCCGTTCGTTACTCCGACCCAAGTCCTCGTACATCACAGCCTTGGCGAAGGACAGAAGGGCGAGCACCGCGCCCCGGCGGACCGAACTCCGCGCGAGGCCCGCCGCTGCCTTGCCGACCTCGTCCACGTACGCGGTAGGGCTCGCAGGGGTGGAGTCCGGCGTGGCGAGCGTGGGGAGTTCGAGCGAGAAGTCGCGCCGTAGCTTCTCCGCGAGCGCGATGTTCGCGATCGGGGGATCGCCCAGTCCCCGCACCGACATGCCGCCTCCCCTCCTGCGGACCAACTCCACAGGCATGAGCACAAGGGGGGAGCAGATCTCCTCATCGCTTGAGTCTGACTCATGCCAGTGGAGGGACCCGAGAGCCAAGTGAAGCGTGTGGACCCCCAACTCCGCGACCGACTCCCTGCTCTTTCGGTACAAGTTCGTCAGCGTTCGCTCGAGGTCCGCTTCTGTCAGTGCGGTTCGGACCGTCAGCGGTCCCTCGCCAGTGTGCGCGGTGCTCGGGGCCCCGTCAGTTGGCTCACCCCCACCCTCTCGCGGCGCAAAGACGATCTGGGCGCCGTCCCTGGAGAGGTGTGCGCACAGCTCGTCGATGTCAGCCCCCTCCAGCCGGAGCGTGCCGCGGCGGGTCTCCTTGAAGTACAGGAGGCGGTTGCGCTTCCCAAGGTCGATCAGCCTGGCCTTCCAGGCGTCCAGCCTGGCCCTCAGATCCTCGGTCCCGTCCGCACGCATATGCATTGCACCCCCAGACGCACGTCAGGAGCGACACAGAGCCTTCATTCCTCCACCACCACGCGGAACCCGACGTTGTACACCGGCTGGGTTGGCCGGTAGCTCAGGCGGAACGCCGAGCGACAGCGCCGCGGCATGTCATCCCACGAGCCCCCGCGGACCGCGCGTTCCTCATTGGGCTTGGGCTGCTCGCGGCCATTCCCCGGGTCGTAGGGATAGGGCCGGTAGGCGGTGGCGGTCCACTCACACACATTCCCGTGCATGTCGTACAGGCCCCACGGGTTCGGCTGATAGCGCCCGACATCGCATGACGCCACAGCGCCGTCGTTCTGCGTGTTGTCGCGGATCGCCCAGGGCTTGAGGTTCCCGAGGTTCGCATCGGCGAAGTTCGCGAACTTCGCGAGGTCTGCGCCGTCGCCGCAGGAGAAGGCCGTGCTCGTGCCCGCGCGGCAGGCGTACTCCCACTCGGCCTCGGTCGGCGGGCGGCACGTGCTGCCGATCCTCTCGCCCAGCCACTTGCAGAAGCGCTCGGCGTCCAGGCACGAGATGCGCGCCACGGGTTGGCTCGGCCCGTTCATCGGCACGCCCGGCCCGACGCGGTCCTTGCCGTGCGTGTCGATCCAACCGGTGTTGTGCGCGGGGTCGAAGAGCGCGTACTGCTGGTTTGTGACCTCGAACTTGCCCAGCCAGAACGCCTTCCCAATCCGCACACGCGCCGTCGGCTGCTCATCGAGATCGAGGGGCGACTCCCCTTCCGGCGCACCCATCGTGAACTCCCCGACGGGCACCTGCACGAGGGTGATCAACACGCCATTGCCCAGGTCAACCGTGCGCTCTGCCCCGGCGCCTTGCGCCAACGCAACGCCACACGCCAACGCAAGCGCGCCCAGGATCGTGCCGTAGGTCGGAGCGCCAGCTCCGACGCTGTTCGCCCGGTCCTCACCCATCCTCAGCCGCCCCTCCCCTCGGCGAGGGCCTTGCGTGCGGCGGCATCGGCGGCGCGCGCCTCCTCCCGGCGGACGACCAAGTCCTGCGGCGCCTGCTGCTGATGGACCTCCTGCCAGTCGCCGTAGTAGGGCACGTTCAGGTCGATCCACGTGATGAGCCGATCCCACTCCTCGGCGTTGAGCTTCACATCCTTGTGCCCCTTCTTCAGGAGCTGGATGAGCTGGCTCGTCGTGGCGTCGAACTCGCACGGCGGCAGCATGTGGATGTCCGCCTCCAGCCCCGGCCGCCTTACGTACGGGGCCAGCGCAGTGTAGGCGACGCTGTACTTCACCTCCGGCTTCGTGCTCTTGCCGCGCAGGTCTACGCGCTGCTGCCCGTTGTGGCACTCCACGCAGTGCCGGTCGAGGACGGGCTGCACCTCGACCTCGAAGCGGAAGGGCCGCGGCTCGCCGTACCAGGGCTCGATCTCGCTGATCCCCTTGCGCGTCGCGAGGGTGTGGGCCGTCGGCGGGGTGTGGCCGCGGGGCTCGTGGCAGCCGACACACGCGAGGTGCTCGCCCGGCATGGCGGTGAACCAGCTCCGCATGTGCTGCTGGGCCATCCCCTTGCCGTCCAGCGGCTGCACCGCAATCGGCGTGTTGGCCGGTACGCGGAACAGCGCCGACCCGTCCTCGTAGACGGGCACCGTCCCCCAGATCTTCTTCACATCCCACGTTCCGTCTTGGCTGATCCCGTACTGGTCGCCGTTGCCCCAGTAGCGGTAGACCGGCTCCACGATCCTCAGCTTCTTGATCGTCCCACGCGGGACGCCCGCCAGCCCGCCACCCGCGTAGATATCCTCCAGGCGCACGACCGCGTCCTGCTTCCCGTAGTTCACGCGGCTCGGGACGACCGGCGGCATCGGCCGGGCCCGCAGCGGTTGCGGCTCGAACAGGTTGGCGTCGGGCTCAATGTAGATCGGCACGAGGTTGTCGAACACATCCACCAGGTAGATGCCAAACGGCCTCCCCGCCTGCGGCTGACACGAGACGATGAAGTACTTGGCGGACAGGGGATAGGGCATCAGGAACTGCGGCCACTGCCCGGTCGCGTACTGGTCGATGATGAGCTCCTCGGGCTTGCGGTGCCGCTGCGGGAGAAGCTGCACCACGCCCTCGGCCCCCTTCGCGCCGCGGTCCACATCGAGGATCGCCACCTCGCCCATGCGCGGGTTGCCGTGGTGCCCCGAGACGATGCACACGACCTGCGTGTCGCTGCCGGGGATGGGCGTGGTGTAGTAGATGGCATTCGGGAAGTACGAGTTCGAGGCGTAATACGCCATCTGCTCGGTCCCGTCGGGGTTCATGCAGAAGAGGATGCGGCTGAAGTAGTGCGGTGTGTCGTTGTACTCCCACCGCGTGTAGAGGATGCGGCCGTCGTTCGTGACGTACGGGTGCCAGCTATGGTCCTGGTCGAAGGTAAGCTGCCGGACGAACTCGCCCTTCGCGTTGCAGCGATAGAGCAGCCCCACGCGGTCCGGCCCGGTGCACGGCACGCCCTGGAAGTTGCGGGTCGAGCAGAAGAGGATGTCGCCGTCCGGCAGGTAGCAGCCGTCGTAGTTGTCGATGTCCGGCCAGGGGGAGGTCGTCACCTGCCGCAGCCCCGAGCCGTCCACGTTGATCTCATACACGTTGTAGGGGTTCTGCGGAGTCTCCTCGACCATCGAGAACAGGAACCTGGCACCCGACCAGTGCAGGTCGATGTCGCCCAGGAACGGCCCCTGCCTGTGGATGATCTCGCTGACCTGCGGGTCCTTCGCCACCGGTGACAGCACGCTGATCCACGTGTCGTAGGCCATCCGCGCCAGGCTCGCGTTCCCGTGCCAGTTCTGAGGCAACCCATGGTGCCCCTTGCGCCGGATGAACAGTAGCTTGTCGATCCGCGCGATCAGCGGGTTGCCCTCGACGAGGGCCTGCCGCCGGAAGTCCGCCACGCTGCTCTGCCAGCCCGGCAGCCCCGCGGGGGGATCGTCCGCGCTCAGCAACCTCTCGCCCTCGCCGAACAACTCCCGCAACCTCGCGCGGAACTCCCCGGCGCGCGCGTAGTCGGTCGGGTACGTAGTCGCCAAGTCGTTGATCGCGAGCCCCGCGCACGACAGCTCGTACTGAGTCTGCATGACCTCCGACACCAGCCGCGCCGCGCAGTACGCCACCCGCGCGGTCGCCACGGAGTCCCCCTGGCCGCCCGCCACGAGCTTGTCCACCGCCTGCTGCAGCCTCTCCGCCGACCGCTGGGAATCGTCCACTGCGATCCAGGCCACAAGCTGCTTCGCGTTGTCGGTGCGCGAGCCGACGGCGCCCCGGTAGCGCGAGAGCAGCGTCCCGTCGTCAACCGGGCTGCCGGACTTCTCCCAGATGCCGTCGCTGCGCTCCCAGTCCATCTCGCGCAGCGATTGCGCGTCGCTGAAGTCGCGCCGCAGCATGTCCCACAGTTCGTCCACGCGTCGGCCGTGCTCCGGGGCCTCGCCGCCGCTGCCGGCATACGGCTTGAGCGAGAAGTAGTACCCCCATCCGCCGGTGCGGTTGACAATCTTGAGTAGCAGGTCGTTGTCGCCCGCCTGCAGCTTTGCCTTCACCACGTCCTGGTCGGGCGCAGGGCCGCGCGGCACGTCGTTCGCGTGGATGCGCTCGCCGTTCAGGAAGACCGCCAGGCCGTCGTCGCTGCCCAGGTACAGGTTAGTCTCCATCGCCCGGTCGGCGGTCAGCACGCGGTGGAAGTACGCGATTGCCCCCTCGGTGATGTCGAAATGCTGGTGCAGGTCGATGACCTGCCCATCGACCAGCCTGTGCCCGACCTTCCACCGCGCCTCCGAATCGTCCATGCCCGGATAGACCGCGTCGAACTTGATGTCCGTCTCGGGCGGGTAGACCGTGTTGAACTGCCGATGATCGGCGTTGCTGAACGAGCCGATCATGTGCCACGGCCCGAGCTTGATGCCCTCAGGCGCCTGCTGTCCGGCCCGCTCGACGGCCTCCTTGGCTTCGAGGTCGGCGAGCGCCGACGTCGCGGCCTGCCAGCTCTCCTGCCACGTCGCCTTCTTCGCGTAGAGCGCCTTGGCGTCACCGGCCTCGGCCGACGCGACCGTCGTCGCAAGCGCCGCGAGGACCGCGCATGTAAGCCAGCGCATGGTCTTGCCTCTTCCTCGCCGTCCGTATGTAGGGGCGCCATTCAGATTGTGTTGACAAAGGCACTGTCGGGATTGGTATCCCGACCTACGAGCCACGTAGGGCGCGTAGGAGAGGGCTCTTCCTTTGACAGGGCCCTTTCTCAACACAATCTTCATCGCGCCCGAGCCTTCGCACCGCAGATCCCCTTCCGCACTCCTCGGCTCCTCGGTCCCTCGTTCGCCTCCGGTCCGGGCGTCTCCTCTGCACGTCGCTCGCGCCCCCAGCCGCACCCCATTCGATGCAACAACGGTACAAGCGATTGCTGCGTCTGTGGTAAGAGTGCAGTGGCGGATGCCGGTCGTTGCTTGGATCCTGTCCGTCTCTTGGGTGCCGGCCATGCTCGTGCATTTCCCGTGCGATCGATGCGGCGCTGAACTCACCGCGCAACCGGACTTCGCGGGACGCACCATTCCCTGCAGCGTGTGTCGCCGTCCCGTCGTGGTGCCGGTCGTCGGCTCCCCTCCGCCCGTACAGCCGCGCCTGAAGCGCGTTGAGTTCGACGAGGGCCTGGCCGCCGACATCGCGGCGCGCGCCAACGAGGAAGCGCAGCGCCTGGCCATGGTGGAGGCCCGGCGGGAGACGATCCGGGGCCGAGTCGAGGGTGTGGTCCTCTCGGTAGCCGGCACGCTCGCCATGTCGTTCGGAGGCGCGGGTTTGCTGTTCAGTTCGCAGCTCTGGGTGCCGCGCGGCTCCGGCATGGCAGCTCTCGCGTTCGGCCTGATCACGCTCCTGATTGGCGTGACGGTCTGGCGCCTTTCGGTCGAGACGATGCACCAGGAGTTCCGCCGTCGCGTCCCCGGAATCGCGGACCGCCTCCGCCGCCGCTACTGGGAGGCCCACAACGCCGCGTCCCCTCCAACCACCCCTCGAATCGCTATCATGTAGGGGCGCCGTTCAGATTGCGTTGAGAAACGGTACTGGCGGCTCACCAGAGCCGCGGTACGCCTTGTTCAACACAAGCTCCATGGCGCCCGAGTCCCGCCATCGCGGCTCCCGGTCCTGCCCCCGCCAACCTCCCGCGAACGGCTATTGACACGCCCCTAGCGCGTGGCTATAATCCACGCGTCTTCGGCAGCGCCCGGTGCGGGGGCTGCCGAGTTCACTGATGGACCATCCCGCGGATCGGCAGCCGGACTTGTCCAGGGCCTGCTGTACACAGTTCGGGGTGGAGAGAAACTGGGAGGTGTGGCTGTGCCTGACCTCAACTTTGTTGCACTGACGGGAGTCGCCACGAAGGACGCCACCATTCGTCGCAAAGCCTCCGGCCAGATCAAGGCGGAGTTCAGCTTCGAGGTGGCGAGACCGTTCCTGAGGGCGACCGGGGAGCCGGTGTCGGACCTGTTCTTGATTGATGTATGGGGCGACCTTGGGCGATGGGCCGCAGACAACGTCCGCGAGGGCTCCAAGCTCGTCATCTTCGGGACGCTCAACAAAGAGAGCTACGTCACCCGAGGCGGCGGGCGCGAGCACCTCACGGTCGTGAAGGCGAAGTACCTGCGACCCGCGGATGAGGAGCTCATCGATGGCAAGGTGGACATCGAGGAGCTGAAGAAGGACGACTGGGGCCGCGCGACGCTGGCGAGCCAGGTCAACGTCGTGGACGGCGCCATCGACGGCAGCGCCTTCGACTTCTTCACCTCAGCGGTGGACGAGTAGCGCGCCCAAGCGACGTTCGCCGGCAGTAGGTGTGCCAGGACAGCCGCCTGACACGTGGGCGGCTGTTCTCGTTCGCGGACCAGGCTGCGCGCCCGTTGGCCTGCGGAGTTCGCGATGACCGGCTACGTGCAACTCGGGCGGACCGGCGCGGGCCGGCGGGTGGTTGCGGCTCTGCCCGATTCGCCGCCCGGTGTGTGGGAGGCGCGCGAGGGCGCGCGGGCGGCGCGGGAGCTGGCCTCCTATCTCGCCGGGGCGGAGGCCGTCGTTACTTATGCGGCGGCCGATCTCGCCGACTGGCTCAGTGCGCCGTCTGCCCTTCGCGAGACCCGGAGCCTTCTCGGGCGCCTGATCGACGCCCGCGAAGCTGCCTTGCTGGTTGCGCCTGAGCTGGCGGACTTCTCCCTCGACTCCTTCTGCCGGGCCCACAGTCTCGAGGCCCCCTCTGTTGCCGATGAGACGTCCTTCCCTGAGCGATGGCGCGCGCTGACCGCCCGGTTGCGTGAGCGCGCCCGCGCGCTGCCGCCGCAGGTGGGGGGACTGGTCGCCGCCGTCGCGGGTCCCGCCTGGCCAGACGTCCTGCTGGGCACGCCCGACGCCGGGGGCGCCCTCGGGCGGATGATCGGCGCCGCGCTGCCGCGCCGCCCTCGCCGCGCGCGCACCGCGCCCACCACGTTCCCGCAGAGCCTGCAGGACATGGCCTCGGCCTCCCTCATGCCGGAGGGCACGGTAGCCGCGGCACATCCCGCCTACGAGCATCGGCCCGGTCAGATCGACATGGCCCGCGCCGTGGCGGGTGCCTTCGAGCGCAAGGAGTTCCTACTCGTCGAAGCCGGCACCGGCACCGGCAAGTCGCTGGCCTATCTCATCCCCGCGATCACCTTCGCGCGCAGCACGGGCGCGCCCGTGATCGTCTCGACCAACACGAAGAACCTACAGGACCAGCTCGTCGAGCGTGACATCCCCTTGGCCGGCCGGGCACTGGGCATCGAGTTCAGCGCCGAACTCCTCAAAGGACGCAGCAACTACATCTGCCCCAGGCTGCTCGCGTCGGCAGCGGAGCGCATACAGGAGTCCGTGTTCCGTGACGACCGCCTCGCGCTCGGGCACCTCATCGCGTGGGCTGCGCAAGCCCCCGTCGCCGATCTGGACAACCTATCGCCCGGCGCTCTCGACGTCGCGCCGGCCCTGCGTAGCACGGTCGCGCTGGTGCGCGCCCGCAGCGAAATCTGCTCCGGCCGCAAGTGCGCCTACTATCAGTCCTGCCCCGTCGAGGTCTCGCGGGGGAGAGCCCAGACCGCCGACGTGGTCGTCGTGAACCATGCGCTGTTGCTGGCGAGCGCGGGCACGACGGTGCTTCCCGAGCACGAGCATGTCATCATCGACGAGGCGCACAACCTCGAGGACGTGGCCACCGACCAGCTCGGGCGCGAGGTGACCGATTCGTCGGTCCGCGCCCTGCTGCGTCTGCTGGCGGGCGAGGGACAGCGCGCGCTCCACGAACGGGTCGCCGAGTGGCTGGCCTCCGTCGAGATCGCCGAGCGGCAGCCGGTTGCCGATTGCTGCGCGCTCTTCCCGGAGGTCGTTGCGAAGCTGGAGTACGCCCTCGAAGACCTCGCCGCGGCCGTTCTGCACTTCATCGACCGCGCTGCCTCTCTTGATCGGGGTGCCGACCGCGCTTCGATCCGCCTCACGCCGGAGGCTCGCGCGAGCCTCCACTGGCAGCCTGTGGTCGAGGCGCTGCCACCGGTCGCCGCTGCCATCGAGGCGACCCAGACCTTGCTCACGATCTTCCTCCATGCGATCGAGTCCTCGGGGAAGGAACTGTCCGACACCGCCGCCGCGCTGGAACTCGACATTGGGCAGCCCGCGATGTTGCTCTCCGAACTGCGGACATCGCTGGCCACCGTCATCGAGGGCGAGGCCAACCGGGACTTCGTCTGCTGGGTCGCGAGCTGGCTGACCCGACGCGGCGAGCCGGGCTGGGGCCTGCGCGCGGCGCCCATCGATGTCGGGCCCGCGCTGGAGGAAGCGCTCTACGAGGGCCTCAGCACGGTTGTCATGACCTCCGCCACGCTGACGGTGGAGGACTCCTTCGACTACGTGCGGCAGCGCCTCGGCCTGGACAGCCAGTCCGAGCGCCTCCTCCAACTGGCCGTCCCCTCGCCCTTCGACTTCGAGAGCCAGCTCCTCATCTGCATCCCCTCGGACCTGCCGCTGCCGGGGGAGCGCGGGTTCGAGGAGGCCTGCCGGGAAGCCATCCATGGCGCCGCCCTCGCCGCTCGCGGGGGAACCCTCTGCCTCTTCACCTCGCGTGACACCATGACGAAGGCCTTCGAGCAGTTGCGCCCGCGGCTGGAGGCCGAAGGCCTCACGCCGCTCTGCCAGGACCTCGCCGCCTCCCGCACCGCCGCCCTGGAGGCCTTGCGGGACGACCCCACGGCGGTGCTGTTCGGCGTCAAGAGCTTCTGGGAGGGTGTTGATGTGCCCGGTGAGGCCCTGCGCTGTCTCGTCGTCGTCAAGCTCCCCTTCGCGGTGCCGAGCGACCCGATCGTCCAGGCCCGCCAGGAGCGGGTTGAGGAGCGCGGACTGAACGGCTACGATGAGTACTACGTGCCGAACGCGGTCATCGGCCTGCGCCAGGGGATCGGCCGCCTCATCCGCACCAAGAGCGACCGTGGCGTCGTCTTCGTGCTCGACCGCCGCATTCTGCTGCGCCGCTACGGGCAGCGCTTTCTGCAATCCATCCCCTCCTGCCGAACACAGCGCGGCCCGCTGCGAGCCTGCCTGGAGCAGGCCCGCGCGATGCTGCAACCCGGAGCCGCCTCATGAGCGCCACCGACGCACCCGAACTCGGCGTTGACAACTACTGCTTCGCCTGCGGACACGCCAACCCTAAGGGCCTGCACCTGACCTTCCGCTTCGAAGGCGACGAGTACATCTGTGACTTCACGCCCGCGCGCGAGTACCAGGGCTGGACCGACATCCTGCATGGCGGCATCGTCTCGACCGTGATGGACGAGGTGATGACGCGGCTGCTCTGGGAACGGGGCATCAGCGCCATGACCGTCGAGCTGACCATCCGCCTCAAGCGCCCCGCGCCGGTCGGCCGCCCGATGACGGCCCGCGCGCGGTTGGCCTCTCAACGCAAGCGCCTCTACGAGACCGAGGCCGAGCTGACCCTCGAAGACGGAACCGTGGCGGCGACCGCCACCGGCAAGTTCCTCCAGGTGGACGCCCCGCAGGACTGAGGTCGCCTACGAGAGGAGTGGGCGCCGTGAATGGCGCTCCCGGGTCACAAACCACGGTGCATCGCCGTCATGTAGGGGCGCGGTTCAGATTGCGTTGAGAAAGTGCCCCTACGGACGAGTCGGTTGGTTAGGCACGGGCCGGACAGGCCCGGATCGGGTCAGGTCGGTTGGGTCCGGCGTCCGAGCGCCGGGGTCGGAGGCCGCCGCAAGTGGTGGCCACGGCAGCCAGGACGGCGGCGAGCCACGGGAGCGCGCGACAGA
>Ga0194112_10005738_pt1 | contig 16604 bp, 14 predicted proteins | sample TA2MahC400mmetaG_FD_146191 | JGI IMG/M metagenome (GOLD analysis project Ga0194112, IMG submission 146191) | Freshwater microbial communities from Lake Tanganyika, Tanzania - TA2015016 Mahale Deep Cast 400m | ecosystem: Environmental > Aquatic > Freshwater > Lake | place: Tanzania: Lake... | reverse complement strand
AGCCGGCCACCTTCGTTGTTGACGATCGTTCGCCTGCTGCGGAGCCGCCATGGCAACTCATCGGCAGCGACGAGGCGAAGGCCACGTGCCGGGTGCTCTTGCCGCGCGATGGCGCGAAGGACCCCGCGTCGCGCTTCATCCGCGTCATCTGCACGGGCGGCCAGGAGGCGGAGGCGACGCTCGCCGCGGAGGCCGGCGTGGCCACGCTGAAGCTCGGGATGGGGGAGCGGGCCGTGACGCTCGTTCTGGCAGGCGACCCGGGCCAGGGGAGCACTATCGCCGTCTCGCAGGCGGGGAAGGCCCTGCTGGCGGAACGCCTTCTGCCCGCCGGCATCATGCCGCACGGGGCGAAGGGGGTGGGCATGCTGGAGCGGTGGGACAGCGCGTACCGCGGCGGCCGGATGCCGGGCTGGGACGTGGGCCGCGTGTCGAGCGAGCTGTCGAAGATCGTCGAGGACGGGACCCTCCGGCCCGGCCGCGCGCTCGAGCTGGGCTGCGGCACGGGCACGAATGCGGTGTATCTGGCGAGCAAGGGGTTCACCGTGACCGCCGTCGAGGTCGCCCCGACGGCGCTCACCCTGGCCGAGCAGCAGGCGCGCAAGGCCAACGTGCGGGTGCGTTGGCTTGTCGCGGACGTGACGGCCCTGGGCGAGATGGAGCCGTTCGACTTCGTCTTCGACCGCGGCTGCTACCACCACGTGCAGCTCTACGACTCGGCGGGGTTCGTCAAGACGGTGGACCGGCTGACCCGCCCCGGCGGGCACTTCCTGCTGCTGGCCGGGAACGCCAACGAGCCGCGCCACGGCGGCCCGCCGCGCGTGGAGGAGAAGAAGCTCGTGGACGACTTCGCCGCGACGTGGGACTTCGTGTGCCTGCGGGAAATCCGCTTCGAGTCGCGGGACCCGAACAGCAAGAGCGGCCCGTGGGCGTGGTCGGCCCTGCTGCGGCGGCGGGCGCCGAAGGAGTAGCCTGCCGGCGACGGGTGAGGGGGTGGCCGGGGGAAGGGCCGGAGGGGTCACATCTTTGATTATGTTTCGTGGGCGGGTCTTCTCTGCGGTCTCTGCGGCCTCTGCGTGAGGCGACTGCTGATCAGCCGCTAAGCCGCCAAGGAGGGCAAGAGGCGGTCAATTGCTAGAGCTGTCTGGCGGCGGCTGTTGCTCGAAGGGGGGCCGGCCGCCGTCGGTCGGCTCGGTGACGGGGATGGGGGGAAGGCCAGGGTCGAGCGATGCCTTGGTGCCGCGCACTCTGACGGCCTGCCAGGCCCTCTCGGCCGATGCCGCTCCACTGGGTGATGCGGTGGCTACCCCCTGGACTCGGTCTCCCTTGACTTTTCCGACCAGTGCCAGGGGCTCTCCACCGGGCAGCTTCAGGGAGAAACTCAGGGTGTCGGCCTTGAGCTTGATGTCGTCGAGGGGGAGCTCTTGGCTTCCGATGCGGGCCTTGCCGCGAACCTGCTGGTAGGTCTGCTGGAGGTGGAGGGTGAAGCTGGTTGCCTGCCTGCCGCCCCACCATGTGCGGCGGCCCTCTCGCACCAGGGAGGCGCGCCAGGTGCCCGAGACGTTGGCGGGCACGACCCACATGTAGAGGGTTCCGCCGCTCGTGTGCTTGACCGGCTGCTCTTTGTCCCGCGGCCAGCCTTCGATGCCGTACCTGTAGGCCACGATGCGTGTGCCGGGCTTCAGCTCCGCCAGGAGCTTCGGCCGCAACGGGAGCAGGGTGCGCGGGTAGAGATAGACCAGGATGGCCGTCGCGTCGCTGAAGTCACACTTGAAGAAGTCGTTGTGGATGAAGCGGACGCGGTCGGCGACGCCGGCCTCGGCGACCGTCTTGCGGCTTTGCTCGACGAGTTCGGGTCGCAGCTCGATGCCCACCCCGCGGGCGCCGGCCTGTTTGGCGGCGGCGATCGGGATGCGGCCGTCGCCAGAGCCAAGGTCGTAAACCACGTCGTCCTTGCGCACCTCGGCCAGCGCGATCATCTCGGCGACCACCTCGTGGGGGGTTGGCCCGAAGGGGTCGATGGCCTGGCTGGTGCCAAGGGTCATGTCGAACTCGAACTTCCCTTCGCTCTTGCGGCCGGAGTCTTGGGAATCGCCGGCGCTAGCCGGCTCCTCCGCACGCGGTGCCTGTGGCTGTGGGCGAGCCGTGTCCTCCCGCGTGGAGGACCGCGTGAGGGGCTGGCAGCTCAGCGCCACCAGCGAAGCACACAGGATGAACGCGCTCAACACTGTTCTGGTCATGATGGACTCCTTGGCTCGTCTCGTTTCCGAGGCCAACGTCAACATGTGCTAGCCGAAGATGAAGCCGAAGCGCACAGACGCCCGCTTCCGTTTCGCCGGCCGGATGTATTATAGGCAGTTCCATTCTTTTTTCAATTGCTCCTCTGTGCGCAAATGCCCGTCTTGCGCATCGGGTTTGGCGTTTCGCGGGGGCTTGCGGCGCGGAGAGGAGGTTTGATATGATGCCGGCAGAGGGACAATGGTGCCGGGTGCCCGGTGTTGGGGGTGAAGAGGCAGAGCAGCAGGAAAGCGGGCTCGAGGCTGCGAGGCTGTGACCGGCAGCGTTGACAGGGAGGCAGGCAGGCGGTATGCTGTGCGCGGATCGTTGCCAGGGAGGATGGAGAGGGAGGTGAGGAGGCCGGGACGTGAGACGAGCGTTGGCGTTGGGGGCGCTGGTTGCGGCGGCGTGGGCGGCGACGGAGGCGGCAGAAGAGGCGACGACCTATCGCAAGCACATCAAGCCGCTGTTCGAGGCGAAGTGCGCGATGTGCCACGGGAGCGATTCGGCGCCCGAGCTGGGGGACTTCAAGGAGGCGAAGGAGAAGTGGATGGCCGACGGGAAGGGGATGCGGATGGACACGTACAGCCATCTCGTGGCCTACGCGGCGTGGCCCGACACTGGGGCGCTGATGCGGCGCCTCGACGATGGGAAGAACACGAAGGATGGGAAGCCGGGGAACATGAACAAGTACCTGGGCAAGACGGATGCGGAGATCGCGAAGAATCTGGCGGTGTTCAAGGCATGGGTGGGCAACTGGACGCTGAAGCGGTGGAAGGAGATCACGAAGGAGGAGTTGGACGGGATCAGGGTGGCGTACTGAGTTCCTGTTGCGGAAGGCCTGTCGGCACTGGGAAGACTGCCTGAAGGCAGGACTCCGAACGGGTTCTCCCCTGTTTGGAGTCCTGGCTTCAGCCAGTCTTGGCTTTCCGCAACAAGAACTACTGAGGGTGAGGGCGGCACGAGTCGAGGACGAGGGACGAGGGACAAGGACGATTGCGGGTGGACTCGCGTGAGGCGCGCTTGACAGGGAGGGGCGGCATGCCTATCCTTGGTGGCGGGTGGGGCGGTGGCCGGGGCGGGTTTGCGCCTGAAGGTGACGTGCATGGGCGAGCAAGCGCTCGAGTTCAAGATCGCCACGGAGCCGTGGGAGTTCGAGGAGATTCACCGGCTCAACTACGAGACGTTCGCCGAGGAGATTCCGCAGCACCACGCGGACGGGTCGCGGCGGCTGGTGGACAAGTTCCACGCGGAGAACACCTACGTCATCGCCGTGACGGAGGGGCGGGTGGTGGGGATGGTGGCGTTTCGGGCGAAGCGGCCGTTCTCGCTAGACGCGAAGCTGGCGAACCTGGACTCCTATCTGCCGCCTGGGCGGACGGTGTGCGAGGTGCGGCTGCTGGCGGTGGAGAAGGGGTACCGGACCGGGCGGGTGCTCCAGGGGCTGCTCAACGTGCTGGTGCACACGTGCCGGGCGCTGGGGCACGACCTGGCAATCATCTCGGGCGCGATGCGGCAGCAGCGGCTCTACCGCCACCTGGGCTTCGTGCCCTTCGGGCCGCAGGTGGGCACGCCCGAGGCGCCCTATCAGCCGATGTACCTGACAGTAGAGACGTGGGACAGCAAGCCTGAGGCCCTGGCCCGCGCGATCGAGGACCCCGCGGTGCGGGAGGGGCAGGCGCTGCTGTTGCCCGGGCCGGTGGGCGTGTCGCCCACGGTGCGGCGGGCGTATGCCGCGGCGCCGGTGTCGCACCGGGGCGAGCGGTTCGTGAGCGACGTGGCGCACACGCAGCGGCTGCTGTGCAGCCTGACGGGCGCGCGCTACGTCCAGATCATGGTCGGCTCGGGCACGCTGGCGAACGACGTGATCGCCGCCCAGCTCTCGCTCGCGGATGCGAAGGGCCTGGTGCTGGTGAACGGCGAGTTCGGCGAGAGGCTGGTGGACCACGCCCGCCGATTTGGCCTCAGCTTCGATGTCCACGCGGCGGAATGGGGGCAGGCATTCGAGCGCGCGGCCATCGAGGCAGCGCTCGACCGCGCGGGCAAGGTGGATTGGCTGTGGGGCACTCACTGCGAGACCTCGACGGGCGTGCTCAACGACCTGGCGGCGTGGAAGGATGTCTGCGAGCGGCGAGGGACCAAGTTGTGCGCGGACTGCATTAGCTCGCTGGGCACGGTGCAGTTGGACCTGGCGGGCGTGCACCTGGCGTCGGGCGTGAGCGGGAAGGGGCTGGGGGCGCTGCCGGGGCTGGCCCTGGTGTTCCACAACCACGCGGTGCGGCCCGCCGAGCCGCCGGGGCGCGCTCTCCCGCGCTACCTCGACCTCGGCCTCTACGCGGCGAACCACGGCGTGCCGTTCACCCACTCCTCGAACCTCCTCTACGCCCTCCAGTCGGCGGTGAGCCAGGCGGTGCAGGAGCGACCGTATGAGCGGATAGCAGCATTGGCGGCGTGGCTGCGGCCCGAGCTGCGGAGGATGGGCTTCCGCATCATCGCGGCGGATGAGCACGCCTCGCCGGCGGTCATCAGCCTCGCGCTGCCGCCGGGCCTGCGGTCGCTCGACGTGGGGGAGCAGCTCGAGCGCGACGGCTTCCTCCTGAGCTATCGCAGCGGCTACCTGGCGAAGCGCAACTGGATTCAGGTCGGCCTGATGGGCGAGGTGAGCCGCGGGCAGCTCGAACGCCTCCTCGGCCTCCTCCGCGCCGCGTGTCCGCTCTCCTGACGGTCCGCCGATGCCCCGCATCCACAAGAGGATGATTGGAAGAATGGATGCTTGGATGGTTGTCTGACATTCATCCACTCATCCACCCATCCATTCATCCACTCCGGGAGCGTTCATGCGCTGGCTGAAGAGACACCGGCGGCTGACCATCACGGCGATTGCGATCGCCGTCCTCGCCACCGCCTTCTGTGGCTACGGCTGCTGGGAGGCGACGCAGCTCAGCCTGGTCGAGCGTGACCTGGTCTTCGACGGCTTGCCGCCGGCCTTCGACGGCTTCCGCATCCTCCACCTGAGCGACCTGCACACCAATCGCGTCGGCCTGGTCGAGCGGCGGCTCCGCCGCATCCTCGAACGGACGCCCGCCGACCTGCTGGTGCTGACGGGCGACTTCAAGGCCCACGTGACGACTGACAACGAGCGGGTCCTCGCCAGCCTCGGCCGCACGTTCGAGGGGCTGCGCTACCCGTGGGGGATGCTCGCCATCCCGGGCAACCACGATTCGCCCGAGTTCTACCTCGGCCTCGCCGAACGGGGGCAGTTCACCTGCCTGCTCCGCAGCTCCGTGCTCATCGAGTGGCAGGGCCAGCGCCTCGCGCTCCTGGGCATGGCCACGGTGCGGCCCAACGACGGCGTGCGCGGCGAACATGAGATAGACGAGGCGGCTTGGACTGGCAACGTGGCCCGCCGCAGCGGCCCCTTCGGCCTCCTGCCCGACGGGCGGCCCGGCGCGGGCGTCTGCGACGCCGTAGCCCGCGGCGACGCCTTCCGCATCCTCCTGGCCCACGTGCCCGACTTCATCGTGCCCGCCAAGGCGGAGGGCATCCCCCTCATCCTCGCGGGCGACACCCACGGCGGGCAGATTCGGCTCCCTTTCCACGCGACGCTTCTCCTCAAGTCGGCCCTCACCCGCCGCTACATCGAGGGCCACTTCGTCGAGGGCGCCACGCAGATGCACGTCAGCCGCGGCATTGGCACCCTTTACGTCCCCATACGCTTCCTGTGCCCGCCAGAGGTCACGCTGCTGACGCTGAGGCGGCGCACCCCCACTTGACCCACGCGGCCCGGTCCGGTAGCATGCGGCCTGTTCATCCCCTTCCGGAGAGCGCTGCATGGCGAAGACGATGACGCAGAAGATCATCGGCGAGCACGCCGGGCACGACGTGGCGCCCGGCGAGTTCGTCGTGGCCAAGGTGGACTGGGCCTACGTGCAGGACGGCACGGGGCCGCTGGCGGTGCGGCAGGTCGAGAAGTTCGGCGTCGAGAAGCTCCCGCAGCCGAGCCGCTGCATCCTGTTCATTGACCACGCGGCGCCCAGCCCGCGCCGCGAGCTCTCGAACGACCACATCACCCTCCGCCAGTTCGCCGCCAGGACCGGCGCCATCCTATCCGAGGCCGGCACCGGCATCTGCCACGTGCTGGCGACCGAGAACTACATCAGCCCAGGCGAGCTGGCTGTGGGGGCCGACTCCCACTCCTGCACGGGCGGCGCCCTCGGCGCCTTCACCACCGGCATGGGCTCCACCGACGTCGCCGTCGCCTTCGCCTTCGCCAAGACCTGGCTCCGCGTGCCTGAGACCTGGGAGGTCGTGGTCAAAGGCACCTTCCCCAAGGGGGTCTACGCCAAGGACTTCATGCTCCACCTCATCGGCACCATCGGCGCCGAGGGGGCCAACTACAAGAGCCTGGAGTTCACGGGGCCAACCGTCGCCGCGATGACGATGGAGGACCGCCTGACCATTGCCAACATCGTGGTCGAGTGCGGCGCCAAGGCGGGTATCTTCCCGTCCGACGACACGACCCACAAGTTCCTCGAGGCCCGCGGCCGCGGCGACCGCTATCGCCCATTGGCCGCCGACCCCAACGCCCATTACGAGCGGACGCTCGAGTTCGACGTGACGAACCTCGAGCCGACCGTCGCCTGCCCCCACCAACCCGACAACACGAAGACCGTCCGCGAACTCGGCGGCGTGGCGATTCAACAGGTGCTCATCGGCACGTGCACCAACGGACGCCTCGTGGACTTCCACATCGCGGCGGGCATCCTCAGAGGCCGCAGGGTCGCGCCCGGCGTGCGCCTCCTCATCACCCCCGGCTCGCGGCAAATCCTCCGTGAGGCCATCGCCGACGGCACAATCGCGACGCTCCTCGACGCCGGCGCCACCATCACCGCCCCCGGCTGCGGAGCCTGCGTTGGCGTCCACGACGGCGTGCCTGGCGACGGCGAGGCCTGCCTCTCCACCCAGAACCGCAACTTCGAGGGCCGCATGGGCAACCCCAAGGCCCTCATCTACCTCGCCTCGCCGGCGGTTGCAGCCGCCACCGCAATCGAGGGAAGGATCGCTGATCCGAGGAAGTACCTATAGCCAGCCACGAGCCGCGAGCGGCGAGCTTCGAGCTTCAGACAATTCGGCTTCAGGCTCGTGGCTCGCGGCTCGTAGCTCGCAGCTTCTATTGGAGGCTCTATGGCAACGATCAAAGGCAAGGCCTGGAAGTTCGGCGACGGCATCAGCACCGACCACATCGCCCCGGGGCGCCTGTTCCACCTGAGGTCGAACCTGCCCGAGCTGGCGAAGCACGTGCTCGAGGACGCGCGGGCCGACTTCGCCGGCAAGGTGGCCAAGGGCGACTTCGTCGTGGCCGGCAGCAACTTCGGCCAGGGCTCCAGCCGCGAGCACGCCCCGACTATCATCAAGCTGGCGGGCGTCGGAGCCGTCCTCGCCAAGAGCTTCGCCCGCATCTTCTTCCGCAACGGCATCAACATCGGCCTGGCCCTCATCCAGTGCGACACCGACAAAATCGCCGAGGGCGACGAGCTGGAACTCGACCTCGCCGCGGGCGAAGTGCGCAACCTGACCCAGGGCGTCACCTTGCGCTTCATCCCCTTGCCCTCCGTCATGCAGAACATCCTGGAAGAGGGCGGCCTCGTCGCCCACATCCAGAAGCACGGCGGCCTCGAAATCTGACCGCCACCCGCAGGGGATGAGTGGATGAATGGATGGGTGGATGAGTGTCGGACAACCATCCAATCATCCATTCATCCAATCATCCCCTGTGACTGCGACCGGTAGCCGACTTGAGGAAAACAATGCCCACCGGCCTCTTCCTCGTCCTCGAAGGCATAGACGGCTCGGGCACGACCACCCAGGCGCGCCTGTTGGCCGAATGGCTTGAGTCCCGGGGCCGCGAGGTCGTCCTCACCGCCGAGCCGACGAGGCGCCCCGCCGGCGCCCTCATCCGCCAGATTCTCCAGGGAGCACACGGCGAGGCCGACGAGACGAGAATGGCCTTTCTCTTCGCCGCCGACCGCGCCGACCACATGGCCAGCGTTGTCCTCCCTGCCCTCAACGCTGGCGGCATCGTCGTCTCCGACCGCCACTACCTCAGCTCCGTCGCCTACCAGAGCCTGGGCGTCGAGATGGCCTGGGTCGAATCGCTCAACGCCCGCTTCCGCCGCCCCGACCTCACTGTCTTCCTCGACATTGATCCCGCCGCTGGCCTTGAGCGGAAGCAGAAGCAGGGCAACGCCGCCGAACGCTACGAGAGGGTCCCCCTCCTCGAGCGCGTCCGCGCCAACTACCTGGCCGCCATCGCCCGCGCCCGCGCCGCCGGCGAGCGGGTCGAGACCCTCGATGCGTCCCAGAGCATCGAGGCCGTCCAGGCGCGCCTGCGCGCCTTGGTGGCGCCGCTCGTCCACCCGAACTAGCCCATGCGGCAATAGGAACCAACGAGTGAAGACGATCCTGGTGACCGGCGCGGCAGGTGTGTTGGGAGAGGCAGTGGTCGCACTGCTGGAGCGGGAGCCGGGCGTCCAGCTCCGGCTCACCGATGTGGCGCCGCTGAAGACGAGCCACGAGTTCATCCAGGCAGACCTCGCAAACTGGGACGAGACGAAGGGGCTGTGCGAGGGCGTGGACGAGCTGCTCCACGTCGCGGCCATCCACCCGTGGAAGAAGTACACGGCGCAACAGTACGTGGACTGCAATATCAAGGGCACCCACAATATCCTCCAGGCCGCGGCGGACGCGAAGGTGAAGCGGGTCATCTACACGAGCAGCATCGCCGCGATGGGCTATCGCTACGAGCGGCCCGAGGAGCTGCCCTTCGACGAATCGCGCCCCTGCCGCCCGGTCGAGGACATCTATTGCGTGTCGAAGCACGTGGGCGAGCAATTCTGCGAGATGATGCGCCATCGCCACGGCCTGCCCTACGTCGCCCTGCGGCCCGGCACGTTTATCCCCCGCGACGAGGCCGACCCCGCCTGGGGCCTGTCGCTCCTGACCCAGTGGCTCCACGTCTCCGACATCGCGATGGCCCACCTGCTGGCGCTGAGGAGCGACGTGCGGAACGAGGCGATCATCATCACGGCCAAGGTGCCCTTCACGACGGCCGACGCCCCGGCCCTGCTGGCCGATGCGCGGCCGGTCGTCGTCCGCTACTTCCCCAAGGCCAAGCTGCTGGAAGAGCGTGGCATTGCGCTCCCGAAGAAGATTGACCGCTGGTACAGCATCGCCAAGGCCGAAAGGCTGCTGGGATACAGGCCGAAGTGGAGCTTCGGGGATTGGCTCGGAAGATGGGAAGAGAAGGCAAGATGATTGAGGGCAAAATGATAGGAGGGAAAGTGTGGCGACGGTTGCGGTGGTGAAGAGCGATGGCGATTGCTCCGCCGTTGTGCCGCGGCTGTTGGAGTTGGCCGAAGCCGGGGAAGTCGTCAAACCGGGCGAGTCGGTGCTCATCAAGCCCAATCTCCACGCGGCACAGCACTGGACGACCGCGGGCACCACGAATCCAGCGCTTGTCGTGGCGCTCATCGAGTGGGCAAGGGCGCGGGGAGCTTCGCGCATCCTCGTCGCCGACGGCCCCTACTACGGCACGCCCAAGCCCGAGCAGGTGTTCATCGAGACCGGCATGGCCGAGGCCGTCGAGCGGGCCGGGGCCGAGTGGGCGGCGATGCCGAGCCACGGCTACCGCATCTTCTGCAACGCCTCGCCCCACCTCCCGCCCGAAATCGGCATCAGCCAGTTCGTCTTCGAGTGCCACAGGCTCATCAACGTCGCCGTGATGAAGACCCACATAGACTGCCTCGTGACCCTTGGAATGAAGAACCTCAAGGGCTGCATCCGCCCCGAGGACAAGCGGGCGTTCCACAACGACGTCGAGATCAACCGCGCCCTCGTCGCCCTCAACCCCCTCGTCGGCGTGGCCCGCCAAGTAGCCCGCCGCTCCGCGGCGGAATCTCCCCGCCACGGAGTGGCGGACTACGATGCCGCGGACCTGACGATTGTGGACGGCACGCTGGGGATGGAGGGCCTCGGCCCGCACGCCGGACGGCCGGCCAACTTCGGCCACATCTTCGCGGGCCGCCACACGCCGTCGGTGGATGCCGTGGCCGCCTCCGCGATGGGCGTCGAGCTCGAGGAGGCGCGGACGCTTCTCTATGCGCGGGAGAAAGGGCTGCTGGAACCGGCCGCGATCCGGGTCGTTGGGGTGCCCAGCGAGACGACAGACGACAGACGGCAGACGACAGAGGGCGGGGAAAGGGCGGCAGCGCCGGCTTCTTTCTGTCATCTGTCGTCTGTCATCTGTCCTCTCTCTTCCCAGGTCGCCCGCATCCGCCGCCGCTTCGAGCGCCCCTACGAGGCGATGATGCGCGAGCTGCCGGGCCTGAGGCTCCAGAGCGACGGCGCGTGCAGCGCCTGCAAGCTCAACGTCACCCGCGCCCTCCGCGAGAACAGGCAGGCGGGCACCCCCCTCCCCCACCGAGTCGTCGTCATCGGCAACCAGGCGCCCGCCGGGCGCGACGCCCTCCTCATCGGCCAGTGCCAGCGCGAGCACGCCGCGGGCCGCCCCCACCTCCCCGGCTGCCCGCCATCTGTCGCGCGCGTCAAGCAGTTTCTTGTTGCCACTGGCAGTTGACAACCGCTTGTCGGAGGGCTATAGTCGGCGCTGTAGATGGGTGGTTCTGGCCGGCTTCCGTTCGACACCCTTGCTCGAAAGGAAGGAACCATGCGCAAGGTGGTGAATCGCAGGGAGTTCCTCGCCGTGTCCGCCGCGGCGGGGGCGTTTGTCGCGGGGGCGTGGAGGGGGCTCACAGCGGCTGCGGAAGGGGAGGATTGGCCGCCCAAGCTGCCCCCCGTGAAGGTCTACAAGGTCTTCGCGGGCAGGACAGGCGGCCACTACCTCTCCCGCCCGACTGACGAGATCGAGAAGTTCAACAAGTATCTCGACGGCGTGGCAAAGAAGCTGGGGGGCGTCGAGTTCGTCGGCGGCGACCTCATCCCGCCCGCGAAGGTGGACGAGGTGGCGGGGAAGATGAAGGACGCCGACGGCGCCCTGCTCTTCCACCTCTCGGGCCACGGCGGCGACGCGCCAGTCCTCAGCAAGCTCATTGACACGGGCGTGCCCGCGGCCGTCTTCTCCCAGCCCTTCAGCGGCCACGGCTGGATGTACTTCCCAGCCCTAGCCAAGGTTGGCCGAAAGGTCGTCATCCTGCCTACGAGCGACTGGGGCGAGCTCGACCGCATGGCCGGCCTCCTGCGCGTCCCGGCCTGGATGCGGCAGACCCGTATCTTCATGCTCGGCGGCCCCCAGGGCACCGGCCCCGCTTGCGACCCCAAGCAGATCAAGGAGCGCCTCGGCGCGGAAGCCATCCCGCTCAAGCTCGAGCAGGTCCAGCAGGCGATGAAGGCCGTTGACGCGAAGGCCGCCGAGGCCGAGGCCGAGGAGTACTGGCTCAAGCCCGCCGTGGCCCTCGTCGAGCCTAAGAGGGCCGAGGTCATCGAGTCGGCCCGCATGTACCTGGCGACCAAGGCCCTGATGGCCAAGGAGCGCGTGCGGGCCATCACCAGCTCCCACTGCATGGGCAACCCGCGCGGCTGCCTCACCTTCAGCAAGCTCAACGACGAGGGGCTGGTCGGCGCCTGCGAGGGCGACATGGACTCGACCCTCACGATGCTCATCTTCGCTTACGCCTTCGGCGTCCCTGGGTTCATCACCGACCCCGTGTTTGACACGGCGAAGAACGCCCTCATCCACTTCCACTGCACGTCGGCGACCAAGCTCGACGGCCCGGCGGGCAAGCGCCAGCCCTTCAGCATCCGCAACCAGACCGACAGCCAGGGCGGCGTGGCCCTCGAGGTCGAGAACCGCGTCGGCCAGATGGTCACTTGCGCCAAGCTCATCAACAACGACACCATGCTCATCTCCACCGGCAAGATCATCGAGGTCACGCACGACAAGCTCGGCTGCCGCACGCAGTTCACCACCGAGGTCAAGGACGCCCGCTCGATGTTCCACAACTGGGGCGGCGGCGTCCTCAAGGGCGGCGTCATGACCCTCCTCCACCGCGCCGTCTTCTACGGCGACCGGATGCAGGACATCAGGCACCTCGGCGCACTCATGGGTTTCAAGGTCGTCGAGGAAGCATAGCTCGGCAATGGGTCGGGGACGCTATTCCGGCGCCGAAGTAGCTTGACAACAGCGGGCGGGCGTCGTACCTTCTTATGGAAGGCCTGCTCTGGCTGTGTGCCCAGCGCGGGGCCGGCAACACGGTTGTTTCAGCACGACCCTGATGCTCACTTTTCTCTTCTGGAACTTGAACGGCAAGGCCCTGGAGCCCGTCGTCACGAGGTTGGCCATGGCCTATGACGTGGATGTCATCGTGCTGGCTGAACGTGCTGCGTCCACCAAGGGAAAGGGGGCGCTCAAGGGCCCAAGCCATGACGCGGAGGCAATTTTCGAGTTCACGCAAAGCGCGTGCGACAGGCTGGCTGTCTATACCCGCTTCTCGAGTGCGTTCATCCTGCCGGTCAGGGAAGCCAGCACGTTCACGATACGGTGGCTGAGACTGCCGCAGAGGCCCGACATCCTGATAGCGGCGGCGCACCTGCCGAGCAAGCTGCGGTGGCGCAATGAGAGCCAACCCTTCGAGGCGGCGGAATTCGCGCGCGTGATCCGCCAGACCGAAGACGCCGTTGGCCACAGGAGGACGGTTGTCATCGGCGACCTCAATATGAACCCGTTCGAGGCGGGCCTGCTGGCCGCACCGAGCCTGAACGCCACGATGGCCCGCCAAGTGGCTTCGCGGGAATCACGGACCGTGCAGGGGAAGCCGTACCCATTCTTCTTCAACCCCATGTGGGGCTTCTTCAACGACGGGACCAGAGGGGTGCCTGGGACTTACTACCGCGCCTCGGCCGAGCACGTCACCACCTTCTGGAACATCTACGACCAAGTGCTGGTCCGCGCCGAGCTCCTGGACCGGTTTCGAACAGAGAGCGTCAGGATCCTCACTACAGCGGACAGTGCTCGCCTCCTCACCAGGAGCGGTATCCCGAATGCGTCGGAGTTCTCCGATCACCTTCCGATCTTGTTCCAGATTGATCTATGAAAGGAGTCACAACCATGCCAGGGGACTTCTGGCCGACCATCCGAGCCCCGAAGCTTCGGATGCCCGTCGGCATCCTGAGGCAACAGGCCTCCGCGCTCGGGCGCAAGACGAAGAACATCGTGATTGCCAAGGTGGTCAGCGATCAGGAGGGGAAGAACTTCGTCCATGCCCTCGAACTCGTCGCGCCCGTGTTAGGAAACTACACGTATGTTGTCCTGACCGTCCAACACCCCATCTCGGTCTACCCCATGCGGGTGATTGACCACCTCAGGGACGACCAGGTCAGGGAGGCACGGACCGAGGAGGACTTCATGGGGATTCTGAGGGAGATCCTCTCCTCAGCCGAGATGAAGCGACTTCTTGAGGTGCTGCTGGCACAGAGCGAGTCGCTCAAACCCAGGGCGCACCCGGTTGCTCAGGAGCCGACAACTGGGCCAGCGCAGTTGCTACCCCTTCGTCCCCTGCAATAGGGTTCGTCGGCGCTCGGTGCCGGAATCGCGCGCCGTGTGGCGCGCGTGTTGTTCCACCTGTGAAAGGAGGCCGGGATGAACAGGGTGTTACGAGCGAGTTGTTGCGGGTGTCCGCTCAGCCGCAGGAAGTTCCTCGGCGGTTGTGCGGCGGGGATGGTGGCGCTCGGAGCGCAAGGTGGCGAAGCGCCCGCGCCAGCCGCGAAGGCGAAGGTGAGGCTCGCCTTCACCTATGTGCCCTCCACCGGCCCCATCTGGCCCAACATCGGCTACGACTTCGAGAAGCGCAAGAAGGAAATCCTCGACAAGCTGGTGCCCGGCTGCCCAAACGTCGAGTTCGTCCCAGCCGACGTCCTCAACGCCAAGCAGGCCAAGGAGCTGATCGAGAAGGACAAGGACGCCGGCTTCGATGGCTACCTGGTGTTCCTCCTCGGCCTCTGGACCGCCGCCTCGGGCGCCCTCGCAACCACCGGCAAGCCCTCGCTCTTCGTGGACGACCTCTACGGCGGCTCGGGCGAGTTCCTCACTCAACTGCCGGGCGTCCTCCGCTCGAAGAAGCCCGTCGAGTGGGTCTCCTCCTCCCGCCTCGACGACGTGGTGGCCTCGGCCAACTGCTTCGCACTCCTCAAGGAAGGAAAGACTGCGGACGACTTCGTGGCCGCCGCCAAGGCCGCTCGCCTGAAGAACTCCGCGCCGATGGGCGACATGACCTGCAAGGAAGACAAGGTGCAGGCCATTGACGTGGGCGAGTGCCTCAAGCGCCTCAAGGAAAAGACCATGCTCACCGTCGGCGGCGGTTGGGGCATGCGCGAGGGCATCGCCAAGCAGATCGAGGCCGCCGTCGGCGTCAAGGTCATCCCCATTGACTTCAAGGAGCTTCACGCCGCCTACGAGGCCGCCGACAAGGACGAGGCGGCGAAGTGGGCCGACAAGTGGCTGAAGGCCCCCGACACGAAGCTCATCGAGCCCAAGCCCGACGAAATCCAGCGCTCCGGGGCCATGCACCTCGCCATGCTCGACGTGCTGAAGAAGCGCAACGCCCAGGCCATCACCATCAACTGCCTCGGCGGCTTCTACGGCGGCCACATCAAGGCATACCCCTGCCTCGGCTTCACCCAGCTCAACGACGACGGCCTCGTCGGCGCCTGCGAGGCCGACATCATGTCCACCATCACCATGATGATCTTCAGCACCCTCACGGGACGGCCCGGCTTCATCTCCGACCCCGTGATCGACATGTCCAAGAACCAGATCATCTACGCCCACTGCGTGGCGCCGCGAAAGGTCTTCGGCCCAAGCGGCCCCTCCAACCCCGCCCACATCCGCAGCCACTCCGAGGACCGCAAGGGCGCCGTCTACCGCTCCCTCCTCCCCCTCGGCTACATGACCACCACGCTCGAGGTCAACTGCGGAGCGAAGCAGATCCTCTTCCACCAGTCCAAGAGCGTGGACAACATTGACGAGGACAAGGCCTGCCGCACCAAGCTGGCCGGCGACCTCAAGGGCAGCCTGGAGAAGCTCACCACCAACTGGGGCTGGGGCTGGCACCGCGTGACCTTCTACGGCGACCTCCGCCCCCAGGTCGAGGAGTTTGCCAAGGCCACGGGCATGAAGATCGTCGAAGAGGCGTGAAGGCCGTTGACTGCGCCGGCCATGCGCGCGATAATGCTCCTGGGGCCGTAGACCGTTCGGAGAACCGCACAATGGCCTACCTCCAGCACACGATCAAGGCGCTCATCCGCCCAGGAGAGCAGTCGGGCTATGTGGCCGAATGCGTCGAGATCCCCGTGGTGACCCAGGGCGAGACGCTCGACGAGGTGACGCGGAACCTCAAGGAAGCCGTGGAGCTTCATCTCGACGGCGAAGACTTGGCCGAGATGGGCTTGGCACCCAACCCCACGGTCGTCCTATCGGGGGCCAGACGCTTCCCCCAAAACTCCTTGAAATCCCGCGCTGACCTCGATAGAATCACCGGGGGGCTAGTCGCGGCTTCATCCGAATGACGAGGGGTATTCGCTGTGGCAAGGCACACCCTTCGCTTCGCATGCACATTGGGCCTGTTCTCCACGACGCTCGCCGCAGAGCCTGCACGCACGATCGATCTGGCTCCCTCGGAGCTGAAAGCGGTCTTCCTCGACAAGACCTTCGACCCGCCAAAGCACGGGACCTATAACGTCCCAGACAAGCCGAGCTTCACCGTCGGCGACCACGAGTACTGCGTCGGGAGCATCCCTGACGGGCTTCACATCCGCCACGTGCCGTCGAAGACGCTCCGCGTCCTGCTGCCCTTCGCGCTGGCGGAGTCGTTCGGGGCCAAGTTCGTCGGCGACGGCTATCGCCCAAACAGCCCGCGCGGCCTCTTCAGGGCAGGCGACCACCTGTGGATGGGGACCAACGGCGTCGGCATCCTCCGCTTCGACACGGCCAAGCAGCTCTGGAGCCGCTTCGACATCAAGGAGGAGGCCGTTGCTGGCCACCACCAATGGCTCATCTACTGCGACGACGCCTATCTCTTCGGCGCGTGGGGCTGGCACCAGCGGCTCGCCGCCGCAAAGCCGTCTCTCCACGTCTACTCGCATGCCGCGGGCCGCTGGGCCAAGGTGGTCCGCGTCACCACGCGGAACGGGGTGTTCGGCCGCTCGCCCGACAATGCCATGGTCTCCGTGGGCTGGGACTATCGCCGACTGGCCGAGCAGCCCTACGTCGAGGTGCCCATCATGGGCGACTGCGCCAACTCGCCCGACCGCATCGAGCA
>Ga0194112_10005736_pt1 | contig 16606 bp, 15 predicted proteins | sample TA2MahC400mmetaG_FD_146191 | JGI IMG/M metagenome (GOLD analysis project Ga0194112, IMG submission 146191) | Freshwater microbial communities from Lake Tanganyika, Tanzania - TA2015016 Mahale Deep Cast 400m | ecosystem: Environmental > Aquatic > Freshwater > Lake | place: Tanzania: Lake... | reverse complement strand
AGGGGAAACCGTCCGCCTGTCGGGCTGGGTCCATCGGGTCCGCGACCACGGGGGCGTGCTGTTCGTCGATCTGCGCGACCATTACGGCATGACGCAGGTGCTGGCCGACAGCGACAGCCCCGCCTTTGCCGCGATGGACAAGCTGCGCGCCGAAACCGTGATCCGCATCGACGGCCGGGTCAAGCTGCGCGACGCCTCGCTCGTCAACCCCAAGCTGCCCACGGGCGAAATCGAGGTTTATGCCGTCGATCTTGAGGTGCTGGGCCCTGCGGACGAACTGCCGCTGCCGGTCTTCGGCGACCAGGACTACCCTGAGGAAACGCGCCTCGCCTACCGCTTTCTGGACCTGCGCCGCGACAGCCTGCACAACAACATCATGCTGCGCTCCAAGGTGATCCGCTCGATCCGCAACCGCATGTGGGACCAGAACTTCACCGAGTTCCAGACGCCCATCATCACGGCATCGTCTCCCGAGGGCGCGCGCGACTTTCTGGTGCCGTCGCGTCTGCACCCGGGCAAGTTCTATGCCCTGCCACAGGCGCCCCAGCAGTTCAAGCAGCTGATCATGGTGGCGGGTTTCGACAAGTATTTCCAGATCGCGCCCTGCTTTCGCGACGAGGACCCGCGGGCCGACCGTTCGCCCACGGACTTCTACCAGCTGGACATGGAGATGTCCTTTGTCGAGCAGGAGGACGTCTTTGCCACCGTCCAGCCCGTCATCCAGGGCCTGTTCGAGGAATTCGGCGGCGGCCGGCGCGTCGATGCGGACTGGCCGCGCATTCCCTATGCCGAGGCGCTGCTGAAATATGGCAGCGACAAGCCGGACCTGCGCAACCCGATCGAGATGCAGGTGGTCAGCGACCATTTCCGCGGCTCGGGCTTTGGCATCTTTGCCAAGCTGCTGGAGCAGGACGGAACCGAGGTCCGCGCCATTCCCGCGCCGACAGGCGGCAGCCGCAAGTTCGCCGACCGCATGAACGCGTTTGCCCAACAGCAGGGACTGCCCGGCATGGGCTATATCTTCTGGCGCAAGGCCGAGGACGGCTCGACCGAGGCGGCAGGTCCTATCGCCAAGGCACTGGGCGCCGACAAGACCGAAGCCATCCGCATGCAACTGGGCCTGGCCGAGGGCGACGCGGCCTTTTTCCTGGGCGGCAAGCCCGAACAGTTCGAGGCCGTCGCCGGACGCGCGCGCAACGAGATCGGTCGCGAGCTGGGCCTGATCGACGAAAACCAGTTCAAGTTCGCCTGGATCGTCGATTTCCCGATGTACGAGAAGACCGACGAAGGCAAGATCGACTTCAGCCACAATCCCTTCTCGATGCCGCAGGGCGGCATGGAGGCGCTGAACGGCGACCCGCTGAAAGTGCTGGGATACCAGTACGACCTGGCCTGCAACGGCTATGAGCTGATCAGCGGCGCGATCCGCAACCATAAGCCCGAGATCATGTTCAAGGCCTTTGAATTGGCGGGCTATCCGGCCAGTGAGGTCGAGAAGCGCTTTGGCGGCATGGTCAAGGCGTTCCGCTATGGCGCGCCCCCGCACGGCGGCTGCGCGGCCGGCATCGACCGGATCGTGATGCTGCTGGCGGATGAGCAGAACATCCGCGAGGTGATCATGTTCCCGATGAACCAGCGCGCCGAGGACCTGATGATGGGTGCCCCGTCCGAGCCCACGAACGAGCAGATGCGCGATCTGCGCCTGCGGGTGTTGCCGAAAGAGTGATCTGACATCGTCCCTCCCGGCATGGCATGTTGCTGCACATGCAGCATGGCCCGCCGGACGTGCAGATGTCCTTACCCTATGGACAGCTTGCCGCAATTCGCCTTGGCTTCGGCCTGTCCCCACTCTTGACTTCACCCGACACGGCCGCCGCCGTGGCTGCCTCGGCGCGGCAGTCGGGGCCGGACGCGCACGCCGTCACGATGCCCATCGTCCGCGAGATGCAGGTCGAGGTTCTCCGCCTGGCCAAGCTGGCCCGCGAGGGCGGGGACCAGGAGGAATACCGGCAGTATCGGCAGGAAATGGGCAGGCGGCACTTTCACGCGGTCGTTGAACGCTTTGTCCGCGCGCTGGATGCCCCTTCCGGGTTCGGCGAGCGGCTGGTGGCTTTTTGGGCCAGCCACTTCGCGGTGCGCGGCGGCAATCCGCACACGGACCTGCTGTCGGCAGCCTTGGTGGACGAAGCCATCCGCCCGCACCTGACCGGACGTTTTGCCGAGATGATGATCGCGGCCGAGACGCATCCGGCAATGCTGCTGTACCTGGATCAGGTCAGTTCCGTGGGGCCGAACTCGATCAGGGCCCGCCGCCGCCCGGACAAGGGTTTCGGCCTCAACGAGAACCTTGCGCGCGAGATGATCGAGCTGCACAGCCTGGGCGTAGGGGCGGACTATTCCCAGAAGGATGTCGAGCAGCTGGCTCGTCTTTTGGCCGGGTTGACCTACAACAACAAGTCGCCCGAGATCTTTCTGGAACGGAACTCCGAACCGGGGGCCGAGATCATCCTGGGCCGGGCCTATGGCAATGACCGCGACCACGGCACCCTGAACGACATCCATGCCGCGATCACCGATCTGGCCACGCATGAGGCGACGGCGCGCCACATCGCGCGCAAGCTGGCCATTCACTTCATCTCCGATGATCCGCCCCAGTCCGCAATCAACCGCCTTGCCGGCGTCTTCCACGACACGGGCGGCGACCTGGCCGCGGTGAACCTCGCCCTGGCCGAGGCACCGGAACTGGACAGCTGCTTTCGCCAGAAGGTCCGCCCCCCCTTCGAGTTTCTGGTGACCAGCCTTCGGGGGCTTGGAGTGACGGGTGATGCGCTGCGACGGATGCACCGCAAGGATGTGCGCCAGTCCCTTCTGGAGCCGTTGGGAAACATGGGCCAGCCCTGGGCCCGTCCCAAGGGTCCCGATGGATGGCCCGAAGCGGCCAGCGACTGGGCAACCCCGCAGGGGCTGGCCATGCGCATCAACTGGGCCATGACCCAGCCCTCCCGGCTGGTCGATCCCTTGCCCGATCCGCGCCGCGTTCTGGCCGATGCCTTGGGCGACAGCGCCTCGCCCGCGCTGAGATGGGCGGTTCCCAAGGCAGAGAGCCGGCGCGACGGCGTTGCCCTGATCCTGGCCTCGGCCGATTTCAACCGGAGGTGACGCTATGGTCAGCCGACGCCTTTTTCTCAGATCCGCGGCGCTCCTTGGCTGTTCGGCCGCCGCCTCTCCGCTGCTGACGCCCTTGGCCCTGGCCGGCGCCCCTGGCGACAACCGGCTGGTGGTCATCATCCTGCGCGGGGCGATGGACGGGATCGATGTCTTCCAGCCGTACGGAGACCGGAACCTGCGGAGGCTGCGCCAGACGCTGTCGCTGGGACCGGATCACGGGGCCATCGACCTGGACGGCTTCTTTGCGCTGCATCCGGGCCTGTCGCCGCTGTTGCCGCTGTGGGCTGCAGGCCATCTGGCCTTTGCGCCTGCCGTCTCCACGCCCTATCGCGACAAGCGCAGCCATTTCGATGGGCAGAATTTGCTGGAGGCGGGGACAGGGACGGACATTGACCTGGATCACCAGCAGGACGGATGGCTGAACCGCCTGCTGCAAGAGATGCCGGATCAGGCTTCGGAAACCGCCTATTCCATCGGGGTCGAGGACATGCGGATCCTGCAGGGACCTGCCCCTGCGAAAAGCTGGGCGCCCGAGGCCAATCTGATCCTGGGACCGCAGGCCGCGCTGCTGCTGAGCCATGTCTATCACGACGATCCCCTGTTCCGCGAAGCGGGGGGGCAGGCCATGGAGATCGCGGAACAGTTGCAGGGCTCGGGCCAGCCCGAACTGGCACGGGATGAGCATCTGGCCTTGGCCCAATTTGCCGCAGACCGCCTGAACCGCGACACCCGCATCGCCAGCTTCTCCCTGGGAGGATGGGACACGCATGCCCGACAAGCCGGCAACATCTCCCGGGCGTTGCAACGTCTGGCCGAGACGATCCTGGTGCTGAAGGAGGGTCTGGGGACGCATTGGGACCGCACCACCATCATGGCGGTGACCGAGTTCGGCCGCACGGCGCAGGAGAATGGGTCTGCCGGGACCGATCACGGCACGGGCGGCGCCTTGCTGGTCGCAGGCGGCACCCTTCGCAGCAGCCGGGCCATGGGAGATTGGCCTGGCCTGGCCGAAGGCGATCTGTATGATGGCCGCGACTTGATGCCGTTGCGGGACATCCGGGCCTATGCGGCCTGGGCGCTCCATGCCAAGTTCGGTCTGCCCAAGGGCACGTTGGAGCGCAGGATCTTTCCAGGGCTGGAGATGGGATCCGATCCCCGCATGCTGGCGTGAGGCCTACATCTCGGCCACACGCGACAGGCGGTCCTGGACCATCCCGCTGATCCGCGCCAGATCGGTCGCCAGCGCATAACCTGCCTGATAATCGCGCGCCAGTGCGGTTGCCGCCGCCTCAAGCACCGGATCATGGGCCGAACGCGCGACACCCGCCAGGAAACGCGCGATGTAGTCGATTTCAGTGGTGTCCTGAGCACTGGACAGCACTTCAGCCACATGGGTCAGGTCGTCGCGCAGACCCGACTGGTCCGGCTGGATGACGTCATCGGGCAGGACGCGCAGGCCCCAGGCCGCACCTTCGGGCGGAAGCGCCGACAGGATCGCCTGCTGAAAGACGGCCAGGCTTTCAACGGGCTTGGCCAGGAAACCGTCGGCGCCCGCCTTCAGCGCCTCCGATGCCAGATCGGGGTTGCCGGACATGCCCAAGATGACCGGCACGCGCGGCTCGGCCCCGTGCAGTTCCGCGATCAGCGTGGTGCCGTCGCCGTCCGGAAGACCCAGATCGACGATCAGCACCGCAGGGCGGTAGGTGCGCAGGTGCCGGGCCGCCGAGCGCAGACAGTCGGCGCGGCGAATCCGCGCACCCGATTTCAGGCACAAGAGACGCACGGCTTCGCTGGCAAAGCGCGAATCCTCGATCACCAACACCGTGAGGCCGGTCAACGGACGGTTGGGCAGCGACAAACGCCATTGCGGCAAGGGCTTGTCGGCACTTGGTCCGGTCTTGGTCAGCATGTCTTGCCTCCTTCCAGGTCTTCACGAACAGTAAAACCGCGATTCGCTAAAAACCGGTTAACGGTTGCGCTTTTCCTTGGAGCAAAGGCGCGAAGCGCTTACATAGCAGCCCACACGGAGGGAAAGATGATCGGCCGCCTGAACCATGTCGCAATCGCGGTCCCCGACCTCGGGGCTGCGGCAGACCAGTACAAGAACACGCTTGGTGCCCATGTCGGTGCTCCTCAGGACGAACCCGAACACGGCGTGACCGTTGTCTTCATCGAGCTGCCCAATACCAAGGTGGAACTTCTTTATCCCTTGGGTGACAACAGCCCGATCCAGGGCTTTCTGGACAAGAACCCTTCGGGCGGCATCCACCACATGTGTTTCGAGGTCGAGGACATCCTTGCGGCCCGGGACAAGCTGAAGGCCGAAGGAGCGCGCGTGCTGGGCACGGGCGAACCGAAGATCGGCGCCCATGGCAAGCCGGTGCTGTTCCTGCACCCCAAGGACTTCAACGGCTGCCTGATCGAACTGGAGCAAGTCTGATGAACCTGACCGGCGGCATCGTGCTGTTCGCATCGCTGTGGTTTCTGACCCTGTTTGTCGTCATGCCCATCGGGCAGCGCAGTCAGGCGGATGCGGGGGCGATCCTTCCCGGCACCCATGCGGGCGCCCCCGCAGGGGTGCCCTGGCGCAAGAAGCTGTTCTGGACCACGGGCATCACCTTGGTGATGTGGGCGGTGATCGCCTTTGTGATCCTGGGCGATGTGATCACTCGTGCCGATATCTCGCATCTCGACCAGTGGGTCCGCTGATCATGTGAAACAGGTGCGTGAACGCGGCCGCGGCCAGCAGGGGCAGGGCGATGTTCAAGACCGGCACCGTCAGGCCGATCGCCACCAGCACCCCCGTCAGGGTGACCCGGCCCGCGTGGCGGCGGCGCAGATTCTGGGCCTGCGGTTCCGGCAGGTGACGGCGGGCGGCCATCTGAAAGAACTCGCGACCCAGCAGCCAGCCGTTTGCCCCGTAGAACAGCAGCGGGGCAAAGGGTCCCAGGAACGGCGTCAGCAGCAGCGACAGGATCGCAACCCCCAGGACCGCCGCCACGACCGCCAGCGACTCCAGCAGCCCATCCCAGAAGTCCAGGCCCGTGCCGCGCCGATGAGGGTAATGCAGGTCCTCGACCGCTTCGGCGACATGTTCCGCGAAAAGCCCTGAAAAGCCCGCTGCAACGGGCGCCATCAGGAGAAAGCCGACCACCGGAAACAGCGCCAGCGATCCCCAGGAGAAAATTGTCGCAAAGTCGATCTGGCCCACCCAGGGGAGGCTAAAGCCGCCGGGCAACCACAAGCGGATCAACCAGAAGATGGCCGCCTGCAGCAGGATGAAAAGAAGGATCGTCAGGCCGATGCCCAAGGCCACCAGCCGCAGGATCGAGGGCCGCAGCAGGTCGCCCCAACCCCGTGCAAAGGCAGCCAGCACCATCATGGGCGCCACTCCGTCTTGGCGGTGATGTCCGGGCGGGGGCGTTCAGGCGGCGTGTCACCGCGCGTGCCGACATGGATCAGGCCCGCGACCCGCTCTTGCCCGCGCAGGCCCAGGTAGGAGCGGCCGAAGTCACGATCCAGCGCCGCGTATCCCGTCAGCCAGGCGGCCGCCCACCCGGCTGCCAGTGCCGCATTCACCAGCCCCAGGCAGACCGCGCCGGCCGACAGGACCTGTTCCCATTCCGGAACCTTGGGACTGTCCACCGGGGACGAGATCACCGCCACGATCACCGGCGAGGCAAAGGCCGAGGCCGCCTTGTACGCCGCCGCCTCGTCCTGCCCCGCTGCAAGCACCGCCGCACGCAATGTCGGCGCCAGAGCGTCCAGCGTCTGGCGTCCCAGCACCACAAATCGCCACGGCTCCAGCTTGCCGTGATCCGGCACGCGTGCAGCCAGCGTCAACAGCTGGGTCAGTTGGTCGCGATCCGGGCCCGGACCTTTCATCAGCTTCGGCGGATGGGAGCGGCGGGTTTCCAAGAAACGCAGCGCGGCATCGTTGCGGTGGTCCATGAAAGGTCTCCTTGAGGCGGCCGTTGGGCGATGGTGTCTCAGATGGGTGGCCCGGCTGCAAGCGGGCTTGCCTCACGCGACCAGCACCGTCACAGCCGGACCATGACGGGTCTGAGGCACCATGCCCGCGTGGCATCGCGAATTGCACTGTGCGCGGCGCAGAGCAATGACTATGCACGGCGGCCTGTTGCGCATCCACGCCACGGTTCCGTCAAAGGATGGCAAGGGCAGCACGGCAGGGCTGACCAAGGCCTTGGGGGTGACACCCTCGCGGCTGTCCGTCATCCGCTGGCAGGCAGCACGCAACACGCGGGTGCGCCTGAATCAACCCTGCTTTTCGATGCGGTAATTTCCTTCGGGCAGGTTCAGAGCCAGGCGCAGTTCGGTCAGCTGATGCATGGTCAGGGTGACGCGCACCACCTCGTCGCCATCCGGACTCATCTGCTCCAGGATGACGCGGTCGTCAAAGCCGAGGATGACCACGTCCTCGTTCAGCGGCCGGGTCTGGGGCTCGGCCTCGTCGATCAGGGTGATCACGGTCGCGTCAAAGTCATGCTCGATGGTGAACATCCGAATCTCCTTGGTGATCTTTCGACAATCGCGTGAACTGGTATCGGCGGCAAGCAGCCGGGGTTGCCGCGGGAACGGGGCAGAGTAAACTGCGCGACCAGAGCGGCGGCCGGGATCGGCAGGAAACAGGGCAGGACGGATGCGAAAGATGAACGGAGGCCGGTGGGCGGCAGGGATCATGGCCGTCGTTCTGGCGCTGGCGGGCTGCGCGCCAATGCCCGTCGCCCCGCCCATGCCCCAAGGTGCCCCGGTCCCGCTTCCGGCCCCCGGACTGCCCGCACCCTCGGCTCCGCACAGCGGCACGCCCGACGGGGCCGCGCGTACCTTTGTGCAGGTGATGCGCCGGATGGAGCCTGCAGTGCGCCAGGACTGCCTGAACCGCCGTACGCGCCCGATCAGCTGCGACTTTGTCTTTGTCGTGGACGACCGTCCGGGGCTGGAGCCCAACGCTTTCCAGACAGTGGATCGGAACGGCCGGCCCATCGTAGGTTTCACCCTGTCGCTGATCGCCCAGACCCGGAACGCCGACGAGATCGCTTTTGTCGTGGGACATGAGGCGGCGCACCATATCCTGAACCATCTCGACCGGAAATCCGGCGCCGCCTCGACGGCTGCGGTCGTGCTTGGCAGCATCGCTTCGGCCTATGGGGGCGACCAGTCCGCCGTCGAGCGGGCGCAAGAGATCGGGGCCTCGGTCGGTGCGCGCTATTATTCCCGCGACTGGGAGCTGGAGGCCGACTATCTCGGCTCGATCATCACGCTCAATGCCGGGTTCGACCCGATCAACGGTTCCCGCCTGTTCGAACGCATTCCGGACCCGGGCAATCATGTTCTTGGCACCCATCCGTCACGGGCACAGCGCTTGGCGCAGGTGCGGAGGGCCGTGGGCGATGTTCAGGCCGGCCGCGTCCGCTAAACCTCGTCGCTATCGTTCACTGCAAGGCGGCTCTGGCTCTGCCGCCTGCTGCTGGCGAGGCTCTGGTCCAGGCGCCGGGATCAGCTTCAACCTCGACGCCTGAACCAAAGACGTTCTGCTTCCGCCTGCGGAGCCGTACGGAGCGACTGCTTTGCCAGCGGATGCTCACGGAGCAGGACATGCTTGCCCATACCGGCGATGAGGCCACAGCCGTGACCTGCAGGACATTTCGAAGCCGGACGAGCCTTTCATTATCAGCGAATCACCCACGTGATTCGTGACCTAGCTCTGCCATTTGGGTAATGCTCAAGCCTGCGCAATGAGGCGCGAATCATGTTCCAACGCGCGCAAGCTGATTCGTTTGGGGAGGATTTCCCATTCGTCCCGATTGATGTCTCGTCTTTCTCCGGAAGGCTCGGAAAGCCTCAATCGTCATCGCCCAAGGGCTTGCGCATGAGGTTGCGACCGAGAAATGCCCTTCCGCTACATCTTCGATTTGTTCAGCTTTATATAGAAATACTGCGGCAACTCAGCTGCTGCAGGACATGATCCCGGGCTCGTCTTCAGCTTTTGGGTTAGCGGCCGCGTAGCGTTTCGATATGCGCCACCCTTTGCTCATCCTGATCCAAGCGCGCCGCTTCAACATCCATAACGGAATGTGCATAAACCCGCCTATGCGGCAGGCATATAGTGCTAAGGCACTGATAATTATTTTATTTATGTAGAGATTCTCGGCTCAAAAGATGCTTGACTTATTATTTTCGGCGGTTGTTTCCCGCTCGACACACAGCAACCGCAAGGAGAAAAAAAATAGGTCGCGCACAAGAAAAGACTAGCAAGTCGGCGGTTTTCTGCTTTAGTCAGCGCAGGCTCGGATAGCACATGTCGTGCTGGTAAACTCAAGGCGCCAAGGCGCCGTTCTGGTGAAAGGGCGCCCATGATCGGGGTTGTCGTATGGAGCAGTGGGTCGCGCGAAAAGGCGATCATCTGGTGCGAAGATCAGGCGACCTTGGCCTATCTCCAAGGCAGCTCCAACCTTGCTGACCCGTGCAAATGGCCTCAGCCGGGCGATTTGGTCGAACTGGAAACGCGCATGGTCGGCAACCTTCGCCACGCCTTCAGCGTGTCCATGCTGTCCGAACAAAGCTGTCCGCAGCTTCCAAAGCTGCTGGCAGAGACTCAACCCGCAGCAGCTAAACCACATCTGCGGGTGGTGGCTTCTCAGGATCACCCATCCCCTGTCGCGGAGCCTCTCGTGGCTCCTGGCGTCAGTCTCTCAAAGTCACACGATGGCCTGCCCTTCAGTGTCACCCTGACTGGTACGGCCTGCTGACGTTCCAAATTTCGGCAGGATCAAGACACATGGACCGCCTGTTGAGCGGTCCATTTGCGTTGGTTCAAGGCTGAACAGGAAAGAGCCTTCAGACGCCGCGGGCCAAGGCGGCGACACCTGTCCGAGCGATGTCAGAAAGCCCCAGAGGGCGCATCAGGTCGGCAAAGGCATCCAGCTTGCTGGGAGTGCCGACCAGCTCGAAGACAAAGCTCTCCAGCGTCGAGTCAACCACATTGGCGCGGAAGATCTCGGCAATCCGAAGCGCCTCGACCCGCTTGTCGCCTTGGCCACGGACCTTGAACAGCCCCAGTTCACGCTCGACCACCGGCCCGTCGACGGTCAGGTCATGCACCTCATGCACAACAACGATCCGCCCGAGCTGCGCCTTGATCTGCTCGATCACTGATGGCGTGCCGCGGGTCACGACAGTGATCCGCGACCTGTGCCCTGTATGGTCCACCTCGGCCACGGTCAGGCTGTCGATGTTGTAGCCGCGCCCGGCGAACAGGCCGATGACGCGCGCCAGCACACCCGGCTCGTTTTCCACCAGCACCGCCAGCGTGTGGCTTTCCTCGATCTGCGAGTTGGGGTTGCGCAGGTCATAGGCCGAATGGCTCGACATGCCCTTCTGGATGTTCAGTGCATTCATGATGCTGCCTTTTCATCTTGGCATAGATATTCCGGAATGCAGAGGCCGCGCCCCTGCCGGCTCAGACCAGAACCGCGCCTTCCGATTCGATTACGCCCAAAGTCTCGGCCTCACCCAGCAGCATTTCGTTGTGCGGCTTGCCCGACGGGATCATGGGGAAGCAGTTCTCGTGTTTCTCGACCAGAACGTCCAGAATGAACGGTCCGTCGTAATCGATCATCTGCTGGATGGCAGCGTCCAGGTCCTTGGGGTCCCGCACCTGCGCCCCCTTGCACCCGAAGGCCTCGGCCAGCTTCACGAAATCGGGCAGGCTGTCCGACCAGCTCTGGCTATAGCGTTCACCGTGCAGCAGCTGCTGCCACTGGCGGACCATGCCAAGGCGCTCGTTGTTCAGGATGAACTGCTTGACGGGCAGGCGGAACTGAATTGCCGTGCCCATTTCCTGCATGTTCATCAGCCAGCTGGCATCACCGGCAACGTTGATCACCAGCGCTTCGGGATGCGCCATCTGCACGCCGATGGAGGCCGGCAGACCATAGCCCATCGTGCCCAGCCCGCCCGAGGTCATCCAGCGGTTGGGTCCTTCAAAGCCCAGGTACTGCGCAGCCCACATCTGGTGCTGGCCGACCTCGGTCGTGATGTAGCGATCGTGGCCCTTGGTCAGCGCCTCAAGCCGCTGCATGGCGTGCTGAGGCTTGATGATGGTGTCGCTGTTGCGGAAGCCCAGGCAGTTCTTGGCCCGCCATTCCTCGATCTGCGCCCACCAGGCGCGCAGGCCATTGCTGTTGACCCTGCGGCCGCGCGACTTCCAGACCTTCAGCAGATCCTCCAGCACATGGCCAACGTCGCCGACGATCGGCACCTCGACACGCACGACCTTGTTGATCGAGCTTGGGTCGATGTCGATATGCGCCTTGACGGAACCGGGGCTGAAATCGGCCACGCGTCCGGTGATGCGGTCATCGAACCGCGCGCCGATGTTGATCATCAGGTCGCAGCCATGCATCGCCAGGTTCGATTCATAGGTGCCGTGCATGCCCAGCATGCCCAGCCACCCCTTGCCCGAGGCCGGATAGGCCCCTAGGCCCATCAGCGTCGATGTCACGGGGAAACCTGTCGCGTCGGCCAGCTCCCGCAGCAGCTGGCTGGCGCCGGGACCCGAATTGATCACCCCGCCGCCAGTGTAGAAGACCGGGCGTTCGGCCTGTTCCATCAGTTCGACCAGGCGCGTGATGGCGGCCAGATCGCCTTTCCGGGCCGGCTGATAGGTGCCGGTATCGGCCTGCTTGGGCCCGACATAGGTGCCTGTGGCGAACTGGACGTCCTTCGGGATGTCGATCAGCACCGGCCCCGGCCGGCCGGAGGTCGCAACGTGAAAGCCCTTGTGGATCGTCGCGGCCAGCTTGTCGGTGTCCTTGACCAGCCAGTTGTGCTTGGTGCAGGGGCGCGTGATGCCAACGGTATCCGCCTCCTGAAATCCATCCGTGCCGATCATGAAGGTCGGAACCTGTCCCGATAGGACAACCAACGGGATGGAATCCAGCAGCGCATCCGTCAGGCCGGTCACCGCATTGGTCGCGCCCGGACCCGAGGTCACCAGAACAACGCCCGGCTTGCCCGTGGCACGGGCATAGCCCTCGGCCATGTGGACAGCTCCCTGTTCGTGGCGAACCAGGACATGGGTGATGTCGTTCTGCTGGAAGATCTCGTCATAAATGGGTAGCACGGCCCCGCCCGGATAGCCGAATACGGTATCGACGCCCTGATCCCGCAGCGCCTCGACCACCATTCTCGCACCCGTCATTGTTCGGGACATTGCCTTGCTCCATCCATGAGATTCTCGCCGAAAGGTTGCGAATGCTGTCTCGGCGTCGGCGCAAACTATGGTCGCACACCGGCAGGGTCAATGGGTGCTGGCGGAGAAAGTGACGCAGCCACGCAAGAAATTGAAACTTTCTTTCGTGCCTTGTCAGCCGCTATCGGTCGAACTGCGGCAGGGCGATCCGGGCGACCTGCTCCACGATCGGATCGACGGAAAGGGGATGCGCCTCGTTGGAATGATCGCGCGGATCGCCGATGTCCTGCCAGACGCCGCCCTTGTAGATTTCAAGCGCGTCGAACTTGGCCTTGTAGTCCATCTTGCGGCTGCCCGGGACCCAGTATCCCAGATAGACATACGGCAGGCCCGCCGCGCGCGCGATCTCGATGTGATCCAGGATGATATAGGTTCCCAGGCTGGCCGGCCGCAGCAGCGGATCGTAAAAGCTGTAGACAAGGCTCAGCCCGTCATCGAGCACATCAGTCAGGCAGACCGCCGCAAGGTGATCGTCCCCCGCCACGATCCGCGTCAGGTCGGCACCGTCGCAACGGTATTCGATCACGCGCGTCTTGACCGGCGTTTCCTCGATCATCGCGGCGAATTCGAAGATGTCCATGTCGGCCATCCCGCCATCGGCATGGCGGTTGTCCAGATAGCGGCGAAACAGCTCGAACTGCTCCTCGGTCGCCCAGGCACTGGTTGCCAGCCGTCGCACGGCGCCATTGCGGGCCTTGATGCGCCGCTGCGTGCGCGTCGGTTCGAAATCCGCCACACGGATGCGGGCCGACATGCAGGCGACGCAGCTTTCGCAACTGGGCCGGTACAGCACGTTCTGGGACCGGCGAAAGCCCTGCCGCGACAGCGCGTTGTTCAGTTCGGCCGCGTTGTCGCCCTGCAGCGCGGTGAACAGCTTGCGCTCGGCCCGACCGTGCAGATAAGGGCAGGGCTGAGGCGCCGTCACATAGAACTGTGGCGCATGGGGCAGGGTATGGCGCATCAGGCGCGCCCGTTGCGGCGTTTGTTCAGGTCGGGGGTCGTCATAGGGGCGCTGCCGGTTCCGTTTGGCCAGTCGGTCGGGTCGGCGAAGCCTAGCAACGATTTGATGACAGGCCAAGCAGGGAAAGCGTTAACGGAGAATGACGTCCCGACGTCACGTTGACGAGCTTTGGCCCATGACTAAGAGTTGCCGCCATGAGCTTTGTATCCCGCATCACCCGTCTGCCGCTGCCCATGGATCCTGCCCGCGGGGCGGATGTCGCGGGCCTGTTTCCTGACCTTCCGGCCCCGCTGCGGGATCTTGTCGCGGGAGCGGCCGGCAGCAGTCCCTTCCTGACCGGTCTTTTGCGCAGCGAGGCTGATTGGCTGCCTGCCGCCCTGGATCACGACAACGTGGTCGCGCGCGAAACGCAGGGCATGGAGGATCTGGATGCCGAGGCCCTGGGCATTGCCCTGCGCCGGGCCAAGCGGCGGGTGGCGTTGCAGGCGGCGCTGGCCGATCTGGGTGGGGTCTGGCCGCTGGAACAGGTCACGCGCGCGCTTTCGGATCTGGCCGACCGGGCCGTGGATCTTGCGCTGCGCGTCCATGTGGCGGCGGAGCGGCGCCGGGGCAAGCTGCCTGCGACTGATGCGGAGGCGGGGGGCATCTTTGCCCTGGCCATGGGCAAGGGCGGGGCGGGGGAACTGAACTACAGCTCGGACATCGACCTGATCGTGCTGTTCGACGAAACCGCCTATGCCGAAGCCGACCAGATGGAGGCGCGCGCCGCCCTGATCCGTGCCACGCGCAAGATGGCGGCCACCCTGTCGGACGTGACGGCCCATGGCTATGTCTTTCGCGTCGATCTGCGGCTGCGGCCCGATGCGGCGGTTACCCCTGTCTGCATCTCGACGGCCGCCGCGCTGGCCTATTACGAGGCCGAGGGCCGGACCTGGGAACGTGCGGCCTTTATCAAGGCACGCGCCGCGGCGGGCAATCTGGCAGCCGGGGAGCGCTTTCTGCGCGAACTGCGGCCTTTTGTCTGGCGCAAGCACCTGGACTTTGCGGCCATCCAGGACGCGCATGACATGCGCCTGCGAATCCGCGACCACAAGGGCCTGGGCGGCCGGCTTGAGGTCGCCGGCCACAACATGAAGCTGGGACAGGGCGGCATCCGCGAGATCGAGTTCTTTACCCAGACCCGCCAGCTGATCGCCGGCGGCCGTGATCCCGACCTGCGCGCCCGCGACACCGTGGGCGGGCTGCGGGCATTGGCCGCCAAGGGCTGGGTGCCGGCCGAAGCTGCCGAAGAGCTGATCGACCATTATCGCCAGCACCGCGACATCGAGCATCGCATCCAGATGGTGAACGACGCGCAGACCCATGTGCTGCCCAAGGACCCGCAAGGATTGCGCACCGTCGCGGCACTGGCAGGCGAGGCGGACGACGCGGCATGGTGCGGACGGTTGAAGGCGCGGCTGGCGCGGGTGCATGACCTGACCGAACGATTTTTCGCTCCGGGCGAGGTTCAGGTGGAGCGACCGGTCCTGTCGGATGAATCGGCCGCTGTCATCCAGCGGTGGCAAGGGTATCCGGCGCTGCGGTCCGATCGCGCGCAGCAGATCTTTCGCCGCATCGAGGCGCCGCTTCTGGCACGCATGGCCCGATCGGGCCATCCGGCCGAGGCCTTGGCGCGGTTCGACAGCTTCCTTGCGGGCCTGCCCGCAGGGGTGCAGCTTTTTTCGCTGTTCGAGGCGAACCCCCAGCTGATCGAGCTGATCGTGGACATCTGCGGCACCGCCCCTGCGCTTGCCGCCTATCTGGCGCAGCATCCGGCCGTTCTGGACGGCGTGCTGGCCGGCAGCTTCTTTGCGCCTTGGCCCGCAGAGACGAGGCTGCGCGAGGAGCTGGACGATGTTCTGCAACGTGCGCTGGTCCGGGCAGGTGGCGGCTATGAACGCGCGCTGGATGCCGCCCGGCGGTGGGCCCATGAATGGCAGTTCCGCATCGGCGTGCACCACCTGCGCGGCCTGATCGATGCCGATGAGGTCGCGGGACAATATGCCGATCTTGCGGGGGCCTGCCTGTCCGCCCTGCTTCCGGTGACGGCGGACGATTTTGCCCGCCGTCACGGGGCGCCTCCGGGGCGCGGGGCGGTTGTTCTGGGAATGGGGTCCCTGGGTGCGCGGGTGCTGAATGCGGGGTCGGACCTGGACCTGATCGTGATCTATGACGCGGACGGTTCCGAGGGATCGGAAGGGCCACGGCCCTTGGGGGCGCGTCCCTATTATGCGCGGCTGACGCAAGCTCTTGTGACGGCACTGTCGGCACTGACCGCCGAAGGCCGCCTTTACGAGGTTGACATGCGGTTGCGCCCCTCGGGGCGGCAAGGGCCGGTTGCCACATCCGTCCAGAGCTTTGAAAGCTACCAGTTGAACGAAGCCTGGACATGGGAGCATCTGGCTCTGACGCGCGCCCGTCCCGTGGCATGGCTGGGGCGGGACGGCGAGGCCTTGGCAGGCCAGATCGACGGGCTGCGCCTGAAGATCCTGCAGATGCGCGGAGGCGACAGTGCGGTGATGCCGGACCTGGCCGCGATGCGCGCGCGGCTGTTTGCGGCCAAGGCCTCGGGCGGGATCTGGGACGCCAAGCAGGGGCCGGGGCGGTTGCAGGACATCGACCTTGTGGCGCAATCCTGCGCGTTGCGGGCCGCGGATCCGGCCCGCGCGACCTTGGCCCAGTTGCGTGCGGGAAAGCGCGCCGGGCTGCTGACCCCCCAGGCAGCCGAAACGCTTGCCTCTGCCTGGCGGGCGCTGTGGCGGCTTCATGTGGCGGGGCGGTTGCTGACCAACCGCACGCTGGACATGGACGAGATCGGCCGGGGCGGACAGGAGTTTCTTCTGCACCAGGTCCAAGACGACAGCCTTGAGGCGCTGGAGGCAAGGCTGCGCTTGCAGATTGCCGAGGCAGCGGCTGAGGTCGAGAACCTGATGCCGCCTTCCGGCCAGACAGACTAAGGGCGTCAGCCAGTTGCGCTTTGCCGTGGTGCATCGGGTTTGCGGGCGGGGTCGATGCCGCTGGCGTGATCCGCGCTGCTTTGCAACTCGGCAGCGACCTCGGCCAGCGTCCGCCCGCCAATCTGGCCCAGCACCGGGATTGATACCAGTCCTGCCGGCAGCGGTGCCGGCTCGACCAGGCCTTCCGGAGCTTCCAGAAACAGGCCA
>Ga0194112_10005724_pt1 | contig 16627 bp, 21 predicted proteins | sample TA2MahC400mmetaG_FD_146191 | JGI IMG/M metagenome (GOLD analysis project Ga0194112, IMG submission 146191) | Freshwater microbial communities from Lake Tanganyika, Tanzania - TA2015016 Mahale Deep Cast 400m | ecosystem: Environmental > Aquatic > Freshwater > Lake | place: Tanzania: Lake... | reverse complement strand
AGCGCCTGGCCGGCCGAGATGGGGGTGGTGTTGACGGTCATATCGCAGTCTCCGAAGGGTGATGAAGGATGTCGGACGGGCCTGGTGTCAAGCCGCACCAGGGGGCTTGACAGCAGACCCTCCGGCACTCCCGGGCCTTGGCCTCCCTTATGTGGCCCATCCGTGGGCCGCGCACAAGGGTTGGCCGGTATCGGCCGTGGGCCTCCCGCTTCCGGGGGCGTGGGGTGGTGCCGGTGGGGCCTGTTTGGCCAAGCCTCGACAAGGGCTTGCGCCACACAGGCCCAACCGGTGCAGAAGAAAGACAGAAGAAAAAACAGACAGGACGCTAGAGGATCTGAATCTCTCCTTCGCGTGCCGCGGTGATCAGCGCGTCTAGGAGAAATTCGTCGTAGGCGACCGAAAAGGGCCCGCCGTGGTCTTTGGCCCAAGCCGGCGCGGTGTGGGCATCAAGGAGGCGGTCGCCATAGTGCAGCACGTCGTCCGCCCCTGCGCTTGCGGGTGCCGCCAGGGCGTCGAGGCATGCGGACAGGACAAAGTGGGTGGCGTCGAAGTCGGGATCCCCTTGGGGTTCGATGGGCATGCAGGTGCCCGCGATGTCGGCCTCTGGGGAAAAGGAGGCGATGATGGGGCAGGAAAAGAGGCCGGTGCGCGCCTGCCCTTCCGCCAGGCGGCTGGTGGGGACGATGGCAAAGGATTGCTGCGTGCCATCCGCGAGCAGGCAGAGCGGATCGAGGGCGCGCTCGGGGACAGAGGGGGTGGGGCCGTCTTGTGCCGCAGGGGGAGATTGCCACCCCGCCACCATGGAGGCGCGCAGCGCCGGGGCGTCGATCTTTTGCGTGATCCACAAGGTGGATTGGGGGATCAGCACCGTGTGGTCGTAGAGCGCGGCCACCAGCGCGAAGGCCTCTTCGGGGCTATCGGCCCAGACGTGCCGGGCAAAGTCGCCGCGCGCGTCCATTTTTTCCACATACCAGCGCTTTTTTGTGGAGCTGGGGGCGGCAGCGGCCGCACCGGCGGGCAGGCTGGCAAAGGCCAGGCATGCCTGGCGCAGCAGTTCCAGGGGCACCATGGCAGGCAGGGCGGTGCTGTGGGTGATGCGCCCGTGGGGCGGCATCTGTTGGCGGTGGTTCCACAGCGCAGGGCTGCGGATGTCGAGGGACACGGCCTGGGCGAGATCCGCGGCCACGGGGCAGGCCTGCAGCACGGCGGCAAGGGCGGTGGTGGTGTGGGCCATCTGGGCCGCCGCCTCTTCCAAGGCCTGGTGGGCCAGGGCCTGGGCCAGGGCCTGGTGGGCGGTCCCGGGGTCGGCTTGGAGGATGCCGCTGGCCTCGGTGGTGCAGGAGTGGGCCTGGCCATGGATGCGCAGATCCACGCTGGCGTGGCGGTGTCCGTCGGGATCCACAAGGCCCAGCCAGTGCGTGGCGGCGGCTTGAGTGGCCTTGGCCTGGGCCTCGAGGGCGTCAAACAGGGCGTGGATCTGGAGGGCGTGGGTCATAGGGCCTCGTGGGGGATGGGGTGGGTGCGCAGCGCCGCCAGGGCCGCGGGCCTCGCGCGCGGTCAGCAGGCACTGGTGGAGGTGGTGGGCTTGGGTGTGGACGGCGCGCAAGAGGGTATGCAAGACGGACACGGGGATCTCCATCAAGGGGCGTGGCGCAACAGCGCCTGGATGGCCGTGGCCTCCGCGTCTGGGCATTCCTGGGCGATCGACAGCGCGGGGGCATGGGCCAGCGTGTTGAATTGGGTGGCCGCGGCCAGCACGGCGGCCGCTTGGGGCGTGCGGGCGACCACCAGGGCGGGCTTGCTTTGGGGGTCGGGCCGCACCGCCCAGGTGGGCCCCTCTCCACACCCCTGGGCGTGGGTGATGGCGTGGAGGAGGGCCTCCAAATCGGCGCTGTTCTGGGAGCTGATGGACAGATCGTGGGGGCGCATCAGCGTGTAGGCCGGGGTTTGGGGGGCAGGGTGTGCCTCCAAGCGGGCCTGGGTTTGGATGGTGCCATGCGCGTCATGGGTGCGCAGCAGCAGGAGCGGGCCCAGTCCGGTGCGCTGGTAGAGGGGCGCGCGGGCGAGGGCGTGCACCAGATCCAGCGCGGCCTGTTGGACGGGCTGGCTGGCCGCGATGGCGGCCATGCGGGCGTGGTGGAAGGCCATTCGGGCATGCGCGGTGCCGGGGATCTGTTCGGGCACGGCCGGCAGGGTGGGGTTGGCGCGGCTGTGGCAGGCCTGCCCGTTGGCCCAGGCCTGGGCGAGCGTGATGATGGTGCGCACCTCGTTGGCGTTTGGCAGGTCTTCGAGCAGGGCCACATAGGCGGCGATGGCCGCGTTGGCGGCATCCACCCGCGCGCCCAAGGCGCGCACCAGCGCGGCCAGCGAGGCGGTGGGATGCGGGTGCGCGCAGGGCTGCGCCACGGCGGGCCTGTCCTGGCGCAGGCGGTCTTTGGGCTCCAAGGTGGCGCGCAGGGCGCCCCCAAGGTGTTCGGGCGTGGCGGCCATGGTGCGCGTGCTGCTCCAGCGCACCGAGCCCGCGGGGGGATAGGCGCGCGGCTCCCAGGCGGCCTGGGGGAGCAGGACACCCGCCTCCAGCACGAGTATGAGGGCATGCCCGCGCCCGGCCTCTTTGGCCAGGGCGCGCGTGAGGGTGGCGGCGATGGTTTCCAGGGCGGCCGCGGACTGTTCCAGCGCAGGGGTGGCGGCGTGGCGCACCCTCAGCGGCAGCCGCAGGTAGGTGCGCTGGGTGTGGCGGGTGGGGCTGGCCCAGGCCTCGATGGTGAGGAGGGCCGGCAGGCCGTCCTTGGTGGCGGCCTGCTCCACGGCGTTCAGGCGGCGCTGGGCCACGGCGATCGCGCGAAACAGGGCGGACAGATCGGCATCGAGCGGGGGCATGGGGGCTGTCATGGAGAGGGGGCAATCATCGCGATGGCCATGCGGATGGGCTCCGGATGGGCGGGGGTTGGGGCCAACAAGGCGTGCAGCTCCCGCTCGGTGGGGAAGGGGGCGTTGGGCCGGATGCAGACACTGGGGGTGCATCGGGACGGTGGGAGGCCACCACGCCCACGGCGATGCTGGTGTGGATGTGCGGGAGGGCCGCGATGCTGTGTGCCAAGGCCAATGCGGCCTGGGACAGCGGGGCGATCTGGGCCGCCGCTGCGCGGTGGGCCTGCGTCAAGGCAAGGTGTGCGTGCGCGCTGAGCGGGCGGCGTGGCCGCGGCGGCAAGAAGAGGAGGTGATCCACCTTTGACTGGGCCTGCTGGACCCAGGCGCACAGGTGGATCCGCACGGGACTGGGGCCGAGAAAAGGGCTGGCGCGGGCCAGGTCGACCAAGGCCGCTTGGGTGTGGGCGATGGTGTGGCAGAGGGCGTCTATGTCGTGTGCGAGCATCATGGCTCCCATGGGGCCTGCGGGCGGGGATAACGGGCGGTGGCGGGGCCGATCACGGGCCGGCGGCGATGTCGGCCCGCACCGTGTCGAGCAGGGCATCGCTGTGTCCGGTGATCTGCTCGATGTGGATCCGGTTTTCCACCTCCAGGAGGGTGGGGATGTAGAGGGCCACGAGGAGGAGCACCGCCGCCCGCGCGCTGTGGGCATAGACCAAGGTGGGTTCGTACCGGCCATCGGCCTCGGTGATGCGCCACAGCGGCAGGCCGGTCTTGTGGGCGCCTGGAGTTTGGAAGGCGGCCGAGTGGGGGGCGAGCAGAAACAGGGCCGTGGCCTGGTCGCGCAGTGCGGGATTGGTGGCGCGGGTGATGTGGGCCTGCCGGTGGGGGAAGGCCGCACGGGCGGGTTCGGTCGGATGATCGAGGTGGATGCGTCCGTTGAACGCGCCGCTCTGGTGGAGGGACCAGGGCGCGGGCGAGGCGATCTCAAGATGGGCCTGGCCGGGCAGGCTGGCCATGATGGGGGCGGTGTCGAGGTGGGCGCAGATGGCCTCCATCTGCGCGCCCACCCTGTCCCATGCGGCCTCGCAGGCGCGCTGGCTGGCCGCGAGCGCCAGGGTCTGGTGGTGGCTGGGGGGCGTGGCGCGGCCATGGAATTCCAGGTGCTGGGCGCTGGCCTGCGCGTGGGCCGTGAGGTGCAGGTGGAGGCGTGGCCATTCTACCCCCGTCTGCTGGGCCTGTTCCATCCAGGCATGCGTGGCCGCGGTGGCGGCCCCGGTGGCGGCGGAGAGGGCATCAAACAGGGCGGGGATGGGGGACATGGGGGACATCGTGTGGGATCCTGCCGGTGGTGGGGGGGAATTCCAGCCGGTAGAGCAGGCGATCGCGCAGCTCGTTGGGGTTGGGGGTGATTTGGTGGATCGCGAGATCCGCGTCGGCGTTGAGCAGGGCGTGGTTGCACAAGCCGCCCGCCAGCGCGAGGGCTGTTTCTGGGCTTTTGGCCGCCACGATCTGGATCGGGTTGTCTTCTTGGCGCCGCGCCACCTTCCACTGGGGCAGGCCTGGGGCCTCCCTGGGGCAGGGGTGGGCATGGCCGCGGGCGATCAGGGCGAGGGCGGTGGTGGCAAAGCGCAGGCGTGCCCCGGCCAGGGGCACGCAGTGGTGGGAGCTGTAGAATGTGCGATCCAGCAGGTCTGCGCCCGCGCCCGGATCCGCCATCAGGCGTCCGGTGGCGCTGGGGCGGGTTTGCCAGGTGGGGCTGTGGTCAATCTGGAGCAGGAAGACGGGCGTGGTGGCGCTGTCTGCCAGCACCGGGCAGGTGGCGAGCGTGGTGGCAAGGGCGTGCAGCGTGTCGCCGATGGCGTGCAGGTGGGCCTCCGCGTCCTGTTCGAGGCGCGCGTGTTCCACCCTCTGGTGGGCGCTCGCCGTGTCCCCAGGCTGGCGCATATCCAGCACAAAGGAGGGGCGCGAGGTGATGCGCATGCGCTGGATGGCCCCGCCGGAGGCGTCGATGAGGCGCATCAGCCTAGCGACCTGTGAGTCGAGCTGGTCGTGCAGGGCGGTGAGGGTGGTGATCATGGAACAATCCTTGACATCGGGCGGCGCGCCGGGCGGCTCCCCCACGAGGGGCCACCCGGCGCGCCGCGCTCACCCTGTGCTGGGGGCGCAAATGAAGGCACGGCTGGGGTGGCGTGGGCCGGAGATGTGGCTGGCACGCCCGGCGGTGATGATGGGCAGGTGGCGGGTGGCTGCCGCGTAGAGGAGGGCCTCTTCGGGGCCGGTGGCCTGCACGGTGAGGAGGCGGTCCTCATGGAGGGCGGCCCAGCGGGGGAGGCCTTGGAGGCTATCATGTGGGCCGGCCTGGCCGGGATCCAGCGCGGCGAGGCGGCGGAGGAAGGCGCGCAGCTGCGCGCCGTCGTAGGCCCACCAGTCCTTTTCCCATTGCGGGCCGGGGCGCGCGCTGGTGAAGGCGTAGGGGGTGGTGGCCGAGAGCAGGCGGGCCTGGAGGGGCGTGGTGGAACGGGGGGTGTAGAGGCGCACGACTAGGTGGCCGGGGCGGGCGTCGGGGGCAAACACCGGCAGTCCCGCCATGGCCTCGGCCAGGGCGGTGGTGGCCGCGTGCAGGTCCTGCGCGCAGGCCCGCAAGCGCGCCCGGATGGCGTGCAGGGCCAGCTCATGGTGGGCGGTGTAGGCCCCTTGGGGGGCGGAGAGCTCCAGGCCCGGGGGCCGGCCCGGGGAGCAGAGCCACCCGGCCCAGGCGCCCACGGGGGTGGGCAGGGCGGCAAACCAATCATGGGTGGTGGCGCGGGCGGCGTGGATGGCCGCATCAAGGCGCGTGCAGGCCGCGTCAAGGGCGTCCATGGGGGTGTTCCTTAGAAGGGAGGGGCCGTGCGCGCCCTGGGCGGGGGCGTGTAGGCGGGGGGCGGGGAGTGCCGGAGGCCTGTGGCGAGGGCCGCGAGGGTGGCCTCCTCGACCACCTCCATCCGCGCGAGGGAGAGCACGCGGCCCTGGCCGATGAAGAGGGTGGGGATACATGTGAGCGCGGCCCAGGCCAGGGCGTCGGCGGCGGTGGGGGCCTGGACCGTATGGGCCTCTTCGGTGTGGGACGGGGTGGTGGTGAGGACGCGCCAAAAGGGCCCGCTGTGGATGGGGCCGGTCTGCGCCAGGGCGGAGCAGGCCCGGTGCAGCGCGCCGCTTTCATAGGCAAAGATGGGGTGGGTGCGTGCGCGTGGGAGCAGCCCATCGGGATGGCTGCCCAGCGACAGGCAGGCCTGCACGCCGTGGACGTCGGCCTCCACCATGATGGCCGGCCAGAGCCGGCTGGCCTGGCAGGCGGCGCTGGCGGTGAGCAGGCCGGTCAGCCGCACCAGGCACGCCTGCACACTGGCCTGGGTCTTGGCCAAAGCGGACTGCTGGCGGCGCAAGGCCATGCGGGCGTGTGCGGTGGGTGCGTCCAGGTTTTGGTAGGGCGCATCCACGCGCTGGGTGCTGGCCTTTTTGGAGGCGTCGCGCCAGACGGTGAGGGCGATGGCGCAGGCGCGCTCTTGTGCGGGTGTGGCGCTGCTCGCCAGGGCGAGCAGGCGGGTGTGGAGGTCTTGGACCAGGGCGTCGAGGGCGTTGAGGCAGGCGGGGACGGTGTGCATCGCGGGCCTATGTGGGGGAGGGGATGGGCAGGGCCACCATGGTGGGGGTCTCGGGCGGGCTGGTGAGGTCGTAGCCCTGGGTGAGGGCGTGGAGCAGGTGTGCGATGCGGGCCGCATCGGGGGCGCTGCCCGCCCGCACGATCTGGGCCATCCGGGTTTGGGTGTAGAGATCGGATTCCAGCGCCAGCATGCTGGGGCTGGGAAAGACCGCCCATGACTGGGTGGGGGGTGCGGTGATGGGGGCGATGTGGGCCAGGGCCTGGGCCAGGCGGGCGCGCATCCGCGTCCATTGCAGCGGCGCACCCGATTGGGGGCTGTTGCCCTCGCGCCAGAGCTCAAGGCCGGCCCATGCAAGGGTGAGGCGCGGCGCGCTTTTCTCGCCGCGCGGGTGGATGCGCAGATCGATGGCCATCCCGCAGGCGAGGGCCGGCAGGGCGGCCATCGCGTCGGCGGCCTCCTGGGCGCGCGCGCCGGCCAGGGCCATGGCGGTGCGGAACCGGCCCTCATGGGTGAGGTATGTGTGTGCGCTCTCGGGGCTGCCGTGGTAGGCGTTGGGGAGGGTGATGGCGATGGCGGGGGCGCCGGGATGGAGGAGGGCGCGCGCGGGCAGGGGGCATACGCGCCCCATCCCGCCTGTGCTGGCCAGCCTAGTGGCGATCGCGGCCTTTTTGTGGGTGGCCAGGTGTCGCCGCCATTCCAGCGCGCCCTGGACGGCGAGGGCATCGAGGGCGGCCACGAGGTGGTCCATGGCGTCCAGGAAGGGGGAGGTGGGGGTCATGGGGATCCTATGCGGCAAAGGCGTGGGCCCATGCGGGGGCCGGTCGGGTGAGGGCGGCGCGGGCGGCGTGCAGCCGTGGCCGCCACTCACTCCCTGGCAGGCAGTCGAGCACGGCGTGGGCCAGGGCGGGCAGGTGGGCGAGCGTGGCCATCTGGCGGTGGCGGGTTTGGGCTGGGGGCACCAGCATCAGCGCCACGGCCGGCAGGGCCAGGCCGTTGAGGAGGCCCGCGGGCAGGCCGGGGCTTGCGGGATAGGCTGGCGGGTGGGTGGCCACCACCGCCTGCTTGGTGGTGGGTGCCGAGAGCCAGGCGCCGGCGGCGTGCAGCGTCAGGCGCAGATCGGCCAGGCTGGCATGGCTGGGCACGCCCTTTTCCCACGCCCGGCGCAGGGTTGCGCGGGAGGCGGGGTGGGGCTGTTGGAGCAAGAGGGCGGCCTCGGGCAGGCCTGCGACGCCCAGGGCGAGGATGTTGGAGGCGCACTCCAGCCACAGCGCGCGCCCTGAGGAGCCGCGCACGCACACCGACACGCCGGGCATCCACCCGTGTGTGCCAAGGGCCAGTGATAGGGCCAGCACGGGCCCGTCTTGCAAGATTCGGGCAACGGCGGAGGGGATGGCAAGGTGTAGGGCGGCCACGCCAAAGCAGGGGTCCATCGCGCCATTCCTTTCATGATCCACGCCAGACAGACCCGACGCGCGGGCCACACCGGTGGCGCCCGCGCGTCGGGATCACCCCCGCGTGGGGGGCAGGAACAGCGGCTTGCAGGGGCGAAGGGCGCGCCGGGTCAGGCTGTGGGGAAAGACGTCGAAGAGGGCGTCGAGCGCTTGTGCCTTGATGGGGGCATAGGCGAGGCGCTCATGGGCGGTCTGGAGGGGTGGCTCGAGGAGCGTGGCGATGGAGGCCAGCGGCAGGGCCTGCACCGCGGGCCGGAGCGCGTCCAGGGTGGTGGTGGGATCTTGGAGAAGCGTGAAGACGGTGTCCAGCGCGAGGCGGTAGGGGTTGGCGTTGGCGCTGGCGATCCAGGTGCCGCCGGCCACGAGGCACAGCGCGAGATCGATGGGGCTGTCGCGCTTGCCACGGTTGGGGAACCCGATCCAGGCGTGTTGGAGCGCGTGCGGTTCCAGTGGGTGGGGCTGTTGGAGTGCCGCCATGGCCTCGGCCATCCCTGGTGCATTCACGGCCTTGATGTCGGCCCAGGTGGTGAGGGTGCGCGGGGCGTCTTGGGGCCTGGGGCGCACCACCACCGACACCCCGTTTTGCCACTGCCCGTTGGGGCAGTGCAGCACGAGCCCCCGGATGCGGGGATCGCCCAGCACGCCCTCCACCTCCGGCGGGCGGTGAAAGGCATAGGGCTGGAGCGTGGCGCCAAAGCAGAGGGGCATGTCATCCCTGGGGTTGGTGAAGTCCCATCAATGTGGGGCGCATTATCCCCAAGGGAAGGGTTGTGATGATGGCGGCGTCCCGAAGGTGCGCCTGTGCGCGGGCGTGTAGTGCCGCATGCGCGCTGGCGGTGGGGGTGGTGAGGACGGTGGCGATCTGGGCCAAGGGGAGGTTGAGGAGCGCGGCGTGGCGGGATTCGGGGGTGGAACTGGGGCTGCGGGCGTGATCGAGCGCCCGGTGTAAGCACAGCTTGAGATCGACGCTTGGGGCGTGGATGCCCACCCAGGCCCCGTGCTTGGAGAGGATGAGGTGCAAGAGCTGGGTGTGGGCGGCGTCATGCAGCCCGGTGCCTTGGGCCCATGCGCCGGCCACGGCCTGGGCTGAGGCGGGGTGGGGCTGCTGGAGGGCGAGGAGTGCCTCGGCAAGGCCCGGGATCGGGAGGGCAAGGATGTTGCGCCAGTGCGCGATCCAGTGCGGCCCGCCCGCGGGCTTTTGGACGCAGATCTCCACGCCCGCCCGCCACTGCTGGTGGTGGGTGGTGGTGCGCAGGGCGATGACGGTGGGGTGGGCGAGCACGTCGTGGACGCAGGGCGGAAGGGCCAGCGCGAGCGGCGCCTCGCCCCAGGGCAGGGGGCCTCACAAGGGGGGCAGGGCCGCGATGGCGGCCTCGTGGGCCTGCATGCGGGCGTGGTGGGCAAAGGCGGCGTCCAGCATGGGCGCGTCCGGCGGGCCAAAGGGGAGATCGGCGTGGACCGTGCCCTCGCGCCCCACCATCGCGCGCCACCTGCTGTAGAGGCGGCCGAGGAGGCGGGCCGCGCTGATGCGGGTGTGGGCGCTCTCTTGGCCCACCGGCAGCAGGAAGGTGGCGGAAAGGGGGCCCCAGGCCGGGCCGATGGAGGGGCCAGGGGTGGGCTGCCCGGGTGGTGCGGCGTAGGCCTTGCTCCGGCGTGCGATGTGGGTGGTGATCGGGCGCAGGCGGCGCTCATGCTCGTCCCAGCCCACCCAGATGCCCTCCGCCACGACGAGCAGGCGCAGGCTGTACGCGGCGCTGCCAAAGCCGGGCTCCCAGACGTTCTGGACCACGCCCGCCCGGCAGGGAAAGAGCGCCCATGGGTGATCGTCGGGGAAGGGCATGCGGCTGGGGGAAAGGGCGGCGGGGGAAAGGTGGCGATGGAGGGCGTGCCATGCGCCGGCTTGGCGCACGCAGGCGCCGGCCACCACCCCCTGGGGTTGGTGGGGGCTGGTGGTGATGTGGAGGTCGAGGGCGTCTATGGTGCCCTGTGCCAAGGCGGCGGCGAGGGCGGGGCGCAGCGGGAGCGCGCCGGTGGGCAGCACGATGGCGCCCAAGGGGTGGAGGGGCATCGGGGCCTCTGTTTTGGGGGCGGTTAGGGGGCCTCGGGCGGCGCGAGAGGCAGGCGGGCGATGCCCCCGCCTTGGGGGGTGTGGCGCCACGCCTCCCATAGGCGTGCGATCTGGATCTGGGCGTGCAGGCGCTGGTGCGCGCTGGAGTGGGACGTGCCATCGAGGATGAAGGTGGCGATGCTGGGGGCGGTCCACCCCTGGTGCGGGGTGGCGTGGGCCGCGCGCAGGGCCTCGAGGATGGTCTCGCCCCTGCCGGCGAGGAGTGGCGCGGCATCGGCCAGGCCCACCCATGTGCCCTGGGGGACAAAGGTGAGGGCGATGTCTGGCATGATGATGGCGGGCTTCCACTGGTGCGCCCAGGTGCGCAGGTGCCGGTGCATCTCATGGTGGTGGGCAGGGATGGTCAGGCCTTGGGGCAAGTGCGGAGCGACGCCGGGCTGCCATGCGGGGTGATCGGCGGGCATGGGGATCCAGTAGGGGCTGTGCGGGCCCTTTTGGAGGAGTTCCACCCGCCAGTCGCCGGGCCAGGAGGAGGCGGGCCTGTCCAGGGACAGGCGCACGCGCAGCCCGGCGATCGCGCCCTGCTCCAAGGCTGCACGCGGCATGGGCGCCAGGGCAAACAGCCCGGCAGGGGCGGTCATGATTCGCAGGCGATAGGGGGGATGGTCCACGCTGCCTCCTTGTGGGGTGCAAAGGGGGCCCGCACGCCGAGGCGCGTGGGCATTGGGGAAGGGATCACCGCGCCCCGATGGCCTCCATGATGGCCTCGTGCTGGGGGGCGGCGAAGGGGAGGGTCCGGTTCCAGGCGGGGTACACGCGCGCCCATTGCTGGAAGAGGCGTTTGACCTGGGGCAACAGGCGTACCTGGAGGTGCGCGCTTATGGCCTCGGCCTCCGGGAGGGGGATCCCAAGGCATGCCCAAACCTTGTGCTGGGCGCCCTCCAGGTGGGCGTGCATGGAGGGGGAAATGCCTTTGGGTTGCGCGATGCCGATGGAAAACCCATCGGCCAGCAGGGTGAGATCCACCTCTGCGTCTGGCCCTGCCGCATGCCCGCGTGCCTGCTTCCACCCGGCAAAAACCTGGCGGGGCTTGTGGGTGTCGGTGCAGCACTGGTGCAGCGCCATCACGGCATAGGTGAGGCCGGGGATGGTGGCCTCTTGGGCGCGGATGTCGGTGGGGGCGCTGATCCAGCGCATCCCTTTTTTCGGGCAGGGCAAGGCGACGTGGATGGAAGGCGGGCTGGCATAGCCGTGGGTGGTGGTGGTGTATTGGAGGGAGAAGGCCAGCACCTGGCCGCTTTTGAGGAGGGCGTGGATCTCGGGTTCCGCCTTGGCGCCAAAACCTGAGGGCAGGGGGACAAAGGGCAGGCGGACGAATGGCGGGGGCGTCGACATCGGGCTGGTCTTTCTACGCGCGCGCCAGGGTGGCGGCGATGGCGCCGGCACTGGGGGCGGTGAGTGGCAGGTGGGCGGGATCGGCATAGGGCGCGCTGCCCGTGGGGTGGACGGCGCGCCACTCCTCGAGCACCCGGGCCGCGCCGGCGGCCAGCGCCAGGAGGGCGTGGTGGGAGGCCTCGGGAGGGACGGGCAGGGCGATGCACAAGAACGCGCCGATAACAGGGGCGGCGCCCTCGGCCAGGTCGCGCATATAGAGGGCAGTGTCGGGGTTGGCCTCGCCCAGCGTGGCGCCGCTGGGCAGGAGGGTGCAGGCCATATAGGAGGGCATGCAGTCGTGCGCCTTGCACCAGCGCGCGAAGAGGACCTCGGGGTGGGTGTGGCGCGCCGGGTGGTGCAGCAGGCCCAAGGCGGCCTCCAAGAGGCCCGGCGCATGGGGCTCGTGGGCCGCGATGGCGGCGGCACTGTCGAGCCACAGCGGCCCCTGGGGGCCGGGCACGCAGACGCGCAGCAGCGGCCAATCAGGGCTGGCGGAGTGGCGCTCGGGCATGGTGATCTCGTAGGCCAGCACGGCGCCGCGGTCCAGCAGGGCGCGCGCGATGGCGGGCAGCGCGGTGGTGTAGGCCTCGGGGAGGGGGACAAAGGGGAGGGTGTAGGGCATGGTGGGCTTTCACAGGGCAATGGCCGAGCACGGGCCTGCCCCCGTCCGCCCGCGCGTGGCGGGGCAGACGGGGGCAGGATCGTGTCGGGGGCGTGGTGTCCCCTGTGCACAGGGCCGGTCTTTCGATCTCGGGGCGCATCACGGCTGGATGGACAGGGTGTGGGTCCGCCCGCCCCGCCCGGACACGGTGCAGCGCGTGCCGCTTTTGGCCAGGTAGGCGTGGTGGGTGCTGGCGACCACGATGAGGGCGTGGCGGGGGGTGTCTGCGTGGAGGTGGAAGGCGCCGCGGCGGGTGGCCACGGTCCACAGCGGCAAGGGGGGGTCGCGAAAGCGGGGCGTGATCTGCCCAGGCGCGATGGCGGCAAGCTCTGCGAGCAGGTGGCGCACCTCGCGCGGCTTGTAGAGCAGCGTGTCTCCCATCCAGTCCCCGCCGACATGGGCGCGGGTGCCGGTCCAGGTGGGGGTGAGGGACAGGCGGAAGCTGGGCTTGGGGAGGTGGCTGTTGTAGAGGGCGCGGATCGCCACCTGCGGGGCGCGCAGCCCGCTGGCAAACACCGGCAGGGCGGCGATGGCGTGGTGGAGGGCAATGGCGCCGTCCATGATCTGGGCCCCGGCCTGCTGGAGCGCATGGCCTATCGCCTGGGCCGCAAGCTGGGCATGCGCGGAGGGGGGGTCGGGCTCCCAGCCCGTGTCAACATCGACCACCCCCGTGGAGGCGGCAAGCCAGTGGATCTGGCGGCGGTACTGGGCGTGGGTGGTGCGCTGGTGATCCACCCAGCGCTGGGTGGCGTGGTGGCCCGCATCGAGGGCCTGTTCCAGGGCGTCGAGCGCGGCCGTGAGGGGGGCGGGGGTGGTCATGAGATCTCCTCGCGCAGCAGGGCGGCGCGCAGTGTGGGGGCATCTTCGCACACCTGGGCGAGGTGGACGGGGGATTGGGGGTCCAGGATGGCGTGCTGGTGCAGCGCGCCGACATAGGCCAGTGCCAATTCTGGACGCGCCGCACGCACGGGCGTGGCGTCGGCCAGGCTGTCGCTCCATACCTGCCAGAGCGGCAAGTCCGTCCGGGGCCGATGGAAGGCCCCCGTGGGCTGGATCTCTGTGGGGCACAGGCCGGCGAGCGCGTGCGCGATGGCCCCGAAGGGGCGGGCGCCGAGCGCGGTGCGCTGGCAGCGCCACTGGGCCTGATCAAGCACGATCTTGGCGTCGGGATCGCGCAGAAAGACGCGCCCATAGGCGGTGGCCTGGCCCTCGCGCCCGCCCCAATGGAGCGTGCAGAGCGCGGAGGGCACCTGGGGGCCCTCTGCCATGATGGGGAGGGCGGCGAGTGCGGCGCACATCTGGGCCAACTGGTCGACCAGCACCGGCATGAGTGCGTCGATATGGGCCTCGGCCTGTGCCGCCGCAACGTGGCGGTGTGCCGTGGCGGGCCTGGGATCGTGGAGGTGCTGGGAGAGGATACCCGTGTTGGACGCGGCCAGGATTGCGATGGCGCCGGTCGAATTGCCCGCCCCAGCCCAGGCGCGCAGCAGGGCTTGGAGGGCGGCCAGGGTGTCGGCGAGTGGGGACATCCAGGGTGGGGTCATCGGCGCACATCCGGTGGGGCGGCCGGCTGCGGGGGCAGGGGGCCGGAAGGGTGGGGGGTGATGGTGGGGCGGCCGGTCCACAGGCTGATGTTGCAGGTGGCGGCGGCAAAGAGGAGCGCGTGGGCGGGGGTGTCGGCGCGCACGCACACCGCAGCTCCGCGCGCGGGGGTGATGGCCCAGGCCGGCAGGGGGCTGGCATCGTGCAGGCCCGCGGCCTGCGCCGGGGTGAGGGCCGCGAGGCGGGCCATCAGGTCCGCGAATTGGGGGCCATTGTAGGGAATAGAGGCAGGCGTCGAGGCGGCGGCACCGTAGCTTTCCGCATGGCTGGGGCGGTTAAGCACGTGCAGCACCGGGGTGGTGGCCGCGCTGGGCGTTTGGAGGGACAGGTGTGGGCGCAACGAGCTGTGCGCCAGCACCGGCAAGGCCCACAGCCCGTCCGTGTAGGCGCGCACGGCACCATGCAGGGTGCCCGCGGCGGCGCGCACCTGGGCCACGCAGTCGCGTTGCACACAGCGCGCATGGGCGGTCATGGCGGGGTGGGGACGTTCGAGCAGATCCATCAGCGTCGGTGTTTCGGCCTTGGCATGGGCGACGATCATGGGCATCATGCTGGCGTCTTGGCGGCGCGGGTGGTGGAGGTGCCAGCGATGCAGCGCCTCCAGCATGGCGCCCACGGCGCCGTCGAGGCGCTGGTGGAGGGGCAGCATCCGGTGATCCATTACGGCCTCTTTTGGGGTGCGGCGTGGTGCAAGGGGAACACGGTGAAGGTGGACCGGGCGCTGGGGCCTGTGAAGTTGCCCGCAAAGCGCAGCGCCTCCCAGACGCCGGCCACGGCGGCGGCCCCTTGTGGGCAGCCCACCCAGATGGCATAGGCCTGCTGGTGGGCATTGGTCTTGTAGGGGGTGGGGTGGCGCTGCGAGAGCACGGCCCACTGCTGGCTGGGCGGCGCGTCGAAGGGGGCCAGGCGCGCGATGGCCTCGGCCAGCACCGGATGGATTGCGGGCCATGGCGCGTGCTCGGCATTGCCCCCCCGCTGTGCGGGCTTGATCCACGCGTGGTGGAGGCTGATTTCGACCTCTGGGGGGTCTTTGAGGCCGCGGGGGAAGAGGCCCACGTACATCACGGCGCTCTCCGAGAGGAGGGGGATGGCGGCCATGGCCTCGGCAAGCGCCGCACAGGCGGCGTGCATCTTGGCCTCCAGCACGCCCACGCCTTGCTGGCGCTGGAGGATCTCATGGGCGCTGGTGGCGGGGCTGTGCTGTTCGGGGCGGTGGATCGCCAGCTCATAGGGCGCGGCTCCGCGATCGCGCCGCCACAGGTGCAGCCGGATGGCGGCGCCGCCCCTGCGCTTGGTGGCCTGTTTCCAGCCGGGGGTGCCGTGCTCCCACCATGCATCCATGGCGGCGATGGCCCGATCGCAGGCGTCCATGAAGGCGGTGGTGCGGGGGTGCATGGCAAGATCCTGTGGGGAGAGGGGGAGGAACGGGTGGCGTCTGTGCGGCCCTCTAGAGGAGGGGCTGGTCGAGGGCGGCCCGCAGCATCGGGCCCGTGGGGGCCGACCAGGGGGCCCTGGCCACCCAGCCGCTGCCTTGGGTGCTGCTGGCGAGGGTGCGCACCAGCAGGGGCACGGCGCGCGCGATCTCGGCGGCGTGACGGACGCGGCCATGCGCGCTCTGTTTTGGGGCTTCCAGGAGGTAGGCGCCGATGGCGGCGCTGGGCCACTGGGTGGTGTCGAGCGCGGCCAGCCCGAGGGGGCCGTCCTGCACCGCCTGGCGCAAGGCCTCCCAGCTCTCGCGCAGGGCTTGGCCCGGCTCATCCACCCCCAGCCAGCAGCCCTGGGCGGTGACGAGGAGGGCGGGGCTGGCGAGGGGCAGGGCATGGCGGGCGCAATAGGCCTGCCACAGGCGTGCAATGGTGGGGGCTGGTGCAAAGGGGGGCTGGTGGAGTGACACGAGGGCATCGCCGAGGCCGCTGATGCCCAGCGCGCGCAAATCTGGCCAGCCCCAGGCCCACCGCGCGTCCTGCTGGGGACAGGGCACGCAGACCGAGGTGCCCGAATCCCAGTGGGGCTCCCCGTCGCCGTCGAGGACCAGCTTGCGCGAAAACCCCAGGACCTGGCCGCTGGTGAGCAGCTGTCGGGCGGCCGGGGACAGCGCCCGGGTGAGGGGGTGGCGCGTGCAGATCACGCCCAAGGGCAAGGAGGAGGGCATAGGCGTTCCGGGATCACAGGCCGCGCGCGGCGGGCGTTACGGGGAGGGCGGAGAGACCAGGCCGAAGACATCCGGCGCGCCCAACGTGTAGGCGCCCCAGGGAAGGGTCGGGGTGATGGCCTCCAGGGCGCGGTGGAGAACGGGGAGGGTGGGCAAGATGCGCGCCGAGATGCGCGCCGTGCAGCCCAGGGCGGCATGCCGGGTCAAGGGGGGAGTGGGCAGTGGCACGGGCAGTGGCACGAGCACCGTGGCGAAGGCGTGGGGGGCGACGCCCACGGCCCCCTGCTGGGCATGGCTGTCCATCGCCTTGTAGGCGGAGCTGTCGGGGGAGATCAGCCACCAGGCCTCGCGCGCCACCACGAGCACCACGGCCTCTTCCGGGCTGGGGGGCTGTGGGCGGGTGCGGTGGGTCCAGAGGCGGCGGATCTCGAAGGCAGAGGTGCGCGGGCTGTGGGCGATGGCGGCCAGGGCGGTGTCCAGCCCGTCGATGCCGCTGGCGCGGATCTGGTCCCAGCTGGTGAGCACCCGGGACGCGGGCAAGGCGTGGGGGACCAGCACGTCGATGCGGGTGTCCCAATAGGGGGCGCTGTGCTCTGGCAGGGTGCAGGTGGCGAGGAAGGCCTCGACGGCGCCGCTGTCGAGCAGGGCTTGGGCTTCGGCGGGCAGCGTAAACACTGAAGGGGGCGCCAGGGTGGCGCCGAGGGGCAGGGTGGGCATCGGATCCTTCCGGAGCTAGAGTCAAGG
>Ga0194112_10005723_pt1 | contig 16628 bp, 14 predicted proteins | sample TA2MahC400mmetaG_FD_146191 | JGI IMG/M metagenome (GOLD analysis project Ga0194112, IMG submission 146191) | Freshwater microbial communities from Lake Tanganyika, Tanzania - TA2015016 Mahale Deep Cast 400m | ecosystem: Environmental > Aquatic > Freshwater > Lake | place: Tanzania: Lake... | reverse complement strand
TATAGCGCTCCATATCCTTGTTGGTTCTTAATTCAGGATGATTTTGGTCAGTCCATGCCCCATGAGTCTCTTCAAGGGTTTTCAAAAACCTTTCTTTCTCTAGTTTCTCCCTAGTAGCTTCAGCAATAAAAAGACTTCTCTTCTTCTTACCCGCAATTTTATCCACCTCATTAAGGATCTCAGCAGGGATAACCAGATGAGCTTTCGATTTCATTAGGATCACCTCTTATGTACATAAATAGTTCCATATAAAGTATACATTTTTATGGCACTTTGTCAAGATCATTAAATGAAAAAAGCAAATTTGCTTTCCTTTCCCATTTGTGGTATTAAAAAATAAAAATTGAATATGTGTTCAGGTGGCTTGAAGCCCTAAAAGGGAATCCCGTGAGAATCGGGGACGGCCACGCCGCTGTGATCGGGGACGAAACCTGCCAGTAACCACTGCTCTGAGCTTGTCGAAGGGTGGGAAGGGGCAGGGATTAGGATGATCCGTAAGCCAGAAAACCTGCCTGAATGCACTTCACGAAGGGTCTTCGGTGGAAGGCTGTGAAGGGGGCTGTTAAAAAAACCCGCTCTTTCTCCCGAAGAGTGGGTTTTTTATTTTAAGACTCTCAAAATGAACGGAAACTTGAACTTAAAACTCTTTTTATCTATCTCATTGGGACTCCACCTCTTTGTCCTTTCCCTTCTTTCTATCCTCATACCGGATCTTAAGATTACTCAGCTTCCACGCCTCAATATCCAGGTCTCCCTTCTTTCCCTTGCCAAGGAGGAGCAGGAACTTCCAAAAAGAGTGGAAAAGAGGGTTACAGTTCGGAGTTCGCCTGCCTACGCCGAGGCTTCGGCAGGCAGGGAGTTGGGAGTTCGGAGTCAGGAGGCGGAGGTTAAGGTCGCAGCAGCCGAACCCGTGAAAATCTATGAAGAGAAGGAGATTGTTCAGGCAGAGAAGGTAGAGGTAACTCTTCCCAAGAAGCAAGAGGAACCTGTTGCCACTCCGCCCGTTCAAAGCCAACCAAAAGTCATCTCAGTTAGCGATACTAAACCATCTCCACTACAGAGCGAAAAGAAGGAAATAGAAATTAAGCAGGAAGAAAGAATCGTTGTTGCATCGCTCGGAAATCCTATTCCACAAATCAATACTTCTGAAAAAACCCATGTGGCAATGAAGAGCCCGTCCCTCTCTGATAGTGAAATCATCTTTGCTCAACCCCGCTATGCCGAAAACCCCAAACCGCTCTATCCCCAGGAGGCGAGAAACAAAGGATACGAAGGAGAGGTTCTTCTCCGTGTTCAAGTCTTATCCAATGGTAGGGTGGGAGAGATTGAGGTGAGGCGTTCTTCCGGGTATGAGACTCTGGACCGTTCTGCCATCAAGACCGTGAAACAGTGGAAGTTTATCCCTGCCAAAAAGGGTGAAACCCCCGTGCCTGTATGGGTGAATATCCCCGTCGCATTCCAACTTCGATGATGGATTCGTTACTGAAAAAATATTTTCACCCTCACCCTAACCCTCTCCCATCAAGGGAGAGGGGAAACCTTTTTTCCCCCGATCTACGAATAACGAGTATCTTTTTTGTTATTCTGTTTACTATCCTTTCCCTCACCATAACAGTTTCCTATGCCACTATGGTAAAGTTCAAAGATGAAGTTGGGAGGGAAGTAACCTTTTCTTTCCCTCCGAAGCGGATTGTCTCCTTAGCCCCCAACATCACTGAAATCCTCTTCAGCCTTGGCCTCGATGAAGAGGTAGTGGGTATCTCTATCCATTGCAACTACCCTGAGAAGGTGAAGACCAGGCCAAGGGTCGGAAGTTATATCAGCCTTGACTTTGAAAGAATCGTTTCCCTCAAACCTGACCTGATTATTGCTACCGGAGCCGGAAATACAAAGGAGATGGTGGATCGTCTTGAAAGATTGGGATTCCCGACTTTTGTCATTTTTCCGAAAAGATTCGATGATGTCATTCAGAGTATTCTTAACGTTGGTCAGTTAGTATCAAAGGAAAAGGAAGCCCTCTCCATGACCGAATCGATGAGCAAGCGGAAGGGGAGGATCATTGAACTGACCAGGGGTCTTTCCGGTCCGAAAGTCTTTCTCCAGATAGGAGAGTCTCCTATTGTTACAGTCGGAAAAGGAAGTTTTGCGGATGACCTGATCCGCCTGGCAGGTGGGGAAAATGTTGCAGGAAATGATCGAGAGATGTATCCTCGATTGGGAATGGAGGAGATTTTAAAGAGATCGCCGGAAGTGATCCTGATCAGTTCCATGAGGCCCGGTGGGGATTATGAGAGGGCGTTGCGGGAATGGGAGCGGTGGAAGACAATCCCTGCTGTAAAACAGGGTAGAATTCACCTCATCGATTCAGATCTGATTGATCGCCCCTCACCCAGAATCATCGATGGACTGGAGGAGATGGCAAGGTGGATCCATCCGGAGCGGTTCAAAAAATCAATGCAAAATTAGCATTTGAAAATTAGCATTGCAAAATAGAAATTTAAACTGCTAATTGCTAATTTTTCAATTTGCAATGAGATTTAAATGAAGATCCTGACCCTTAAAAAAGTCCTTACTGTTTCTCTTCTTCTCTTCTTCCCTCTGGTGTTGGTCATTCTGCTCTCGGTGATGGTGGGGAGTGTGAGGGTGGCTCCCAGACAATCCATCTCCATTCTTCTTCAATCGCTTCTGGGACAGACAGGAACCGGGACCGAGATGGAGCGCACAATCATTCTCTCCCTCCGGTTTCCCAGAGCTCTACTGGCAGGATTAGTCGGTGCAGGGCTTTCTGTCTCAGGAGTGATCTTCCAGGCCCTTCTGAGAAACCCTTTAGCCGATCCCTATATTCTCGGTGTCTCCAGTGGCTCAGCCGTGGGAGCAATTATCGCCATTCTTCTGGGGCTAGGAGCGCTTTCGTTCGGTCTCCCCCTTGCCTCATTTGCAGGCGCATTGATGACTATTGCCTTAGTCTTCTATTTTGGAAAACAGGAGGGGCGAATCCACCCCAACATCCTCCTTCTTGCCGGAGTGATCACAGGGTCGTTTCTCTCTGCCATCATCATGTTCTTTCTTTCCATCTCTCAGAAGGAGGAACTCCATACGATCATCTTTTGGTTGATGGGAGACTTTAGTTTTGCCAATCCCCGTTCAATCACCATCGTCCTTCCTTATATTGTCGTGGGCTTCTTGATCCTTTACTGGAAGTCACGCCATTTAAACCTGATTCTTTCAGGCGAGGAGAACGCCCTGCAGTTGGGCGTGAATGTGGAGCAACTGAAAATCGTCTCTTATCTCTGCGCTTCTCTGATTACCGCAGCCTCTGTCTCTATCTGTGGTCTGATCGGTTTCGTGGGTCTGATCATTCCCCATTCCGTCAGGCTCATCTTTGGGCCCGATCACCGGCTCCTTCTTCCGGCTTCGGCTCTGATCGGCGCCTCCTTTCTCATCGCTTCGGATACTTTTGCCAGAACGGTTCTCGCGCCAGTGGAATTGCCTGTCGGCGTGATCACGGCAGCCTTTGGAGGGCCATTCTTCATCTACCTTTTGAGAAAGAGAAAGGTGGTGAAGACGTTATGATCGATCTTCGTTCCATCTCTTTTCGTTATCGCCAGGACTGGGTCTTTCAGGACATCTCTCTCGGGATCGAAAGAGGTGAGTTTATTGGAGTGATCGGTCCCAATGGGTCCGGGAAGTCCACGCTTCTAAAAACCCTTTGCCGCCTCCTCTCCCCTCAAAAAGGAGAGGTCCTGCTCAACTCCACTCCTTTAAAGGATATGAAGCAGGGAGAGATAGCGAGAAAAATAGCAGTGGTGCCCCAAGAAGCCTATTCCTTATTTCCTTTCCGTGTGGTAGAAATGGTTCTGATGGGGAGATCACCCTATTTGGGCCATCTCATGTTCGAAGGATCAAAGGATCTGGAGATTGCCAAGAAAGCAATGGATTGGACGGAGATTCTTCCAATCAGCGAAAGGGCGATTGATGAACTCTCAGGCGGAGAGCGAAAGAGGGTCTTCATTGCAAGGGCCTTAGCCCAGGAACCGGAAGTCATCCTTCTTGATGAACCCACGGCAAACCTGGACATTCATCACCAGGTTGACTTTCTCGATCTCATCCTGAGCCTTAACCGTGAAAAGGGACTAACGATCATCATGGCCTCACACGATCTGAACATCGCCTCTGAATATTGTGACCGACTCATTCTGCTCCAAGGAGGAAGGATCTTTAAGATAGGATCTCCCCGCGAAGTCATCACCCGGGAGAATATCGAGGAGGTCTACGGTTGCGAGGTTTGGGTGGATGAGAATCCCATCTCAAAAATGCCCAGAATCAATCTTTTAAAAAAAGGAAAGCACACCATTGAAACTCTGGAAAAAGATTGAGCAGGCAGAAAATCGGATCAGGAAGGTGATCCTCCGGACACCAGTGATCTACTCTGAGGCGCTCTCAAAACTAACCGGAAAGGAAGTCTTTCTCAAGCTGGAAAACCTCCAGAAGACAGGTTCTTTCAAAATCAGAGGAGCCTATTATAAGCTTTCCCGGTTAAGCGGTATGAAGAAAGGGAGAGAGGTGGTTGCCGCCTCTGCAGGAAACCATGCTCAGGGAGTTGCTTATGCCTCATCCCTCCTTGGAATTCACTCAACCATTGTGATGCCCGAAGGCGCGCCTCTTGCCAAACAGATGGCCACTCGCGCCTATGGCGGAGAGGTCATTCTCTTTGGCCAGAATACAGATGAAGCTCTTCTCCAAGCCAGAAAGATGGAAGAGACAGGAAAGATATTTATCCATCCCTTTGACGATGAAGAGGTCATCGCAGGGCAGGGAACGATTGGCCTTGAGATTCTCGAAGAAGTTCCTGAAGTGGAAGGGATCATTGTGCCTGTGGGCGGTGGAGGATTGATCTCAGGAATTTCCACCATTGTAAAAAAGAAAAAACCAAAAGTTCAAATCATCGGGGTTCAGTCCAGCCATGCCTCGGCCGCAATTCGCTCCCTGGAGAGAAAGAGGATCGTGGAAGTAAAAGTCAAACCGACATTGGCCGATGGGATTGCCGTGGGAAGAATCGGAGAGATCACCTTTCCCATTATTCAACAGAAGGTAGATCACATCGTCACCGTCAATGAAGAAGAGATCGCCTCTGCCATTCTCATGCTGATGGAGAGGAAGCGGTTGGTCGCAGAAGGGGCTGGGGCTTCACCGCTGGCAGCGCTGTTGTCGAAGGGGATCAAGATCAAACCCCAAAAAATCGTTCTTGTCATCAGCGGAGGCAATATCGATGTCCACCTCCTTGACCGGATCATTGAGAAGGGGCTGACCCGGACCGGAAGGATGGCTCGCTTTGAAGTACTTCTGAGAGATGTCCCTGGATCTCTCACCAAACTGACTGGCCTCGTTGCCCAACATCAGGCCAACATCCTCCACATTGTCCACGAGCGTGCGGCCATGGATATCCCCATCGGTTTTTCCAAGGTGATCCTCATCCTTGAGACCCGTGGTCCCGACCATATCCTGGAGATCAAGAAGGGACTAAAAGAAAAAGGCTACGTTTTCCAGAAACCGGGATAAAGATTTTTCTGTTGTTTACAAATTTATCATTTGGTTGTAGGATGGTTTGAAAGAAAGGAGAGAACATGGCTGAAGCAGAGCATACGCTGGCGGTTTTTATCGATTTTGAGAACCTCGCCCTCGGATTCAAGGGGAAGAAGGATAAACGATTCGATATTCAGAAAGTCCTGGAGCGGTTGGTCGAGAAAGGGAAAATCATCGTTAAGAAAGCCTATGCCGATTGGGCTGATTATGCGGAGTATAAAAAACCCCTTCACGAAGCAGCCATTGAATTGATCGAGATTCCGAAGCGTGTGATGACCGGAAAGAACTCTGCGGATATCCGCCTCTGCGTAGATGCCATCGACCTCTGTTACTCGAAGGAACATATCGACACCTTTGTCATTGTCTCCGGCGATAGCGACTTTTCCCCTCTGGTCTCGAAATTGAAAGAGAATGGCAAGCGAGCCATCGGCCTCGGGATGAAAGAATCAAGTTCCAATCTGCTGATCGGTAACTGCGATGAGTTCATATATTACGAAGATCTGGAGCGGCCCATTGGAACTCCTCCCAAGATTGAGCAGGATCTGCCTGAAAAGAAGAGAGAGGCTTTCCAACTCCTGGTTGATTCCGTGGTTGCTCTGGTCCGTGAGAATAAGGAGATTCTGTGGTCCTCTATGGTGAAGGAGACGATGAAACGAAAGAAACCCTCCTTCAACGAATCGTATCACGGATACCGGACCTTCAGTGACCTCCTAGAAGATGCTGAGAAGGAAGGGATCATTCATTTGAGGACCGATGCCCGGAGCGGAACCTATGTGGTCGTCGGTTTTGGGAAAGAGCAAAAAAGAGGGAAACCGGAGGAACTAATAGAGAAAAAGGTTGTAAAAGAACGGAAGACACAGAGGTCCCGCTGGCGGCCAAGACAGAGAAAACCCAAACCCTCAACTCCCGCAACCCCACCAGAGGCAAATCATGCTCCTCCCGATGCTCCCAATGCTCAGGAGACAGAACCGGCTGCATAGAATAGAAAGCGATGATTATTACAAGTATAAAGATAGTCCATACATTGAAAGTATCAAAACCACAACCCATAACCCCTCCTCTACCTCCCCTTATCTTAAGGGGAGGAATACCCCCCTCTTATGTTAAGAGGGGGGGAAGGGGGAGTTATTTCTGATGAATCGTTCCTTCTCAAGATATATCTTCCCTGCTCTCTTTTTCATCTCGTTAAGTTTCCAGCCTGAATCTTCTTTTGCCTTTCGAAATCTTGGTGTGCCCGTTAAGGAGGGAATTTCCTGGGGCAGTTATGCTGGCCCGGGAAAATCAGGGAAAATAGATACCATCTACATCGTCCTCGGCCGATATAAGGAATCGCTTTCACTATTAGCGGTTGACCCTGATACAGGAGCAATCCGCCAATTCAACGCCCCCCTTCCCGATGAGATGGGTTCCTGGGGATTTGCAATCGATCATGAGAAGCGGATCTATCTCGGAAGTTACTACAATGCGCACCTGCTCCGTTTCGATCCGAAGACGGAAAAATGGGATGACCTGGGCCAGCCTGCAGGACAGAACGAATCCTTTATCTGCGCCCTGACCACGGCGCCTGACGGAAAAATCTGGGGCGGGACCTTTCCCTCTGCCAAACTTTTTGCTTACGACCCAAAGACTGGCGAGACGAAAAATTTTGGCCGGATGGATGAAAAACAGTTTTACTGTTATCCGACAGCGGGTGGCGATGGATTGATCTACTGTGCGATTCGGTTTGAAAAAACAGATATCGTTGTCTTCGACCCAGCCAAGGAGACAAAAGCCTCTCTCATCCCTCTTGAAGAGCGAAGGTCAGGCTGGCTCAGCCTGACCAGGGGAGGGGATGGAAAGGTCTATGCGAACCTTCCATCGGGAAAATGGGTTCGCATCGAAGATGCAAAGAATCTTCTTGAGATGAAGGTTTCTGAAATTCCATTTCCAAAAAGCGGCCTACCGGATGGGCGGCAGTTCCATGTCGTGGATACCCGTCTTCTGAAAATACAGAACCCGACCACAAAGGAGGAGAAGCAGATTCCTCTCCAGTATGAAGCCTCGGGCGCATTTATTTTTGTCGTGAGTTTAGGGCCGGATGGTCGAATTTATGGAAGCAGCATGTTACCTCTCAGGCTTTTCGTTTATGATCCTAAGAGTCAATCGTTCACCAATCTGGGGCAAGCTGCACAGGCAAGTGGACAGGTCTACGCGATGGGATCTTACGACGGAAGGCTCTATTTAAGCTCATATCCAGGGGCCAGGCTCTCAGTCTATGATCCAAAGAAACCGTTACAATTCGGTGCCGGAGAAGACGCCAATCCGAGAGATTTGGGGCCCCTTGGTGAAGGCCAGGACCGGCCCAGGGCTATGATTGCAGGACCCCACGGAAAGATCTTTATAGGAAGCTATCCTGATTATGGCAATCATGGCGGTGCGATCAGCGTCTATGAACCAAAGAAAAACGAGAGGAGGAACTATCGCCATATCGTTAAGGATCAGAGCATCGCCTCATTAGCCTATATCGAAAAATTAGATCTCATTACCGCAGGCAGTTCAGTCAGGGGCGGTGGTGGAACACGGGCTATCGAAAAAGAGGCAAAACTTATTCTCTTCGATCCAAAAGAGGAGAAAAAAATCTTTGAAATGGTCCCTGTTTTAGAAGCGAAAACGATTCTTTCCCTTGCTGTTAGCCCAGAGGGAATTCTCTATGGAATAACTGATAATGAAAAAGTCTTTGTCTTTGATGTGGACAAAAGAGTGACAAGAAAGGTTATCGATCTGGGATTTAAAGAACCGAGAGAAATCTCTCTTCAAATGGGCCCGGATGGAAAACTTTATGGACTGACCAAGGAGGCAATCTTTTATATCGATCCCAAAGACGACCGATTAGGTCTTTTAGACAACCCTCCTGTCCCAATCACCTCAGGTATGACCATTTCAGGCAGAATGATTTACTTTGGTTCGCATGCAAATCTTTATCAATTTGAGATCCCTTCCGAAAATTTTTAAGCCAGCAGAGTAATATCCTCTGCAACCTTGGGGTAATCGGTGAGCATTTTGGCATCATGCCCCGGAAAGAGAAGATCGAGGGAGGATACCTTCGCCTTTAACATATCATAAGTCTTCATCCAGGCAATCATATCAATGATGAAACAACTTGGAATCTCCTTTTCATAATTTTGAAAGATGTGGGCACAGTCCGATCCCACAATCGCTCTCCCTTTCGCTGTATTCACTGCCACGACCTGAAGTCCGGGAGAATGACCGGGCGCGAGGAGGACTTCAATGCCGGGGAGAATTTCTTGATCTCCATTCACAAGAATTAATCTCTCTGTTCCTTCGAGTTTGGCAAGATATCCATTTCCAGAGGGATCAGACATCATGCGGAACGGAGGCTTTTGGGCGATCGGATCTTTGACCCAGAAATTGAATTCTCTCTCTTGAACATAAAGGGTGGCATTTGGAAAAAGTTCTAATCCATTGATGTGATCGAAATTCATGTGAGTGATGATTAACTTTTTTATCTGAGAGGCATCAATCCCTATCCTCATCAGTATCTCGACGGGATTGACATATCCTTCGAGCTTCATTTCCTGCGCAAGAAGAGGAGTCACACCCCCATCGACCAACACGATCTCCCCATTCCCTTTCACAACCCAGAGATAATAATTGGTGTGGGTTTCTTTCTCCCAGTCTGTATTCCAGAGGACTTTCGCCATGGGACGGGGAAAAGGTCCTGCGAATTTGACTGCATAGATTTGATAGATTGGCAGAGGAGATGACATGATCCGTTTCCTTTTTTCTATATAAAACTTGTTATTGGAGGCTTTTAAAATCGTTGACCCGTTTCTCCTGTTCCTTGAGAAGAGAGTGAGCTTCTTCGATAGAGATGGGTTTAAACCGGACACGGTCTCCTGGTTTCAGTTGCGCCGCTTTCGTTAAGTCCGTTGAAATGATTGCTGCAATTTTTGTATAACCGCCGGTAACCAGTTCAGTCAGAATGATGATTGGCTTTCCGTCTCCGGGGACCTGAATCGCACCCGGGAGAAAACCCTCTGAGATGATGGACTCTTCCACATCAGGTCTTCTCTCAATCCTGGGACCATTGAGCCGAATCCCCATCCGGTCACACTGAGGGGATACTCCATAGGCTGAGGAGCAGAAGGTTTGGAATCCCTCTTGAGTGAAGTGATCATCCTGAGGGCCAGGGATCACTCTGAGGGTTGCCTCCTTTTCAAAAACGGGGATCCACTCTTCTGGAAATCGAAGCCCTATTTGGTTGAGCGGAGAAGACGAATCAAACCTGTAAAGGAGAGCTCCCTTTCTCAGCGGTCTTCCCTCCAAACCCCCAAACTTTCCAGAGAGATAGGTTGATCTGCTTCCCATCACTTCAGGAACAACGAACCCTCCACCTATGGAAAGATAGGCACGGCATCCTGAACCGACTTTTTTAAAGGCGATGACATCGCCCTCGATGAGAAGATGGGTTCTCCACATCTCAAGGGGCTCGCCATTTAAAGCAGGAGCGAAATCTCCACCTGCAATCGAAATGATGAACTCTCCAAGGGCTCTCAATTTCAGTCCCATGAGAGTCGTTTCAAGGCAGGCTTCATTTCCATGATTGTTGACCAGAAGGTTGGCAACCCTGTAGGAGTAAGGGTCGAGGGCTCCTGAGGGTGGGACTCCGAACCGACCAAAACCAAACCGACCATTGTCTTGGATCGTCGTCAGGATCCCGGGCTCAATAACTTCAAAGGCAGGTGTTTGGTTCATCTTAAAATTTGACTAAAATATGTTCCCTCTCCCTTGAGAGACTGTGTCGTAATTAACCATTCGCCCTTCGACTCGCAACCGAGACGAACGGCTAAGTGATTGATTTTTATCATGTCGTATTCCGTTCGTGGTGAGGCTCTCGAACCATGAACGGAATTACGACACAGTCTTCCCGGGGAGGGAAGATAAGTTGTTCGGTTAATTTTTTACCTTTTCCATTCCTCAAACTCTTTCTCGCTGATCGGATCAAACTGCACCAGGTCTCCCATCTGAAGAAGAGATGGAGGTTCTCTATCGGGATCGAACAATTCTATGGGTGTCCGACCGATGATCTGCCAGCCTCCAGGGCTTTCCATTGAATAGATGCCAGTCTGTTTCTGAGCAATGGCTACTGAACCTTTGGGAACCGAAAGCCTCGGTGTTTTAAGACGGGGCATAACGAGGCGATCCGGAAGTTCTCCCATGTAAGGATAGCCTGGCATAAAGCCGATCATATAGATGAAGTAGGGCTTGCTGGTGTGAAGACGGATCACTTCATCAGGAGAGATTTTATGATACTCTCCTACAAATTCCAGATCCGGCCCATAGACGCCTCCGTAGACCGCAGGGATGCGAGTCAGTTTCGGTTCTGGCAATGGAATTCCCTGAAGGTTTTTTTCTATCTTTTGCAGTCTTTTTTTTAATTGTTTGAGAGGCAGGGTGAGGGGATGGTAGATGACCAGCAGGGACCGGTAGGTGGGAATGGTCTCGATAATCCCTTCAATGGCTTCTGCTTGAATGGCAAGGGCCATTCTTCTGACCTTCTTATTGACTTCGTGACTGATCTCATTTCCGAATTCAAGAAGAAGTCCCCGATCACCCATCAACAGGTAACGTGTTTTCTCGTAAAGACCCATAAACAGTGTAAAAATGATAAAGAAAGAAGATTGAAGAAGGGCAGCCGCACCGTTGTGAAATTGACTGTCCGCTCTCACGCCCTTGCTAAATCATACAGTTTAAATGAATGAATTAACAAAGGCTCATATTGAAGTCAAACGGCTGCCGCCATGGGATGTACTTCACGTGTCACTCTTTCGGACAACACATCTTCCGCAACATCCATATCATACCGACTTTGAAGGTTGATCCAATAACGCGGGCTTTGCCCGAAATAGCGCCCTAGGCGCAAGGCAAGCTCCGCGGTTACTGGACGTTTGCCATTCACAACGTGATTGATACGCATGGCGGGAACGCCTAACTCCCGAGCGAGTCGGTATTGTGATAATTTCAACTCATCAATCAACTCTTTTAAATACACTCCAGGGTGTACTGGCGAAATACGCTTTTTATTCATGCTGACCCCCTCAGTGATAATCGACGATTTCCACCATCTCGGCATTGTCATCGCGCCATTCAAAACAAATTCGCCATTGATCGTTAATGCGAATGCTCCATTGACCTTTACGTTGACCCTTTAAAGCCTCAAGTCGGTTTGATAACGGCAGACCTAAATCTTCAAGCCGAGTTGCCGCATCAATCGCATTAAGCTTCATAAAAGCCCGCTGTTGAATATCATGTGGAAACTTCCTCGAAAATTGGCGATGGAATATCTTCCCTGTTTCACGACAACGGAATGACTTGATCACATTAGATTAATAAACAATTTGTTTATTATTGTCAAGAGGAAGCTGCTGGAGCGTGCCCCGCCAGGAGGTAGGCTAAAAACAATGTGTCCAGCCTGGCGTCGTCAAATCCCTTCCGAGGCGTTCAAAAACTGATGGGTCTTGCTTTGAGCGGAGCTAACGACACATAGGCATAAAATTTCTAAGTCTAATACCTCGTTGCCTTTGACAGCAAGGCTACCTTGAATTCTTATAAATGTCAATTCCAGAAAGGGGCGATTTTCTGATCTCTAAAAAGAAATATATTCATTTTAGACAGGTAGCAATAAACAAATTGGCTAAAAAACCCGTTGATCACTCGATTATCAAAAGGAAATCTCCGAGGCTTTCACCTACTACTCCTTAATTTGGGTAATATCTCAAGACTGAGGATTATTGATCGTAAGGTTGAATAGAAAAGGCAGGGCTATTAATGCCACCCTGCCTTCCACATTTCCTAATCAGAATCTACCATAATGCTTGGCCATCTTACTCCAAATTACTTTGCAACTGACTTTAGCCCTTCTATCTGGTTTCCTGACCCCTGATCAACAACAGTTCCAGAGCTACCACCAACCACATTGTATTTTGAATCTTTTTCGAGGGCAATATCACAACGTGAGGCTTTAAATTGGCTGAAATCATTTCCAATGAGGAAATTCTTACTTCCCAGCTGGCCTCTCATTGGGACAATTTGAATTGCATGTGCCCCCCTCCCTTCAATCCTATTGTGGGCTATATAACAATTAGAGGTAAAATGTATTATCCCCCAAGCTTCAGATCCTTCTGCAAGCACTGCGTTATTGCTTATTACCGCATTATCTGATGGGACAAAAATACCCATTGATGTCTGGCCACGTGCCCTAATAGCGTTGTTAATAACGATATATTTGGGGTTTCTTTTTGGATCCATAGCCCCTGCAGGGTCAAAAAACCATCCGGCCACGATACCATTCGGCGTCCGTGGTGAAGGAATTGGAATTCCCTCTTGTGACGTTACTATCTTATTGTCTTGAATGATGACCATACCGTTTCCATCTTTGTCAAGATAATTGTCCACTACTTCTATCGAGTTTCTAGAGCAATTGTAAATGGTATTCCTAGAGATTTGCATAGTGGCACCTTTTGTCCAGACAACAAATATTCCCTGCCCCATAGTTTTGATAGGATTGTCATTGGCTACATCAATTTCGTTATCTGAAATTTTCAAATTCCCTGTGAAGACATCAGGTGTATATGTGCGTTTTTCCGGTGGGAGCATCGCTTGGGTTATACGAGGGCCACAATATATCCCGTGCTGTAAACTCACCCCTGTCATACCAGATACTGGTTGCTCAAAGAGGAATGGCCTAACATTCGTTATCTTGTTATCAGATATTGTTGCGCCACTGCTGTAAGCGAGATTGACAGGACCCCATAAGGCTCCATCAAAATGGATAGATTGAATGGTGATTTTTGGCCCTGGAGCTTCTGGTGGTGATTTTGCTGGCAGCGGGCTATGAAAAGTCCAGAATCCACCTTTAATCTTAGTTGCAGGACCTCCTTTTTGGTCTGTTTCACCGACAATCTTCACATCCTTTGTGATATTCACTCTTCCTTTATCCCCAAAGTCAAATGTTCCTTTCAGATTGATGATTCCCCCTTGATCGACAGCTTTCTGAACTGCCTGGATGTCAGTGGTTGGATTATTTTGTCCTACAACTGTGACTTGAGCTCCTGCTGAATTAAAAGAAAAAATTGCCATCACCATGAATAACGAAATGATTATTTTTCGCACCATCGCAATCCCTCCTTCCGGTTTTAAGGTTTAAGAACTATTTCGTGACTTATTCTCAGATGTAGTCTAATTTATGGAAGGCAAGATCAAGTAAGGCACCTCCAAAGGGAAGATAACCTCCCCTTGGAGGCTTCATATTGGCACCTTCTGAAAACCCCTTTTCATATTTCACTCCAAAAGGTTAGAGGTGAGGTTGTGAGGTTAATTAGGTACAGGTGGGTTATTACGTGCAATAAATATCATTGAATGCCGAACAAGTCAATCAAAAAATTTCCCGTGAGTATTATGGCTTGAAATGAAGTATGCTTTACAAAATTGTTCACCTGTAGAGTACAGGAAGTACTTAGTACATGATTTCGAATTATTTTTTTAATCTCTCCAGAGCTTTTTTGAAGTACCCTTCCATCTCTTTTTCTGAGAGTAGCTCGGGAGATGTATCGGGTACGCCTAGGTAAAAAACAACCATCATTGGATTTTCTTTTAAAAAATCTTCTTGGTTTCGGTAGAAGATGATTCTCCGGGATGTTTTATCAATGAACGAGGAACGCGGACTTCTAATCAGTTTTTCTTTTTCTAATTTGACTCCTCTGGTAACCCATTCCTTTGCTTTTGAAAAGGGATCTTCGGCTTCTACGCTGAAAAATTGAAAGGGAGGGGGATTTTCTTCAGAGCGAATCACCTTGATCACCACCCATGTGCTTTCCTCTGTCTTTCCTTTGAGGACTGCCCACAAAATGGTGATCCCTTCTTTCTCAAAAACAGAATCTGCTCCATGGATGATCCCTTGCCCATGTAAGGGTGTGATATCCCATCCCATCCCTATCATTCCTGCCCAAATGAAAAGAAGTAGTAATCGCTTCATCAATCTCTCTTTCTCTCTTCCTTTAAAATTTGAATGGCCTCAGGGTGAAAACGGATTCCTACTTCCTGATTGGGGGAAAACGATCCCTGCCTAAGCGGATCATAGGAAGTGGCATTGACCAGATGGCCATCCAGTTGAATAAGGTAGTCCACTTTCTCGCCCAAAAATACTCTTTCCATAATCGTCGCCTTCAATGCCCCTTCATCAGAAGATTTTGTCAGGATGATTGTTTCTGGTCTTACAAAAATATTAATCTTTTCCCCAGGCTTAACCTGGTGTGAACCTCTTGAAACCTGATACTCCTTTTGAAAAAGTTGAAGGATCACCTGATTATCCGCAATCGCTTTGATCTCAGCAGGGAAGACGTTGATCTTGCCGATGAACTGCGCCACAAAGGGAGAGTCTGGTTTGAGATAGAGTTGCTCAGCAGTTCCAATTTGGATGATCCTGCCTTCGTTCATCACGGCGATGTGGTCTGAGACGGCCATGGCTTCTTCCTGGTCGTGAGTCACATAGACGGCTGTGATGGAGAGGGTTTTTTGGAGTCGCCGGATTTCACCCCGCATATAGACCCTGAGCTTGGCATCCAGGTTGGAGAGAGGTTCATCAAAGAGAAGGACCCGCGGCTGGATCACCACAGCCCTTGCCAGTGCCACCCTTTGCTGTTCACCTCCTGAAAGTTGATGAGGGAACTGTCGTTCAAACCCTTTTAGCCCTACGAGTTCGAGAACCTCGTTGACTGCCCTCTCGATCGGTGTTCTTTCCATCCCTTTCACTTTCAGTCCATAGGCCACATTTTCGAAAACAGAGAGATGGGGAAAGAGGGCATAGTTCTGGAAGACAAAGCCAATGTTTCGCTGGTTGACCATGAGGTCTGTGACATCTTCTTCTCCGATGAAGATACGGCCTTTGTCCGGTCTTTCGAAACCGGCAATCATTCGAAGGGTGGTCGTCTTTCCGCATCCGGAGGGACCCAGCATGGTCAAAAACTCCCCTGGCTGAACATCAAGGCTGACCTGATTGACCGCAGAGACCTCTCCTTTGACACGATGAAGGAAGGTTTTAGAGATATTTTCCAGACGTATTTTAACTGCCTCCACTTTATCCTCCTAAAATATTGGCCATATCAGGAGATCCGGGTTGTCTGAATAATCGAAGGACCATGCTGATGGCTGTAATGACAACAAATACGATCAGAACGACCAGAATGGAGAAAGCGGCAGCCACCCCCAACTCTAACTCGGTCATTTTTTCAAGGATACGTACAGTGATGAGCGTCCAGTTGATTGAGATGAGAAAGATGGTTGCGCTGATTGCGGTCATGGAACGTATAAATACAACTCCAAGTCCAGCAAAGAAGGCCGGAAGGATGAGCGGCATGGTGATGCGACGAAAAGTGGTTCCGGAGCCTGCCCCGAGACTATAGGAGGCCTCTTCAATGCTCGGGTCAATCTGTTGGAGAATGGCCACTGTGGTTCGGATTCCAGTAGGGCCGTATCGGAAGACATAACAGGCGATGATGATGATGGCCGTGCCGGTCAGGAGAAAAGGGGGATCGTTGAAAAAGAGGAGGTAGGCGATGCCTACGATCGTCCCGGGCAGAGAGTAATTGATCATCGAAACGATCTCCATGGCCTGTCGTGAGGGAAAGATCTTTTTCGAAACAAGATAGCCCAGGATCACGGCATAGATTCCTCCAAGAGGCATTCCCACACCGGCAATGATGAGAGTATCGCGGATCGCCTTTAGACCTTCGGTGAAGACAACCCGATAATGCTTCAGGGTTATCTGGAAGTTGGCTCCGAAGGCCTGAACGATGGAGGCATAAAAGAGGAGGACATAGAAATAGAAGATAAATGCCGAGATGAAGAGGCAGAGGCCTAAAAGAAAATATTTTGCCCAGGGCGAGACGCTCTTGATCTGGGTCTGGGCTCCGACCTTGCCTGAGATGGTGACATAATATTTACGGCTGACCCAGAAGCGCTGGAGGAGAAAGACCAGGAAGGCAGGC
>Ga0194112_10005721_pt1 | contig 16634 bp, 13 predicted proteins | sample TA2MahC400mmetaG_FD_146191 | JGI IMG/M metagenome (GOLD analysis project Ga0194112, IMG submission 146191) | Freshwater microbial communities from Lake Tanganyika, Tanzania - TA2015016 Mahale Deep Cast 400m | ecosystem: Environmental > Aquatic > Freshwater > Lake | place: Tanzania: Lake... | reverse complement strand
CGGCCCAGTCTTCGTCCCAGGTCTACGTAGTCGAGGGTGTGCAGCCTGATGGCCACCCCGCCCAGGAGGCGCAGGGTCAGGCCCTGTTTCCCTCCCTCCTCGACGATTCGTTTCGCTTCGTCCAGGAAGACCTGGGATGGGATTATCCCTCCCCACTCCTCTGGCACCTGCACAGCTCGCGCCTCTTGTTCCATCTCGCCCCACCTCCTCGCAAGCCATTTTACCATCAATTGCCAGCCTCTGTCAAGTGGGAATGATTGACAAAGAAGGGGAGATGTAGTATATTTATGCCATGCCATCGCCAAATGGTTTCCGGCAGGCTTTGGAGGGAGCAGATCAACACGGGGAGTAATGATGCCTATCCTGGATGATGTCAAAGAAGAGGCCCTGCGAATCATAAACGAGGCCCAGCAATGGGGTATCTCGTTACGGCTGATAGGCGGCCTGGCCATCAGGCTCCACTCGCCCAGCGCCAGCCATCGCGCCCTGGAGCGACACTACCCCGACATGGATTTCGTGGCCAGTAAGCATGGCAAGGAACATTTGCCGGACTTCCTGATCTCCTTGGGCTACGAGCCCAACAAGACTTTCAACACCCTCAGCGGCGACCGCCGCCAGCTCTACTACGACCACCAGCGAGATCGCCAGATTGACATCTTCATCGAGAACTTCGAGATGTGCCATAAGTTTCCCCTCGGCGAGCGATTGGATGTAGAGCCGATCACCATCCCCCTGGCCGAGCTGTTCCTCACCAAAGCCCAAATCGTGGAGATGAACGAAAAGGACATCCGCGACATCTGCGCTCTGGTGCTGGATCACCAGGTGGGGCCGGGTGACGAGGAGATGATCAACTCCGCTCGCATCGCCGAGCTGTGCGCCCGCGATTGGGGCCTGTGGAAGACGATCTCGCTCAGCATCAACAAGGTCGTGGGATTCCTCGATCATTTCTCCCTGGAGCCGCCCGAAGCGGAATGCATCAGGTCTCGTTTGGAGGCCATCAAGAGAGCCATGGACGAGGCGCCCAAGAGCATGGCCTGGCGGATGCGAGACAGGCTTGGCACCCGCGTGCGCTGGTACGAGCTCCCTGAGGAAGTGCAGCGGACCTAGATTGACAAAAATCAAGAAGCGCGATATACTGATCGTACCCCCAGAGCCCTGCTTTCTACATTTGACGGCCAGTCCGCAGCATGTATAGACAGCGGTCATCACCTGGCGGTCATTCATCTGAGGACATCCTAGCTTCTTCACAATACCCCATTCGGATAGACTCCTGGCAAAGAAGGAGGTGATGCCTAGGGAAAAATTCTGGAAGCTTGAGCCTGTTTACCACACACCTATATCAAGAGAAAACCAAAAGAAAAAGGAGGAAAAGAACCATGAAACGCTGGATGCTGATTATGACCCTGTTGGCTGTCGCGGCCCTGATCCTGCCCGCCTGTGCACCTCCCACCCCACAGGTCATCGAGAAAGAAGTGGTGGTCGAGAAGCCGGTGGTGGAGACGGTGGTAGTGGAGAAGGAGAAGGTGGTGGAAAAGCCCGTCGTCCAGACGGTGGTGGTCGAGAAAGTGCTTGTGCCCACACCTGAGGCACCCAAACCGAAGGGAACCCTGGTGAGAGCCCTCTCGACCTACCCCAACTCCCTCGACCTGCCGCAGTGCGCAGAACGGAATGCCTCTACGACGGCCTGGCATATGCACGATTCGCTGGTGTGGCTCAACGACGAAGGGATCATAGAGCCTGCGCTGGCGGAGAGTTGGGAGGTCTCCGAGGACGGCACTGAGTACATCTTCCACCTGCGCAAGGGTGTCACCTTCCACAACGGCGAGCCGTTCAACGCCGATGCGGTTGTCTTCTCCTGGCAGCGCGGCAAAGACGGTGGCTTCGAGTACAGCAATCTCTGGCAAAGAGCCCAATCGGTGGAAAAGATTGACGACTATACCGTCAAGATCACCACGGAAAAGCCCGATGCGCTCTTCTTGCCGATCATGGCCGATAGCTGGGGCATGATACCCCCTAAGTACTTTGCTGAGGTAGGCCAGAAAGGTTTTGAGGAGCACCCGATCGGTACCGGCCCCTTCACGTTCGTGGAGTGGATCAAAGGGGACCGCATCGTCATGAAGGCCAACCCCAACTACTGGCGGGAGGGAGTGCCCAAGATCGAGACGTTGATCTTTCGGCCCGTCCCTGAGTCCGCCACACGCGTGGCTGCCATCCAGACCGGCGAGGTAGACATCGTCCACCGCCTGAGCGCGGAAGAAGCGAAGAGTCTGCTGGGTGTACCGGAGGTCCACGTCATCAATTACCCCGTTACCCGTATCTACTATGTCGCCTTTAACAACCTGACCACAGGCGTGGGCCAGCCAACCGAGGATCCTCGAGTCCGGCAGGCGATGAACTATGCCGTTGACGTGGATGCCATCATAGATGCCCTGTTCGATGGCTTTGCCAAGCCGGCCATTGGCTACGTGGCGACCGGCGAGTTAGGCTATGACAACGCCAAGCCCTTTGGTTATGACCCGGACAAGGCCCGTGAGCTGCTGGCCGAGGCTGGCTACCCGGATGGCTTCGAGATGGACATGGCCTGCCCGGCCGGTGCTTACACCCACTTTGAGGAGGTGTGTGAGGCCATCGTGGGCTACCTGGGCGAGGTGGGCATCAAAGTCAACCTGGAGATCATGGAATCGGGCCACTATTGGGATCTGGAGGCCAACAAAGAGCTGCCGCCGCTCTTCGGTGACAGTTGGTCCTCAGCACTCGGTGAGGGGTACCCGCGACTGATCGGCGCCTTGGATGGGTGGGACGCCGCCTACTCCGCTTGGTTCGATGAAAAGATTGACGCCATGCTGGACAAGATCGCGGTGACCGTGGATCAGGAGGCGCGGGCGGAGCTGTACAAAGAGTTGCAGAAGTATATGCGCGAAAACCCGCCCTTCATCTACCTCTACGAGCCGATGACCTTCGAAGCGGTTCGCACCCAGGTGCAGAACTACAAGCCGCGCTCCGCCGAGACCTACTTCCTGTACAATACATGGGTCGTCGAGTAATAGCTTGACCCAACCTGGCCTCTGATCGATCCTCCAGAAGACAGTGGGGAGGGCGCCCGGAGCGCCCTCCCCACCGTACCCGCGTGTTCCGTTCTGCCCGTTGACCATCGGGGCCAGAAAGGCGGTGCTGATGCAACAGTATCTTCTCTCACGGCTCTTCCAATCTGTGCTGGTTCTGCTTGGGGTCTTTGTATTGGTCTTCTTCATGGTCCGCGTCACCGGGGATCCGGCGTCGCTGATGATGCCGCGCGAGGCCTCACCGGAAGATATTCAAGCGTTCCGGCACAAAATGGGGTTCGACCGCCCCCTCATCGTCCAGTTCCTGGATTTTCTGGCCGGGGCGGTGGTGGGGGATTTTGGCAACTCCCTGCACTACAAGACGCCGGCCCTGCCCTTGATCCTGGAGCGGCTGCCCGCCACGGTGGAGTTGGCCACGGCAGCGTTGCTGTTGGCAGTGTGCGTCGCCGTTCCACTAGGTCTGATCGGAGGATCCAGGCCGGGCAGCTTATGGGATACCATCGGAAGAGCGGTGGGGCTCTTCGGTCAGAGCGTCCCTAACTTCTGGCTGGCTTTGGTGTTGATCATCTTCTTCGCCGTAAGGCTGAGGTGGTTCCCTAGCTTCGGCCGGGATCAGCCGAAATCGGTAGTCCTGCCAGCGGTTGCGCTGGGCGTTTTCACCCTGGGCCAATTGGTACGACTGACGCGCTCAGCCGTCCTGGAGATCAGGGGGGAGGACTACATCCGCACCGCCAGGAGCAAAGGGTTGGCCCCCAGAGTGATCTACATCAAGCACGTCCTCCGGAACGCAGCCATCGCCTTGGTGAGCGTCATCGGCGTCCAGTTTGGCTACATGCTGGGTGGCTCCATCTACATTGAGACCATCTTCGCCTGGCCCGGCCTGGGCCGGCTGGCTGCCGACTCCATCGGCGTGCGGGACTTCCCGATGGTGCAGGCTATCGCTGTCTTCACCAGCCTGGTGGTTGTCGCCCTGAACCTGCTGACCGATGTGGCCTACGCGCTGATAGATCCAAGGATCAGATATGGAGATTGAACAAGTCTCAGGTCTCAAGTCTCAGGGGAATGAGGGAATCAGTGACCTGCGACCTGCAAACAAGTCTCTCAGGGAAATGATGGAATGAGGGAATCAGCGACCTGTGACCTGCGACCTGTGACCTGCGACCTGGAGGCCCGCGGCCTCCGTTATCGCCTCGGCCGCCTGCTGCGGCTGCTCTGGCGTGACCGGAGCGGTATGCTCGGCCTGACGCTGTTCGTGCTGGTGGCGGTGGCCGCGGTGTTCTCTCCCTGGCTCTCGCCCCACGGCCCGCTCGATCAACATCTATCCATCAGCAAGCAGCCCCCGGCTTGGTCGGCCGACGGAAATTGGGACTACCCGCTGGGGACCGACAACCTCGGCCGGGACCTCCTCAGCCGGGTCATCTACGGCAGCCGGGTCTCGCTGACCGTGGGCTTCTTCGGGGTGCTGATCGCGGGCAGCATCGGCCTGGTGGTTGGCCTGATCTCCGGCTACGCCGGCGGCCGGGTGGACGGCATCATCATGGGCGCGATCAATATCATCCTGGCCTTGCCCTATCTGTTGTTCGTCGTCTTTATCGCTGCCATCCTGGGACGGAGTCTGCTCAATGTGATTCTGATCTTCGGCATCACCGACTCCCCCATCTTCGCCCGCGTTACGCGGGGCGAGGTGTTGCGCATCCGTCGGTCAGGCTACGTTGAATCAGCGAAAAGTGTCGGTGTCTCAGAGTGGCGGATCCTCTTTGATCACATCATGCCCAACCTGATCGGCCCCCTGATCACCCTGGCCACCTTCGAGATGTCGGCCATGATCTTCTACGAGGCCGGCCTGGGATTCCTCGGCCTGAGCGTACCTCCCAGCGTGCCCAGTTGGGGGAATATGCTCTCCGCCGGGCGCAAGTACCTCACCAGCGCCCCCTGGATTGCCACCTGGCCTGGCCTGGCCATCATGTTCACCTCGTTGGGGATGAACCTGCTGGGCGATTGGCTGCGCGATGTGCTCGACCCACGCCTGCGCCGGGCCAGGAAGTAAGAGGAAGGCAAATGTCTCCCATCTTGCAAGTCAGGAACCTCGTCACCCGGTTCGACACTGTTGATGGCATCGTCCACGCTGTCAACGGCGTCTCCTTCGACCTGGAGGAGGGCGAGACGCTAGCCATCGTGGGAGAGAGCGGGTGTGGCAAGACAGTGACGGTGCTCTCGCTGCTGCGCCTGATCCCCGAGCCGCCAGGGAGGATAGAGAGTGGCGAGGCGATGCTGTACGAGGGTGCGGCCAGGCGAGACTTACTCAAGTTATCCGAGCCGGAAATGCGCCACATTCGCGGCGGACGGATCGGCTTCATCTTTCAAGACCCAATGACCTCACTGAATCCGGTCCTGACCATCGGTGAGCAGATCGCCGAGTCGCTGGTTGAGCATTTGGGGATGGACCGAGACCAAGCATGCGAGCATACCATCAAATTGCTCGCCCGTGTGGGCATCCCCGACCCGGAAAAGCGGTACAGCAACTACCCCCACCAATTCTCGGGCGGCATGCGCCAGCGGGCGATGATTGCCATCGCCATCGCCTGCACGCCGGAGATCCTGATCGCCGATGAACCCACCACGGCACTAGACGTCACCGTTCAGGCGCAAATTGTTGACTTGGTGAAGCACCTGCGGACTGAACTTGGTATGGCGGTGATCTGGATCACCCATGACCTGGGGGTCGTGGCCGGGCTGGCCGATTGGGTTCAGGTCATGTACGGGGGCATGGTGGTGGAACGGGCTTTCGTGGATTACCTGTACGAGCGCCCGCAGCATCCCTACACGATAGGCCTGCTGGGGGCCCTGCCCGGCCTGGATCGAAAGGGCACCAGGCGGCTGGTGAGCATTGAGGGAACGCCGCCGGAATTAATGAGGCCCCCCAGCCATTGTCAGTTCGCGCCACGGTGTTCGTACGCTTTCGATCGTTGTTGGCAGGAAATTCCGCCCCTACTGCCGGTCGGTGTGCGGCACGAGGTAGCCTGCTTCTTCAACGTCGAGAAAGGGAGGCCCTGGTGATGACGGATGACCGCAAGGTCCTGGTTCGAGTCGAGGATCTGAAAAAGCACTTTCCCATCACTAGTGGCATCATCTTCAGCCGTCGGGTTGGCGCGATCAAGGCGGTGGACGGGATCTCGTTCGATATCCACCAGGGGGAAACGCTGGGACTGGTGGGCGAGAGCGGCTGCGGCAAGTCCACCACCGGGCGGGTGATCCTGCAGTTGTACCGTCCCAGCTCAGGCCGGGTGTTCTTCCAAGGGATGGAGCTGACGGCGCTGAGCGACGGTGAGTTGCGCCTGCTGCGTCCTAAGATGCAGATGATCTTCCAGGACTCGTACGCCGCCCTCAACCCCCGTCACTCGGTCGGCAAGATCGTTGGCGAGCCTATGGTGATTCACGGCGTGGCGAGTGGGCGTGAATTAAAGGAGCGGGTGGCCGAATTGCTCGCCCTGGTGGGCCTCAACCCTGCCTGGGTTGATCGGTATCCTCACGAGTTCTCCGGCGGCCAGCGGCAACGGGTCGGGATCGCGCGGGCGCTGGCGCTCCACCCGAGTTTCATCGTGTGCGACGAGCCCGTCTCGGCCCTCGACGTCTCCATCCAGGCCCAGGTCGTCAATCTGCTCCAGGAACTGCAAGAGCGGTTGGGCCTGACCTACCTGTTTATCGCTCACGACCTGAGCATGGTGCAGCACATTTCCAGCCGCGTGGCGGTAATGTACCTGGGCAAGATCGTGGAACTGGCCAGCCGGGATGAACTGTTCGACACCCCTCTCCATCCTTACACCCAGTCGCTGATGTCGGCCGTCCCCGTGCCCAATCCGAAGGTCGAGAGGAAGCGGCGACGGATCATCCTGAAGGGAGATGTGCCCAGCCCGGCTCACCCTCCCGAAGGCTGCGTGTTTAGCACTCGCTGCCCGTTGGTGATAGATGAATGTTCCCGGATTGAGCCTGAGTATCGCGCCGTGCGCCTCGGACACTTCGTGGCCTGCCATCGGGTTGGCCCTGGTTGGTAGATTGGGAAACTGGTAAATTGGTAGGTTGGGAAACTGGTAAATTGGCAGATTGGGAAGCTGGTAAACAAGTTACGAATGTTTACCAATGTGCCAATCTACCAATCTACCAATGTGCCAACCCCTTTGCCCTGCCAGGCCATTGGTTCAAGGGCAGCCTGCACATCCATAGCACCGCCTCCGACGGAAAGCTGACCCCGGACGAGGTCGTCGCCTGGTATCGAAGCCGAGGTTACCATTTCCTGGCCCTGACCGACCACGGTGTCTTGTCGGAAGCCCAATCGTTGGCCGACGATTTCATCACCCTCAGCGGCATCGAGGTGGAAGGCATAGACCCGTCGGCAGGATTTTACCATCTGGTTGGACTGGGGCTGAGGAGACTGCCCAACCCCAGCGACGAGAATCTCTCTATGCAGGAAGCAGCCAACCGCCTGCGAGCCGCCGGTGGCCTGGTGTGCCTGGCTCACCCCTACTGGTCAGGCCAGATGTCCAAGGACCTGCTGGGTCTGGAGGGTTGTTTTGCCTTGGAGGTCTACAACGGCGGTTGCGAGGTGGACGATGCCAAGGGGTTGTCAGTCGTACACTGGGACGACTTGCTGGCGGCTGGCCGGTGTCTGTGGGGACTGGCGGTGGACGACGCACACTGGCGAAACGGCTCCAAGGACGCCGGCCTGGGTTGGGTGTGGGTGAAGGCGCCTGTTTTGACTCAAGAGGCGGTTCTCGAGTCCCTCGAACAGGGGCATTTCTACGCCAGCAGCGGCCCTCATATTCGTGGCTTGTGGTTAGAGAAGGGCCGGGTACGCGTGCGCTGCTCCCCGGCGGTAGCGGTTGACTTCATCGGCGATGGCCCGCTCAGTCGCAGGATAACATCGCCGCCCGGCGAAACGCTGACCGAGGCAACCTACCAACTGAACGACCGCCAGCGGTACGTGCGGGTGGCGTGCCAGGATCTCCAGGGCCGCTGGGCCTGGAGCAACCCTATCCTCTTGGATTCGGGGGGACCATGGCGCTGTTAAAGATCGGCAGCCTACTTTTCGACGCCGACCTTGTGGTTTTCGACAAGGACGGCACGCTGATAGATTTCGAGTTCATGTGGGGCCGCCTGACCGTGGCCTGGGTGAATCGCCTGACGGCAGACACAGGCGACGAGGCGTGGCGGCGGGAACTTTACCGTTTTTTGGGATACGATGTCCAACAACAGCGGACGGAACCGCAAAGTCCGCTGGCCATCGCCACCACAGGCCAAATGCTCACTATCGCGGCCGCCGTTCTCTACCGCTACGGCATTCCCTGGCCTGAGGCTGAGGAGCGTGCTCAGTCGGCCTTTTGGCAAGCCGCCGTTGATTTGCCCCTGGCTGACTTGATCCGTCCCACGGGCGATGTGGCCGGACTCCTGGGACAACTGCAAGGAGCTGGCGTGCGCGTGGCCGTGATCACCACCGATCATCGGGCGGAGACGGAGGAGACGCTGCGCATCCTGGGGGTCGCTCACCTGGTGGATCATCTGGTCTGCGGCGACGACGATTTGCCCCCTAAGCCAGCACCAGACACGCTGCTGGCTACCTGCGACAAGTTAGGGGTGAAGCCTGCTCGCGCTGCCGTGGTGGGCGATACCGTGGCCGATTTGCTGATGGCCCGGCGGGCCGGCGCGGGGCTCTGCGTGGGGGTGCTCAGCGGCGTGGGTGATCCAGCGCTGCTTGCCGCTCACGCCGACGTCGTCCTGCGCTCCATTGATGAGATAGGTATTGGGGAACGTCTTGGATCGGTACGCGGCTAACAAGTCATACGCAACACGGAATACGCAGCACGTGTTCCGTCTTTCGACTTTTGCCTGCTCAGCCTCAAGGAGAAACTTACACCATGACCAGCTACCACAACCATTACCTCCATGTTGACCTCAGCTCTGGAACCTGGTCAACGTTCGCCCTGCCGGAGGACGTGCTGGAACGATACGTTGGCGGCAAGGGGGTAGGAGCCTACCTGCTGGCTTTGCACCAGGACCCCCGAGCCGAGCCGTTTGACCCCGCCAACCCGCTCATCTTCGTCACCGGGCCGTTGACGGGCACCCAGGCCCCGTCCATGCGCTCAGCGGCCATCTTCCAGTCCCCTCTCACCTGCCTGTTTACCGATTCCTACTTCGGCGGCTTCTTCGGCCAGGAGTTGAAATACGCCGGCTACGACGGCCTGCTCATCACCGGCCAGGCCGCCAGACCCTGCTACCTGGAAATCAACGACGGCCGCGTGGCCATCCAGGACGCTGCCCACCTGTGGGGACGGGATACCTACCAGACCTACGAGCGCTTGCGGGCCGACTATCCCGAACGGGAATGGCGCCTCGTCTGCATCGGCCCGGCGGGGGAACGGCAGGTCAAGTTTGCGGTGATTGACTGCGACCCCCACCGCCAGGCTGGCCGTGGCGGCGGTGGCGCGGTCATGGGAGCCAAGAACCTCAAGGCCATCGTCGTGCGCGGCACAGGCAAGCTGAGCCTGGCTGACCCCCAGGGCTTCAAAGAACGTGTTCGGGCGGCTCTCCACGAGATGAAGGACAACAGCTACATCAAGGGGTTTCACAGCGGAGGCACGCCCGCTTCTATCCCCTGGGCCGACGCGGAGGGGCTGTTGCCCACCCGCAATTTTCAGCGGGGCAGCTTCCCCCAGGCAGAGCAACTTGGCGACGCCGCGCAGCGGGAGCGCTACTGGTACCGTGACATCGCCTGCGCTGCCTGCCCCATCGCCTGCAGCAAGCTGGGCCGCCTGCAGGAAGGCCGCTTCGCCGGGCTGGAGGGGGATACGCTGGAGTACGAAAGCGCGGCCATGCTGGGCAGCAACCTGGAGGTGGGCCAAACTGATGGGGCGATCTACCTGGGCCTGCTGTGCGATAAGCTGGGGCTGGACACCATCTCCGCGGGCGCGGTGCTGAGCTTCGCCTGCGAGGCTGTGGAGAAGGGCCTGCTGAAGGCCGACGTCCGTTTCGGCGACGTGGAGAGCCTGGCGGCGCTGCTGCAGGACATCGCTGCCCGTCGTGGCGTCGGCGACCTGCTGGCAGAGGGGGTGCGGGCCACTGCTGCGGAGATAGGCGGCGGCGCGGACTACTTCGCCATGCACGTCAAAGGGCTGGAGCTGCCGGCCTGGGGGCCGCGGGGAGTGCCGGCCATGGGCCTGGCCTACATGACCGCCGACCGTGGCGGCTGCCACCAGCGGGCCTTCCCCATCCTGTACGAGGCAGGTGGCGAGACGTGGAAGGGGCAGAGCTACGAGCGGCTATCGCTGGAAGGCAAGGCCCAACTGCTGGCCGAGGTGCAGAACCGCCTGGCGGGACTGGACACGCTCATCACCTGTGACTTCGGGCGCTATGGCCTCAGCGACCAGACCTATCTCGATTTGCTGGCGGTGGCCACGGGGCGACGCCTGAGCCTGGACGAGCTGTATCGCCTGGGGGAGCGCATCTGGAACCTGACGCGGTTGTTTAACCTCCAGGCGGGCCTGACCAGGGAGGAGGAAGACTTGCCGCGCCGCTTCAAAGAGGAGCCGCTGCCCGACGGCCCAGCCGCCGGCCACCGTTTCACCGAAGCCGACATTGAGCGCCTGCGCGCCGATTACTACGCCGTGCGCGGTTGGGATGAGAACGGCGTGCCCAAGCCAGAAACGCTGGCCGCGCTGGAAATCAAGTATCCATGAGAGTAGTACGGAATACGCACTACGAAATACTTGTTGCGTAGTGCGTATTGCGTATTCCGTTTCAACACTTCCAGGAGGTTTGCAACATGGTTAACTTGCGTTCATTCGAAGTCCCCACCGTGGTGAAACACGCGCCTGGGGCGATCATTTGCCTGGCCGATGAGGTCAAGGCCCTGGCGGCCAGGCGGCCGATGCTGGTCACCGACCAGGGGTTAGTGGCCGCCGGCCTGGTGGATGAGGCCACCCGGAGCCTCAAGGCGGGCGGCGTGGACTACGTCCTCTTCGACGGTGTCGTCCCCAATCCACCTATCAAGCTGGTGGACGAGGCAGCAGAGGTCTACAAGGCAGAGGGATGCGATGGTCTCATCGGCTTCGGCGGTGGCAGCAGCATGGACACGGCCAAAGCCATCGGCGTGGTAGTCACTGGCGGTGGCTCGATACTCGACTACGAGTGGGCCGACCCGCAGCCCATCCAGAAGCGCATCCCGCCCCTCGTTTGCGTGCCCACCACCGCCGGCACCGGCAGCGAGGTGACGCTGTGGGCGGTGATCACCGACCCCAGGCGCAAGATCAAGTTCAACGTCGGCGGCACCGGGCTCATCGCCCCCCACGTGGCGCTCATTGATCCCCGGCTGATGCTGGGCTTGCCGCCGCGTATCACCGCCGGCACGGGCATGGACGCCCTGGCCCACGCCATCGAGTGCTACACCTGCGCCTACGCCCAACCCTGGCCCGATGCCGTGGCCCTGTGGGCCATCGAGACCATCGGCCAGTGGCTGCGCATCGCCTATGCCCAGGGGCACAACGAACAGGCGCGCTACAAGATGGCCATGGCGGCCATGTTGGCCGGCATGAGCTACGGGACAGAAAGCGCCGGCGCGGTGCACGCCATGAGCCAGACGGCGGGCGGGGTCTACGATCTGCCCCACGGCGAGCTGACCGCCGCGCTGCTGGCGCCGGTGATGGCCTATAATTACATGGGCGAGCCGTACAAGTATGCTCGCATCGCTCAGGCCATGGGCGAGGACACCTGGGGGTTGACGGTGTGGGAGGCGGCGCTCTTGGCTGTGGATGCCGTCGCCGAACTGACCGAGGATGTGGACATCCCCACCTTGCCGGAGATGGGCATCCCCGAGGAGGACATCCCCATGCTGGCCGAGCTGGCCTACAACGACCCGCAGACCATCGGCAACCCACGGGACATTGACCTCGCAGGGTACGAGAAAATCTATCGGAGTTGCTTCTGAATACTTATTTGGTTACAGGGTTGATTTTTGATCTAAGAAAATACTCCATTCACGACGGGCCAGGCATTCGCACCACGGTTTTCTTCAAAGGATGCCCGCTGAGCTGTTGGTGGTGCCACAATCCGGAGAGTCAATCCCCAAGGCGAGAATTGATGTTCCGGGAGAGGCGGTGCATCCGCTGTGGGACCTGTCAGACCGTCTGCGCCCAGGGCGCCATCTCTGTCGTCGGCGACGTGGTGTCCACCGATAGAGAGAAATGCACGCTGTGCGGAACCTGCGTCGAAGCCTGTTATGCCGAAGCCCGCGAGATCGTAGGCCGGGAAGTGACGGTGGCGGAGGTGATGGCGGAGATCGAGCAGGACATCGCGTTTTACGACCAATCCGGTGGAGGGGTGACCCTTTCTGGCGGAGAACCCCTGGTGCAGCGGGACTTTTTACTGGCCCTCCTTCGGGCCTGCCAGGAAAAAGAGATTCACACCGCCGTGGACACCTGCGGTTTTGCGACCTGGGAAACCCTGGATCGCCTTCGGGAACACGTAGACCTGTTTCTGTACGATCTCAAGTTGATGGACGATGCCAGGCACCCCAAATTCACCGGCGTGTCCAACGAGACGATATTGAGGAATTTGCAGAGGCTATCCACCCTGGGGCATGACATCATCCTTCGCGTGCCTATCATTCCGGGGATAAACGACGACGAGGAGAACATTCGCCGCACAGGGGCGTTTGCCGCCGCCCTGCCCCGTCTGAATCAGCTTAATGTTTTGCCTTATCACCACGCCGGCGCCGATAAATGCAGCCGCTTGAACAGGATCTACGGCCTGCCTGAAACCCGTCCCCCTTCCGATGAAAGGATGTTCGAGATAGTACAGATTCTGCAAGGTTTTGGCTTGCCAATAAAGATAGGAGGTTGATAGCATGACCATGAGTCAAAGAGTCGCTCGTCTGAGACAGCAAAGCCTGGACGCCAGGCCCACCATCTCCACCGAGCGCGCCGAGCTGATGACCGAATTCTACCGCCAGGACCTGGGGCTGGTGTCGGCGCCTGTGCGCCGCGCGCTGGCCTTTCAGTATCTGATGGAACACAAAACTATCTGCATCAACGATGGCGAGTTGATCGTCGGCGAAAAAGGCCCGGCCCCCAAAGCCACGCCGACCTACCCGGAACTGTGCTGCCATAGCCTGGAAGACCTGGATATCCTCAACTCGCGGGAAAAGATCTCTTTTGACGTCAGCCCCGAAGCACGGAAGGTTTATGAGGAAACCATCATCCCCTTCTGGCGGGGAAAGACCATGCGCGAACTGATCTTCCAGGAGATGACCGAGGAATGGAAGGCGGCCTACGAGGCCGGCATCTTCACCGAGTTCATGGAGCAGCGCTCCCCTGGGCACTGCGTGCTGGACGACAAGATCTACAAGAAAGGATTCCTCGACTTCAAGCGAGACATCCAGCGAAGTCTGGATAGCCTCGACTACCTGAACGATCCAGACGCCTACGATAAGCAAGAGGAGCTCAAGGCCATGGACATCTGCGCCGACGCCCTGATCCGCTTTGCCGAGCGCCACGCGGAAAAGGCTCTGGAGTTGGCGCAGCAGGAAGCGGATCCACAGAGGAAGAGGGAACTGGAACGCATCGCCGAGGTCTGTTCTTACGTTCCGGCGCACGCCCCGCGGGATCTCTGGGAGGCGCTGCAGTACTACTGGTTCGTCCACCTCGGCGTGACCACAGAGCTAAACCCCTGGGACTCCTTCAACCCCGGCCGGCTGGACCAGCACCTGTACCCCTTCTTTAACCCCCCTCTTTCCCCCCCAGTGGGGGGGATGAAGGGGGGGGAAGAGGGCGACCACAAGGGTGCGCCCCTACCCCGCCAGCAAGCCGAGGAGTTGCTGCAATGCTTCTGGATCAAATTTAACAACCAGCCCGCACCGCCCAAAGTTGGGGTCACGGCCGCCGAAAGCAGCACCTACACCGATTTTGCCCAGATCAACCTGGGGGGGCTGAAGGAGGATGGGGCGGATGGCGTCAATGAGCTCACCTTCCTGCTGCTGGACGTGGTAGAGGAGATGCGGCTGCTGCAGCCCAGCGCTTCCATTCAGGTCAGCAAGAAGAGCCCCGATCGGTTCATCAAGAGGGCGGGCCGGATCATTCGCACGGGCTTTGGCCAGCCCTCGGTATTCAACGCCGACCTGGTCGTTCAGGAGCTGGTTCGGCAGGGCAAATCCCTGGCCGATGCGCGAAACGGCGGCACCAGCGGCTGCGTGGAGACTGGCGCGTTTGGAAAGGAGAACAACAACCTGTCGGGCTATTTCAACATGCCCAAAGTGCTGGAGATCACCCTCCACAACGGCGTGGACCCGCGGACGGGCAAGAAGATCGGGCTGGAGACGGGAGACCCCACCCAATTCGAGACCTTTGAGCAGTTGTTCGAGGCCTACAGGAAACAGCTCCATTACTTCGTGGACATCAAGGTGCGCGGGAACAACGTCGTCGAAAGGCTGTACGCCAGATATATCCCCGCGCCGTTCCTTTCGCTGCTGATTGACGATTGCATCGCCAGCGGCAAAGATTATCACGACGGCGGGGCGCGTTACGACACCACCTACATTCAGGGGGTAGGCGTGGGCACGATGGCCGATGCCCTGACCGCGCTCAAGTATCACGTCTTTGACCGGAAGACCTTGACCATGGCTGAGCTGCTGGCCGCCCTGGGCGATGATTTCGTGGGCTACGAACGGACGCGCCAACTGCTGTTGAACAAGACGCCCAAATACGGCAACGACGACGACTACGCCGACGACGTGATGGTCGCCGTGTTCGATGCCTATTTCGACGCCATAGACGGTCGCCCGACCACCAAGGGAGGGACCTACCGCATCAACCTGTTGCCGACCACCGTTCACGTCTACTTTGGATCCGTGATCGGGGCCACGCCCGATGGGCGAAGGGCAGCGAACCCGCTCTCGGAAGGCATCTCGCCCGTGCAAGGCTCGGACCGCCGTGGCCCGACGGCGGTGGTCAAATCGGTGGCCAAGATGGACCACGTCCGCACCGGTGGCACATTGCTCAATCAGAAATTCACCCCCCAGTTGCTCGGGGACGACGGCGGCCTGGACAACCTGGTTCACCTGATACGGACCTTTTTCAAGCTCGACGGTCACCACATCCAGTTCAACGTCGTGGATGCCGCCACACTGCGGGCTGCGCAACAGAACCCTGAGCAGTACCGCGACCTGATCGTGCGTGTGGCTGGCTACAGCGACTATTTCTGCGATCTGGGCCAGGTATTGCAGGATGAGATCATTGCCCGCACCGAACACCAGGCGTTTTGAGAACTTCCCCTCACCCCAGCCCTCTCCCCAACGGGGCGAGGGAGCACGTCCCTTGCAGGACAAGGTGGCGCTGATCACCGGGGGCAATTCAGGCATCGGTCGGGCCATCGCCGACCTTTTCGCTGCTGAAGGGGCTCGGGTGGTCATTGCCGCACGCGATGAAGCCCGCGGTCATGAGACCGTGGAGGCCATCGTCAAGAGCGGTGGGCAGGCGATATTCGTCCCCTGTGACGTCCGCCAGGCAGAGGATTGTCAGAAAGCGGTGGAGAGGACCATTGAGGCTTTCGGCCAACTGCATATCCTGGTCAACAATGCCGGTATCGTTTACCGCGCCACGGTGGTAAATACCACTGAGGAACAATGGGACGACACGATGGACACCAATGTAAAGGGTGCTTACCTGATGTCCAAACATGCTATCCCCTGGATGATGAGGAATGGCGGCGGAGTCATCGTCAATATAGCCTCTTACTATGGGTTAGTAGGGGGCAAGGAAGCGGCTGCCTACTGTGCCTCCAAGGGGGCGATGGTGCTTCTGACCAAAGCCATGGCCCTGGATCATGCTGCCCAGAACATCCGCGTGAATTGCATCTGTCCCGGCAGTGTGGATACACCCATGTTGGACCAGGAGATGGAAGAACTAGGAGGTGTTGAGAAACTTCGTCCTCTCTTTGAGGCGAAGCATCCGTTGGGTCGTATTTGTTCACCAGCGGAGGTAGCCCAGGCAGCCCTATTCCTGGCCTCTGATGGTTCGGCCTTTGTCACCGGTTCTTCGTTGGTCATTGATGGTGGCCTCACCGCGGGATAGCTGGCGGGTAGATTTGACAAATCAAGCAAAGTGTAGTACAATCGCCGTGTATTTGAGATATATCTCCGACCCTGAAATGCCCTATTGACTACGCAATCCTCTCGAGTTGCAGGCCATTGACAAGGAGTGCCAGTGCGACTCAGCGAGAAAGCTTATCATCTCATCAAAGAGAAGATTGTCACCCTGGAACTTCTCCCTCTATCCGTGATTGACGAACGAGTCCTGATGGAGGAACTGGGTTTGGGCCGCACGCCGATCCGTGAGGCGTTGCATCGGCTTGCCGCCGAAGGCCTGGTGAACATCGTTCCTCGTCGGGGGATGTTCGTAGCCAACATCAGCATCACCGACCTGCAGAAAATCTTTGAAGTGCGGATGCCCATGGAAGGTCTATGTGCCCGGCTGGCGGCTCAGCGGGTTACCGCAGGCCAAATTGCTCAGATGGAAAGGTTGTTCCATGCCC
>Ga0194112_10005718_pt1 | contig 16636 bp, 16 predicted proteins | sample TA2MahC400mmetaG_FD_146191 | JGI IMG/M metagenome (GOLD analysis project Ga0194112, IMG submission 146191) | Freshwater microbial communities from Lake Tanganyika, Tanzania - TA2015016 Mahale Deep Cast 400m | ecosystem: Environmental > Aquatic > Freshwater > Lake | place: Tanzania: Lake... | reverse complement strand
CGCCAATGTTCGGATGTTCATCTGGACCTCCCCGGCGGGACCGTCCGTCCCCGGGAGCGGGGCGGGGCGCGACCCGGCCTCGAGGCATTATATCGGCCCGCGAGGGAATGTCAATTCCAGGGCGGAACCGCCGGGCCGCCAGCCTAGCGCGCGTAGCGGAAGCCCGCCCGGAAGGTGAAGCCGGGCGCGCCGTAGCCCCAGACCGGCTCGTAGCGGGCGTCGAGCAGATTGTCGAGGCGCAGGAAGAGATCGAAGCCAGGGCCGACGGGGGCCGCGAGGGCCAGTCCGAGAAGGGCGTACCCCGGAAGGGTCACGGTCGGATAGGGGAGCTCGCTGAAGTCCCTGTCCAGGCGCTGTCCGGCGTAGAGGACGGAGGCCGAAAGGTCGAAGCTCCCGAAGAGCCGGGTGCCCCACTCGGCCGAGAACTTGTCCCGGGGCCGGCGAAGGAGGTCGGCGCCCGTAATCTCGTCCCAGGCCCGGAGGCCGGTGTAGGCGGCGCGGACGATCGTTCCCCGGGTGGGCCGGGATTCGACCGAGATCTCGACCCCCGAGGTCCGGGCCCGCCCGACGTTGACGTAGCCGAGGGTGAAGTCGAAGTCGACGAGGTCGCGGAACGCGTTGCGGAAATAGGTCAAACCGAGAACGAGCCGCTCGCCGGCAAGGCGCTGTTCGAGCCCGGCCTCCCAACCCGTCGTCCGTTCGGGCCGCAGGTCCGGGTTCCCGATCGGACCCCACGACGTGCCGGGGGCGAAGAGCTGGTAGAGGGAAGGCGATTTGAATCCCGTGCCGGCCGCGGCCCGCAGCTTGGTGCCCGTCGAATGGAAGAGATAGGCCGGGGCGACGCGGAAGGTCACGGCCGACCCGGCCAGCGAATGAGCGTCCACCCGCAGGCCGGCGGAAAGGAAGAGCCGCCCACGGATCTCCAGACGGTCGAGGACATAGAGCCCGACCGTCGGGGCCCCTGTCGAGGGGAAGCGGCTTTCGGAGGGGCCCCAGGCGGATTCGGAGAAATAAGCGGAGCGGCCTTCCTCCCGCTCGAGCTCGGCGCCAACGGTCAGGGTGTGAGAGGGTCGGAGATAGAAATTGTTCTGCCAGTCGAGCTTGAGCGATCCGCTCCGGTAGGAGGCCTCTTCGCTGTCGAGCGGGTGGGCCTCGTCGGTCGGATTGAGATAATCCCGGCCGGCGCCGACCCAGGAGGCCGAGAGGATCCTTTCCCAGAAGCCGTTGCGGGTGAGGCTGCGGAGCTGGAGGCGGGCCAGGAAGGAGGCGTAATCCTGGACGCTGTTGGGGTCGTCGCCGCCCGGGCCGCCGAAATTGTCGATCTCCGTCCGGGCCTGCGTGGCCCTCAGGCCGAGGCTCAGGCGCGAGCCGGAGGAGACCGACAGGCCGAGGTTGGCCGCCAAGGTCAGGTTGCGGTAGCCGTCCTTTTCGACGTTGCCGGGATAGGCCGTCGAGGCGGCCGAGACGCCGGCCGTCCGTGAGTGGTGGAGCGCGAAGGAGTAATCCGCCCGGCCGCCCGACCCCTGGACGCCAAGGTTCCCGGCGAACGAGCCCAGGGAGCCGGCCTCGGAAGCGAGGGTCACGCTCGGCGCGCCCCGGCCCGTACGGGTGATGATGTTGATGACGCCTCCCATGGCGTCCGACCCGTAGAGCGGGCTCTGGGGCCCCCGCAGGACCTCGATCCGGTCGACCTGGCTGAGCGGCAGATGGGCCAGGTCGAGAGAGCGCGAGGGGTTGATGGGATCGTTGAGCTCGAGGCCGTCGAGAAGGACCAAGGTGTGCTCGCCGTTGGCCCCGCGAATGGAGACCGAGGCCGCGGCCCCGGGGCCGCCGTTCTGGACGAGCGAGAGGCCGATGACCTCGCGCATAGCGTCGGCGACGGACGTCTTGCCGGTCCGGACCAGGTCCTCGGAGGTGATGACGGTGACCGAGCTCGCCACCTCCCTCTCCGGGGTCTCGACCCGGTTGGCGGTGACGATGACGTCGTGGCGGGGCGGCGGCGGGATCTTCTCCTGGCGGTCTTCTGCGAGGAGCGCGGCCGTGCCGGCCAAGGCGATCAGGGCGAGGACGAGAGCGCGTTTTTCCATGGGAAAGCCTCCGTGGCCGCCCCCGCCCGTTGTCCGCCCGTCTTCCCGCCGAAGACAGGTCGTGCAAGGCTCAAGGAAGGTCTCCTGACTCCCGGATCATCCTCGTCCCAAGCCTTCCGGCCCGCAGGCCGTGGCGTCGTTTGGGATCCGTCCCCGGTTACAGTAGCGGGGGCTGTGTCCGCATTTAACGGACTTCCCTTCGTTTAAGCCCGCCTGCATTCTAGTCAAAATAAAACGGGAACACAATACCCATTCCCCATTTTCCTGTCCTTTATTTATCGGCGATCCGCTCGAGGATGCCCGGTTGGCGAATTCAAGGAATTGGGGAATGGGTATTGTGTCCCCGAATTAATGAGGCTGTCCCGGCCCCGGTATCAGGCCGGGACAGCCTCGGCAAGGGAATGGAGTGAAACAAACCGGGAATTTATCGGGAAACTCCCGCTTAAAGGAGGGCTGAAAAGGAGGTTCCTGGCTTGAGTTCGCGCTCTCATCGTCGTCTCTCACAATGATATACGATCGAGGGCGCGGGAATGTTGCAAAGCAAGGGCCTGAAAAATTGGGCCTGCCGATATCCCCTTCGCGACTTTCCTATATTATACCACGAATCTTGCGCCGGGGCAAGGCTTTTTGTTGAGTCGCAAAAAATTCGCCGGTATAGAGGGTTCGCCTCGCCCGCCGGAGCAGAAAACGGGTAGTTTTTACACGATTTCCATAAGATCGCCGAAACCGGGCCGCTTTTTGTGTTTTTCCCCTGAATGATTGTATATTGGTTCGAGGAGCGAGTCATGAAAAACGAGGAATTCCGGCTTTTCGGGCACCGTTTCGTGGACTGGATAGCCGATTATTTCGAGAATGTGGAGACTTTTCCCGTGCTTTCGCCCCTGGCCCCCGGAGATGTCAGGAAAAACATCCCCGCCGTGCCGCCCACGCGTGGGGAGGACATGGAGGCGGTCTTCCGCGATTTCGAGAAGGTCATCCTGCCGGGGATGGCCCACTGGCAGCACCCCGGCTGGTTCGCCTACTTCCCGGCCAACAACAGCCCGGCCTCGGTCCTGGGCGAGATGCTGACGGCCGGGCTGGGGGCCCAGTGCATGGTCTGGAAGACCTCGCCGGCCGCCGCCGAGCTCGAGGAGGCCGTCCTCGATTGGCTGTCCCAGATGATCGGCCTGCCGCAGGGCCTGGCCGGGGTCATCCAGGACTCGGCCTCGACCGCCACCCTGTGCGCCCTGCTCTCGGCCAGGGAGCGGACGACCGGTTTCGGGTCGAACGACGACGGCCTCCGCGTGCCCTTGACCGTTTACGCCTCGGAAGAGGCGCACTCGAGCATCGAAAAGGGGGTCAAAATAGCCGGTTACGGCCGGAAGAACCTCCGGCGGATCCCGACCGACGACACGTTCGCCCTCCTTCCCGGCAGGCTCGAGGAGGCCGTCGTCAGGGACAAGGACGCCGGCCTCGTCCCGGCCTGCGTCGTGGCCACCGTCGGCACCACGTCCTCCGGCGCCCTCGATCCGCTCGCGCCCATCGGCGAGGTCTGCCGGAGGCACGGCCTCTGGCTCCACGTCGATGCCGCCTGGGCCGGGACGGCCGCCCTCCTGCCCGAGATGCGCGGCATCATCGACGGCGTGGAGGCGGCCGATTCCTTCGTCTTCAATCCCCACAAGTGGATGCTGACCAACTTCGACTGCTCGGCCTACTACGTCAAGGACCCCGCCGCCCTGGTCCGGACCTTCGAGATCCTTCCCGAATATCTCAAGACGGGAGTCGACGCCAAGGTCAAGAACTACCGCGATTGGGGCATTCCGCTCGGGCGGCGCTTCAGGGCCCTCAAGCTCTGGTTCGTCATCCGCTCCTACGGGGTCGAGGGCCTCCAGGCGATGGTCCGGGAGCACCTCCGCCTGGCGAGAGTGGTCGAGGGGTGGGTGGTCGCCGATGCCCGGTTCGAGCTCCTGGCCCCCGTGGCTCTTGGGCTGGTCTGCTTCAGGCTCAACGACGGCCGCGACGAGAGCGCGCTCAACACCCTCAACCAGGCGCTCCTCGACCGCATCAACGGGACGGGCCGCGTCTTCCTGTCCCATACGACCCTGCGGGGGAAATTCACCATCCGGCTGGTCGTCGGCCAGCGGACGACCGCGGAGCGCCACGTCCGGGAAGCCTGGGACCTCATCGATTCGGCGGCCGGCGAGCTTCTCCGGCCCTGACCGCCGAGCTCCTCAAGGATGCCGGAGAGCTTCCGGCCTCGTGCTCCAGCGCAGCTCGCCGAGCGGGTCGGCGAAGCGGACATAATATCCCCAGCCGCCGGCCCCCTGGAGGACCTTGAGGAGGACCTTGTTCCAGCCTTTCTTGAGGTTGACCGGGACGCGGTCCTGATCGGGGTAGGCCCCGCGGTAGGCCGGATTCGTGTGGACAAGCTCGTCGTTGACCCAGACCCGGACGCCGTCGTCGCTCCCGAGAAGGATGTGCGCGGCCCGGTCGTCGGGCGAGAGGACGTAGACCAGCCCGTAGACGAGGACCTGCTCGTTGGGCCTGACCAGGCTGCTGAGCCGGACATAACCGCCTTCGTCGGCTTGGACGGTCCGCCACCCGACCTCGGCGTCGTTCTTGCCCTTGTATTTCCCGGCGAAGACGATCTCTCGTTCGGGGGGGTGGACGGTCATCAGATCGTCCATGTCCGCGGCGGGGAAGGGGCCGGCGAGGTTCCATTCCCGGATGAACCGCGGGGCCGAGGGGGTCAGCCCGAAGCCGACGAACCCGATGTCCACGCCCCCGGCCTTGTCGTCCTTGCCCGCCGCCCGGAAGATTAGCGTGTTGGCTCCCGCTTCGAAGAGCACGTCTTTGAGGGTCACGGAAGCGACCCGGGCGACCCTCGAGTAGCCCTCGACCGTTCCCAGGATCTCGAACCCGGCCTCTCCGCCCTCCGGGGCCGCCTTCTCCCGGAGGATGTGGAAGTGGCCTGAGCCGGGGGTCTTGAGGAAGTAGAGCTCGACCTTATAGCGATCGCCGACCTGCACCGGGAAGCGGAGCTCCATCTCCCAGCCCTCCGCGGCCCCGTCGGTGCGGAGCAAAGGATAGCGGGAGCCCTGCCCGTCGTAAAAGGAGGTCAGCGAGGACGCGAGGCGGGGCGCCGACACCCGGACACCGGCCGCCCGGTCCTCGAAAACGCTCCGGCCCTCCTCCCGCGCTTCCGTCCATTCCGGGAAGACGAAATTCGACGGGCCCTCCAGGGCGAACGGAAGCCGCCTGTCGACCGGCGGCAGCGGCGGGAACGGGTCGTGGGGCTCGGTCTGGTACCAGTAGGCGACCGAGGAGTAGTAGTCCGACCGGTCGTTGGCGTGTCCGTGCTCGATGGACACCCGGATGGACTTTGTGAAAGGGATGGGATCCGGCAGATGGAAGCGGTAGACCGTGGCCTTCGAGCCCGCCTGGAAATCCTCCTCCTGCAGGGGGCATCCGTAGAACAGGCTCTGGCTTTCCCGCATGCCCCAGGCGTCGGAGAAGTAATCCTCGGAGCCCGTGCCGTGGAGCGACGGAGAGTCCTCCCCGTCGACATAGATCATGTCGTCGCCCTCGCCCCACCAGCCCATGGTCCGCTGGAGCACGCTGAGGTTGCAGCCGACGTAGTGGCCGGCGCCCGCCGCGTCGAGGAGGAGGTAGTTCTTCCCCGGGGTGCAGGGGAACTCCTGCCGGTACTGGGCGTGGAAGTAGGGTGCGTCCGGCCTCAGGCTATCGAGCTCGCGGTAATCGATATAGTAATAGAACGCTCCGACGGGCCGGGTCCCCTCGTTGGTGGCCGTGATGCGGCAGGACCAGCGGAAGGGCATGTACCAGTAGGCGTTCCGGGCCCGGCCCTCGGACGAACAGGTGATGGGCAGCGACGCGAAGTTCCGGTTCAAGCCGTGGCCCACGCCGAAGAAATCTCCGATCGGGGCCTCGACCGACGGCGACTCCTCCCCGTCCCAGTAGATGCGGAGGACGATCTTGCGGCCGTAGAACTGTTCGGCGGCGATGGTCACCCAGAGATGGTGGATGGCGGCCGGGCCCTTGATCTCGGCCAGGACGGCGGTCTTTCCCGGTTCGATCGAGATCGAGTCCGCGTTCCCGCCCGAGCGGTCGTAGGAGGAGACGCGCCGGCTCCGGTAGTCCTGTTTGCCGCCCAGCTTTTCGAGGATGTCCTGGCCGGCCGCGAGGAACGGCACGAGGACGATGAACAGAGCGGCCGCGGCCATGCGTCCGCGATCCCGCGCCCCGGTCACGCTAGCGATCTTGTCGGCCATGGGAAGGGCCTCCTTTGCGACGTTCGGCGGGAGCCCCGCGCGCGGCCCGCGGCGACGGCTTCAGCCAGCCGGTCCGGATATGCGATTTCCTGTCCCGGCGGGTGTACGGCTTGACGTCGAGCACCGGTGTCCCGTCGACCATGTCCAGGCCCGAGACTTCGAGCACCCGTCCTTTGCGGCCCAAGAGCTTGACGACGCTCATGCCGAGCGGGTTGGGGCGGTGGGGCGACCGGGTCGAGAAGATGCCCCGGGCCTCCGTCTGTCCGGGCGGGACGGTCTTGAGCTTGGACGGCCCGGCCCGATGGAAGTGGAAGAGAACGATCAGGTGGGAATACCCTTCGAGGTCCTCGACGCCCTCGGCGAACTCCTCGAAGATCTCGATCGCGCCCTTGACCGATTGCAGGAAGCGGGGCGGAGCGAGGGCCGGCGGCGGCATGTCGGCGGGGTTCTTGAACGCCGACCGGACGACGCCGACCGGCCGGAGACGGACCCCGGCCGTCATCCTCTGACGAACGTCAGCCACTTCTCGTAGCGGGCGGTCCGCCCCGTGACGGCTTCCCGGTAGGCCGTCATCATCTCCCGGGCGACGGGCCCGGTCTTTCCCGGACCCACGGGGTGCCGCTTTTTCCCGGGCTCTGAGCCGTCCGTGACGGAGATGATGGGAATGACCTCGACGGCCGTGCCGCAGAAGAAGGCTTCATCGGCGCCGAAGAAGTCCTCCTTGGTGATGGGCCCGACCTCCGTCTTGTGCCCCAGGTCGCGGGCGATCTCGAGGAGGCTCGTCCGGGTGATGCCCTCGAGGACGGACTCGCTCCGCTCGTTCGTCCGGAGCGTGCCGTTCCTGACGATGAAGATGTTCTGCCCGGGGCCCTCGGAGACCCGGCCCTCCATGTTGAGGAACACGGCCTCGTCGAAGCCCTGCTGGCGGGCTTCCAGTCCGCAGATGGTCGACTGGACGTACACGCCGCCGAGCTTGGCGGCCATGTTGAACTGGCTGTGATGGACGCGCCGCGAGGGCACGATGTAAACGTTGACCCCGTTCTCCGACTTTTCCCCCAGGTAGGCCCCCCACTCCCAGGTGGCGATGGTCAGCTCGACGGGGCAGGCCTTGGGGACGAGGCCGAGGTTCCCGTAGGAATAGAAGAGCAGGGGCCGGATGTAACAGCTGTCCTGCCCGTTCTCGCGGATGGTTCGTTTGATGGCCTCGATGATCTCGTCCTTGGTGTAGGGCGAAGCCATCCGGGCCACCTCAGCCGACAGGAGGAGGCGGTCGATATGTTCCGTCAGCCGGAAGACGGCCGGTCCCCGGGCCGTGCCGTACGCCCTGATGCCCTCGAAGACCGACGTCCCGTAGTGGAGGGCGTGCATCATGGGATGGAAGCCGGCCTCGGACCAATCGTGGAATTTTCCCATGTGCCAGTATCTCGAGGCCTTGGGAAAATGGGTGTTAGGGAACATGAATGACTCCTTCCCTAGTACGGTCCGCGAAAGCGATACCGCCGATGGCCCATGCTAGCACAGCCCGCCGCTCAAAGTAAAGGCTCCGGCCCGGCCGCTTCGGCCGCCCTGTAGAAGGTCCGCCCGCGGTGGGCGACGGCCCGGACGCGTCTCCGGCCGAGGAGACGGGCGAGGGTCTTCAGGACCTCGTCGCGGTGGCGGCCGAGAGAGGCGGCGATGTCGTCGGCCGTCACCGGACGGCGGCCGACGGTGGCCAGCACGTCCTCCTCGAGGCCGGCCGGGGCGGCGACCTGGCCCTTCTTTTCGAAGGACGCGATGACCTCGGCGCGAGGCCCGAAAAGGCCGCGGATCCTCCTGAGCTCGGCCGGGCTCAGGGGCTTGGCCCGGACCTCGGCCGGCGGCCGGACGACCGTGTTGAGGTGGATGCGGTCGGGCCGGATCCGGTCAGCCGCCCGCTTGAGGGCCCGGAGGTCGGCCGGGGAGTCGTTCGTCCCCTTGACGAGCATGATCTCGAGCCAGATCCGGCCCGCGAACCCTTTTCGGAAGGCGACCAGACCGTCGAGAACCTTGTCGGCCCGCAGCGAGGGATGAGGCCGGTTGACCCGGCGGAACCGGGCCGCCGTCGCGGCGTCCAGGGAGGGGACGACGATGTCGGCCGCGGCCAGGTCGTCGCGGACGTCCTTGCGCGAAAGGAGGGTCCCGTTGGTCAGAACCACGACCGGGATCCGGGTCATCTTTTTGATCTCCCGGATGAGGCGGCCGAGGTCCTTGTTGAGGGTCGGCTCCCCCGAGCCCGAGAAGGTCACGGCGTCGATCCTCTGTCCCGATCCGAGGGCCCCGCGGACCTGAGCCAGAACGTCCTTCGCCGGGAACCAGCTCCGGCGGCGGTCGGTGGTCCTTGGGGTCCGGCCGAGCTGGCAGTAGACGCAGTCGAGCGTGCAGGACTTGAAGGGCAGGATGTCCACGCCGAGCGAGAAACCGAGCCGGCGCGAGGGGACCGGCCCGTAGACGAAACGGCGGGCTTCCTTCATGCCTTGTCCTTGTGGATCCGGATGAAGTTCCGCAAGGACCGGTCGTAGGTCTTCTCCGCGGAGTCCGGGAACAGGCAGGCCGGCAGCTCCTTCATGCTCCAGTGGTAGGCCAGGCAGTCGCAGCAGACCCCCTTGCGGCCGCAGGGCTCCCAGGTGCAGTTGCACCGGGCCATGTTCTTGCCTTTGTTGCACTCGCTCATGCCGCGCTCTCTTGTTGGGACGTTCATCCTTATTATAAGGCCCCGGCTCGATTTTTGAAACGTCTCCCTGCCATCGGGTACTGCCCCGGCCGGAGGCCGCAGAAGAAGGAGCCGCAGGGGTGTCGTCGACGGTAGCATAAAGCGGTGATTTAGCGTTACCGGGACGGATACGCGGCCCATTCCCACCGGATCCGGACCGGGAACGCGTGAAGAATCACCGCGCGTACGGAGACGATACCCCGAGGCTCCTCTGCGGCCGACAGGGGCTGGCAGTTGCCGGGGCCGAGGCTTTGGAGTATCATATGTCCTTTCAAGACGTTGACGAGGAGCCCCCCATGGCGCGCAAGATGGACCGCGAAGCCCGGGCCGGCCTGAGCGTGAAGCTGCCGGCCCTCGAAACCTTCCCCAACCAGTTCCCGGGCTACGAGATCACCATCGAGGCCCCGGAGTTCACCTCGGTCTGCCCGATGACGGGGCTGCCGGACTTCGGGACGGTCACGCTCCGTTACGAGCCCTCCCGGAAGGTCCTCGAGCTCAAGTCCCTGAAGGAATACTTGTTGGCTTACAGGAACCTCGGCATCTTCTACGAGAACGCCGTCAACCGCATTCTCGAGGACGTCGTCCGCGCCTGCCGGCCCGTCCGGGCCGTGGTCACCGGCGACTTCAACCCCCGCGGCGGGATCCGCTCCCTCGTCGAAGCCCGTTGGCCGCGGCGCGAAGGAAAGGGCTGAGGCCGCTTTCCTCTCCCACCCCGGCGCCCCATGATCCCCGATCGAGAGACGAACGTGACCGTAACGTCCAATGGCCCCCGGATCGGCAAGACCGACCTGCTCATGATCCTGACCATTCTTCTCTGGGCCATCAATCTCTCGGTCATCAAGATCGGCCTGAGGACGCTCTCCCCGGACGCCTTCAACGCCGTCCGCCTGGCCCTGGCCTCCCTGGCCTACCTCGCGGTCCTCGCGTTCTCTCCCGGGCGGGGGGGCTTCGGCCGCAAGGGCGACGGCTGGAAGGCCGCCGGCCTGGGCCTCCTGGGCATCACCGGCTACCAGCTGTTCTTCATCCAGGCCATCAGCGTCATGAACGCTTCTTCGGCTTCGATCGTCATGGGTACGAGCCCGATCTTCATCGCCCTCCTCAGCACGGCGCTGAGGCAGGAGCGCATCTCCTGGGCCGGCTGGCTGGGGATCGCCTTCTCTTTCGCCGGCTTCGTCCTGGTCGTCTCCGGGGACAACGGCGGCTTCGCTCTCTCCTGGGGCGCGCTGCGGGGAGCCGTGCTCATCCTGCTGGCCAACGCCTGCTGGGCCGGGTACACGGTTCTTTCGAAACCCGTCCTCGCCAGGAACAGTCCCTTCCGGCTGGCGGCCGTGGGCACGGTGGCCGGGACCTTTCTCTATCTCCCCTTCACGGTCCCGGAGCTTGCCGGCACGGATTGGTCCCGCGTCACATGGGAAGGCTGGGGGGCCATCGCCTACTCGGGCCTGGTGGCCATCTTCCTCTGCTTCGTCATCTGGTATCAATCGGTCCGGAAGGTCGGCAGCGCCAAGACCGGCATCTACGGCAACCTGACGCCCGTTTTCGCCATCCTCTTCGCCGGGCTGGTGCTCGGTGAGAGCCTGTCGGGCTTCCAGGCCGCGGGGGGGGCCCTCACGCTGTTCGGGGTCTATCTGACGCGGTCCGGCTACCGGTTCTTCGAGCGGAAAGCCAAGGCCGCCGCTTGACGCGCCGCGCCCGCGGCGGTCACGGCAGATCGAGGACCTTATGGAGCTGGATGGACAGCCGGACGTTGTCCGATCCGGCCCGGGCCGCTCGGCGCAGAAGCTCCATGGCCTTGCGCGCGCTCCAGCCGGCGTTCGACTGAGGCTGGAGCAGAAGGGGGGCGGCCCGCGGGAAGGCCGCACGGACGGACTTGACGACCTCCAACGTCAGGTCCCGGCTGACGACGAGCTTGATCTCCCGGGCCTTCTTCACGAAGAGCGGATGGAAGCGGTAAGCGGGCGGCTTGGGCGAGACGGTGTACCAGTCGGCCGGCGGCCGGGGGGGGAAGGTCCCGTTGGTTTCGACCTGGACCATCGAGCCCGCGGCCTTCAAGCGCCGGACGAGCGGGCCGATATCCTGGGCCAGCGGCTCTCCGCCCGTGAGGCAGACCCAGCGGGCGGGGAACTCGTCGCGGAAGAGCCCGACAACGTCGATGATGTCGTCGACCTCAATATCCTCCCCGCCGCGCCTGGCGTGCTTGGTGTCGCAGAACGGGCACCTCAGGTTGCAGCCCCCCAGGCGGACGAAGATCGTCGGTTCGCCCTGGCGCAGACCTTCGCCCTGGATCGAGGGAAAGATCTCAATCGTCTTCAGCGTAGGTGGCGGACGCATCTTCGGATTCCCAGACCGTCACGGCCCGGACCTGGTAGGCCTTCTTGAGCTCGCCGTAAAGGTGGCGGGCGATGTTCTCCGCGGACGGATTGAAAGGGAACACCTCGTTGAGGAGGGCGTGGTCGGGCAAGGCGGCGGCCAGGCTCTTTTTGAGCTCGGCGAAGTCGATGCCGATCCCGGTCCCGTCGAGCTCGCGGACGGCGACCTCGATCTCGACGTGGAACGTGTGACCGTGGACCCGCTCGCATTTGCCCCGGTATCCTTCAAGATAGTGGGCGGCCGAGAACTTGTCCCGGACCTTGAGTGTCCAGCTCATCGCTTTTTCTCCTCGTGAAGACGTGTCAGGAGGGGGTCTTCGCGACCCGCTTCCTTCCAGGCCCGGGCCCGGAGCCGGCAGGAGGAACAGGCCCGGCAGGGGACCTCCCGGCCGGCGTAGCAGGAGACCGCGGTCGAGTAGTCGGCGCCGAGGGCCAGCCCTTGGCGGATGATGTCGGCTTTGGTCCTGCCGACGAAGGGCGCGAGGACGCGCATCCGCGGCCCGCCGTAAGCGGCCCTGGTCCCGGCGTTGATGGCCCGTTCCATGGCCCGGACGAATTCCCGCCGCGTGTCGGGGTAGTCGGGGGAATCGGCGGTGTGGAAGCCGCAGACGAGGTCGCGGATGCCGCGCGACTCGGCCCAGGCCGCGGCCAGGGCGAGAAAGACGCCGTTGCGGAAAGGGACGTAGGTCGCGGGAGGCCCGGCGCCCGGCCGCCCGGCGCGGGCGGAGCGGGGGAGGGGCAAGGACGGGTCCGTCAGAGCCGAGCCCCCGACGGACCTCGGGTCGACCCGGAGGACGACGTGAGGGATCCCCAGCCGGCGGGCCGTCCGGCGGGCCATGGCGACTTCCACCCGATGCCGCTGGCCGTAATCGAACGTCAGGGCCGCGACCCGGTCGTAGCGGGCCAGGGCCCAGTAAAGGGCCGTCGTCGAATCGAGGCCGCCCGAAAAAATGACCGCGCAGGTCTTCATGTCCAGGTCTTCCGCCATGATGATAGATGACCGGTCCGCGGTTTGCAAGACGGCCCCGGCCCCCGGCCGGGTTGACAGGTCCGGACGGGCCGGTATATCTTGGCCTGCGAACCATGGACAAGCACCCCGTCGAAAGCGGCGTCGAAGGAGTCCTCAGGACCTACGAGCTCCTCGACCGGGTCCGGACACGGCGGGACCTGACCATCCGCGACGACCAGTTCGAGCACGCGGTGCTCCTCGACGCCGCCGCCTATGCCCGCCGGCGGCGGATCCCCATGAGCCTGGTCGATACCGGCCGGTTCTCCGTCGTCGAGCTCGAAAGCCTTGCCCGGAGAGGCGTCCGGGTCTGCACGTCCGACTCGGCCCGGCCCCGGCCGGAGGAGATGGAGATCATCGTCCGGGCCTGCCGGGCGTCGCGGTCCTTCCTGGCTTTCCTGCTCGAAGCGGACTGGCCCGCCGGGGACGAGGCCGGGCCCTGGAGCGCGCGGGCTTTGAGCGCCCTCGTCGCGTCCGGGATGGACCTCCATGTTTCCAACCGCCACCGGGACCGCGATCCGGGCGTTCTCGGGGATCTCGCGCGCCAAGCCGGCCCGAGTCGCGGCTTTATCGTCTGTTACCACCACGGGCCGCTCGTCGCGGAGCTGGCCGAGCCGGCCTCGCTCGGGGCTTGGATCCACCTCTCGGACCGCGGCCTTGCGGACGATGACGCGGTCGCCGTGGCTTGCGCGATCGCCCGGGCCGCTTCCGCGGGACATTCGAGGGCCGTGGTCACGGTCGAACGCCCGTTGGCCCCCGACGTCCTGGAGGGCCTGTGGGCGGCGGGCGCCGTCCTCCGGTTCCTGACCCCGCCGGCCGAGAGCCGGTCGGCCCTCGCGGCGATCGAGCGCAAGGCCGGAAAAAGAAAGGCGCCGCCGCGCGCCGCTTATCTCCCCGGCGTCACTCTTCCGTGATCGCCGAGGCCCCGCAAAAAAAATTTCGCGAAAGACGCGATTTCGCTTGCAATCAAGAAAGGTTCCGCTACAATAACATCATCATGAACGCTCGTGACATCGGGCAGACGATCTCGCGGGACACGGCCGTGACGGCAACGGCCGCCGCGACGGACGTCGAAGTCCGCGTGCCGATCGAGCGGGCGCGCTCCCGTCGCGCTGCCGGACCTTCCAGGTAAAATCACTCAGACCCCGCCATGTCCCCCCTCGCCTCGAAGCCCCGCTCCTGCGCTTTGGCTCCCGTTCGCGCCGCTCGCGCCGCGCGTTCGGGGCGAGATCGGGGCCGGGTCGAAAGACGCTACGGGTTGTGTGGCCGCGCGGCCGAGCCACAAAAAAAAGTGGTCGAAGCGCAGAAATGTCTTGACAATTGGTTAGAATGCCCCTTAAATAAAAATGAAAAAGATGATGAGAAAAGGATAGGGCGATGAAAGTGGCGTTGGTCTACAGTTCGAAAGACGGGATGGAGGCGGCCCTCTCCCATCGCCCCGACGAACGTTCGGCGGAGGACGAAGAGCCTCCCCTGCCGCCGGACATGCTGGCGGAATGCGACTCGGACGAAACGATCGCCGCCGTCGGCCGCGTCCTCCAGGAACGGCACCAGGTCCTGTTCATCGAGTCCGACGAGAAGGCCTACGGGAGACTGAAGCGGCTGCGGCCGCACCTCGTGTTCAACATCGCCGAGCGGCTCGTCGGCCCGAACCGCGAGTCGCACATCCCGACCATCTGCGAGATGCTGAACATCCCCTACACGGGGTCCGACCCCCTGACCCTCGGCGTCTGCCTCGACAAATCGCGGGCCAAGGAGATCCTTTCCTATCACAAGATCCCCAACCCGTCGTTCTGGATCGTCGACTGCCTCGCGGGCGTTCCGGCCGGCATCAAGCTGCCGGCCATCGTCAAGCCCCTGTACGAGGGGTCGAGCAAGGGCATCAAGAACAACTCCGTCGTCCGCTCCGCGGGCGAGCTTCACGAGCGGGTGGGCGAGATCCTGAAGACGTACGACCAGCCGGCCATCGTCGAGCGCTTCCTCGGCGGCCGGGAGTTCACGGTCGGGGTCCTCGGGAACGCCCCGGACCACGAGATCCTGCCCATCGTCGAGATCGACCACTCCCGGCTCCCGGCCGGGGCCGCGCCGATCTACGGGTACGAGGCCAAGTGGATCTGGGACACGCCGGAAGCCCCCCTCGACATCTTCAAGTGCCCGGCCCCCGTGTCCCCCGAGCTGAAAAAGAAGATCGAGGCCATTGTCAGCCGGACCTGTTCGGTCCTGCGCATCCGGGACTGGTGCCGGATCGACGTGCGCCTCGACGAAAAGAACGAGCCTCACATCCTCGAGGTCAATCCCCTGCCGGGGATCCTGCCCGACCCCGAGGACAATTCCTGCCTTCCCAAGGCGGCCCGGACCGCCGGGTATTCCTATTCGGACCTGATTCATAGAGTGGTGGAGGAAGCCGCCAAGCGGCATGGCCTCCGGACGACGCGGATCCGGCCCGCGGCGAGCGAGCGGCCGGCGGTCCACGCGGTTCGGGTATGAGCACGGGCGCGCGCATCGCCATCGTCTTCAACGCTTACGAACCGAGGCCGGCGGGTTCGGGTGAGCGCCTGTCGGAGGAGTCCGTCGCCGACATGGCCCGGGAGGCCCAGGGGGCCATTCAGGGCCTGGGATACGACGTGACGGTCATCCCCCTCCAGCGGAGCCTGCTCAATTTCCTGGGCCGGGTCCGGGAGGTCAACCCCGACGCCCTCGTCAACCTCTGCGAGGGTTTTTACGGCCGTCCCCAGTGGGAGGCCAACGTCGCCGGCATCTTCGAGCTCCTGGGCCTCACCTTCACCGGGAACGCCTCGAAGACCCTGGCCTTTTGCCAGAACAAGCACAAGGCCAAGGCCGTCCTGCGGTCCTGCGACCTGCCGACGGCCCCGGCCCGGCTGGTGTTCGCCGCCGACGAGCCCGTCGACCTCAAGTTCCCGGTCATCGTCAAGCCCAACGCCGAGGACGCCAGTCTCGGCATCACCCCCGAGTCCGTCGTCCGCGACGAGCAGGGCTACAGGCGCCAGGTGCTGAGGGTCCTCGAGAACTACCGCCAGCCCGCGCTCGTCGAGCCCTACATCGACGGCCGGGAATTCAACGTCTCCGTCATGGAGGACGGGAAGGCGACGGCCCTGCCCGTTTCGGAGATCGATTTTTCCGCGATGCCCGCGGGCGAGCCCCGCATCTGCAGCTACGAGGCCAAGTGGTTCGAGGACCATCCCCTCTATCAGAAAACGCCCCCGCTATGCCCGGCGCCGATCGACGACGACCTGCGCCAAAAGCTCCAGGGGCTGGCCGCCGACGCGTTCCGGGCCATGGAGTGCCGGGACTACGCCCGCGTGGACTTCCGGATGGACAGCCGCGGGCGGATCTTCATCCTCGAAGTCAACCCCAACCCCGACATCAGTCTCAACGCCGGGTTCGCCCGGGCCCTGGGCGCGGCGGAGGTCCCGTACGCTTCGTTCTGGGCCCGGATGATCAAAAACGCCCTGGGGAGGAAGGAAGGCCATGATCCGGCCGATGCAGCCGCGGGATAAGCCCCGCGTTCTCGAGGTCATCCGGGCCACGGGCATGTTCACGCCCGACGAGTTCGAGGTCGCCGAGGAGCTCATCGACATCTATCTCGAGCGGCCGGAGCAGAAGGACTACCGGGTCGAGGTCGCCGAGAACGAGGAGAAGGAAACCGTCGGATACATGACGTGGGGCCCGACGCCCATGACGGACGGCACCTACGACATCTACTGGATGGCCGTCTCCCCCTCGGAGCAGGGGAAGGGGCGGGGCTCGGCGCTCGTCCGGTGGCTGGAGGACGAGCTGCGCGGGCGGGGCGGCCGGATGATCCTCATCGAGACCTCGTCCCAGCCGAGGTACGCCCCCACGCGGCGGTTCTATGTCAATCTGGAATACAGGGAGGTCGCCCGGGTGCCCGATTTCTACAAGCCCGGGGACGACCGTGTCATCTACGCGAAAGATCTGCGTTGAAAAGGAGCATGAGGGAGATGGACGACTGGCAGCGCATCCTTCAGGGCAGTCTCCGGAAACCCGAGGAGATCGCCCAAAAGTTCGGCTTGGACAAGGAGGAGGTCAAGCGGATCGCCAGGGCCTTTAAGACCCAGATCACTCCATACTATGCCGGCCTGATCAAGGAGCGGGGGGACGCGATCTGGAAGCAGATCGTGCCCGACCCGGCCGAG
>Ga0194112_10005714_pt1 | contig 16643 bp, 10 predicted proteins | sample TA2MahC400mmetaG_FD_146191 | JGI IMG/M metagenome (GOLD analysis project Ga0194112, IMG submission 146191) | Freshwater microbial communities from Lake Tanganyika, Tanzania - TA2015016 Mahale Deep Cast 400m | ecosystem: Environmental > Aquatic > Freshwater > Lake | place: Tanzania: Lake... | reverse complement strand
TGGTGTTTTCTCCAAACAAGCAAAACAGCCCCCCATCCGGTCTGCCCGCCCGCCTTGTCTTGTTTTCTGAACATCCTCCAGGTATTGTCGTAGGCAAAGGGCGTGCCGAAACCCGTTGCTCGTCGCCAGTCTGGGCAGTCTGGCCGGCCCCGGCGAGGGGGGCACCCGATTCCGCTGCCGCGTTGTCTGAAGCTCGGGCTTGGTGGTTTGGTGCGGCGAAGACGCCGCCCCGTGGCGGTCCGGGCCGTGGTGTTGCCGCTTGCCTCTAGGGGCGGGGGGCGAAAGGCAGCCGTGGGGTCAAGGTCGGGGACGTGCTCGGCGGTCGGGTGGCGTTGGGGCAAGGTGGAGCGTGGATGCAGGAAGTGGAAGACGTCCAGCCCGTCTGGCCCGCGGGCGGGGCGGGAAGGACACGCGGCCGGGCAGAGCGGGCGGGGGCTGTTTTGTCTTGGGAAAGGGAAACACAATTTCTGGTAACACTTCAGCCGAGTGAAGTGGAGGTTTGGAGTGCGGCCTTTAGGCCGTATCCTGCGGCCCAGATATGGGCTAAAGCCCGCACTCCGAACTCGGCGCGCCATCCGAGGGCGACGGTTGGCTCTCCACTTCATTCGGCTGAAGTGTTACAACTCCTGGAAGCGTGCACCTGGAGCCCCGGCCTCAATCTCGCGCCCCTGCGCGCCGCGAGGGGACGCAAGATTGGGGCCCGGGACCTGATTTCAGGGCTTCGGGGCGTGTTGCCCAAAGGGTGAACTCGTTGGGAGTCCCGCCTTCAGGGGGTCTTCTCCTGCCCCAATCCGCCTAAAGGCGGGACTCCGAACGGGGTTGATCCCCTGAATAGGGTTTGGGCAACACGCCCTTCGGGGCGAAGTAGCGTTCGAGGATGCGGGCGAGGAGTTGCCCCCCGCGGGCATTGGCGTGGGCGGGGTCGCGCATGAACCAGGCGTAGGGGTGGTCGGTCGAGAGGAGATAGGCGCCCGAGGCGCCCTCGAGGTCGAGGAAGCCGCAGCCTTCATCGGCGGCGAGGGCGGCCAGGCTGCTGCGGTAACCGCCGTCTCCTGGCACGATGGCCGGCGACCAGTCGGGCAGCGCGCGCGGGTCGCGGTCCTTGCCGAAGGCGCCGGTCATCAGCAGGATGTCGGGGGCCGACCCTGTGGGCGGGGCGTCTCTGCCCCGCGTGGGGTCAGCGAAGACGCGGGGCGCGGAGGCCCCGCCCACAGTGCCACAGCGGACCTGGCGTATGACGGAGCGGATGGCCTCGGTGTCGCTGTTGTGGCTGATGCCGCCGATCACAAGGACGTCGGGCTGGTGGTCGAGGACGTAGGGCTTGACGCGGCTCTCGTGCTGGTAAAACCAGCAGCCGGTGCCGCCGCGGACGGATGTGACGACCTCGATGCGCAGGCCGGGGTAGTGGCGCTCGACGAGGACCTCCCAGGGGGAGTTGCCGGTGTCGTTGACGATGGAGTCGCCGAGCATCACTACCCGTGCCGTGTCCCGCGTCCCGCGTGCCTGAAGCGAAGAGGCCAGGCGAGGCAGGCGGCGCCAGCGGTCGGGGGGCGGTTCCCAGGGGAGTGGGGGCATGGTGGACCAGAGGGCGTCGGCCCAGGCGGCGACGGCGGGGCGGTCCACGGGCTCGACGGCGACGTCGCGCACGCAGTCGGCCAGCGAGGGCGGGTTGACGCGGATGAGTGCGTGGGCTGCGCCTGCCTTGGCGCGGGTGCAGAAGACCTGTTCGGTCCAGTCGTCCGAGGGGTCAACGCCCGTGTGGTGATCGGCGTCGAGAGGCTTGCCAGCCGCATCGAGCGACATGGCGGCGATCATGGCGCCGGCCGGGGCCTTGGCACGAAAGGTCACGCGATGCCAGGCGAAGGGGGTGGTGGGGAAGGGGGCTTCGAGGGGCATGGGATCTCCCGTGAGTTTGGGGCGCAATGGTAGCATGCTAGGGCTTCGACGGCAAGCTCGCGGTTGCCTGCTTGCGCCGAGCGCGGGCCGTCGCTATAGTGGAGGCGGCGGCGAGGTCGCCAGAGCGGGGGGCTGGACGGGTGCGGACGGAGGCCGACCAATGGCAGAAGCGGCAGGCGAACGAGAAGCGGAGGCGCGGGTGCTCGGGTCCGATGCCCTGCCCGAGCCGCTGAGGACTCTGTTGCTCCTGGCGCTCGAGGAGGGGGCGACCGACGTGCACCTGGACCCCGCCGGCGCAGGCATGCTCTTGCGCTTCCGCGTGGACGGCATCGTCCACGTCAAGGAGATGGTCTCCGTCGAGGCGGGCAGCCGCCTGCTCAACGAGGTCCGCGTGCTCTCTGGGCTTGGCACCGAGCGCACGTTCGTGCCGCTTCAGGCGCAGTTCGGCTGGTGGGACGGAGCGGAGAGGCGAGAGGTCCGGGTGACCATCGTGCCGACGGGCCAGACCGAGGCCGGGCACCTCCGACTCCTGTCGGCCTCCGGCGCGACGTGCGACGTGGCGGCCCTGGGGCTGACGCCTGAGGACCTGGCGAAGACGCGCTCGGCGCTCAAGCTGGCGCACGGCCTCATCCTCCTGGCCGGCCCCACGGGCGCGGGAAAGACGACGACGCTCTATGGCCTCGCCTCGGGCCTTGACCTGCGCTCCCTGATCGCCGTGTCGGTCGAGGACCCCGTGGAGTTCGACCTGCCTGACGTGCGCCAGGTGGCCGTGGACGAGCGGCACGGCCTGACGTTCTACGAGGGGCTGCGGGTGCTGCTGCGGATGGACCCCGACGTCATCCTGATAGGGGAGATCCGCGACCAGCAGTCGGCGGTGACGGCGGCACGGGCTGCCCTGGCGGGACGCCTTGTGCTGGCGACCATCCACGCGGTCGACGCGGCGACGGCCATCGAGGCCCTTCGCTACCTGTCGGTGCCCAGCCATATCGTGGGCGGGTGCCTGCGGCTCGTGCTGGCGCAGAACCTGGTCCGGCGCGTCTGCCCGGCCTGCGCGCGGAAGCGGCCGCTGGAGCCGCACGAGCGCGTGCTCTTCGAGCGGGTGGGCGTGGCGCCGCCGGCAGAGGTCCGACGCGCCGCCGGGTGCAAGAAGTGCAACCGCTACGGCTACACGGGCCGCATCGGGCTCTTCGAGACGGCGGAGGTGGACAACTCGCTCGCCGAGGCCATCATCGCCGGCAGCCGCCACCAGGTGTTGCGGAAGCACCTGCGCGACCGAGGCGTCCCGTCGCTCTTTGCCGACGGTCTGAAGAAGGTGGCCCAGGGGATCACGACGCTCGAGGAACTCATCGAGGCCACCTGGCCCGACAGCCAGGAGCCGCCCCTCGCTTGACGAGGCCCCCGCCAATTGCGATACTGCACGCAGAGCAACTGGTTCGATCTCAACCCGCGCCTGTGAGGAGGCCGCGTGGTGAAGGCCAAGAAGCTGCTGAAGATGACCAGGGAGCTCCAGCCGGGGATCATCATCAACGACCGGCTCGACCTCGGCGACGTGGAGGGGGGCTGGGACATCAAGACGCCCGAGCAGTTCCTCCCCCGCGAGGCGGCGGACGACTCGAGGAAGACGCTGACCCTGGACCTGCCCGTCGTGAAGCCGAATGTGGCAGTGCCAGTCGTGGAGCTGTTCGTGAAGGAATGACGCGTGACGCGTGACAAGAGAGGAGAAAAGAAATGCGAAGCTTGTGGTTTGGCGCAGCTCTGGCCGCGTTGTTGGTGGCCGGGTGTGGGGAGGGGGGGAAGAAGGCGCTCACGGTGGGCTTCAGCCAGATCGGCGCCGAGAGCGCGTGGCGGACGGCTGAGACGAAGTCCATCCGCGAGGAGGCGGCCAAGCGCGGGGTGGACCTGAAGTTCTCCGACGCGCAGGGGGACCAGGAGAAGCAGATCGCCGCGCTTCGCTCGTTCATCGCGCAGCGGGTGGACGCCATCATACTGGCGCCAAAGGTGGAGGACGGCTGGGAGCCTGTGCTCCGCGAGGCCCAGAGGGCAAGAATCCCCGTCGTGCTCGTGGACCGCGGGGTGAACGTGACGGATGACAGCCTGTACGCGACGCTCATCGCGTCGGACTTCGTGGACGAGGGCCGCCGCGCGGCCGAGTGGCTGGTGAAGAAGATGGGGGGGAAGGGGAACATCGTGCAGCTCGAGGGCACGAGCGGCTCGGCGCCCGCCAACGACCGCAAGAAGGGCTTCGAGGCCGTCATCGCCAAGCGCCCCGAGATGAAGATCATCAAGTCGCAGGACGGCGATTTCGCGCGCGACAAGGGCCAGGAGGTAATGGAAGCCTTCATCCGCGCCGAGGGGAAGAAGATCCAGGCCGTCTATGCCCACAACGACGACATGGCCATCGGCGCCATCCAGGCCCTCGATGCGGCGGGCATGAATCCCGGCAAGGACGTGTTGGTGATCTCGATTGACGCCGTGAGGGGCGCGTTCGAGGCCATGATCGCGGGCAAGCTCAATGCCACGGTGGAGTGCAATCCGCTGCTGGGCCCCGACGCCTTCGATGCGGTGGAGAAGGTGCTGAGGGGCGAGGCGCTGCCGAAGAAGATGGTGGTGAAGGACTCATTCTTCGAGCAGGGGACGGCGGCGGAGGACATCAAGACGAGGCAGTACTGATTGCCGATCGCCGAACTCAGCCGCGAGCCACGAGCGGCGAGCGACGAGCCTCGGGGCAGAAGAGGGTGTGTCTTGCTCTTGAGGCTCGTGGCTCGCCGCTCGTGGCTCGTGGCTTCTGGCAGGTGGAATGGCAGTGGCACAAGAAAGCGGCCAGGCAATCCTGGAGATGCGGGGGATCGTGAAGCGGTTCCCCGGGGTGCTGGCGCTGGACGGCGTGGACTTTGCGATGCGGCGGGGCGAGGTGCACGCCCTGATGGGCGAGAACGGCGCGGGTAAGTCCACCCTCATCAAGGTCCTCACAGGCGTCCACCCCCATGATGCGGGCGAGATCGTGTTCGACGGGGCACGCATCGCGCCGCGGTCGCCGCTCGAAGCCCAGCGCCTGGGGATCAGCACGATCTACCAGGAGGTGAACCTGATCCCGCATCTGTCGGTGGCGGAGAACCTCCTGCTGGGGCGCCTGCCGCGGCGCTGGGGGCGGATTGACTGGCAGGCCGTCCACCGCGAGGCAGAGGAGGTGCTGGCGGCCTCGCGGCTCGCGCTCGACGTGCGCCGCTCCCTCGCCTCCTATCCCGTCGCCGTGCAGCAGATGGTGGCCATCGCGCGAGCCGTCAACATGTCGGCGAAGCTGCTCATCATGGACGAGCCGACGTCGAGCCTTGACGAGGGGGAGGTGGCCCGCCTGTTCGAGACGATTCGCGGCCTCAAGGGCAAGGGGGTGAGCGTGCTCTTCATCACCCACTTCCTCGGCCAGGCATTCGGGATCGCGGACCGCATGACGGTGCTGCGGAATGGGGCGCTGGTCGGCACGTTCGAGACGGCGAAGCTGACGCGGCTCGAACTGATCGGCCACATGCTGGGGAAGGACCCCGAGGCAGTGGCCGAACTTGGCCGCGAGAAGGTCGCCCACCGCGCCGGCGTGGCCGGCGAGCCATTCCTCGAGGTGGAGGGCCTGGGGCGGCGCGGCTCGATCGAGCCCTTTGACCTCAGCGTGCGCAAGGGCGAGGTGGTCGGCCTGGCGGGGCTGCTGGGCTCCGGCCGCACCGAGGCCGCGCGGCTCCTCTTCGGCGCCGAGCGGGCGACGAGTGGCCAGGTGCGGATCGAGGGGCGGGCGGTGTCGCTCCACTCGCCCCGGGCCGCGATGGCCCACGGCATCGGCTACTGCCCCGAGGACCGCAAGAGCGACGGGGTCATCCCCGACCTGGGGGTGCGGGAGAACATCGTCCTGGCTGTGCAGCGGCGGCTGGCGAAGTGGGGCGTTGTGTCGCGGCGGAAGCAGGCCGAGGTCGCGGAGAAGTTCATCCGCCTCCTGGGCATCGTGGCGGCCAGCCCCGAGCAGCCGGTGAAGACCCTCAGCGGCGGCAACCAGCAGAAGGTCATCCTCGCCCGCTGGCTGGCGACGGAGCCGCGGCTGCTCGTCCTGGACGAGCCGACGCGCGGGATTGACGTTGGGGCGAAGGCCGAGGTCGAGCGCCTCGTCGAGGAGCTCTCGCGGCAAGGCATGGCCGTGGTCTTCATCTCGTCGGAACTTGATGAGGTGGTCCGCCGCAGCCACCGCGTGGCCGTGCTGCGCGACCGCCGTAAGGTCGCCGAGCTGTCCGGCGACGAGCTGGACGAGCAGGCCATCATGCGCACCATCGCGAGCACCCACCCCCATGAACGCTGAGCGGCGGCATGGCACCCTCTGGCGTCGGCTCGTCGGGAGCCGGAACCTCCGGCCCTGCGTCGCCCTCGCGCTCCTGCTGCTGTTCAACATCCTGTTCACCAAGGGGTTCCACCGACTCGAGGTGCGCGCCGATCCGCTGGCCAGCGTGGCGGTGCACGTGGACGCGATGGTCCCGGGAACGGGGGAATGGAAGCTGGAGGCGGTCTCGCCCGGGTCGTATGACGTGATGGTCGCCTACCGCGTTGCCGAGGAGCACGCTGGCCGCGAGGCCGCCGTGGCCATCGGCGACAAGGAGTTCGCCCTCCAGACTCGCCTGGCGCGCTCGGAAGGCGATTGGGTGGAGCAGGTAGTCGGCCGAGTCCGCATCGAGAGGCCCTGCGCCTCCTATCGTGTGGGCTTCGGGACGGCGGGCCCGCGTCCCTCGTTTCCCGTGCATCTGCACTCGGTGTGGCTGGTGCGGAAGTGGCGGCTGTATGGCTCGCTGGTGGACATCGTTCGCCGCGGGAGCATCGTGATGCTGGTGGCGGTGGGGATGACGCTGGTCATAGCGACGGCGGGCATTGACCTTTCGGTCGGCTCAGTGATGGCGATCACTGGGATGGTGGCGGCCCAGGTGCTCAGCCGCGGCGGACCGGTCTGGGGCGCCGTCCTCGGCGGCCTTGCGGCCGCGCTTGTGGCGGGGCTGTGGAACGGCGCGCTGGTGGCGTTCCTGCGCCTCCAGCCGATCGTGGCCACGCTGATCCTGCTCGTGGCGGGACGCGGGATCGCGCAGATGCTCGGCTCCGACCAGAAGGTGCGCTTCGAACGGCCCGGCTTCGAGTTCCTCGGCTCAGGGAGTTGGCTCTACCTGCCCTTCACGCTGTTCGTCGTGGCGTTCGTCGTGGCAGCGACGCTGCTGGTGACTCGGAAGACGGCGACGGGCCTGTGCATCGAGGCGGTGGGGAGCAACGAGCGCGCGAGCCGCCTCTCGGGCATTCGCGCGGGATGGGTGAAGCTGCTGGTCTACGGCTTCTCGGGGCTTTGCGCGGGCGTGGCCGGGCTGATCGCCGCGGCCGACATCAAGGAGGCCGACCCCTTCCGTTGCGGGGAGTACGTCGAGCTTCAGGCCATCCTCGCCGTGGTCATCGGCGGCACGCCCTTCAGCGGCGGCCGGGCAAACGTGCCAGGGTCAATCCTCGGCGCGCTGATCATGCAGACGGTGCGGACGATGATGCTCACGCTGGGCGTGCCGAAGGACCACACGCTCGTCGTCGAGGCCGCGGTGGTCGTCGCCGTGTGTCTGGCCCAGTCGGAGCAAGCGCGGGCGCTCGTCTTGCGCCGCGCCGCGCGGAAGGGGGCGCCGGGATGAAGCTCCCGCTGTCCCACAGGCACGTCCCGCTCTTGTCCACCGCGGCGGTCTGCCTCCTGCTCTATGCGGTCTGCGCGATGCGGTATCCGCACTTCTTCAGCCTCGAGGTCTTCCTGAACTTCTTCCGCAACAACGCCCCGCTGGGAATCGTGGCGGTGGGGATGACGTTTGTCATCCTGTCAGGCGGCATTGACCTGTCGGTCGGCTCGGTGGTCGCGTGCTCTGGCATCCTGGCCGCGGCGCTGATGGAGAAGGCGGGGGTGCCGCCGCCCGTTGCCATTGTCCTGGTGCTCGCGGGGGGCGCCGCGTTCGGCCTGCTGATGGGCTGCACGATCCGCTACCTGGGCCTCCCGCCGTTCATCGCCACGCTCGCCGGGATGTTCCTGGCGCGCGGGCTGGGGTTCATGGCCAGCCTCAGCGCGCTGACGATTCGCAACGGCCTCTACCGCGCGGCATCGCAGTGGGGCATCGAGATCGGGCGCGCGCAGGCGTCGCTCGCAACCCTGGCCTTCCTGGCCGTGCTGGCCGCGGGCGTCTACCTGGCCACGTGGACGGCGTTCGGGCGCAACGTCTACGCCGTCGGCGGCAGCGAGGATGCGGCGCTGCTGATGGGCGTGCCAGTCGGGCGCACAAAGCTCGCCGTCTACGCGCTCAGCGGCCTGTGCGCCGCGCTCGCCGGCATCGTCGCCACGCTCTCGAAGTCCAGCGGCGACCCCCGCGCGGCCTTCGGCCTCGAGCTGGAGGCCATCGCCACGGTCGTCATCGGCGGCACGCTCCTCACAGGCGGCGTCGGCTACGTCTTCGGCACGCTCCTCGGCTTCCTCATCTTCGGCATTATTGACGAGGGCATCAGGTCCGAGGGCACGCTCAACTCGTCGTGGACCCGGGTGGCCGTGGGCGTGCTCCTCCTGCTCTTCATCCTGCTCCAGAAGCTCGTTGCCCGGACGGGGCTCCGCCGGGCGGCGTGAGGAGGCGCACGATGCCTGACCGCAGGGGATTCGTTCAGGGGGGTGTGCTGGCGCTGGGCGCGGTGGCGGCGGGCCAGGCGGGCGAGCCGCCGCAGGCCCCGCAGCCCACGCCAAGGGCGGCGGACAACCATTTCGGCGTGAACCTGCACCTCGACCGCTTCCCGCCTGACCTTGCCTTCAAGCAGCTCGCGCAGGCCAAAGCCATGGGCGTCGGTTGGGTGCGCGGCGTCACGTGCGCCTGGGCGAACGTGGAGCGGAAGAAGGGCGAATGGAACTTCGACCGGCCCGACCGCGAGCTGGAGGTGGTGGAGGCCGTGGGCCTCCAGCCCATCGGCTGCCTTGGCCCCAGCGTCAAGTGGGCCGCGCCGCTCGACCCCGAGAGCCAGAAGGCCTGGTGGGGGTGGTCCATCTACCCGCCGGGCGACCTCGATGCCTGGGGCGACTACGTGAGCCGCATCGTCGCCCGCTACAAGGGCCGCATCCGCCACTGGTCGCCCTGGAACGAACCCGACAACTTCGGCTTCTTCTGGCCCGCGAAGGACAAGGAGCATCAGAAGGACGCGGCGTGGCTTCAGGGGCGCCGCGAGGCGTTCCTCAGGATTCAGCAGACGGCCCACGCCGCCGCCAAGAAGGCCGATCCCCAGTGCGTCGTGCTGTCGGGCGCCTTCGCGATGGGGGGCGACTACGACAAGGAGTTCGTCCCCTGGCTCATCCGCAATGGCCTGGCCGCGGCCTGCGACATCGTGGACGTGCACATGTACTGGAGCGTGGCGAACATCCGCCGCACCGTGGAGGCCACGCGCCGCTGGCTGGCCGAGGCCGGCACGCCGAAGCCGCTCTGGATGACGGAGATCGGCGCGGCGCTCCGCCACGAGGCCAACTGGATTGGCCCGTTCACCCACGACCAGCTCCAGAGCTATGCGCCGAAGGTGCTCGCCACGGTGCTCGCTCTGGGCATCGAGAAGACGCTTTGGTATCAGGGCTACACCGAGGGCAACTCGCCCATGACCCTGGAGAGGTCGGAGTTCTCGCTCAATGTCACCGACGGCCCGACGCCTGCCGCGTGGTCGTTCGCGGCGGCGGTTCGGCTGCTGCGGGCGGCCCGGTTCATGGGCGACGCCAAGCTCGAGGCCAAGACGGGCAAGGCGGCCGGCCACTGCTTTGCGACGCCCGAGGGCGAGGCGGCGGTCCTGTGGGCGCTCTCGCCCGACGGGTTGGACAACCGCCCCGCCGGCGCCCAGGCCATCCTCGATTGGCAAGGGCGCCGAATCCCCGTCGCCCTCTCCGAGCGCCCGACGGTGTTGCTGGGGTGACCTTCTTGTTGGTCAGTGTTCGGAGTGCGGCCTTTAGGCCGTATCCGGTGGGTACGGGCTGAAGCCCGCACTCCGAACCCCGCTATCCTCTCGGACGGTGTCAGGAGCTCGCCGTTGTTCGAGTGCGTGTGTCTCGCCCTCGTGTTCGCGCTGATGGTCTACCTCATCCGCCGGAAGGTGGATGTGAGCTACGCTCTCGTGGCCGGGGCGGTGGCGCTGGGGCTGTTGTTCGGGGTACAGTGGGCGCGATTGCCGCGTGGGCTGGGGGCATCGCTCGCCGGCATCGGGCGGAATCTGGGAGCGGCCGCGATTGACCGCGAGACGCTTGAGCTGGCCGGCCTGGTGCTATTCATCCAGTTCCTCGGCCACGCGCTGAAGCATTCAGCGCACCTGGACCGCCTGATGGCGGCGCTGAAGGCCCTGCTGCGGGACCGCCGCGCGGCAATGGCGGCCGCCCCCGCCTTCATCGGCCTGCTGCCCATGCCCGGCGGGGCGCTCTTCTCCGCCCCGATGGTCGCCGAGTTGACGAACGACCTCGGGATGGCCCCTGAGGAGCGGACGCTGGTCAACTACTGGTTCCGCCACGTGTGGGAGTGGACGTGGCCACTGTACCCTGGCATCCTGTTCGCCGCGGCGCGTGTGGGGGCGCCGCTGGGCACCACGATTCTGGCCGCCTCGCCCTTCACGCTCGGCGCCATAGCCATTGGCACCATCTTCCTCCTCCGCCGCGTGAGGCTGCCCGCCGAGGAGTCCGCCCCTCCGGGGCGGAAGCTGTCCGCGTCGGAGACGCGGACTCCACGCCGAGCCGCCGCTGCGGGAACGAACAACTGGCGCGAGCTGCTCGCGGCCGCCTGGCCGGTGGGCCTCATCGTGCTTCTCACGGCGGCGATGGGCGTCGCAAAGTCCCTCAAGCTGCCCGTCCGCCTGCCCACGCAGACGGCGCTGCTCGTGGCCCTGGTGGTGGTGAACCCGCTGTTCCTCATCGTGAACCGCGTGCCGTGGCGGGACGTGGCGAAGCTGGCGCGTGCGACGTTTCAGCCCTCGATGATCCTGCTGGTCTACGGCGTCCAGGCCTTTGGCCACATGCTCGACGCCTACGGCGCTGCGGTCGAGCTACCGCGTATCTTCGCGGAGTGGGGCGTGCCGCCACTCGCGCTTCTCTTCACCGTGCCGCTGGCCGTGGGGCTGCTCACCGGCTACATGCCGGCCACGGTGGGCATCTGCTTCCCCGTGCTCGTGCCGCTCATCGTGAAGGGCTCGGCCATTCACTACGGGCTGATGGCCTTCGCCTACGCGGGGGGCCTCTTCGGCGTGCTGCTGTCGCCCGTTCACCTGTGCCTGGTGCTGAGCCGTGAGTATTTCAAGGCTGACTTCGGGCGGGTGTATCGCGGCCTGTTTCGGCTCATGGCGCCTTTGGCGCTTGTGGCGGTGGGGACATGGCTGCTCTGGGAGGCGCTGGGGCTTCGCTGAACAGCTTTCAGCGATTCGGCTCATTGGGGCAAAGACTGCCTGAAGGCAGGACTCCAAACGAGCTGCTCTCCTGGTTCGGAGTCCTGCCTTCAGGCAGTCTTCTCCCCTCTGAAGGCTCCGCCGAATCGCCGAAAGCTACTCGGCGGTGTAGGCGGAGAGGCGGAGCCAGGGGCTGACGGTGCGGACGCGGTCGAGCCTGCCCGTGGCGCCGCGTGCTGCGCCGACGCTGCCGAACGTGAGCGGCCCGCCGCCTGGTGCGCGATGCGAGCGCCAGGCCATTGCCGGCCAGCCGTCGGGCGCAGGCTCCAGTGACCAGACGTAGTTTGTGGCGAACGGCCCCGCGGGAGGCGGCGAGGGGCGGAAGCGCTTGTTGGTGGCCGGGCCGCTCAGGGCGCCGAAGAGGCGTTGCGACCACTCGGCCGGGCTCCGCCCGAAGTAGTCCAGCGGCCCGCCGTGGAACCGCTCGCGGTAGTACTCGCCCAGGAACTCCGCCGCGAAGGAGTAGCCGGCGTCGCTCGGGGTCGTGATGAACGGCGGCGGGCCGTAGGCGAAGCCGACGCTGCCGCCGAGGCACTGCCCGATGGCTCGGTCCTGCTGCCCCGTGATACCCGGCCAGGGGGCGAGGCCCGCCGTGTACTTCGGCGCGCCGGCGACCAGGGCGTAGGCCGCGACGAGGCGCTGGACCGCCTCGACGCAGGCCTGCGCATACTCCTCGGGCTCGCCCAGCCGGGAGGCCAGCCGGGCGAAGTACAGCGCAGCATCCAGCCGTGTGTCCGCGGTGGCACAGGCTTCCAGCCTGTGCGTCACAGGCAAGCCTGCCCTGAGCGAAGCCGAAGGGATGCCTGTGCCACCGATCCCGAGCGTGGCCCAGTCGTCGCCCCCCGCAACCGCCTCGCGCATTGCCACGAGCTGGCGCCAGCGCGGACGAAGGGCGTCCCACGCCCCGGCGTGGAGCGCGGCGTACCAGCAGCCCTGGAGCAGTTCCGCCGCGAAGGGCGCAGCCGCCGCGTCGCCCTGCGTCTGGGCGAGCAAGCCGTCCCACGCGCGCAGCCGCCCGCTCGCGGGGTCGTAGGCATAGCTCGCGTTCGCCGGCGAGAGCATGAAGCGGGCCAGGGCCTCCGAGGCCAGCTTGCCCCCCGCCCCGCCGTAGGCCGCCCAGAAGGGGATCTTCACCACGTCCTCGGAGAGCGTCCTGTAGTTGCGCGCGAGCGAGACCTGTGCCCCCGGCACGCCCGGCGGCACGTCCGCCACAGCGCTCAGGACGAAGCGGAGGAGGCCAGAGACCGAGTAGGTGTAGCCCTCGGCGTCGGGCACGACGTAGTAGGGGCCGACGGCGGTCGCGCAGCCCGTGGCCACGGGCTCCTTTGAGAAGCGGATGGGCAGCCCCGCCTGCCGCGCCAGCATCAGCAGCGGCGGCACGGGCGCCACGTGGCGCGCGCCGCGCGCCCCCGAATCCAGGTAGCCGAAGCGGACGCGGACCTCGATGAGGTCGTTCTGCGCGTCCAGCCGATACTCCTCCGACACGTCCACGGGGATGGCCTGGAGCAGCGGCGTCCAGGAGCGGCAGCTCTGCGCCAGCCGGCCCATCTCGTCGGGGTCGGCCGGCCACGCCGTCGTATCCGTCGGGTCTGCCCGCCGAACGCCCAGGAGCGGCAGCACGGCGGCCCGCGCCCCGCGGCGGGCGAACGCCAGCTCCACGCCCGCCTTAGTGTTCCACTTCCGCGGCAACTGGTCGAGGACGACGAGGAACGGGACGTCGAACGTCGGGCAAGGCGAGCCGTCGGCGAGCGCCACGCCGCGCCACTCCGGCGTCTCGCCGAACCATAGGAGCACCCACGGTTCGAGGAGCTGCGAGGTCTCGGGGTGCATCCTAGCCAGCAGGTGCTGGGGCGGGCGGAGGCCCGCCTCCTTCATCCCGCGGAAGAGCGTCAGCGTGTCCCCTGCCGCCTCCACCACCAGGGCGGGGGAGAGGGCGCTCTCGTAGACCCGCACGGCATCGCCCTTCTGCCCGAAGCGGCGGACCGCAGTGGCCACCCGCTCGGGCGCCCGCGGAGCGGCAGGGTGAACGACCACGCGGCGCGAGACCTCCAGCCCCCCCGCACGCGCCGTGACCGTGTGGACGCCCGGCGGCAGGCGAAGGCGAGGCGCCGTGGAGAACGCCTCGTTCGGCGACGTGCGGAAGCGGAAACGCGCATTGCCCACGGTCACGCCCGGCGAGGCCGCATCGGAGGCCGCCAGCTCGCCACTGCCCTCGATTGGCTCCCCGCCCAGACACTGGACGAGGACGCGGAGCGGCACGGCTTGCCCCTCGACGAAGTCGCCCTGCGCCGTGAGCGGCTGAAGTGTCAGGTGCAGCGGCGTGTTGGCCGACGTGCCGACCGTCAGGTCGTCCACCACCAGCGGCCCCACGCCGCCGCGCACCACGAGCGCCGCGAGCGACAGGGGGGTGGGAAGGCCGAGCGTGCGGGCCTCGATGAGGCGCCAGCCGCCGAAGTCCACGGCCCCCAGCGACAGGTCGGTCGTCTTCCCCGCCGCATCGAGCACGCGGAGCCAGAGGTGGTGGCCCGACCTCTCGCCGTGGACCCACAGGCCCACCCGCTCGGGCACGCCGGGAAGGGGGAGGGGTGGCTTGTCTCCCTTGCCCACGAACCGGGTGCCCGCCTGGGGCACCAGCGTGAGCGTCTGGCCCGGCGGCACGTCGAGCCGGCAGGCCTGGCGGCCCGAGTGCACCGTCTCCCGTTCCACCTTCATCCGGGGGTCAGCGCCCGGCGAGAACTGCACCGTCGCCCAGTCCTCGCCCCAGACGCACGCCTCGAAGTCCTCGACCACGAGGCGGCCATCGAACTTGCCCGCCTGCGCCGCCGACAGCCCGCAGGCGAGCAGGAGCGCGCACTTGAGGGGGTGTCTGGCCATCTCGAACAGGATTCTAGCCGCGCCGCGCCGTCGCGTCAAGACGGCTTCCCCCTGATGAGCATGGCCCCCAGTCCTGGCAATGCCTCCGTTCCCCCATCGTCCTCCTCCTCGTCCGTCGTCCTCGTCCTCGACTCTTCTCGCTCTGCGCCAGCAGAAGTCGAGGGCGATAGCCAATCTGGCGGCCTACCAGAGCAGGGGGCCAGACTCCCCCTGATCTCCCTCGGGCATCAGGCAGGGCGCAGGTCGCTCCGGGGGTGCGCGCGGGCATCGGGCGGTTTCCGAGCTCGCGGGCGCTGAAGGGAAGAACATTACGGAGTTGAACAACTCTGCAATGTTCTCCACGACGGGCCGGGTGCGAGGACACGCAGCACCGCTCGGTCACCGCGGGCGCCCCCCGTGCGCAAAGGCTCTGTCACTACAGCCCCGCAAGCTTGTTGGCGCCTTGTCTCGATGGTAGAATGCGCCGGCGTAGACTGCTGAATCACATGGCGCAAGGAGGAGTGGCAGGTCGGAGATCCCGCCGAGCCAGAGCCGTGGGCGCGAATGAAAGGATGGGCCGGGGGAGATGGCCGACCGAGAGCGTCGGACGGAGCGATGGATGCGAGCGAAGCGCCGTAGCGGCGACCTGCACCTGCTGACGGAAGACGGCATGGTCGCCTGCAATCCACGCGACCGGGAAGCCGCTCACCGCGCTGAGGTCGAGGGGATCGCCACGGGGAATCCGCTCGCCGTGACGTGTCGGAAGTGCCGCGCCATCCTCCGGAGGACGCGGGGGGGAGCCGGCCGCCCGCCTGGCGAGCGTGGCGGCAGAGGCTCAGTTCTCCGACTCGGATAGGGTGATCCTCTGTCGCGCCTCGGCGCCGCGTCAAGGTGGGTCCCTACCTGCGGGTCTGGCCCCCCGTTCTGTCTGTTTCCGCCGGGGAGCCTACCAAACCGTCCCTGTTCCCTGTCTGTATCACTCCCTGTGAGGAATGGCGTGAAGATAGGGCATTTCCGCCTGAAGGCCGAACTACGAACGAAGCCGCAACCTGTTGGTAGTTCGGCCTTTAGGCGGTGCCCTCCTGCGGGTGCGCTGGGGACAATGCCCTTATCTTCACGCCATTCCTCCCTGTGAGAGGGAAAGTGATGCAGATAGGCATGCGAGGCCGTAGAAGGCCCCGGATTGCCAAAGCGCCATACTTGATCAACTCTGAGGGGGGAGGAATTGATCAAGTATGGGGAGAAAGGCGGTAGAGGCCCATGAATCGCCAAAGCGCCATACTTGATCAACCCCGATGGGGGAGGAGTTGATCAAGTATGGCGGGAACGGGCATAGGCCCTCCGAATCGCCAGAGCGCCACACTGCATTACCTCGCTGCGGGGGCGAAGGTGATACGCGGTATGGGGGCAGGCGTCCCGGGTTGGGGCCTTAGTACAACGCCCCACAAATAAGGGGACAAAATCGCGGGCGCTTCGATGTCTTGCTCCCGAAGGGAGCAGATTGGCTAGCCGGCGGCTTCAGCCGCCGGAGTCGTGAGTCAAAAGTAGAGAAGTCCCGAAGGGACGGCAGAAACGTGTCCCTCGCCCCCTCCCGTTAGCCGTCTTCCGTCCCTTCGGGACTGGGCCGTGGGTACGCCGCGCTCCGGCGGCTGAAGCCGCCGGCTACCCACTGCTGTCCCTTCGGGACGGCCATTTTGTCCCCTTATTTGTGGGGCGTTGTACTTAGCCGGGTGCTGCGCACAAGAGACAGCGGGTGTCTTTTCCCCGTGGAGTGTCCACCTACCAGAACTGGGGGCCATACTCTCGAGCCGTTAGCCTTTGCTCCTCAGCCGCCAGCCGGGGAGGACCTCGGGCTTCTGGCCCTCGGGGAGGGGCTCGACGAGCTTGCTGTAGAGGTCGGGGCGCCGGGCCTTGAGGTAGCGGCGGCCGCTCGCAAGCACAAGCTTATCCGGCGTGCACAGGCCCACCACCACGTCGTCGCCGAGGGCCGTGCTCTCCGCGATGATCTCGCCAAAGGGGTCTATGACCATCGCGTTGCCGGTCTTGATCGTGTCGGCGTCCACCCCCACGGCGTTGGTGAAGATGTAGTAGACGCCGTTCTCGTAGGCCCGCGTGGGGAGCCAGCGCATGAGCCAGGCGCGGCCCGACGGCCCGGTGAAGGCCATCCGGAGGGGCACGGGGTCGCGCTCGCGGTTGTCCCAGAGCTTCCGGTCAATCCGCGAGCGCCCGGGCATGGGGCTGTCCACGCCGCAGGTGACGTGGGGGGCGAAGATGACCTCGGCGCCGAGCATCGTGGTGATGCGGGGGTTCTCGACCAGGTTGTTGTCGTAGCAGATGAGGATGCCGCATCGGATGCCGCAGAGGTCGAACACCACGTAGCCGCCGCCCGGCGTCAGGTGCGGGCTGATGAAGGGGTGGAG
>Ga0194112_10005712_pt1 | contig 16646 bp, 13 predicted proteins | sample TA2MahC400mmetaG_FD_146191 | JGI IMG/M metagenome (GOLD analysis project Ga0194112, IMG submission 146191) | Freshwater microbial communities from Lake Tanganyika, Tanzania - TA2015016 Mahale Deep Cast 400m | ecosystem: Environmental > Aquatic > Freshwater > Lake | place: Tanzania: Lake... | reverse complement strand
TTTGTGGGCTAACAAACCTTACCACAGTTGGCAGAGCTTTTCCTCTTCTCATCCACTTGTGGGCAATCACCAGTAAAATTACCTTGTCAGGGGAAATCAAGCGCGTTATAATCCTCCTGCTTAACAGATAGTTTGCGAGGTAAGTTTCGTTATGCCAATCTATACATATCGCTGTGAAAACTGTGGTGTCCAGTTCGACCGTAGCCAGAGGTTTTCCGATGATCCCCTGAGCATGTGTCCAGAGTGTGAGAAAGAAACTCTGCGCAAGGTGTTTTTGCCGGTCGGGATTGTATTCAAAGGTTCTGGTTTCTATTCCACCGATCATCGTTCCTCATCCAGCGTTCGTACTTCTTCTTCCAACGAGAGTGATAGCTCTTCGAAGAAGGAGAAGAGCGAGAGCGTGAAGAAGGAAACGAGCAAATCCGACGACGATTAGGTCGAGACATCCGCCCCTAAACGAAGACGCTCCCCAATGGGAGCGTCTTCGTATTTGGAAACCTGTGAGGCCTACCCGAACTCGACCTTCGCGCCGGGGGGGAATGGACTCGCGCTGCGTTTGAAGTGGAATCCTGCAGCCCCGGCGTGGCCGCCGCCTCCGAAGCGGCGGGCGATCTCAGCCACATCGGCTTCATCTGAATACAGGGTTACGAAGGTGTATAACTCGCCGTCGTGGATATTGTCTATATAACAGTAGGCCACTTCGTAGCCATGGTTGCGGATATGCTCCCCCAGATCGCCAGAGCCGTGCATATTGATTGCCAGCGTGCGATGCCCTTCGAAGAGCACCGGGTAACCGTAGCGTGCCGTGGAACTTTGGATGGCTTTCAGGCGGGCCTGGCGCAATGCTCTGCCATGTTCGATGATCTCATCGAGCAGTGGCCGATCATCGTCTAGCAGCGGTATCCACAAGCGATCGTTGCGGGGATTTGTATTCAGTTGGTAGAGACCTTCGTTGAAGGCGCCGGTCTCCGGGTAGGTCCAGCGCCAGATGTCGCGGTCGCCGATCAACCTCACCGCCGCCGGGATGCTTTGACCGGGGAAAAAATGCTTCCAGGCCAGCACGCAGGCAGCTTCGTTTGTATCACGGATGCCGGGCCACTGATCGGATATATCGGCCAGTTCTTCCATGGAGGTCTTGTGATGATCTATCCAGGTCAATTTGTGGTAGGCAGACAGCCGCTCCATATCTTCGCGAGGCAGAGAAAAATCCACGATGACAATCTGATCGGAGACGAGCACTTCCTCCAGGGGGAGCGAGTTGCCATACTTCATCTCATAGAGGCTGATCTCCTCCCCCAGGGCGCGGCGCACAATTGCCGCCGCTGCGCGCCCATCTACGTCGTTGTGGTATAAACAGAGAGTTTTCATAGGCCGAACAGTGAATATCCTAATCCAACAAGGCTTGTAACGTTGTATCGGTGTTTATCAGACGCTGGCTGGTGAGTTCGACCATGAACTTGTGGAACGCCGCTGCAATGGCAGGATCATCTTGTTCCATCCTATCGAGCGATTCCAGGGAGAGAAAATAGACGATGCTAGGCATATCGGCGATTACGGTGGCGGAGGCTGGCCTTCCCAGGTAGGCGCCGATTTCTCCAATGACCGTGCCGGAACCGGTCGTTTGCAGCCGCTTGGTTCCACCGGATTCGAGCTCGATCCGTATAGTCACTTGTCCACGTTCGATGAGGTAGATGCCGCTCGGGAGATCGCCCTTCATGATCAGTGGGGTATTTTCTTCGACGATCGACTCTTCGAGATAGCCCATGAAACGATCGAATTTGGCAGCCGACTGGAACGACTCGCGCAGTTGACCTTTGATAGAGGGAATCCTCGTCGAAGTGATGTCTGCCTGGTCGAGCAGCTCGTTTTCGCACCACTCGACGGCGTAATCCATGTCTGGGAAGGTCGAGGGTATTTCGCTCTCGAGCTTCAGGATGCCGCCCTTCTCTAGCTGGCGCTGGATCTTCGGCAGCAAATCGGCGAATAATATTTTGTAACCGTTTGCTTCCGCGTGGTGGCGCATACCGATAAAGCTGTTCAATGCCGATGAGTCCACGCCGTTGACCAGGTGAAAATCGAGCACCACACAGCGCAACTGCGGAAGCGCCTTGACTTGCGCTCTCTGCATCACCCGTTGTTGGAGGTGGTGAGCCGTGCCGAAGAAAATGTATCCTTGCAGTTTCAGGATGTAGATACTTTCACCTACGCTGTGGAGATATTCCCGGATATGTGGAGCGCGCTCGACATTGCTATGGAAATTTCGGCCGGATAGCGCGCTGCGCACGGTATCTATCTGGCTGTAGTTTAGGGTAAACAAAACGATTGTAGCTAACACGCCTGCCAGTACACCTTCTAGCAGACCGATGCTTATGATGACCGCCAGAATCAGGAGCAGAATGAGGTATTCCATTCTCGGCAACAGGGATCGAGATTCGAATACCCAATACACCAGAAAGGTCAATGCCAGATAGATCAACAAACCGCCAACCAGAAACTTAGGAATCAGGGATAATACTGTCGCCCCGAAGAATAGGACCACCCCAAAAACAGCCGCTGCGAAGATCCCCGCAAAACGATTTCGAACGCCCATTTTGAAGGAAAGCGTAGAGAGGCCGGCAGATTGATATCCCAACAGGCCACCCCAAAAGCCTGCCAGTGCATTGGCTATGCCTGCCGCTACGAGTTCGCGGTTCAAGTTGATCTCTCGTCTGGTTTCCAATTCGATGCTGCTGCTGTTGAAAAGCAGGCTGATGAGTGATATTGGCACCAGCGTCAGCATGGTGGGAAGCTGACGAGAAATCACCGACCAATTCGCGCCTGGAAGTTTCATAAACAAGTACGCATCCCAAAGCTGGCCTTTTGTAAAATCGCCCAGCAGCCATCCCTGGTCAGCCATCTCTGAAATCGAAAATCCATTCATCCAGCTAATCCAGTGGAAGATTCCCAGACCAATGAGAAAAGTGATCGGGATGACAGCGTCATTTTTGAGGCGTCTTTGTAGTAAAAAGCAAATGATGGCATAGAAGAGGCCTGGCCCCCAAAGAAGGATGGCAGGGGGATGAAACCATCGAGATAAGGCATCTGCCCGCAGAGGAAGCTCTGTCATAACGCTGAAGCCCCCTTCGAGCAGCAGCCAACCCCCGCCAGCCAGGAAACTCCCAAAGACCGGATAGGGCATAAAACGGATCAGCTTGCCCAACCCGAATATGCCGAAAAAAAGAAAAATCAACCCCGCGCCTAAAGTGCTGACTCCTATCATCGCGGCGACGGTAGTGAACACTTCGTCCGGCGTCGCAGAAGATGGCATATCAAGCGCTACCTGCGCAGCCATCATTGCCACGATGGGCGTCGTAACCGCTTTAGGAAAAGCTATCGTCCCGAGATGAGAGCTGATCAGCGACATAGCGGCATTGATCACCAGGCCGCTGAATAAAGCCATGCCGATCCCCAGGGGAATATATCGAGCCAGATCGCCAGAGAAGATGGTTGCTCCCAAGGAAATCGTATTGCTCACCGCAATCATCCCGGCCAAAACGCCCGCGAAGAGCGTGATCAGAAATTGTTGGAGAAAGCCCTGGGTTTTGGGTTGGCCGTATTCTGCCATATTCGTCTATCCACCGAAGGGGGTGATCAGAGGCACCGGCGTGAACACCAGGATGAAAATGATCAATCCCAACAAGGCGATAGCTCTTCGGCGGGGATCCAGGGTGGTGATCTGATCCAGGGGTTCTGCGTAAGCGCGCCCCAGTATGAAGATCAGGATAGCCCACAGCCACCAGCCAGACCAGACCAGGCCGAGCAGCAACAAGGCCCCCAGGATGAAGGGCATCAACCGGCGCGCTCTACGGCCAAGAAGCACGTAAATGAGATGGCCACCATCGAGCTGTCCCGCGGGGATCAGGTTGAGCGCAGTAACCAGCAATCCCGCCCAACCAGCCCAGGCGACAGAATTCAAGGTCACATCCACGCCCCCCTTGGGCATAGGCAACCCGCTGAAGAAATAGCGTATCCAATAGAGAAGGGGATTCGATCCACCGAAACTGGCTGGCTCTGGCAACCATCTGCCCGTGATCAGAAACTTGATCCCCAGGTAGAGAATAGAATTGCCTTCGAAGGCCTGTCCGGGAGGAAAGACATCGGGAAGTTGTTGCACCTGTGATGTGCTCAGGCCGATCAGCAGTACGGGGATCGCCGCCACTAATCCAGCTAACGGCCCGGCGACGCTGATATCGAGCAAAACGCGCTTGTTCTTGGGAGGTTCTTTCAAGCGGATAGCCGCGCCCATGGTGCCGAAAGGGCTGAACGGGAAGGGGATGAAGTAGGGCAGAGTGACATCCGTTTTGTGGTAACGGGCAGCCAGATAATGTCCAAACTCATGCGCCAACAGGATGCCTAACATGCTGATGGCGAAAGGCCAGCCATTAGCCAGGTTGGCCAGAATGTGCATGATGTCCTGGAAGATGTTTCCTGTTACAGGTCCATCGTAACCATACAAGGCCCCAGCAAATAGCACACTCATAAGAGTCAGGATGAATAACCCCAGATTGATCCACGGATTCGAAGGGCGGCGGTGGTTGATGCCTTCTACAAGAAAGATGACATGTCTTTTGTCTTCGACTCTGAAGAGTGGGGTGACTTCGTAGGGTAGCAGCGCGGCGGCTAATTGCTCGTAGGCAATATGGGGGTCGCCGTGGAGCTGACCGCGAAAGCGCGCCAGGTATCCTTGTTTGGCTGATCCCCACGTGGTGTCCTCGATGTGCAGGACCCGCCCTACCAGGCGGGCGAGGATGTCTTCGGTCTGTGGCAATGTTGATACAGATACTGTCATAGATTATTGTGATGATAAGTGAAATTGGCGGGAGTGGATGGGAGTCGAACCCACCGCGGTCCGCAGAGCGACCCGCCACCGGTTTTGAAGACCGGGGAGCCCACCGGGACTCAACCACCCCCAGAGTCAGGGATGCGCAACGATTATACCGCAGTTGGGCACGAATTTGCGCGGATGAACACGGATGAAAAAACAATAAAAACCGTGCAACCCGTGTTGATCCGTGTACAGAATCTTGCTCTGAGAGAATTTCTAAAAAAATAGTAACTACTCAGCCAAACGGGGAAGTTCCCGAAAAAAGGGTGTGCGAAGGGGGCGCAGCCGCTTTGCGTTCGCACACCCTTTTTTCGGGCTAATCCGTTCGATGGCTGAGCAGTTACAAAAAATAAGGGAGACAATTGTCAATGAGCGGATATGACAATTGTCTGTTGACGATCCACCACAGATCAATTAACCTGTGAAAGTTCATTTTGGAAAAGATACCCTGGAGGTTTTTACTATGGCAATGAAAATTATCGACGAATGCATCTCCTGCGGCGCTTGCGAGCCGGAATGCCCCGTGGAAGCCATCACCGAAGGCGATGTGATCTTCGAGATAGATCCCGGCAAGTGTGTCGAGTGCAAGGGCTATTTCGATACCAACCAATGCGTCGAGGTCTGCCCTGTCGATTGCATTATCCTCGCCTGATTGCCCGATCGAGTAGATATCGAACGAACGCCCTTGCTCTACAGGCAAGGGCTTTTTTTATGTTGACAGTTTGTTATTCTCTATGCTATCATAAGGCATCTCGATAGCCAACGATTCGTTGATCTTTTTTCGTGAAGCACTGACAATCGAATACGGAGAGATAGCGGCTGACCCCGCGTTGCGGGGCACGAGGTAGAGGTTCCTCCCTGCGAAGGGAGCGCTAAGACCTCACCCTACCCCACCTACCCGATAGGGCGGGTGGGGTAGGGTGAGGTTCGAAAATCGGATCGATCAGCGGATGCCTCTTAAGCCTGACCACGGGCTTCTCTTTCCCTTCCAAGAAGCGCCGGTTCAAAACCTGCCAGTAATGGCCGGGACAAAGACCAGCGCAGTGGCCCAGACAATTCTTTGATTTGTCTGGTTGTATCCTTGGAAGGGCTACCGTATAGTGGTTCTAAAATACCGGGTATGCCCAGGCATTCCCGGTTTTATTTTAATGCTCAGGAGGCATTGTTATGGATAAGAAATTGATATTGGAACGGGTTCGCGAAGATAATGTCAAATTCGTCTCTTTGCAGTTCACCGATGTCACTGGCTCGGTCAAGAGCGTTGACATCCCCCCAAGCCACTTGAAGGACGCCCTGGAGGATGGCGTCTGGTTCGATGGCTCATCGGTGGAGGGCTTCGCTCGCATTCAAGAGAGCGATATGCGCCTGGTGCTCGACCCGAGTACTTATGCAGTCTTGCCCTGGTCTCCCACAGACTTGAAGCGGGCGCGCATTTTTTGCGATATCTACCGCCCTGGGGGAGCGCCCTTTTTGGGAGATCCGCGTGGCGTTCTCAAGCGCATTTTGAAGAAAATCGAAGAGCGAGGCTGGACTTTCAACGTAGGCCCCGAACCGGAGTTCTTCTTGTTCAAAAGAAATGGCCCCGAAAATATCTACCCCGTACCCCATGATGTGGGCGGCTACTTCGACTTCTCCGCCAATGACGAGGCGGTGATCGTGCGCACCAAGTTGATGGAAGCTCTGGAGATGATGGGCCTGGATGTCGAGGCCGGGCATCATGAGGTCGCCCTCGCTCAGCATGAGATTGATTTCAAATACGACGATGCGCTGCGCATGGCCGATAATGTCTTGACCATCAAGTACACCGTCAAGGCCATCGCCGCGCAGCATGGCTTGATCGCTTCCTTTATGCCCAAACCCATCTTCGGCATCAATGGCTCAGGGATGCACTGTCACCAATCGCTGTTCGATAAGAATGGCAATAACCTCTTCTTCGACAAGGATGATGAGTTCAAGCTCTCGAAGATAGCCCATGGGTTTATCGCTGGTCAGTTGAAACATGCCCGTGCATTAGCCGCTCTCGTTGCGCCCACGGTGAATTCGTATAAGCGTCTGGTGCCTGGCTATGAGGCGCCTGTGTATGTGGGCTGGGCGCAGATCAATCGTTCGGCGCTGATCCGCATCCCGCGCCACACACCGGGGCGTGACAAATCGGTGAGGGTCGAGCTGCGTTGTCCTGATTCCTCATCCAATCCCTATCTGGCCTTTGCGGCTATGCTGGCAGTGGGTCTGGATGGCATTGACAATGAATACGAATGCCCCACGCCGTTGAATAATGTCAATATCTACCAATTGACCCCTGAAGAGCGCGCTGCCCGCGATATCGCCGAACTACCCAACTCCCTGGCGGATGCCCTGCGAGAGCTTGATGGCGATTCTGTTCTCAAGGAGACGCTTGGCCCGGAAGTGTATATGGCTTTTTGCCGCGCCAAATGGGCCGAAGTGGAAGAATATCGCACCACTGTGATGGACTGGGAGGTCAAACGCTATCTTGAGGTCGCCTAGTATTACAGCGCAAGGTTGACTGAAAGCCGCTCCAAACGGCCCTTGCGGTGAGAAAGATAAGCAGCGTACTTTCTACGCTGATAGTAACGAACTATGCGAATAGCAGCTGCGACATCGAAAACCGGCATGGGCAAAACGCTTAGCAGGAGTAAACGCACCTGATAGACAGTGAGCGCCGGAGCGCGTTCTTTGAAAAAGATGCGTATTCGCACCAGGAAATGATGAGCTAGAAAAACGAACAGCATATGATGATGCCAACCGATCCAACCGCGCAGTTCATAATGGTCGAAACCGACTTCGACTTTGCCAGCTCGAAGAATGATTTCAACCGGCCAACGCATGCCACTGATGCGCACCAGTTCAGCGGTGTCGATACCAGCGGGGGCATTGCTGAGGTAGTACTTGAGTTCGGTGGGGTCATCCAAATTGCGACGAATGATGAGCCACACTTCTTGGCCCGGCAAGCCCTCTCGCACTTCGATGACCCTCAAAAAAGCGAAATCACAAACCAGTGGGCCTTTGCCGCCTTCTTTGATCTTGGCTCGCACCCAGGCTTCTGCAGGCAATTGTTGGGCCAGCACATCAACCTGGATGGCTTTCTGTTCTGGATTGCACAGCCGGGTGCGGGTTGGACGACGGCCTCTGCCCTTCCAGGCTGGCACGCCAACTTCGGGTCGCTCCAGCCAAATGCGGGTCGTGCAACGCACTTCAGCGAAGAACCACTTGTCCAAAGCAGCGATTCCGTCCCGAAAAGTGGGCGAATCGCCATACAATTCGTCCGCAGCCACCCATTGAAAGGGCAATTCGCCTCTCTGAAGCGCATTTCTCAACAATTCCAGCGCAATTTCCGGTTTGGTTCGATAACTCAGTTCTTGCGGAACGCCGCAAACCTGACGCAGGGACTGGTGCGTTTCCTCGAACCACTCTTCCGGCAAGTACAAACCAGCCTCCAAAAAACTATGACCTTTGCGGCTGGCATATCCCAGGTAGACCCCCACCTGCGAATTGGCTACTTTACCCACCGAACCACACCATTGCCGGGCCACCCCCACTGAATGCGCACCCTGCTTCACCATCCCCGACTCATCCACCAGCACAACGCCGTCCGCTTCGCCCAAGGTTTCGACCACGCCCGCTTGATGCCTCCTCAGCAGATCTTCATGCGACCAGGGACTCTGCCCGATGAAGTGTTGCAGACTGCGCACATTCACCCCAAACCGCAAAGCGATCCGTTCGGTCACTTTTCGCGGCAGGTCGCTCAGCAGACCTTTCAGATACACCCATCCGTGGGCAGCTTGATCGCTGCGCTCAAAGGCTGGTCTAAAATCTTGATAGTACCTCTCGAGTTCGGCAACCATTTGATGAATATCTTCCTCAGCCAAATTCCATTCCGGCGGCGGGCAAATATCGGTTACAATTTCTGTGGACATGGCAACTCGGTTCTCCTTTCACTTGATCGTGTTTTGGAGAAGGTTACCATGTCCTTTCCTATTCGCTATTTTTCATCCATCAAGCTCAACCTTGCGCTGTAATACTAGTATTACAGCGCAATGTCTGTTTAGAAGCGTATCTGTTAGCGGATTTTTGGAGCGGATTGAACGGATTGTGTAGTTGAATCCGCTAAACCCATTCCCGAAATCCGCTTACAGTTCTTGCTTATTTTCTAACCTTGCGCTGTCATACTAGCTGCGTGCAATAAACACCTTCCCGAAAACATCAGCGCGGGTTATACTGAAGGTCGTACGCGAGTTTCAGTATTTCGACCCAAGCCGCGCGATCTGAACGAATTCAAGCAGTTTCCTGTTCGACAGGAAACGACTAGCCGCTGAAGAGCGCGGAGAACGCGGAGAACGCGGAGAACAATCTCTGCGATCCTTGCGCTCCCTGCGGAAAATCTACGGAGGCGCTGATGTCTACTATCCTCATCCTCGGCGGGGCAGGCTACACTGGCCGGTCGCTCGCCCGCCACTTACTCTCCCAATCGCAAGCCGAAATTATCCTGGCTGGACGCACGCTCGAAAAAGCGCAGGCGTTGGCTGATCAATTGAATGCGGATTTCGAGGGCGATCGCGTGACCGCCCGGCGCGCCGATGCAGCCGAGGCGGCTTCCCTGAAAGCGGCGCTGCGCGGCGCCGACCTGCTGCTGGTCGCCGCGCCGCTCACCTCCGCGCCATACGAGACGGTCATCCGCTCCGCGCTCGCAGCGGGCGTGGATTATCTCGATGTGCAGATCTCGGCGAAGAAATTCGCCTTCCTGGGATCGCTGGCGGGGGAAATCGAAGCAGCCGGGCGCTGTTTCGTCACCGAGGCCGGATTCCATCCCGGCCTGCCCGCCGCGCTGGTGCGCTACGTCGCCTCCCAGTTGGATGTCATCGAGAACGCCGTCACTGCCGGTTACCTCAATATGGGCGGCAGCAAGCTGCCTTATGCCGATTCGGTGAACGAGTTGATGGAAGTTTTCAAGGAATACCAGGCGCAGGTATTCAAGAACGGTCAATGGACGAAGGCCAGTTCGTTCGACATGCGCAAATTCGACTTCGGCGGCGATATCGGCGTTAAGAACTGCTACTCGATGTTCTTCGAGGAAATGCGCCCCCTGCCTGAAATGTACCCCTCGTTGAAAGAGATCGGCTTCTACATCTCCGAGACGCATTGGCTGCTGGACTGGGTCATCAACCTGGTCGTGATGGCTGGGCTGAAACTCTTTCCGCAGCGCGGCATCCGTCCGCTGGGGAGATTGTTCTGGTGGGGCATGATGAATCTGCCCGGGCCGCCGTATCGGGTTGAACTCCAGGCACAGGCCTCCGGCCTGAAAGACGGGGAACCAGCCAAAGTGCAGGCCAGCGTCTCGCATACCGACGGCTACGAGTTGACCGCCATCCCGGTGGTCGCCTATCTGCTGCAATACCTGGATGGCTCTGCTCGCCGTCCTGGCCTGTGGATGATGGGCCACCTGGTTGAGCCGGTCAGGTTGATGAAGGAAATGGAGAGGATGGGGGTGAAAGTAGCTTTGAAGACTATTTCAGGCTGTTGATGCGGTCGTATGTCTCGTCCATGTTTTCGGGTACAATTCTCCCGGCGCTGTCGAAGATACGCCTTGCTTCAAATCGAATCGTAGTGCGACACGTAACGTAGTGGAGTGTCGCAAGAGGGGACACTCCGTGTTTCACATTTCCATGCCCAGGTGGGGAGGCGGAAATTCGCCGCCCGCGCCGAATCGCTGCCGCCCGAGGAGGCCGAAGAACGGATGGTGCGCTACCTGGAGCGCGTCCCGCGCTACGCCCGGGCGGTCATGTCGCTCGGCGGACTTAAGGCCAACACCGAGGCAGAGATCCGCGCCCTGGCGCGCCAGATGCTGATGTTTGCGATCAAGCCCGCATGAAAACGCGGGTCTCTTTCCAGGTATCATCTCAATAATAAGGGGGGCGGGGGGTGTGCGGGCGGCTTCGCCGCCCGCACACCCCCCATCTTCCCCCAAGTTATTGAGAAGGTACCTTTCCAGTGTATAATGGGGATTACAGGTTTTTCCTCGTCAGTGTAGTCGGAACTTTGCCGATGTCCTCCATCTACCTCACCCCCGCCTCGATCAGTTTCCTGACCCAATTCATCCTCGCGTTGGTCATCACCTTTTTCCTGGCACGACGCCGAGAAAAGATGACCGCGCCCCAGGTTCTACTCGCCAGTTTTTTTGCTACGGTTACCATTTTTATCGGGCTGTTGTTCCTGGATGCCGCCCTTTCGCCCTTCCCGCGCTTGCTGGCAGTGTATGCGGAAAATACCATTTTGGCGCTGGCGTTGGTTCTTATCTTACAGTTTGCCTACCACTTTCCCTGTTTGTATTCACACCGCAAATGGGAAGCTTACGCCAGCCTGGCGGCCAGCGGGGTCTATCTGTTCTGGGAAGGGCAGTTCATGGTCAACCGCTATATTGCGCTGCTCGAGAGGGGGTCCGTTCTATATCGCTCCCCTGGATATGATCGTGCGCTGGCATTGGTTTTCGTATGGGTTGTTTTTGCCTTTCTACGCCAGATCGTTGACGCTGATCCTCGCGCGGTCAACTGGATGGTCAAACTCTGGAAGCCGGAGGGAGCGGAGGCCCGCGGCGCCCGCTCTTTTGTGTTGACCTTTACGGTCCTGTTTGTGTTGAGTCTGGTCAATATTTGGCGCTCGTTTTCTATCGTCTCGACCACGTTCTACAACACCTCGCTTTCGATCGGTATTCTGATAGCGATGTGGACATTTGCCTCCAGCTATATCAATCACATTCCGGGTGGATCATCCGTGTTGGCGAAGTTGTCGCTGCTTGTCCTGACATTGTATATGGCCTTGCTGGGATTGGTGGGTTGGGTCATCGCGCCCTCCCACATCAAAACGTATCGTCCCCATCTGACCGATCATCAGACCCTGCGCTTTATACCGGACGCCTCTGGCGGGTACGATGTGACCGAGGTTGACTTTTCCTTCGAAACCGCTTTGGGAGATCGAGTGGAAGTCAATCCTTTCAGCGAGAATCGCTATCACAAAATAAATTATACTTTTCCCTTCTATGGGCAAACCCATACCGAGGTCTATGCCGCCAATTCGGGGGTCATCAGCATGGGTGAACTATTCTATCAGCCCAATATGCAGAACTGTTGCGCCAGATTCCCGGCCATCTTCCCGCTGATGATCGAGCTTAATACGCTATCGGACGGTGGGTTGTACGTTCGGGTCGACGCGGATACAGGCCGGCTGATCGTCACCTGGGATCATCTGCCCGCCGTGTATCGGCCAGAGGCGATCTTTACATTCCAGGTCGTTCTCTATCGGGACGGCGTTTTCGATATCACCTACAACGGGTTGCCTTTGCCATTTACCTTCGACCCAGATGCGACCCCATCTGCCAATCCCTGGTTGCGTGGGGTAATCCCAGGCCAGGGGGAGTCGCTTCACGCCAGCGTAGCCCCATTGACCTGGCCGCGCCCGGAGGGTCAATTGGCGATCATCGAAAACTTCCAATTGGATTTCCGGCGCTATCTGCATGAATTCATCCGTCCTTTGACGTGGGTGATGATCGGCGGTAGTATTTCGCTTTTGCTGCTGCTGCCTCAACTGCTTCGATTGTCGCTTGTCAACCCCCTTAATGCATTGACCGCCGGGGTGCGGCAGATGGAAGCTGGCGATCTGAATGTAGCGATCCCCATTCAGTATCAGGATGAGATTGGCTACTTGACCAACGCTTTCAACCTGATGGTCGTCAGGTTGAGAGAATTGGTGACCGACCTCGAAGAGCGCTTCAGGAGATTCTTCGAGTACGAACCGGATTATTGCTTTATCATCTCTCAGGAAGGCGTCATTCTCGATGCGAACCCCGCCGCGTTGAACATCTTGGGTTACAGTCTCGAAGACCTGGTGGGTAAACCGCGCGATATCATCTTTGCCCCTGAGTCGAGAGCGACAGCGCAACAGCTTTGGAAAAACTGGAAAGAGAACGGCGAGCTGCTCAATGAAGAGCTTGACATCATCTCGAAGGCAGGGGAGCGCCGCACGGTTCTGCTCAGCTCCGGGTCGGTGAGAGACCGGGAGGGTAATTTGCTGTATTCCCTATCTATCCACAGGGATATCACCGAGCGAAAGCGAGCCGAAAAAGCCATGCTGGATTTGGCCACCTTTCAGGAGCGCCGCCGAATAGCAAGCGACCTGCACGATTCGATGACACAATCACTGCATAGTTTGATTCTCTCTGCGGAGACAGCCCAGCTACTTCATCGCGAGAATCGGCGCGAGAAATTGGCTGCTTCCCTGGCGATGCTGGAAGACAGCGCCCGCCAGGCCCTTCAGGAGATGCGCCTGCTGTGTTACGAATTACAGTTGACGCCGGAAGAGCATGTTGATCTGTTCGAAATCCTGAATGCTCGTCTGGGATCCGTCGAGCGACGCTTGGGGATGACGACGGAGTTGAATATCGAAAACCGGGGCGTCATCCCAAAAGCCTGGGAAAAAGAATTCTTCTTCATTATCACCGAGGCCCTCAACAACACCTTGAAGCATAGCCAGGCAGACCATATTTCGGTTTCCGTGCATGGCACGCCTTATCGGATTGTAGTGAAAGTTAGCGATAATGGTCGCGGATTCGATCCTGATCAGATCCCAAGTGGCGGGATGGGTTTGCGGAATGTCGCTGAACGGATTGAGCGCCTGGGAGGCGTGTTGACGATTGACTCTGCGCCCGGGGCTGGCGCCACGATCACCATGCAAATAGATCTGGACGAAACCAGGCCTGCTCGATCAGAGGAATAGGATCGTATAGATGAAACCCATCCGCGTTTTTGTCGTTGACGATCACCCGCTCATGCGTAATGCCCTGGAGATGACGATCGAAGCCGCCTTCGATATGCAGATCGTAGGCCAGGCCTCGAATGGGAAAGAAGCCCTTCGGCTGATTCCCCTCGTCGAACCGGATATCGTGCTGATGGATTTGATGATGCCAGAGATGGGAGGTTTGGAAGTCATCCACGTTCTATCCGGTTCCCATCCCGGTATTCGCACCCTGGTGCTCAGCAGTCTGGATTGGGAAGATGATATTCTGAAAGCGATTCAGTCCGGCGCATCGGGGTACATCACCAAGAGCGCCCAACGTGACGAACTGCTTCAGGCCGTCCGCACGGTGAACGCTGGAGAGGTCTATCTGCCGCCGAAGATCGCCGCCAAGTTAATCAGCAGTATCCGGGAGTCGCAGCCAGGGAGAAGAAGGTACCGCGGCTCCGCTGAGTCGCTCACCCCACGACAGGCGGAAGTGCTCGACCTGTTGGGGCAGGGCTTCTCGGATCACCAGATTGCGGAGGCGTTGAATATCGCCGATGCAACGGTGAGGTTGCACATTTTGCACATACTGAACAGCTTTGGATTCGAAAACCGCCGCGAATTGATGGTCTATGCCGTCGAGAAACGCATGGAATCAGAGAGTATGAAAAAACGACTATGACATTTCCCCCAAAAACAATCCGATCCTTTACGCAGATCAAACCTGGGGTGATCATCTCGTTAGCTGTCGAAAAGGGCGGGGCAGGCAAAACCACCTCGGCCGTCAACATCGCCTCGGGGCTGGCCCGTTGGGGGGCGAACCTGGGCTGGCGGGTCTTATTGATCGATATCGATCCACAGGGCACAGCCTCGAACGCGGTGGGACAGTTTTCCGCGGCGTCATCTGAAAAGACTCTGGCCAAATTGTTGGATGACGATCATTTGCTGTTGCGCCCTCACGAATTCATCGCGCCCAGTCCCTGGAATCCCAAACACCTTCACTACATCCCGACCAACCGTCAGACCCTCGGCGGTATGCGAGAAAAATTGATTTCCAAGATCGGCAGAGAGCGGAGGTTATCTCGTGTGCTGAATCCACTCCGTTCGGATTACCATTTCGTGATCATCGACACCGGCCCGGTCAACGATGTCCTCACCCAAAATGCGCTGGTGGCTTCCGATTTCGTCCTCATCCCGATCAACCTGGACTTCCTTGGGCTCGAGGCCATCAACCGCACATTTCAGCTGATCAAAGTCATTCAGTTGGGACTGGAACAAGAGAGGCCCAAGATCCTTGGTCTATTGGGCACCTTCTATCGCAAAGGGGTTCTTGCCTCCGAAGAAGCCCTGAAGATGTTGAACGATAAATTTTCTAATTCTGTGATCCGAACGGTGATCCCGCTCAATTCGGCTATCCCCGATAGTTTCTCGGCGGGGGTTGATATCTACACTTTCAATCGCTACTCCCCAGGCGCGACAGCCTATAACCGGGTTGTGCATGAGATCCTGATCCGTATCAAGAAAATCCAGGAACAGCGATATGGATAGCACCAAAACGGAATCCGCCCGCAGACCTCGACGTTTCCAGGTTGACCCACTGGCCAGCCTGGCGACGCCCGAAATCGAGAGCGGCTACGCGGAAGGCGGGCCGCGCTTCGAGCAGCTCGATGTTCCCGAAATCCCATTGCAGCAGCGCATCGAGGTGCTCTCTCTGGAAGATGTCCAACCCGACCCCTGGAATCCTCGCCACATCCTCCCCGCGGACATTCGAGGCGAATACATTTCAGGAAAAATCAGCGCGCGGGTCGCTGTACAGCGATGGGTCAAAGCCGGGGAGAAAAACGCCGAGATCGCCGACCAGATCCAGACATACCGCTCGATGGGCGTATCTTTGCTCGATCAAGGCCAGATCAACCCGATCACTGTGGCGAAGCATTTTCGCGAGGATGGTTCTTTCGTGTGGCGGATCGAATCAGGCGAGCGGCGTTATTGGGCAAAATGGCTGATGGTCTTCGATGGGCAGACCGATGATTGCACGATTCACGCCCTCATCCGTGATGAACTGAACCCGACCCGTCAGGCGGTAGAAAACATCCAGACCGCATCCCTCACCGCGGTGGGCGAGGCCAGACAGGTGGCGCGTTTGTTCCTGGATCGTTTGGAGATTACGCCCGAAAGCGAGATCGCCCGCGGCGTTCCCTCTGGCAGCGACGATTATTTTCGCCTGGCGTTGTCCCCGGCCGATAGGCTGCTCGCTGATCGAAAAAGGCTGCCGCGAGGTTTCTGGCCCGCGCTGGAAGAGATCATGGGAAGCAAGCGCCAACATCTCGAGCGCAAGATGCAGATCTTGAGACTGCCCGATGGATTATTGTCTTTCGTTGATGACCACCAGTTGACCGAAAGACAGTTGCGCGAGATCCTGGCGAACCCCGAGGAGCTCTGGGAACGGCTGGTGATGCTCACGATCGAGCATGATCTTACAGGACCAGAGCTGTCCCGATTCGTAGAGGGGGAGGAGTCTGACGCTACTATGCAAATGATCCTCGACCACCGCAGCGCCTTGCCGGTTATCGCTGACGAAAAAAGAGAAGTAGATATAACGCCTGTTGAAGCCGGAGAAGGGGAAAAAGACTCCGCCCAAGTCTTCCAGAGACGCATCGTGTCGTTTGCCAGATACTTTCAACGTACACGTCAATCTTTGGAAAGCGACGAAGACTTGGATCATACCCTCGATGATTTGATCCAAACCGGCGAGTATCAGATCGTGCTGGAGAATCTGGAACTCCTGGTCGAACGTCTGAAGTCGCGCCTTGCAGAATTATAGACTCAACTCCGACAAGCCGAAATTCAACAGGGAAGGTAACTGCTCAGCCATCGAACGGATTAGCCCGAAAAAAGGGTGTGCGAAGGGGGCTGCGCCCCCTTCGCACACCCTTTTTTCGGGAACTTCCCCGTTTGGCTGAGTAGTTACCAGGGAAGTATGGTACGCTGATAC
>Ga0194112_10005711_pt1 | contig 16650 bp, 14 predicted proteins | sample TA2MahC400mmetaG_FD_146191 | JGI IMG/M metagenome (GOLD analysis project Ga0194112, IMG submission 146191) | Freshwater microbial communities from Lake Tanganyika, Tanzania - TA2015016 Mahale Deep Cast 400m | ecosystem: Environmental > Aquatic > Freshwater > Lake | place: Tanzania: Lake... | reverse complement strand
GCGCGGCCATTTTCCTGTTGGGGTGCCGGCGGCCCGAAAGCGGAAAATCCTGGGGGTTCGGGGGCAAAGCCCCCGACGCACCGGCCGCAGGCACACCCACGATCTCAAGGACTTGGGACGCTGTCAATCTTTTACAAATAAAAGGGGGGTATCCCCTTCACTCCAGTAGCCACAACAGGTTGTGGTGTACGTGCCAACGTGCAGAACAGCCCAACTGACCGCAACATCGCAGCCAAAGAGCCGATTTGGCGTTCAAGACGGCCTCCTTCCCCAGGGCCACCCATTGAGGTCACTGGAGTCAAGGAGATAGCCCCATTACAAATAATTCTTGGGCTTCATCCACTTCTACGTCCCAGGCCCGCCCTTTGGGGGGCCGCCGTAGCGTCGGCCCCCCACACCCCCTGTGGCCCGCTGCCCGCCCCCCCTCCCGCCCCCCCCGCCGCGAGCCGCGTCGGGCAGGCGGCGGGCAGCCCCGTCGCAGCACTGACGCTACAAGGTGGGCGACAGCAGGAAGCGGAGCGGCCAAGACAACCCCTGCGGCCTGCGCCCGGCCGGAGTGGGGCACCTCGCTGCCTTGCCGCGTCCACTTGCCTAGCGAGCCCCTGGCAGAAGGGGCGAGCGGGCTGAGGCCCCACCATCCCGACCCGCCCCCGACCTTCATCCGTGGCAGAGCTTCAACCCGGCAGGCCATCGATGCACCAGACCTTGCGATGGCCCTGGCCTAGCGGAGCGGCAAGCGGAGCGGGCGGTCAGCCGTGGCGGCGTGAGTTGCACCTGGCTGAGGGCCGAAGCGAATCAGCCCCGACAGAGGGCGGGCTAGGGGGCTACAACAGAGGTGCACACACTGGCGACTCTGGTGACAGTAGAGGCCGAAAATGTTGCCGAATGGCAACAAAGCAAACAGCGTGCCACCTTGCGAGGCGGGAGGGGGCAAAAGTCACGCGACAGCGGATTGTCCAACTAATGAAACAAAACGGGGGCGGGCTAGGGCGGCGGCTTCGCCGCCCGCCCGACCCCGTTTTTGTTTCGTTTGTTTGGTAATTTACACCTGGCAGACACCGGTAGGGCGTGCGGACCCTTCGCGTCCGGGGTTTCCCGGGCGCCACGCGGCATGGGCAAGGGACCAAAGGGACATAAGGGACCCAAGGGACAGAAATCACGGGTCACGCGTCACGGGTCACGATCTCTCTGACGAGGTCGCAGTAGCGCCTGACGCGCGCGACGGGGGTGGCGGGGGTGACGGGGCTGCCGAGAGACATGATGAAGCGGCCTTGGTTGCGGCGGCCGGCGTCGAGCTGGCGGGCGAGCTCGGCTCGAAGCTCGTCCTCGGTTGCGTGAGGCAGCAGCCAGATGGCGTCGAGGTTCCCCAGCAGGGCGCAGCGGCCATCGGCGCGGGCCGCGGCCTCCTCGATGTCAATCTCGAAGCCCTTCTTGCTCTCCTCGAGGCTCAGGGCGTCGGCACCACTGGCGAGCAACAGGTCCCACCGGTCGGCGGGGTCGCCGCAGTAGTAGTAGATGCTCTTCATCCCTGCGTCGCGGATTGCTTGGACGAGTTGCTGGACGCAGGGGAGGTCCAGCTCCGCGAAGGCGGCCGGGCTGACCATGTCGGTGAAGGATTCCTCGAGCCAGATTCCCGCGGCGCCGAGGGCCTTTGCGACCTGGACTTCGCGGAGCGCGCGGGCGAGGAGGCGCTCGCAGGCGCGGCGCACCAGGTCGGGGCGCGTGGCCACCAGGAGCATCATCCCCTCGAAGCCCCAGAGGTAGTAGCAGGACCAGAGCGGGACGCCGATGGAGCGGAGGGGGAAGAGCTCGGCGGCGACGTCGCTGAGGAGCGCCCGCGCGAGGTCCCCCCGCCCCTCCTCAGCGAAGAGCTTGGCGTCAAAGGCCGGCGGGAGGGATACCGCGGCGTCCACCTCCTCGGGCGTCTCGGGCAGCCGCCCTGTCCGCACGGAGTGCAGGCCGCCCTCGGGCGCCCAGCCGCCGACCTGGGGCTGGGGCAACGGCTTCGCGCTGCCCGTGCGGCGGTCGAGCAGGAATGCCCCCTCGCGTGCCACCTCGATGTGCAGCGCCTCGCGCTCCTCGCGGCTGTGGCAGGACGGGAGGTCGAACCAGTCCTGGCCCGTCCGCTCGATGGCCTGTCGGCGCCAGAGGAGCTGGCGTTCGAGGTCGGGCTCGGAGGCGAACCACCAGGGATACTCGGTGAGCTGCGCCCAGTGGTCGCGGATGTAGATGCCCTCGTAGCAGATGACGGCGGGCGTCTGTGGTGTGCCTGCCTCGGACAGCGCGGCCTCAATCTTCTGCCTGCCCGTCATCTTGAGGCTCCGAATCGTCGTCGTCCTCGTCGTCGTCGTCGTCGAGTCCGGCGGCTCCCTCGCCCATCGAGGGATTCGAGGACGACGACGAGGACGAGTCGGGTGCTGAGAGCAAGCTCGCACGTGAGGGGCCAAACGCTGGGATCACTGTCCCCCGCCCGTGGAGCGTGCATCGGAAGTGGGGCTGGAGGTCAGGCGGCGGCTCCTCAGCCCAGGCGCCCTCCTCCGCCGCGAGCACCTGCGCGCGCCCGCCGCCGCTGGCAGCCGCGCGCAACCCTTCACCTGGCGCCGGACACTCTTCCATCTTCTCTTCTCACACGGCACGCGGCACGCGGGACGGAAGGGACAAAAGGGACCAAAGGGACCAAAGGGACCAAAGGGACCCAGATCACGCGTCACGCGTCACGCATCAATCTTCACGCCGCCCGCCTTCTGCGCGGCGGCCTGGAACTTCTTGGCCCCGTGTGCCTCCGCCCAGAGGTCGAGGAGGCGGTTGTGGATGCCCTGCGGGTCCGCCTCGTACCAGGCCATCGCCATGAGGTTGGTCCCGCGGTCAACCCCGCGGAAGAGCCGGGGCGGCTGCACGTAGGCGGGGTCGAGCAGGACGTGGCGGACGATGCTCCAGAGGACGCGGTCGATCTCGCCGTTGACGAAGACGCAGGCGTGGCCGCGTCCGGAGGGGCCGAGACGCGGGTGGTAGAGGGTGGTGGTCGCCCGGACCGCGATGTCGCCGAGGTTGCTGGGGTAGCTGCGCGGGATGTCCACGCGGAAGGTGTGGTCGCGGCTGAGGGCCACTTTGCCCCCGTCGTCAACGTTGCGAACCCCCGGCAGGTTCTTGGCCTTGAGCTCGATGGTTCGCGCCGCGCCGTCCTTGTGGCGTGCGGCGATGCGGACTGCGAAGTCTGGGTGTTGCCAGGCGGCAGGAGCTCGTAGTGCGGGCTTTAGCCCGTCATTGTACGGCCTTGAGGCCGCGCTACGAACCGGCTGCTCCCAGCCCCAGCCCTGGGCGCGGTAGAGCCGCGCGAGCTCCTCGTAGAAGCTGTCCACGAAGACGGCGATCCGCTCGTTGAAAACCCTCGTGGGGAAATGGAGCATGGGCCGAGCCTACGGTGAGTTCCGTCCCCCGTGCCGCGTCCCGCGTGCCAGGAAAGGAGAAGGCGCGCTCGCAGGTCTTGGCACGCGGGACGCGGCACGCGGCACGGTTCGTCATCCCACAATCGCGGTCGCGTCCAGGCTGAAGCGCTCGTCGGGCTGGACGACGGGCTCGATGCGTCCGAACTCGATGGTGGGCGGGAGCGCGGCGCTGCCCTGGGCTTTCCGCATGAGGACGAGCGAGACGTTCTCGCGCCCAACTCGGTCGCGCGCCCAGCGGCGCACGTTGATGCCGTCCGCCTCGCACCGCTCCAGCACCGCGTTCACCAGGTCGGCCACCGTCGTGGCGTTCTCCACCCGGATGCGGAAGGTCTTGTTGGCCGGTTCCACGTCCACCAGAATCTCGGCCTGGGTTGGGGAATCGCTCATCGTCTTTCTCCTTTGGCTTGGGCCGCGGAACGCGGGGATGCGGGACAGGTGATGCGTGATACGTGATACGTGAGAAGAGTAAGCCGAGCTCTCATCTTCCTCTCACGCATCACGGATCACGTATCACGCTTTCTTCTACACATCGCGTCCACGCACTGCGGGTTGGGCACGATGTCCTGAACGAGCAGCTCGTGCCGCCGCACGTCGTAGCGGAGCCGCTTGCCCGCGGCAACGGGGAGCTCCTGCGGGGAGCGGGCGAGCAGCTTCACTACCTCCGTTGATGATAGCGCGCCAACCAGGGAAGTCAAGACAGAAATCGCGGGAAATTTCACGCGTGCGGCCTGGAAGAAGGCGTCGCAGCGCCGCCGCACGTCCTCGCCGAGCACGCCTTGGAGGTAGTCCTGGCTCCAGAGGCACACCAGGCAGGCGGTCTGGCCAGGCACCAGGACGGTCGTCTCGGCCCAGGTGCGGCCCATCGCGCCGTTGACGACGGGGAACGGGCGCCTCTCGCCCAGGAGCCGGGCATTGGTGTAGTAGCGGGCCAGCTCGTCGTCCACGCAGAGCGCCACCACGTCGGCATCCCAGACATCCTCCGGCGCGTCCTGAATCGGGCGTGGCACGGCGATGACCTCGGTTCGCGGGGCGGCGGCGCGCAGGGCGCGGCGGGCCACGTGGACCTTCTTCCGCCCAACATCCCCCTCGCGAAAGAAGATGCAGCGATTGAGGTTCGACAGCTCAACAGTGTCGGGGTCCACCAGGGTGAGGCGTCGGACGCCCACGAGTGCGAGGTTCTTCGCCACCTCGTTGCCGACTGCGCCCGCGCCAATGACCAGGACTCTCGCCCGCTCGATGCGCGCGAGGGCGCGGCGGCCGAAGAACCGCCGCGTCCTGTCCTGCCGGTCATCGCTTGGAGCCATCGGGCGCCGTTGGGGCATACTCGACCCATTCCTGCTCGACAAGCGGGAAAAAGACTCCAGGAGTCTTTTCCCGGAACGGCCCTTCGGGTGCTTCGCAGAAAAGACTCCTGGAGTCTTTTTCCCGCTGAAAGACAAGGAAGTGGCCGGTGCGCGGGTTGACGAGGACGAACACGTTCCCCTCCGCGTCGTAGGGGAAGCCGCCGAAGGTGGCGAGGTCGCGCTCCGAGAGCGCCGGCTCGCCCCCGAAGGGGTGGGAGTGGAAGAGGCCGACGATCTGCGGCCTGCGGTCCGGTCCGTAGCGCTCATCGAGCTCCACGTGGCATTCCACGACCCCTTGGGGGGTGAGCTGGGCGTGGACGGGGCTGGCGTCCACGCCGCCCGTCGCCCAGTCAGTGACCCGCACGTAGCGGCGGCCCTGGTGCTGGCAGCGGCGGCCCGCCAGCACGCCGAGGGCTTCGTTCGGTTCCCGCCGGCGGCAGAATGCAAGCACCTCCCCGACAACACGGTGGAGGATGAAGACCCCGTGCCGCGTCCCGCGTGCCGCGTCCCAAGACATAAGATCGACTCCTCCTCTTCTTCACGCGGCACGCGGGACGCGGCACGACGCGCAAGCCCTCATCTCACCGGCCCCCAGGTGACATATCGCCCCCTCTTCCGCTTCACCATGACGACCCCGTAGCGCTTCCAATCTTCGCGGCGGAGAATGGCCAGGGGGTCGTCGGGCGGGGTGCGGCGCTCGGGCTGGGGGCGCACGGCCCCAAAGGGGTCGAGCTCGACCGCCCGCCCGCGGAAGAAGACCTCGTAGACGACCGGCCCAAGCCGCGGCGCCTCAACCGCGTGCTGGACAAAGAGGATGACCTCGTCGGTGGGTATCTCAGCGAGGTCCATCTTGTGCTCGCGGCGGGCCTGGGAGCCAGGGCAGGAGCCGCCCTTCTCGGCCTGGAACGCCTCGGCGCACGTGGGGCAGATGAAGAGGTGGCACTCGTTGCACATCTTCCACCCCTCGAGGATGGCCTCGCTGAGGAGCATGTCGCCGCCGTGGCCGAGGCAGCGGATCGAGATGAGCGAGATGTCGGTGGGCATGGGGGAACAGCACTTGATGCGTGCCGCGTGCCCCGTCCCGCGTGCTCAGAGGAAGCCAGCTCCTGTCTTGGCACGTGGCACGCGGGACGCGGTACGGGGCACGGAATGGTTCCTACAGAATCAGCAACCTGGCCTGCTCGGCAATCTCCTTCTGCGCCGCCTCGTCGAACTCGAGGGCGGTGCGGCAGTCGAGGCTCACGGCGCCGCGGCTGCGGTGGACGTAGCCGTGGTATTCGAGGCGGCGGAGGACCGACTGGAATTGGTTTTCGGTGAGGTATTCGCGGCCGACGAGTGTCTCGCGGAGCTCTTCGATGCCCGCGGCGCGGCGGCGGCCGCTCTTGAGGACGAGGTGGATGATGAGGCCGAGGACGCCCTGGTCGAGCTCGCTCAGCTCGATTGGTCCGCCGTGGGTGGCGGCGAGGCAGCACCAGGAGTCGCCCGCCCTGCGGTAGTCGCGGAACTCCAGGCCGAGGCCCTCCGCGCGCTCGGCCAGGCGGGCGAGAAGCGCGTCGAGGGCGGCGTCGTCCACGCGGAGGGCCTCGAGGAGGCGTTTCCTGGGCGCGCCGACCGCCAGCCGCCCGGTCTCGTCGCGCCAGCGCGCCGTGAGGACGGCCATGAGCTGGGGCAGAAGCGTCTCGTCGGCGGGGGCCTGCGGCTGCGGCTCGGCGGGCGTCTCGTCAGCCACCTCGCGTCCCCTTTCGGCTTGGGTAGAGGGCGACCACGGTGCTGGGCACGGAGCGGCTGGCCCCGCCCGCGCGTATCTCGATGCTGCCGTCGCGGTCGGCGAAGAGCGCGACCTCGCCGCGGCGGACCAGTTGGGAGAGCAGGTCGGCCTCGCCGCTCGTCAGGCTCTCCGCGAGCGCGGCGGGCCTGAGCCTCAGGCCGAGGAGCCGCTTCTTCACCGCGCCGCGAAGGGCCTCAAGCTCGGCGTCCTCCACGCCGCGCATGCGCACGCGGTATTGGCTCGCGTCGAGCTCGTCGCGGAGGGCCGCTGCGTCGTCGCCCGGCTCGAGGGCATCGGGCGTGAAGCCCACGGAGGCCAGGAGGCCATTCGTGGCGAGCCGCAGCGGCCCGTGGAGGAAGACGGCCGGCTTGGCTCGCAGGGCGACCTCGAAGCCGAGACGACGGAGGCGCAGGCGGCCCGGCACGTTGGAGAGGAGCCTGCGGCTGTCGCGCCGCACCTGCATCTCCGCGAGCGAGCGGTAGGCCAAGCCGTCGAGCGACCGCTCGCTGGGCGTGGAGAGCCGCCGCGCGAAGGGCGCCACGGCCCGCCGGTCGGCCTCCGACTCCCGAAGCGGCACCACCTCGCCCGTCGCCAGCCGCCGCTGGTACTTGTGCGCAACGTCCCAGAGGCGGGAGAGCACCGAATCGTCCGGCGGCCGGCCCCCGGGCTGTGGGGTTACGTGTGACATTGCCGTTGCCAAGTCCTGCAAGAGGATGAATGGATGGGTGGATGAATGGATGTCTGAAGGAACAGAGAGCCTGCGCTCTGGCAATCATCCAACCATCCATTCATCCATTCATCCTGCACTACCTTCACTTCCGCGCCTGTCCTCTGAGCTTCGCCTCCACGAGGACGATGTGTCGGATGAGCTCGTTCTCCTCGAGGCCGAAGGCCTCGGGGCAGAGGAGGACGAATTGCGGGACGAGCCGCGGCTGGCCCCGCGAGGTCATCTCGAAGGTCTTCCGCACGATGTCGAACGCCGCCGCCGCGTTCGAGCGGTCGAGCCGCTGGGTGAACTCGTCAATGGCGTGGACGGGGCTGTCGCTGAGGGTGTGGAGCGACATGATGAGGGCTTCGGTGCAGAGGACTTTTTCGCCGCCGGAGAGCTCGCGGTAGTCGAGCCACTGGGCGCCCTTGGTGCGGGCGCGGATGGCCAGCTCCGCCTTGTCGGGGTCTTCGACGTGAGCGACCTCGAGCCGCACGTCGCGGAACGCGCCGCCTCGGAGCAGCGTCTGCATCACGCGGGAGAGGTGCTCGACCATCGAGCGGACCTCGCGCTGCCAGATGTCGCGCCGCTCCGCTACGTCGCCCTGGAGCTTCTCCACGTGGCCCGTCCGCTCCGCCACATAGGTTTCGAGCTGCTCGAGCTCCTCCTCCTTGCGGCGGAGGTTGTCTTCGTCCACGGTCTGGCCCACGATGGCGTCGAGCTTGCCCTTGACCTCGGCCTTTTCCTGTGCGACGAGCGCGGTGAGGCGGACCTCGGGGGGGCGCTTGCCCAGCGGCTCGGCCTCCTTGATTGCGGCTTCGAGCTGAGTGGTGGCAGCCTCCGCCTCCTCGTGGAAGCGGGCGACCACCTTCTCCTCCTCGGCGATGAGGGTGGTGCAGCGGACCACCTCGGCCTGGGCGTCGCGCACGCGGGCCTGGAGGTCATCAATGTTCGTCGCCAGGGGCTGCTCGGCGCGGGCCATCTCATTGATGGCGTCCTGAAGCACCTTGATCTGCGAGGCCAGGCGGGCGTCGGCGGCGGCCATTTGCGCGGTGCGGGCGTCGAGGCCCTCGATGCGTTCGGCGACGGTTCGGAGGCGTTCGGCAACTTCGGGGCGGATGCCGAGCTTGCGGAGCTCGCCTTCGAGCTGCCGTGCTCGGGTGGCAAGCTCGGCGTGGCGGCGAAGGAGCCGATGAATGTGGGCGGGGCCTCCGTGCCCCGCGTGGGGCAGAGACGCCCCGCCTACATCCGGCGAGGCGATGGGCGTGCCGAGCGCGGTGGCGATGGGCGCGGGGGGCCGCGTGAAGCCGCCGAAGGGCGCGTAGAAGCTCCGGCAGTCGGCGGTCAGCACGGGGCAATTGTGGCCCTCGGCGAAGTCGGTCAACTCATTGGGGTCGCCGCCCGCCTCGGCCACGGCGCCATGCAGCACCCGCCGAAGGAACCCCAGGCAGTGCTCCTCGCCCTCGATGAGGTCGAAGGCGAAGCCGTGGACTCCCCTCGGCAGCTTCGGCCTGCGGAGCCGCGCCTCCTCATCGCTGCGCCTGACAATGGTGATCGGCGGCTTCCTGTGAGGGAAGAGCTCATCGAAGAGGGCTTTCGCCGCGGCGTAGGCATCGCGGTCGCGGGCCACGAACGCGAAGAGGTGGCGGCCCGCCAGGCAGCGGACCGCCCGCTCCCACGGCTCCTCGCCGGCCCTGATGCGGATGAGGGAGACGACTGGCCCGATGAGCTGCCCCTGCATGCGGCGCTCGACCAGCCCGCGCTGGAACGCCGCGCAGCCGTCGAGCATCTCCTGCTCGTAGTAGCCGCAACCGTCCCGGTTGCGGTCGGCAAGCGGGACGCTTGCCGCTACAGCCTCGCCCTCGGCGGAGCGCAGGTCGGCGTCGAGGCTCTCCACCTCGCGGTGCACCCGCGACATTTCGTTCTCGATGGCCACCAGCTCGCGCTGGCGCTCCTGGAACGCCTGGGCGTTCTCCTTGCCCTTCTCGGCGGCGAGGATGCGGGCGAGGTCGTCGCGTTCGGCCTGGAGGCGGGGGAGGTCCGCCCTGGCCTCGGCCAGGCTCTGCTGGAGGTGGAGGCGCTGGCCCACGAGGCGTTCGAGGGCGCCCTTTTCGCGGGTGATGGCGGCGCGGGCCTCGGTTGCGCGGCGGGCGTGGTCGGCCATGTCCGCCTCGGCGCGGCCGAGGGCGTCGTTCGCATCGGCCAGGGACGCCCTGACGCGTGCCAGGCGCGCCTCGGCGCGCTCCGTGCGCGCCACCACTGCGTCGCGGGCGGCCTCGGCGTCGCGCACGATGGCCCAGGCGTGCTCGATGCAGAGGGCGGCGTGCTGCTCGATGTACTTGCTCCGCTGGCGGATTATCTCGAGCCGCTCGCGGATGCTCGCCACGAGGTCGCTCTCCCACTTGAGCTTCTGGCGCAGCGGCTCGGTCTGGCGGTTCGCGTCCTCCAGGTGCACCAGTGCCTGGCGGAGGTCTTCGAGGTATTGGAGGCGGCCCGTGGCCTCGAGGAGGCTCTCGAGCTTCCTGCGGCCGCTCTCGCCCGCGAAGACGTCCACCACCCCCTCCTCGGTGAAGGCCAGGCGGTTGGCGGCCTGGATGTTGGCCGAGCGGAAGATGTCGCGGAGCTGTTGCCCCGACACCTGGCGGGTGGGCCACTCCTGCTCTGGCCCGCCGACGCGGTACTGGACGCTGCCCGAGGCGTTCACGCGGGCGGCGATGCGGACGACGTCGCGGTCGAGCTCGCGGGCGAGCTCCTCGTGGGGCGGCTTGAGGAGGCGGTGGGCGCCGTCGAGGGGCGGGTTCCGCACGTCGAGCACCAGGCGCGCCTCGTCGGCGGCCGGCCCGATCACCGAGGCCATCCCGCGGGCGCGGCTGGGCGACGGGTGGACGCCCAGGCAGAGGCGGAGCGCCTCCAGCACCTGGGTCTTGCCCGACCCGTTTGCGCCCGTGATGAGGAGGATTGGCCGCTCGCCGAGGTCAACCTCGGTGCTGGCGTGCAGCTTGTAGTTCTGAAGCCGCAGCTTCGAGAGGAGCAGGAAGCGGTCAGCCATTTACGCACCGTAACCGCGACCCGTGTCGCGGGCAGCAGATGTTCATCGCGGCAAGCCGTGTGGGGGTGCAAGCGCGCAGGCGGTCCCCACGTCCAAGTGCGCAATGTAGCGCCGCCGCACCAGGATGTCAACAGGAAAATCCGGCGGACAGCGATTCCGCTTTCGGCGGCGGGCCGGGCTCAGGGGACGTGATGAAGCTGAGTGCAGAGGGCAATGAAGTCTGGCGCTTCCCGTCGAGCAGCACTTCCCCTTACACGGGCGCTGCCACGTTGAGATTCGTCGTCAGCCGGCGCGTCGTCGCGGACCTGCTCCCGGAGCCAGGCAACGAGATTGCGGTTTCATCGTGTACTACACAGACCGTGACTACACCCTCCACCTCAGCGCCGATGGGCGTGTCCTCAGTCAGTTCCGTGGGGACAGGTACAAGGATCCGCCGCCGAACCTCGTTGACGTGCTCTCTGAGCTTAGAGAGCAACCACGCGAGTAAGGGCGCGGGCCGGCCCGCGCCCAGTCGTGCCCAAGATGTATGGAGCGCCCACCCAAAAGGTGCATGGAGTCCCGATTGTCTGATTCCCTGGAACTCCATAACTCCTGATGTTATGGATAGTTATGCAACGTGAACTCTGGCCGGCACCCCCGCGGGCTCACGGCATGCTTCTTGCTCGGAACAATAGTGAGAGTGGGAGACAAGATGGCTGCCCGCTCCGCCGCTAAGGGACCAGGTGTCCCGGATGGCAGCGGCTCGTGCGGCTCAGGGCGCCCGAAGGGCGGCCACTCTTCGCCGCCTCACCGGGCGCCCTGTTTGCTATACCCCCGGGAGCCGATCCAAATCGGGGTTGCCCATTGTCCCTTGAGGTCACTGACATCGCGTTCCAGCCGGCGCCGGAGACCGTGCCGCTGACCGAGTGGCGGGCGCTCTTCCACGACTCCCCGCTCGCCATCGCCTACGTGTCGCACGACCTGCGGCTCCTGCGCGTCAACGGCCCCTTCGCGGTCCTCTGCGGCCGCATGGCCGGCGAGCTCCTCGGCCGCCACTGCTACGAGGTCTTCGGCGAGCACGCCCTCGAGGGCGACACGCTCGAGCGTCCCAAGCCCTGCTCCTTCTGCCGCGCGCGCGAGACCCTGCGGACGGGGGAGGTGGCGGAGTTCGACCGCCCCTTCGGCCAGGCCACCCTCCGCGTCGTCGCCTCACCCGTCGGCGAGCACCGCGGCAAGATCACCGGCGCCGTGCTCATGATCGCAAACGTCACCGCCGAGCGCGAGCTCCGCCGCCAGCTCGTCGAGTGCCAGCGCCTCGCCTCCGTCGGCACCATGACCTCCAGCGTCGCTCACGAGCTCAAGAACCCGCTGACCTGCATCCTCGGCTTCGCACAACTGCTGCGCCAGGACGCCGCCCTGCCCGAGGCCGCGCGCGCACACCTCGGCCGCATCTGGAACGAGGCGCGCCGCTGCGACCACATCGTGGCCGGACTCCTCAAGTTCACCCGCCGCCGCGACAGCACGAAGGCCGTCCTGGACGTCAACCAGCTCATCGCCGAATCCCTCGGCCTCCTGCACCACCCCATCCAGACCAGCCGCGTCCGCCTCCACGAGAGCCTCCACCACGAGCCCCTGCCCGTCCTCGGCCACTTCTGCGAGCTCCAGCAAGTCGTCCAGAACATCGTCAACAACGCCCTCGACGCCCTGCGCGACGCCCGCCAGGGCGGCAACCTGACCCTCCGCACCTTCCCGCGCGACAGTTGGGCCGTGATGGAGTTCGAGAACGACGGCCCGCGCTTCGCCGAGCCCCACCGACTCTTCCAGCCCTTCTACACCACCAAGGGCGCGGGGCAGGGCACGGGCCTCGGCCTCTGCGTCAGCGACGCCATCGTCCGCGACCACGGCGGCCGCATCGAGGCCATCAACATGCCCCAGGGCGTCATGTTCCGCATCGCGCTCCCCAAAGCGCCGTAGACCTCTCGGTTGTGGGGGATGAATGGATGAATGGATGGGTGGATGGGTGTCAGACAGTCATCCATTCATCCACCCATCCAGTCATCCCCGTTCGTCGCGGCCGGCGGCCGCCTTGAGAAGTAGTGTCATCCGAGGCGGGAAAGCGGACTATCCGTCCTTCCCTCGCCAGGAAGCTGAATCCCCTTTCCCGTCCCATGCGGCGGCGCCGAGTGGCACCACGGCCTGCTCTCTCCGACTGAGGGCCGGGGGCCTGGCCGCCGGCGCCGCCGCCCCCTCTTCCTGCTTGCACCCCAATGCCCAATCGGGTAACATCCAGTGGCCCGCGTCTCCGACGCGGAAGGCTCTGCCCGACACCGTACACCGTTTAGTGTGACTCAGCGCGCTTTGCGCGCACGCTAGCGAGGATGAATGGATGGGTGGATGAATGTCAGACAATCATCCATTCATCCATCCATCCAATCATCCCCTTTGGTTGCGGCCACAAGCCGCATTGAGAAGGAGGCCTGATGATGAACGCGGCGACTGGTGCGGTCCTTGCGGCGGCCCTTGCCTGCTGCGCCCTGCCCCTCGCGGGGCTCGCGGAGGAGGCCAAGACCCCCGCTCTCCCCAACCCCTTCTACGCGATGGACACGGCGTTCATGCGCGGCAGCGGCAGGAAGACGATCGAGCTGTTCGACCTCGTGTCCAAGCTCGGCTACGCCGGCTTCGCCTGGCACGAGTGCCCGCCCGACCAGGCCAAGGCCATCCTCGCCGAGGCCGAGCAGGCAAAGCTCAAAATGTTCGCCATCTACTGCTCCGCCCAGGTCACGCCCAAGGGAGAGCTGGCCGTACACGCCAAGCTCCCCGACCTCATTGCCGCGCTCAAGGGCAGCGGCACAATCATCTGGCTCCACGTCGGCGGCAACGGGCCGGCCTTCGCCTCCCTCAAGGGCGACGAGCCGCTCGTCAAGACGCTCCGCGGGCTCTCCGACACCGCCGCCGCAAACGGCCTCCGCATCGCCATCTACCCACACGTCGGCGAGTGGACCGCCAGGTTCGCCGACGCCACCCGCCTCGCCCAGGTCGTCAAGCACCCCCAGTTCGGCGTCACCTTCAACCTCTGCCACGCCATGGCAATGGGCGAAGAGCAGGCCATCCCCAAGCTCCTCGACGACGCCAAAGCCGTCCTCTTCATCGTCAGCATCTGCGGCGCCGACACCGGCGTGACGGGCGGCAACTGGGGCAAGCTCATCCAGACCCTCGACAAGGGCACCTTCAACCAGCTCGCCCTCCTCAAGAAGCTCCGGGCCATCGGCTTCGCCGGCCCCATCGGCTTCCAGGGCTACGGCATCAAGGGCTCCGCCGAAGGAATCCTCACCCCCACCATCGCCGCCTGGCGCAAGCTCTCCGCCGCCGCCGCCGCACAGGAATAAGTCCCAAAATCCGAAATCCCAAATCCGAAGGAATGACAAAACCCAAAGCACTGTACTGGTTCAGCGTTAACTGGACAAACGGGCCTCGGAGATAAGAGACTCGGACAGACGACTGGCCTTCGGCCAGTCGGAGTTTTCAGAGGCATTGGGGGATAGGCCGAATGGCTTCAGAGGGGGGCAGGGATAGCCCCGAAGGGCCATCCCCGCTCCAGCCTTTCGGCCACACTCCAGCCGGCTATCCCTGGCGGGTTGCTCCCCGGCAGAGCCTGCGTCCGTTTCACCGGCCGGGTGCATCATAGGCAACTCCTTACTTGGTGTCAAGAGTTCTCCGTTTTCGGTGCCGAGCGTGGCCTGGGCGCGGCGGGCCGCCCGGGCTCCGCGGGCCGCGGCGAGCTTGCGGTCGCGCTCGGCCCAGATGGCCTCCGCCCGGCCCTCGAACTTGTCGTGGGGCGCGATGTAGCCGATGGCGCTGTGGAGGCGCTTGGCGTTGTAGTGGGCCACGAAGTCGGCCACGAGGCGGCGGGCGTCCTCCAGGCTCAGGGGCGTGCCGGGACGGATGCACTCGCTCTTGAGGGTCTGGTAGAAGCGCTCCTTTTTCCCGTTCTCCGAGGGCAGCGAGGCCCCTGGCGGAATGGCCGGCAAGCCAAGCCGTAAGTCACGCCCTAGCAAGAGCCTATGGGATACGTGGCATGGCGGCACGTCACGCCCACGGGTTCTGGGCCTCGATCTTGCGCCCCTTCGCAACGCGCCGGGGCGCAAGATCGAGGCCCGGAAGCCGCCATCGCGCGAGCAACTTGCGCCCCCGGGGGGCGCAAGTTGGCGACCGCTACCCACGGGGCAAGGGCGATCGAATCGGACAGAACCGCGACTTGACTTCTGCACTTCCGTGCTGTTCACTGAGGGTCTGCGGGCGCGGAGGCGGCCGCGGGGGCCTTCGCACTGCCCGCGTGTCGAGTCCTCACCAGGAGAAGGGACCCAGCCTATGGGCGATCTCAAGCGTTCGAGCCGACGCGTAATGGCGGCCTACCGCGGGGGCGAGGCGGACCGGATACCGATTGCTGCGCCGATCTCGTGGAGCCCGCTGGGCGACATCGAGAAGGAGCGCCCCGGCGGCTGGCGGGGCCGACCTGAGTTCGTCCAGGTCGCCAGGATGGTCCAGGAGCATTGCGACCCCACGCCGCCCTGCAACCCGGCGCGCTGCCCGAACGTCTTCGGCGGCATCGGCTACTGGCGGTTCCTCCAGGCCCCCGAGGAGTTCATCGAGAGGCGACCGCCGGAGCAACTGAGCGCGGCCAGATGGCGGCGCACCACTGTGCTCCACACGCCCAAGGGCGACCTGTTCTGGTCCTACGACAAGGACGACGGGATCGAGACGGAGTGGGACAGGGTGAAGCCGGTCCGCTCGCCCGCGGACGTTGAGCGGATGCTGAGCGTGCCCTACCGCTTCGAGCCGCCGGCGCCCGAGGAGTTCGAGCCCTTCCGCAAGCACCGGGCCGAGGCGGGCGCCTGCTGCCTCGCGGGCGCAGGCATCACCTCGATGGTGGCCATGCTCGTGGCGATGATGCCCTACGAGCAAGTGCTGGAGTGGGTGCTGGCCGAGCCTGGGCTGATCAAGGCCCTGGCCGACGCCTGGCTGGAGAGGACCCGCCCCAAGGTGGAGTTCCTCCTCAGCCAGGGCGTGGGGCCTTTCTGGCACTTCAACGGCGTCGAGCGCGCCTGCCCCCCGATGATGGGACCCAAGCAGTGGGACGAACTGGTGCTCCCCTACGACGGCGAGTTGATGCGGCTGGTCAAGGAGCGTGACCCCGGCGCCCTCATCCACGTCCACTGCCACGGGAAGGTCGGGCGCCTGCTCCCCCTCTTCCTCAAGATGGGCGTGGACTCCACCGACCCCGTGGAGCCGCCGCCGCAGGGCGACATCGCGTTCGGGGACGCGCGGCGCCTCGTGGGCGACCGCATGACCCTCTACGGGAACATCGAGTTCCTGGACATGGAGCGCTGCACGCCCGACCAGATCGAGGAGAAGGTCCGCGCGGCGATCGAGGAGGGCGGTCGAGAGCGGATGGTTCTATACCCCTCCGCCGGGCCACACGAGCAGCACTCCGCCCGCTTCACGGCCAACGCCATCAGGTACATCGAGGCCGGGCTGAGGTACGGCGCACGGTGATGCCGGACAGGGATCACTTGAGGGGCAGCGCGTCGAGCTTGCGCAACTGCTGCGTGCGGGGGTCCACCACGATGCCGACATCCTCGAGAGCCAGGACCCCGAGCAGGGGCTCGATACCCGGAGGGCCGAAGGCGACACGCGAAACGGCCTGCATCCCCATGAAGGTAAAGCGGGCGTAACCGTACTCCAACTCCACAGGTTGGCCCGTGGCGAGTGTGTACACATCCTTCCCTTCAGGCTCCACACCCGCTTGGAGGAGGCGGTCGCGCGGGGCAACGCAATGGATGGTCCCCGTGTCCACCAGGAAGTCGGCCTCGTACGGCGCCCCCTGCTTGGCGAGGCTTACCACCCTCACGGTCACGTGGGTCATGCCCATGCTATACTCCTGGCCGCCGACCTACGCTCCGCGCAAGGTTTGCCCATCCTCAATCTGTCATGATTCTACGAGGACGTGGCGGGTGAGTCAAGAACGGTGTTGGCCACGAGCATGGCCCCCAGTTCAGGTGAACTGCTCCGCAGCCCCGACAGGGGCGTACTATAACAGCCCAGGGCGAAGCCCTGGGAATAGAGGCGAAGGGCAGGTCAGCCCTGAAGGGGCGTACTATGCGGTTCCGGGCACCACATCCTGCCCAGGGCGGGTAGTACGCCCCTACAGGGCTGGATCTGGCCGCCTGCCCCTCCCAGGGCTTCGCCCTGATCTTTGCCCACATCTTCTGGGGGCTGGGGTTTAGCCCCCGAATGGGGGCGTTTGAGCCGTAGCCCAGGGCGACCGAAGGGAGCCCTGGGAAAAGGCCCCGCCAGCGTAG
>Ga0194112_10005710_pt1 | contig 16652 bp, 17 predicted proteins | sample TA2MahC400mmetaG_FD_146191 | JGI IMG/M metagenome (GOLD analysis project Ga0194112, IMG submission 146191) | Freshwater microbial communities from Lake Tanganyika, Tanzania - TA2015016 Mahale Deep Cast 400m | ecosystem: Environmental > Aquatic > Freshwater > Lake | place: Tanzania: Lake... | reverse complement strand
TGACTAGGTTGTTTGATAGAAATTCAGTTGCCAGCGTGCTTGCGTTAACTCCTAAAACTAGTGAGCCTGCTATCAGCGTACCTATGCCTACTAGCAGAACTATGTAACTTCGTTTTAGAGCTACCATGATTTCTTCGGTCTTGTGATCGCATCATTAAATGATGCATTAGAAAATTGTTGATCAAATACTAAAATTGTCTTAGATTGTAAACTTAAAGTTATTTTTTTGAACATGGTTTCAAATCTTGAGTAGAGCCAGAATCAGCTATACCTCAAAAGAGATAGGGTTCTGTTTGAGTCCTAGCGGCATTTTAAATGATACATCCCACACTCCAAGCAGGTCTGTAGGGATACAATCATTTGAAGGTGGCATTATTCTAAAAGAATGTTCGATTGTCTTTACTCTTGAGCCATCAAATGGATATGTGTGGTGTATCTTTCCATTTGGTTGTGTAAAAACTACCTCTCCTCTTTGTTCTTGTGACAAGCGAGATGTTAAAGTGACCGCTTCTCCTATTGTATATGATGGCTTGTCTAAAGAAAATGTACTAAAATTAAGCCAGCTTAGAGCTTGTGGATTAGCAGAACTTGTATAGCTTCCAAAAATTGTTCCTATGACAGCTATCACAACTGTAGCAGTTATGATTGATGCTTTTTTGTATGATTTTTTGGATCTGGAAGCATTGATGCCTTTTTTCAAAAACTCCACCTACTTGAAGATCGACTAATTCAGATTTGAAAAAATTAATAAATTTTTCGAATAAATTTTCCATTAGATTATAAATTAGCACTAAACGATGGTTTGATTATTTTATTTTAGTGTTAAAATTCACTAATCTTATTTGACAAGGAATGTATTCTTCCACCATACTTTTCCTTGTACAATGATCTGCAAGATGTACAACAAAAAAATCTTTCATGCTCTCCAAATTTCAAAATCTTTGGGCTACCAGATATTGGCTGTTCACAAAAATCGCAAGAAACTTTTACACTAAGATTGCTTTCAGGTTTTACTTTTGTTGTTTTTGCTTTTGAAACTTGTTTGATTTCTTTTTTTGTGCTATCATCAAGTTTACTCATGTCTAAAACAGGTGATACTGATTTTATGAAACCAAGATTTACTAGTCTTCTGTATCTTGCCTGTACTGTTGGTGTACTTATTTTGATTTCACGTCCAATCTGTCGAAATGATTTTCTGCCATCTTCGATTAGTGAATTTAAAATTGCAATGTCTACTTGATCAAGTTCCTGTGGCATGCTCAGCTTGTTGTTATCTTAGCTTTTAATTTTTCTTTTTTTGGCACACCTACAAACTCTAGCTTATCATCAATTACTATCCCAGGTGCAGTGTAAATTGGATATTTTTGCAAATATTCCGGCTTTTCTGTGACATCAATTACCTCATATTTGACGCCAAGCTCATCAAGCATCTTTTCAACAACTGAACAGTTTGAGCAGCTAGGCGTTGTAAGGATTTGTACTTTCATGTCTTTGTAAATTGTTCCGGATTTTTCTCAAATGCCCACTTGCAGCTTGCGCAGCAAAAATGAAACTTTATTCCATTATACATTGTAGATTCATTTTTCTCGCTGACTTCCATTCCACACACAGGATCCTTCATGGTGCTATCACCTCTTTTTTCTTTTTAATCATATACCATACTATTGGAATTGCAATTAGTGAGGCTAAAATGACAGGTACTGCTTGTTGTGGGATTTGTTGCTCAATGAAATGTCTGTGCTGATGTTGCCCAATATGAAATTCTGGTGGAAGGCCAGTCATTGAAACCAGATTGTTCCACCCGATATGAACTATGGTTCCTTCATACCACTCATGGCCTCCTGGCAATCCATTGATTATCAAAAATGCACCCAATGCAATTAACATCCATCCAGTAAGGTTTTCAATTTTTACTCTGTTTTGTGTTATTGATTTTGTTGCATTTATTCCCAAGACTGCAAGAATGGATAGCAAGATTAGCGGTACTGCCCTACCTATCCCATGTACTGCGCCAAGTGATGCACCGATTTCAAGACTGCCAGTACTTGCAATGTATATCAATAGCCAATAAAACATTGGGTTTGGGCAACCAACTCCTGCATTTCCAAGTAATATTCCCATGAAAAACGATTTTGAATAATCTCCACGATTTTGTATGAACTTGGGTGTTCCAGAATATGTTGGAAGCCTTAGCTCAACAAGTTTTAGTTGTGATAATCCAAAAATAAATGCTGCAACTCCTGCAATCAAAAACATTACGGTTGATACCTGATCAAGTGATGCAGTTTTTCCTAGCATTGCAACAGCAAGTCCATATGCAGTGATCGTGGTTGTAAGTCCTGCACCAAACAAGAGCGCCATGGCAAGACCCTTTTTGTAGCCTTGCCCCATGCTTAATGGAACTATGATAAACACGAGTGGCAAAGTGCAAGGCAAAATAATCATTGATAATCCTGCAAGATATGCTATAACAAGCCATGATGGATATGATGCGCTTTGGCCTGCACCAACTGCGATATCACCTGTTAGTGAAAAAATGATTCCAAGAAATATCAATGAAAATAGTGCAAATGCAGAAAACACTAGAGTCTTTTTTGCAGTAATCTGTAATGACATGAACTAGTATAGTTTTGCCAGATAGATAATTACTGGACTTTACAATTGTAAAATTTTGTGCCTAACTATTTACTTTGAATTTTACTTTGGCTTCCTTGTCGCCTTGTGTTGCAATTATGGTCCATTCACCAGGTTCTGCGTCAGAGGGCAAGATGAAAACTGGTGTAAATGTACCATCACTTAGCGTTGTTGTGTTTGCCATCTGCTCCTTAGAGTCAGGACTAGTCATTTTTAGTACAACAGATTTGTTTGGTTCGCCTTTTCCTGTAACCCAGACTATATCACCTGGAGTATAGCTTGTCTTGTCAAGACTAAAAGACAGCGGATATGCCGATGCAATAGAGTCAGGTTCTTCTGTTTCATCAGGTTGTGTTTCAGTAGATGAAGATCCTGTAACGTTGACAGTAATTTCATCAACGATGTTGTTGTATGTTGCCTTGAGTTTGTAGCTTCCAGCTTTTAGAAATGACGGAAGTGCCATGTCATAGACTAGATTTCCTGTAGAATCAGAAGAAACAATTTTTGTAATAATTAATTCATTGATAGAACTATACAAATCAAGTTTTACAGTTTGCTGTGCTAAAACACCCTTTGCTGTAATTACAATTGACTCTCCAACTTTGTATGTGCTTTTGTCAGTTGTAATATCAAATGTTTGTGTTGGTGGTTTTTGTTCAACTTGTTGTGTTTGCTCTACCTCATCTAGTGCGTCCTTTATTGTCTGCAGTTCTGCTATCTCAGATTCTAGGGCTTCAAGTTTTTTGTTTACATCGTTTAGTGATGTTTGGATTGACTCTAGCTCGCCTGTATAGTCTTTTTCTGCAGACACTTGACGTGGTGATGGAGTATCGCTTAGCTCCATTACAGAATAAGCTGCGTAACCTGCTACAAGCAGCGTGATCATGCTTACCGCTAGGATTGCTAACTCCTTTGCCATATCAGATGCTCAAAAGTACGTTTTTGGTATTTTATGTAAAAAAAATAATCAAAGGTGGTCATATTGTCTATACAAGATTTTAAAGTAAGATATCTTGTTTAGTATAGAAAAAATAGCAAGAGTTAAACTGTTAACCTTTTGACGCATAAAGATTTTTTTCTCAACCCAAAGGTAAAATGTGGCAACACCAACAGATCTATAAGCTAGAGTCGATCAGGTTTGAAAAGAAATGGCAGATAAAATGCAGTGGTGGGAAGGGCTGGCAAAAGAGCTTCAAGTAGATATTGAAAAACTTGATGACTAAGTAGGCTTTTTTCCAGACTTTGTGTGTGCCTTTATCATGTGTCGTAGCATTCTCTCAGGAGCAGTAAACTCCATTCCACACTCACGACAAACGGTTTCAGTTACAGTCTTTTCTCTTCTAAAGAGGTTCATCTCTGCGCTGTTATGTCAGGATATTAAAAATGTTGATGCAAAAAATGTTTGATTTTGTGTCATAAATTGTCCCTTTTTTACGAACAGACGGTGCCTGACCCCCCCAGAAAAAAAATTGTCTAGTCGCGTATAGTTTTCACTAGGGTTTGATAAAAATAAAATCATCGCGCATAGTCTCTATGTTTGTGACCGAACTGGTGTGTTGGCCTATTAGTAATGGCAGGCTCACCACTCGCCGAAGCTTGTGATTTATACCTCCATTCTATCAACGCAGTCTTCTTCTGCAGGCCTTTATCTTACGAAAGGTTGTCTTTTCTCAGGATGGGATTCGTGCTTAGATGCTTTCAGCACTTAGCCCAAATGGCTTAGCTGCTCGGCCTGCCCTGTCGGACAACCGATAAACCAGTGGCCACGCTGCCCTGTTCCTCTCGTACTCGGGGCAACTTCCCCTCAGACAACCACGCTTCCATTAGGCAGAGACCGACCTGTCTCACGACGGTCTAAACCCAGCTCATGTTCCCTTTTAATAGGCGAGCAGCCTCACCCTTGGCCCCTGCTGCAGGACCAGGATAGGAAAAGCCGACATCGAGGTACCAAACCGCGGGGTCGATAGGAGCTCTCGCCCGCGACGAGCCTGTTATCCCTGGGGTAATTTTTCTGTCACCACCGGGCCCCAATAGAGGGCACACGATGGATCGCTAAGCCCGACTTTCGTCTCTGGATCCCGTGCGTTTGGAGATCCAGTCAGTCCAGTTTTTGGCTTTGCCCTCTTCAGTGGATTTCTGACCCACTTGAACTGAACTTTGGGCCCCTTTGATATCTTTTCAAAGGGGTGCCGCCCCAGCCGAACTGCCCACCTGCACGTGTCCCTGGTCAAGACCAGGTAAGTGATACTGCAAAGATTGTCTGGTGTTACATCGTCGCTTCTTAATTTCCCGAAGAAAATTAAGCATGGCTCCCAGATACGCTATGCAATCCCAACTATACCACAAGCACAAGCTGCAGTAAAACTCCACGGGGTCTTCTCTCCCCAATGGAAGATGATGGACTGTTCGTCCACCTTATGTGGCTTCACCGGGTTGTAGGCGGGGACAGAGGGGCCCTCGTTGTTCCATTCATGCACGTCGGAACTTACCCGACAAGGCATTTGGCTCACTTCTGTTACTTGAGAGTGACCTTATTGTTAGAACAATGAGGCGAGTTTGCAAAATGCAAACTTCCCTGTATCGCTACAGGGGTCGGACTATATCTTAATCGTCTAAAACGATTTCTGGCATATAGTCTCTGAGGATTCTAAAAAATGCGGTTTTATTTTTCTGTTCATTGACCAGCAAAGAGTTGCAATTTCTGTCAAACCTTCAATGGTCAGATGTTTTTTGTGTTCCATTAGTTCTAGTATGTTTGCAAATATTTCCAGATTCTTTTTCTTTTGAGTTTGAAGTTTGTATTTTTTGAAAAACGAAACAACATCTCTGAGTTCGTTTAGTTTTCTTATTCTGAGTTCCTTTCTTGTTCCATGGTTTGTAACGATTTTGCCTGCTCCAAAGAATTTTTGTAACTCTTTTAGGACAGATTCATCACGTTCATGTTGAACAACTCGAAACTCTGGAAGTACTTGCCAACCAACTGACATTTTTGGAACTTTGTTTATGGAAACGTGAAAGCATCCTTCGCCATCAACAAATCCACAAACATACCGCGGATCTAGTCTTTCCTGCTGATTATCTGCAGTCATAGCATTTTCAGGTTTTTCAAAAATTTTAAGTTTTGAAAAATCTAGCTTGACATTCTTTTCAGACTTTCCAGCATTTAGCCAGATTTTACTAAGGCAATCCAAAATTACCTTAAGAGAGTCAGAGTTACTCCCGGCGTTAACTGGCCCTTAGCTCAGTTGAACCCAAGTTTTAGGTACCAGCACCGGCCAGGATTCAGCGACTATACAAATCCTTTCGGACTAGCAGTCGCCTGTGTTTTTATTAAACAGTCGGGACCCCCTTGTCATTGCAACCTGCTGACCCAGTTTCTCACTAGGAAAGCAGGCATCACTTATACCTAAGCTACGTGACTATTTTGCCGAGTTCCCTCGCCATACGGTATACCCGTAGCACCTTAGATTTCTAATCCAGCGCACCTGTGTCGGTTCTCGGTACGATCATCATAGGTAACTCACTACACGGTCTTTCATGGTCTCCAAGACTCAGACAAACTCTGCTAACGCAGAGCCACTCCCACCTTGAGATGGTTCTCGTCATTACGACACTCCCCATCACTTGAGCGGTTAAATGAAACGACGGTTCCACTTGTCTTATCTTGAAGCTCCCGTGTAGATTATAGCGCTTCCTATGAGGTACTGGAATATTAACCAGTTTCCCTTTCGCATAACTCTTTTGAGGTTATACTTAGGATCGACTAACTCCAGGCTGATAGCGCATTGCCTGGAAACCCTTGCGCTTGCGGTGGTAGGGGTTCTCACCCTACTATGCTGTTACTGCCACCAGGATCTGCAATAGTGATCGGTCCACAGGACATCACCGCCCTGCTTCTTTCCAATCATTACGCCAACCTACCACGACTTGTTTTTGCAACAAGTATCCGAAGTATCGGTACTCTACTTTAGCCCCGTCCATTTTCGGGGCATCCACGCTCGGCAGGTAAGTTGTTACACACTTTTTGAAGGATAGCTGCTTCTGAGCTTACCTCCCTGCTGTCTTGGCGTGAATACGCCCTTTAGCTTGACACTTAGTAGAGATTTGGGGACCTTAACTTCAGTCTGGGTTAATCCCCTTTCGGTCGTGAACCTTACGTCACACGAACCCGTCTCCCTACTTCTTTGATGCACATCCCTTCGGAGTTTGAATGGATGGCGAGAAATTTCTTTCCCGTACCGCCCTATCAGTGCTCTACAGGAAATGCTATCTCCATAGAGGACGCCCTGCGAGACGCTTCGGTTGGAACTAGCGAGCGCCAGACTAGATTGGTTTTTGACCCCTATTCCCAAGTCACACAAACAATTTGCACGTTAGTATTGCTTCAGACCTCCAGCGGGCTTTCGCCCGCCTTCATCTTGCTCAGGAATAGATCGTCTGGCTTCTAGCCTTATTGCCATGACTCAACGCGCTTTCACACGCTTCTCCTCACAATGTTGCGAGAACTCGGTTTCCCTTCGCCTCCACCATGAAAGGTTTAGGCTTGCCATGACAATAAGCTCCCTGGCCCGTGTTTCTAGACGGAACACACGACACTGATGATCTGAGAATCAGACCTTTAGCTCTATTGCTAGAACCTCCAGTCTGAAAAAATCATCTTCCATGCCGTGCACGTCTGTAACCAATAGGTTTCATGCACTTTTCACCCCCCTTCCGGGGTACTTTTCAGCTTTCCCTCACGGTACTAGTCCACTATCGGTCTTGAGAAATATTTAGCCTAGGATGCTACTTTCATCCATGTTCGTTGCCCACTGCCAAGGACAACTACTCGGGATATGATAAGATCCCATACCACTTTGTCTACGGGGGTATCACCCTCTGTGCCAGAACTTTTCAGATCACTTCAACTGTGTTCTAGGATCGTAATATCATAACCAAAACACCACATCTCTACTATGTTACCATAATAGATTCAGTTTGGGCTGTTTCCTTTTCGCTCGCCGCTACTTGGGAAATCTCAATTGATTTCTTTTCCACGTAGTACTAAGATGCTTCAATTCCTACGGTTCGATCTCCACTACCATTGTAGTGGAGTGTACTTGCGTACAGGATTCCTATTCGGAAATCTCGGGATCAAAGGCCGCGTGCGCCTACCCCAAGCTTATCGCAGCTTGCCACGTCCTTCTTCTCTTCTCAAGCCTAGCAATCCTCCTATTGGCGTCTTTACACCAGCATTTACGGCCACAAATTACACGACTATGCACGATGATCATTGCGTGTCTTTCGACCCGCTACATCCTTCATCCGTCATTTTCATGACGAATTGCATCCGATGAATTTTTTTTTTGTGAAGATATTGTGCAGCCCTGCACAATTCTTTATACTAAGGAGGTGATCCGACCGCAGGTTCCCCTACGGTCACCTTGTTACGACTTTTCCCTTGTTGCTGACCTCAAGTTCGATAACGCCAACAAGACGTCACCTCGCTAAAGGCCAACTTCAATGAAACGACGGGCGGTGTGTGCAAGGAGCAGGGACGTATTCACCGCGCGGTAGTGACGCGCAGTTACTAGGGATTCCATATTCGTGAGGGCGAGTTGCAGCCCTCAGTCATGACTGAGGTAACGTTTGATGATTGCCTCCCCCTTTAGGGTTCGAAACACATTGTCGTTACCATTGCAGCCCGCGTGTAGCCCCAGGGTTTCGGGGCATACTGACCTGCCGTGGCCCTCTCCTTCCTCCGCATTAACTGCGGCGGTCCCGCTAATTCGCCCCACTACTCCAGAGAGTAATGGTGGCAACTAGAGGCAAGGGTCTCGCTCGTTACCTGACTTAACAGGACATCTCACGGCACGAGCTGGCGACGGCCATGCACCACCTCTCAGCTTGTCTGGTAAAGTCTTCAGCTTGACCTTCATTCTGCTGTCTCCCCGGGTAAGATTTCTGGCGTTGACTCCAATTGAACCGCAGGCTTCACCCCTTGTGGTGCTCCCCCGCCAATTCCTTTAAGTTTCATACTTGCGTACGTACTTCCCAGGCGGCAAACTTAACGGCTTCCCTGCGGCACTGCACTGGCCACAAGCCAATGCATCACCGAGTCTGCATCGTTTACAGCTGGGACTACCCGGGTATCTAATCCGGTTTGCTCCCCCAGCTTTCATCCCTCACCGTCGAACGTGTTCTGGTGGACCGCCTTCGCCACAGGTGGTCATCAATAGATCAAAGGATTTTACCCCTTCCTACCGAGTACCGTCCACCTCTCCCACTCCCTAGCTGAACAGTATTTCCGGCAGCCCATACGTTAAGCGTGTGGATTTAACCGGAAACTTGAACAGCCGGCTACGGATGCTTTAGGCCCAATAAACCTCCTGACCACTCGAGGTGCTGGTATTACCGCGGCGGCTGACACCAGAACTTGCCCACCCCTTATTCATCAGTGGTTTTATGACTAACAAAAGATTTCTTTAGCAGAAATCACTCGGATTAACCTTGTCGTGCTTTCGCACATTGCAAAGGTTTCTCGCCTGCTGCGCCCCATAGGACCTGGGTCCGTGTCTCAGTACCCATCTCCGGGCCCCTCCTCTCAGAGCCCGTATCTGTTATAGCCTTGGTGGGCCATTACCTCACCAACAAGCTGATAGACCGCAGTCCCATCCTATGGCGATAAATCATTTGAACCATAAACCGTTCCAGGTATCATGATCTATCGGGTATTATTCTCAGTTTCCCGAGGTTATCCCCGTCCATAGGTTAGGTTGACTACGTGTTACTGAGCCGTCTGCCTTGCATTGCTGCAACGACTCACATGGCTTAGTACCAATCCGATAGCAGTCAGGTCCGGCAGGATCAACCGGATTCATTTTTTCTTTCGTTGGTTTATTGAAAGTAGTACACTTTTGGAATTGAGCGGATTGCACAATATCTTCACATATCAGAAAAGATCCTTTTGATCAAATCCTCATCTTGTATGCGTAACAGGAGGCCTGTAAATCACAAAATGGTTCAATACCATGCTTTCATTACAAGCGCCGCACTTTTGTCACGTATGCAAAAAATTTTACTTGCACAAATACATATAAACCATGCCTAAAATTTGCAGGGTTTTTCTTGATTTTTCCGATCACAAATATATTTTCATGGTACTGATCGTCGTGGTTGGATAGCAAAAAAAACTATACAAAAAAAACACCAGAGTCTTGCAAGATTTTTGAAAAATCAAAAAGACTTCATGTAAATGGAGTTTCACACAACATTAGATTTTTTGAACCATATCCATTTGTGACAAAATCTGCAAAAGGAAAATTTCTAGTTGATGTTGATTCAAACAAGTATGTTGATTATTGGATGGGTCACTGGTCACTCATCCTTGGTCATGCACCAGTTGAAGTAAAAGAGAGAGTACAAAAACAACTCAATGATGGATGGATGTATGGTACTGTAAACAAAGTAACATCTGAACTATCAGAAAAAATTCAGAGTGCAGTTCCAGTAGCAGAAAAGATTCGTTATGTGACATCAGGGACTGAGGCAACAATGTATGCAGTAAGACTTGCAAGAACCATTACAGGAAAAAATATTATTGCAAAAATTGATGGCGGATGGCACGGCTATACATCAGATTTGCTAAAATCAGTAAACTGGCCATATAATACCGCAGAAGGTAGCGGACTTGTAACTAACAAAAAAATTGTTTCACTGCCATTGAATAATTTAGAAAAATCATTTGCGGTCTTAGATTCTGTAAAAAAAGATCTTGCAGGAGTAATTATCGAGCCAGTACTTGGTGGAGGCGGTGCAATCCCTGCAACAAAAGAATATCTTTATGGAATACAGCAATATGTGCACAAAAATAATTCACTTTTTATTTTAGATGAGATTGTAACTGGATTTCGATTTAGGTATGGATGTCTTTATCAAACCATGAATCTTGATCCTGACATTGTTACACTAGGCAAAATAGTTGGAGGTGGATTTCCAATCGGTGTTATATGTGGCAAAAAAGAATCAATGGAATATGCAAATTCTCATATAAAAACAAAAGAAAACCGAGCTTATATTGGCGGTGGAACATTTTCTGCAAATCCTGTCTCTATGACAGCTGGCAGCACAACGCTTGAAATTCTAAAAAAGAAAAAATCCCTGTATGAAAAAATTAATGGGTTTGGCACAAAGACAAGAAAAGAAATTGATAAAGTATTTTCCGGAAAGACCATAACAACTGGAATTGGATCTCTTTTTCTTACTCATTTTCTAAAAAATGATATCGCCACAATACAAAATGCTACAGATGCTGCAATGTGTGATGTCAGGCTGCTTCACAAGTATCATTTTGATATGATTGCAAATGATGAAATTTTCTTTTTACCAGGCAAGCTTGGTGCATTTTCAGATGCACATTCACAAGCCGATGTAAAGGCACTAGTTTCTGCATCAGAGCGATTTTTACAGAACACAAGATAGGAAACCTCGTTAATTCATGAGTGGTTAATGGAATATTGAAAATACTTTTAGCTTCAATAGTTGCGATAATTCTTGTGCTGCAAGTTACTGATAGTGCATATGCATTAAAAACTTGGACTGTAAAAATTCCAACCGGTGCGGCAGATGAAAATGCCCCATTCTTTTGGGATCCAGCAGAGATAACAATCCAGCAATCAGATTTTGTAGAGTGGGGAAATGGTGATACTGCAGCACATACAATCACTAGTGGAAATCTCAAAGTAGATCCAAATGATGTTGGAACCATATTTGATAGTGGTTTGATTGGACCAGGCAAGTTCTTCAAATATCAATTCACTGAAACTGGAACATTTGATTACTTTTGCATTGTGCATCCATGGATGATTGGCAAGGTCAATGTAGTATCATCATTGACACCTGAGATCAAAATAATCCATAATGTAGGAGCTGAAGTTGATGAGAAAGGTAATGGATATGATGTTCAGTATATGCTAAACAAGAAGCTTCAAAGTGCGAGTGTAGATACTACAAGAAAAACTGTTACGTTTGTTTTAGAAGGAGAGTTTGAAGACGATGTGTTTACAGTAACATTACCTAATGGCTTGATAGAAAATCCAAATTCTGTATGGTTAGATGATGAACAAATAACAAATTTTCAATCAGAGACAAAAAGCGATATCACCACACTGAAAATACCGCTAGAGGCAGATACTGAAGAAGTTGTTATAATGGGAACAGCTGTCATACCAGAGTTTGGCCTAGTTTCTTTGGCAATATTTACAATTGCAATAATTGGTACAATGATTGTTTATGCAAAGACGCAAAGACTTGGAATTAAGGTCTACGCTTAGAATTCTTTTATTTTTGTTTATTAAAATGATATAATGCCTAAAGAAAAATCTGAGAAAATAAAAAGTAATACAGAAGACGATTATAATGATGCACTTGCATCAAAAGATCCTACAAAGATTACAAACAAAGAGATTGAAGATTTGGCAAAAGAAGCAATAAAAAAATTCAAATCGCTTGGCTAGAAAACTAATCTGATACGAAGAATTAATAGTCCAGATACGATTTAGTACAAAATTGCACAATTCTAAATTTGCAAGTGTTGAAAATCTCTATTCTAAGAGAAAAAATCTCAAAATCAATCCTCAATACTTTACAGGTGCTGTAAAAATAAAGGAAATATCTAGTGTAATAAAATCAAAAGAGCAAAAAGTATACCATGTTACTTTTTTTGGCTCAAAAACAAAACTGCATTACCATGAAGGAGGACAGATGCTAATTGTGACAAAGGGTTATGGAAATCTTTCTCTGTATAAAAAAATTGGAAAAGGAAAGACCAAATTTTTAATAAAAAAGATTCAAACTAGAAGGTTAAAACCAAATGATTTGACATACATTCCTGCAAAAATTTTACATACACATGGTGCGATTGGCAAAGCTACATTTTCTCATATTGCACTAAATTCCTATCCGACAAAAAACAAAGAACCAAAAACAACTTGGTTTGAATCAGATTTTGAATCAAATGTAACTAAGATAATACGATAGTAAATGATCATAAAAAAATTACAAAACTTGAACAAAATAGACGGAAGTGAAGGAACTATAATTTCTCAAATATTTCATCCACACAATACACTCAGTGGAATAAGATACAGTATTTCACACTCTACAATAAAACCGAGTAAAAGATCAAAGCGTCACAAGTTGAAAACATCTGAGGTGTACTATATTGTTGAAGGAATTGGTTTGATTCACATTGATAAAGAGTCCCAAACAGTCTCAAAGGATGATGCAGTCTACATTCCTCCCTTTTCGGTTCAGTTTATCGAAAATACTGGTACTGCTGATCTAAAGTTTTTGTGCATAGTTGATCCTGCGTGGAAACAAGAAGACGAAACGATGTTAGAATGATTAATGGTATGAAATTGTTTTTAACATAGGATCTCCATTTTATCTTAATTGAATACAACCCTTGCATACAAGACCCTAAATGTTGGCGATGATGCCTCCTTTGAGGAAATAAAGTATGCATACAGAAAACTTGCGCTACAACTTCATCCTGATAAGAACGACATTGAAAGAGACGGCATAAAGTTCAAGCTTGTAACTTCAGCATATCACCATCTAAAAAATAATCACAAGCACATTAATTCAAAAACGCGAGACTCAAAAAGCCATGAATACACAAACACCAAGACAAAAGACAAGCAAACGTTTTCTGGCAAGGCATCATGGGGTGCAAATTTTGGAAAACCGCCTGAGGAAGACTGGAGCAAATACACCAAAGACTTTGAGTCAAACCAAGACTTTTGGAAAAAATATGAAAAAGAGTTTTGGGAAAAATATGATGCATGGATGAAAGGAGCATACAAGGAAGAAACAAAATTTGAATCTAAAAAACAACAAGAGCAAGAGCCTGATGTTTCTGTAAATGTAGACCCAACATTATGTATTGGTTGCTGCAGTTGTGAAACTATTGCGCCAAGCGTTTTTGCAGTAGACAAGAAAATAAAGATGAACCCAAAATCACATGTGCATAATGAAAAAGGTGCAAGTCTTGAAAAAATTATGGATGCCGCTCAGACCTGTCCTACAAAAGCAATCAATGTTGATGAAAAGAAAACGCAGCGACGGATTTATCCGTGGTAGACTAGTCTTTTATTTTGTCTAGTATTTGATCAAACTCTTTATCAGATAGCTTTGGTCTGTTTCTAAACATGCTATGAACAGCCCCAGCACCATCTCCTGCACTTCGCGGAATTATATGAACATGTACGTGTGGGATCTCTTGTCCGCTTTCCTTCCCATTATGAACCGCAATTAGTTCTGCATTTGTGAGTGCATCAATTTTTTCTGTGACTTGTTGTACTAGATTGAACAGATCATAGTTTTCATCAGCAGGCATTTGTTGAATTTTTTCGTAATGTTTCTTTGGAATCACTAGTGAATGCCCGCTTGCCAATGGAAATGCATCTAAAAAGGCCAGAGATTTGTTAGATTCTAAAATAATTCTTGCCGGAATTTTTCCATCAGCTATCTTACAAAAAATACAATCCATGTGATTTAATGTAAATTATAGATAATAAATTATCACGGCTCTACAATTGTTGCCCAAGCAAGACCCTCTCCAAACTTTATCTTGACTTTTGTTCCAGCCTCAAGATAACAATTCTGAATCTTTTTTGGTATGTGATCAGAAGTATTTGCATAGCATAGTCCATCTGCGCTTGAAAGAATTTCAATGTCTTCGTACACATCTGATCTAATAAGATTCCAAAATGGAAAAACTAGAGTTGATAGAATCAGTCCTGCGCCAGCTAGTGCGCCACCAAAAATAAGACCGTGTTTTTTAGAGTCTGACCATTCAGTCAACTACCACATACCTCCTTCTGATACACCTTCTTCTGGCTTTTTTTGTGATGGTCTGCTGTGAGCTTTATTCATGTGACGCTTTAGTCGCTCTGAATCATGTAGCTCAAGGCCGCATTCTTTGCATTTTGTTTCATTTTTTTCTTTTTTGAATAGTCCCAACTTACTTTATGACATTTTAAAATATATTATAAAACCTGCGAATGTGATTATCCGCTTCTACCAGCTCCAAACATACTAAGAATACTGCTTACCATCAAACCAATAGTATATGCATCACCAAATGGTTCTAATGTTGGAATAAAGTGAACCGTCAAAAGTGCGCCAAGCGCTACAAGAGAACCATACTGGGTTATTTTTTTTACAAGAATCATGTCCTTGTCAAAGGGAGCTAAAAGCATACCTAGTATCCAGATTCCATAAAGCCATATCATCACTTTCATTGCTAAAAAATCAGGGGCAGAAAATGCCGCACCAAAATACATTGCTGTAATAATAAAATCAGCTTTTAACATTCGTGCAAAAATTGAATCAAATGTCTTTATTCTAATTACATAATAGCCAAAAAATGCGCCCATTACTGCCACAGCCGCAATGCTGCCCCCAACATACGCCACATTATCAATACAGTTAAAGAAAATATTACGCGGTTCTATACTTCCACAAAATACATGACTTGATACAATTGCCATAAGAAATGACTTTACACTTACACTTGCGATGATTAGAAGGGTTTTATGCTGTAGTTCGATTTTTTGTTCCTTTGTCAAAATTCAACTTCCCTTTTTGAAAACATGTTTGAAATACAATCTAGAATCTATTAACCTTTAATTTTTTTACTTGTAATTATTTTAGGCTTCAAATTCTAATACATTATAAAGGATGTTGTAATCTCGGATCTTGTTGGAAATAAAAAACATAACAGTTCTTGGCTCAGGCATTATGGGGCATGGAATAGCCCAAGTATCTGCAATGTCTGGGTATAATGTTGTCTTACGAGACATTGAGCAAAAGTTTTTGGATAAAGCAATGGAGAAAATAAAGTGGAGTCTAGACAAACTAGTTTCAAAAGAAAAAATTTCACAGTCTCAAGCAGATCAAATCTTTTCTAGAATTAAACCAGTCATTGATCTAAAAGATGCTGTAAAAGATTGCCAGCTTGTTATAGAAGCAGTTCCTGAGATAATGGATCTGAAAAGAAAAGTCTATGATGAGCTAGACAAGGTGGCAGGAAAAGACGTAATATTTGCATCAAATACTAGCACACTACCAATCACAGAGATTGCAGATACAACTAGTCGACCAAACAGGTTCATAGGAATTCATTTTTTTAATCCGCCACAGCTGATGAAACTAGTTGAGGTAATACCTGGAAAACAAACATCTCATGAGATTGTTGAAAAGACAGTAGAGTTTGTAAGGTCGGTAAAAAAAGAGCCAGTTTTGTGCAAAAAAGATGTGCCCGGCTTTATTGTAAATCGCTTGTTTATTCCACTTGTCCATGAAGCATGCTATGTTATGGATAGACAAAAAAATCAGCTAACAGAGATTGATTCTGCAGTAAAGTTCAAGCTTGGGTTTCCAATGGGCATTTTTGAGCTTGCAGACTTTACAGGAATGGATGTTATTCACAAGGCAACAATTGAGATGCATCAAAGAGACAAAAAAGTAATCAATCCACATCCAAAAATCGAACAGCTTTACAATGAGAAAAAGCTAGGACAAAAATCAGGGGAAGGCTTTTACAAATATTCAGATGACAAATACGAAAGAATTCCTCTGTCTGAGGATTTGGCAAAAAAATGTAATCCAATACAGATTGTTGCAAATATACTAAACAATGCTGCGTGGCTTGTAACAAACAAGGCAAGTGACATTCAGGAAATCGAAAAGGCTGCCCAGCTTGGACTCGGTCTTAAAAAGCCACTATTTGAGACTGCAAAAGAGTATGGAATTTCAAACATTGTAAAAGAGCTAGAGGGCCTTGCTGTAAAGTATGGCAAGTTTTACGAGCCAGACTCTTTGCTTGTTTCTATGAAATAAAATAAGATTCTATTTTGAAATTTGTTTTAGAATATACTTTACTGCCTCTTTTGGTGTATCAACACCTACAATTTTTACGTTTTTTCTGTGATCCACATATTTGTCAATAAAGGCATCAACTGTACCACCCATAT
>Ga0194112_10005709_pt1 | contig 16655 bp, 14 predicted proteins | sample TA2MahC400mmetaG_FD_146191 | JGI IMG/M metagenome (GOLD analysis project Ga0194112, IMG submission 146191) | Freshwater microbial communities from Lake Tanganyika, Tanzania - TA2015016 Mahale Deep Cast 400m | ecosystem: Environmental > Aquatic > Freshwater > Lake | place: Tanzania: Lake... | reverse complement strand
AAGACGTGGCCATTAACCTGATCCGCTCCGGCGCGCAAGACTACGTCCGCACCGCCGAGATCGACTGCGAACCGCTCGCCCGTATCCTGCGCTGCAGCGTGGAGCGCAACCGCCTCGCGTGGGCACGCCAGAACCACGCGCTGCTGGACGATCTCACCGGGCTCTACAACCGGCGCGGCATGGCGATGCTGTCTGAGCGCGACTCGCGGCTGGCCGCGTCACTGCATCTTCGCCCGTGGACAGTGGAACTCCGCGTCAACTCGGATGGTGAGCGGGAAGACGGCGATATGCAACGCCTGGAACTCGCCGAGCAACTCAAGACGCCCACCCAGGGTGGCCCTCTGGCCGGCCGCGCTGCCGAAGACGACTTTGTGTTGCTTGGCCTGGCTCCCAGCGAACCCGAAGCGTGGGCGTACGCCCATGCCGTTGCCCGGCAGCTTGAAGAGCGCCGCCTGGGCCGGGGACTGAGCATTGAGGTCCGTGTGTCGCATGATGTGTCCATGAGAGAATCAGTGAGTTGAAGATTGCCCTGGACGCTTCCTACAGCATCGGCTCCGAACTGTCAGGCGTAGGTGTCTACTCACGCGAGTTGATGGCAGGCCTGGCCGCGCTGGATCCCGGCACGGCGTGGACGTGGGCCTACCGTCCGCACCACTGGCGCACGCTTTGGTTCGGTCCTCCGGTTCCTCGGGGCGTGCAGCGGCGGCTATTGTTCGAGTCACGCCACCCGGGCAGGTGCGATCTGTTCCATGGGTTGAATCAGCGTTTGCCGGAGTTCTGCGATCGCCGGTCCCGCCGCGTGCGTTCGGTGGCCACCTTCCACGATCTGTTCATGTTCACCAACACGTACTCCACCACGGGGTTTCGCGCGCGCTTCACCGAACAAGCCTCCCTCGCCGCCGAACGGGCCGACGCCATCATCGCCGTGTCGCAGTTCACGGCGTCGCAGGTAGAGTCGCTGCTCGGAGTGGAACGTTCGCGCATTCACGTCGTGCATCACGGCGTGCGGCCGCTGCCCGTCCCCCCTGGACCGGCGCCCGCGCGCGAGCCGCTCATTCTGTCGGTGGGTGCGCTGCAGGTACGCAAGAATACGCTAGGCCTAATCCGCGCCTTTGAACGTTTGCCCGAAGGCTGGCGTCTGGTGCTGGCCGGTTCGCTATCGGGCTTTGGCGCGCCCCAACTCTGGGCCGCCGTGGAGGGCAGCCCACGGAAAGGCTTCATCGATCTGCGCGGCTGGGTGAGCGATGAGGAACTGGCCGGGCTCTACGCGCGCGCGTCCATCTTTGCGTTCCCGTCACTGGATGAGGGCTTCGGCATCCCGGTGCTGGAGGCCATGGCCAGCGGTGTGGCGGTGATGGCCTCAAACACCTCAGCACTCCCGGAGGTTTGCGGGGACGCCGCGCTGATGGTAGACCCGCGCGACTCCGATGAGATGACCAGCGCACTCGGCCGCCTGATGCAGCAGGAAAGTCTTCGGCTGGATCTGGCGGCGCGAGGCCGCGCACGAGCAGCGGGGTTCACCTGGGAACGGTGCGCGCGTGAAACGCTAGCGGTGTATCGGGAAGTCGGGCACTAGCGGCCCGCGAAAGCGGGTTACTCTTTGCCTTCCGGCTCAACGGCGATCTTAAGCGCCTTCAGGAACTTCTCGTCCTGCGTTGTCCAGCGGAGGCCATCGGACTGAAATTGCAGTTTTTCCTCTGAAAACAACCGATCTTCGTCCGGCCCCAACTCATCGTCGTCGCCGTCGCGCTTGTTGAATCCGATCGTTGCTTCCAGAACGAGGAAGACGTCGAAGCCGACGCGGCGAATCTCACCGATCGCCGCCGCAATACGGTCTGAGTCTGAAAGCGACTCATTGATTGCTTTGCCCAACTCCTGCAGCAGCTCTTTGAGACGTTCGTCCAATTCAGCCCCTTCCTCCGGACCGCTTTCAGGATAGCATGTCAAAATACACACTCACTCCCGTCAGCAGGGGAGCAGCAGGCTCTTCAGACTCGCTATTTCCCGGCTAGCCCTCATATCGGCGGGCCGGGGCAAAAACTGGAGTGAGGGCGCAAATTGTCTGAGAGAAACCGGCACTGAAACGCACTGTATCTAAGAAGCATGCCCGCCGCTGCCGTCCGCGTCGAAGAACAATTGAGCTGGCTCGCGCTCCGGATGGTGCCCGGCCTGGGGGCGCGGCGCGCCGTGCCTCTGGTGCGCCGGTTTGGGACCGTGGAGTCCGTTTTCGCGGCGTCCACGCGCGATCTGGTCGCTGCCGGGCTCGACGGTTCGGTGGCCCAGTCGATGACCTCCGGCTGCGCCCTTGAAGACGCCGCGGACCAGGCAGAGCGCGTCAAGCGCGCAGGCGCTGCGGTAGTACCCTTCCAAGACCCCGCCTACCCCGAGTTGCTTCGCCAGATTTACGACCCGCCGCTGCTTTTGTTCGCCCGCGGCCGGCTTGACCTGCTGCGCCGCGCCGGCCTGGGCGTGGTGGGCACGCGCCGTCCCGCGCCCTACGGCACGGCGGCTACCGACCGCCTGGCCAGTGAACTCGCCCGCACCGGCCTCGTCATCACCCCGGTTCTGGCGCGCGGCATCGATACGGCGGCCCACAAAGCGGCCCTGGCCGCCCAGGGCGATACCATGGCCGTTTTCGGTTCTGGCGTCGATCACATCTACCCGGCTGAGAACCGCCGCCTCGCCGAAGACATCGCCAGCCGAAGACTACTTTTGTCGGAATTCCCCATGGGCAACCCCGGCCACCCGCAAAACTTCCCCGTCCGGAACCGCGTCGTTAGCGGCCTCAGCCTGGGAATTCTGCTGATGGAAAGCGCGCAGTATTCCGGCTCAGCCATCACCGCACAACTGGCGATGGACCAGGGCCGAGACGTTTTTGCGGTGCCCGGCAACATCACCTCGAAGATGAGCTGGACGCCGAACCTGCTGATAAAGCAAGGGGCTAAGCTCGTGCAATCGGCCGAAGACGTACTTGCTGAGCCGCGCCCGGAAGTGCGCGCGCAACTGGCCAGCCTGCCTGTGCAGGGCGCTGCGGGGACAAGCAATGAACTGGCACGCGTGCTCGGCCCAAATGCCCGGCTCGGCGAGTCCGTCCTCGCGTTGCTCCGCGTCAACAACGGCATTCATCTCGACGCGCTGGTTGAATCCCTCGAGGCCTTCCCCGCATCTGGAAGCATCGCAGTTCTCTTTGAACTCCAGCTTTTGGGACTCGTTCGGGAATTGCCCGACAAGAACTTTGTTAAAGTGTGGGTAGACCCCGCCGAACTCTCATCATCTATTATGAGTGCTCGTGCTCCCGATGGGCGGGGGAGAAAGCTGGCTTCGAAAAACATCTCTATGGGAAAATCGCTGGTCATCGTTGAATCTCCGGCCAAATCCAAAACCATTGGCAAGTACCTGGGCAAGCAGTTCATCGTCAAGGCGTCCCTGGGCCATGTCAAGGATTTGCCGAAGAAGAACCTGGCCGTTGACGTCGATGCCGACTTTACCCCGCACTACGAGATCATCGAAGGCAAGAAGAAGCTGATCCAGGAATTGAAGCAGGCGGCCAAGGACTTCGAAGCTGTGTACCTTGCGGCTGACCCGGATCGCGAAGGCGAAGCCATCTGCTACCACCTGATGGAAGAACTGGCGCCGAAGAAGGGTGCGGACGGTCCCAAGGTCTTCCGCGTGATGTTCAACGAGATCACTGCGAACGCCGTGAAGAAGGCGTTCGATGAGCCGAAGGCCGTTAACATCAATCTGGTCGATGCACAGCAGGCGCGGCGCGTGCTCGACCGCCTGGTGGGCTACAAGATTTCGCCGCTTCTGTGGGACAAGGTGCGCCGCGGGCTTTCAGCGGGACGCGTGCAAACGGTCGCCCTGCGCCAGATCGTCGATCGCGAGCGCGACATCCGCGCTTTCCAGAAGGTCGAATACTGGACCATCGATGCGCTGCTGGGCGCGAACAAGCCACCGCAACTCCGCGCGCGCCTCGCCAAACGCGACGGCGAGACGCCGGCGGTGGCCACCGATGCGGACGCGCAGGCCATCGTCACCGCGCTCGACGGTGCGGACTTTCTCGTTGGTTCGGTGGCCACGCGTGAGAAGAGGCGCAACCCCAGCCCGCCGTTCATCACCTCCACACTTCAGCAGGAAGCCTCGCGCAAACTGCGCTTCAGCGTGAAGCGCACCATGGGTCTCGCGCAGCGTCTGTATGAAGGCGTGGAGCTCGGCGCTGAAGGCTCGGTGGGTCTCATTACGTATATGCGTACGGACTCGGTGCGCGTCTCCAACGACGCGCTCGACGAGGTGCGTGCCTATATTCCGCAGCGTTTCGGCGAAGCGTATCTGCCCGAGAAGCCCAACGTCTACAAGGGCAAGAAAGACGCGCAGGACGCGCACGAAGCCGTTCGCCCGTCGAGTGTGTTGCGCACGCCGGAGGACCTGGAGCAGTTCCTGTCCGAGGACGAACTGAAGCTCTATCGCCTCATCTGGAACCGCTTTATGGCCAGCCAGATGGCGCAGGCCGTGTTCGATCAGACCACGGTTGAAGTGAACGCCAAGGGCAAAGACGCCGCGGCGTATCTGTTTCGCGCCACCGGTACGGTACCCAAGTTTGACGGCTTCCTCGCCATCTACGAAGAGGGCAAGGATGCCAAGGACGAAGAGGACGACGAGGCCAAGCGCAAGCTGCCCGCCGTCACGCAGGGTGAGACGCTGAAGTTCAAGGCTCTTGAGCCCGAGCAGCACTTTACTGAGCCGCCCCCGCGCTTCAACGAAGCGACGCTGGTGAAAGAGCTCGAAGCTGACGGCGTGGGTCGCCCGTCCACGTACGCCTCGATTCTGTCCACGATCCAAGACCGCGGCTACGTGAAGAAAGAAGGCGGCAAGTTCACGCCCACCGAGCTCGGCTTTGTGGTGACGGACCTGCTCGTCAAGAATTTCGACGACATCTTCGACGTGAAGTACACGGCCCGCATGGAGGGCGAACTCGACGACATCGAAGACGGCAAGATCGACTGGCGCGCCGCGATGACCGAGTTCTACGGCAAGTTCAAGACCGATCTTGAGCGCGCCGAGTCGACGATGGAGGACATCAAGCGCACCGAGAAACCAACGGATCTCGTGTGCGACAAGTGCGGCCGGCCGATGGTGCTGCGCTGGGGCAAGCACGGCTGGTTCGTGGCTTGTTCCGGCTACCCCGAATGTACGTCCACGCGCCAGCCGAGCCCCGATATGATCGAGGGCGCGGGCGGCGACATCGAGTTCACCGAGCAGGACGAGACCGAGTACTGCGAAAACTGCGGCCGCGAGATGGTGCTTAAGAAGGGCCGCTTCGGCCAGTTCTTCGCCTGCTCCGGCTATCCCGAGTGCAAGACGACGAAGCCGCTGGGCGGCGAGCAGAAGAAGGTCGACGTGCCGCTGGACGAGGACTGCCCGCAATGCTCGGCCAAGCTGATGTTGCGCTACGGGCGATTCGGCGAATTTACTTCGTGCAGCAACTACCCCACGTGCAAGTACACCAAGCAGAAGACCATCGGCGTAAAGTGCCCGAACTGCAACGATGGCGAAGTGGTGGAGCGGCGCTCAAAGCGCGGCAAGACGTTCTTCGGCTGCAATCTGTACCCCAAGTGCGACTTTGTGGCGTGGGGCAAGCCGATCGCCGAGAAGTGCCCGAGCTGCGAGAGCCCCTACCTCATCGAGAAGTACCTCAAGTCCGGCGCCTGGGCACAGTGCCCGAAGAAAGAGTGTAAGTTCAAACGTGAACTTGAGCCGGCGGCGGCCACGACAGAAGCCGTCGAGGCCGTCCCGGCTAAATAAGGGTCGTCGTCGGAGCACACCTCAGAACGGCCATGGCAAAGTTCAGAGCAGGGATGGAACGGCAGTTCAAGCTCTTCGTCGAGCGGCACTCCGATGGCTATGTGGCTTACCCAATGAGTAGTTTGCCCACATTGGGCTGCTTCTCACACGATGGGTCCTTGAGACTTTTTCGCTTCGGCGAGTGCAGACCATCGCCGAGAAGTGCCCGAGCTGCGAGAGCCCGTATTCTGATTGAGAAGTACTTGAAGATCGGCGCGTGGGCGCAGTGCCCGGACAAAGGGTGCAAGTACAGGCGGGAGTTGGAGGCAGTGCCCGCGTCTTCGTAGAGTAGGCTACGCCCGCGCGAACCACCGCCGCAACTCCGCCCGCAACGGCACGGGCCGCAGCCTCCAGGTGTCGTTGTTATTGCGAAACGGCAGATCGCGCAGAGTGAAGTGAAGCGGCCCTGCACGCCGGTGGAAGTGAGATACTCGCGCGTGGCCGTCACCGATACCTCGTGGCAGATAAACTGCGGACGCCCGCGCAGGCGATCCAGGCGCGTGCGCCGACGAGCGGTCGCAATCTGAATAGGGCCACGTGGCGCGCACGCCGTCCTAGTGGCTGTAGCAGACAAAGCCGCGCCAGAGACGGGCAATTGCGTCGTTGCGCAGGCCGAGGTAGTTGCAGGCAATGGCGCCGCGCGAAAAGCCGGCGAGGAACAAACGCCGCCGGTCGCCGCCCCATTCTGACGTCACCCAATCCACCGCGCGCAGGCAGTAGTCCACGGTGGCGCCGGCATCGCCCCACCAAGTGACGGCGTTGCGGGCGGCAGCACGGTCCACATAGGGCAGGCACAGCCAGATGGCCCCGCGACCGCCGCTGATGCCGTAGCCGAGCGAGGAACCTTCAAGCACCCCGCGCGACTCATCGCCGTGCTGATTGCGATAGTTGCCGTTGCCCGCGTACTCGACGATCACCGGATAGCGGCGCCGCGGTTGCCAGTCTGAAGGCAAATAGAGCGCGTGATAAACCTCTGTGCCCGCCAGCAGAGTCCCACGCACGCGGCGGCCAGCGGCGGGGCGTGCGTTGAGTTCAAACGCGGGCACGGTGAGGTCCAGCGTCACCGTGCGAATGTCGGGCACCGATGCGGCGGCGCCGGCCGCAAGCTACAGCGCAAATTCGCGGCGCGTGGTGAACGTCATCGGCTAATAGGGTAACCTTGGCTTTCATGCCGCTGCAGACGCTTTGCCTTGCCGCCTTGCTTGCCGCCACGACCGGCGCGTTCGCCATCCTCCACGCCGAGTGGCCGCAGATACTGGGGCCCACCCGCAACCTGACTTACACCGGCCCGTTCGCACCTGCAGCCAGCTTCAAGAAGTTGTGGTCGCGGCCCATTGGCGAAGGGTTCGCCGCGCCGATCGTCTCGCAAGGGCGTCTGGTGATTTTCCATCGCCAGAACAGCCAGGAACGGATTGACTCGCTCGACCCGGCCACCGGCAAAGAGCAATGGTCGTTCGCCTATCCCACCGGCTACCGGGACGACTTCGGCTTCAGCGAAGGCCCGCGCGGCACGCCCGCTTCCGACGGCGCGCGCGTCTATACCTACGGCGCCGAGGGCACGCTGAGCTGCGTAAACCTCAAGACTGGCGCGCGAGTGTGGCAGCTTGACGCGCGCAAGGAATTCGGGATCCGCAAGGAATACTTCGGCACCGGCTGCTCGCCGCTGGTGGATGACGGGCGCGTGCTGATGAACATCGGCGGCGTGGACAAAGGCGCGGGCATCGTGGCGCTCGACAAGCTGACGGGCAAGCTGCTGTGGAAGGCGCTGACGCACGAGTCCGGCTACGCGTCGCCCGTTGCGGCCACCATCGGTGGCGCGCGGCACGCGCTGTTCTTCACGCGTGAAGGCTTGGTAGACGCCGACCCCGCCACGGGCCGCGTCCGTTTTGCCGAACGCTGGCGCGCGCGCATGGCCGCGTCGGTGAATGCCGCCGTGCCGGTGGTGGTGGGTGACGAAGTGCTGGTGACGTCCAGCTACAACACCGGCGCGGCGCTGTGGAAGATCGCAGGCGATAAAGCCACCCTGGTGTGGACGAGTGACGACGCCATTTCGGCACACTACGCCACGCCCGTTTATCACAACGGCCATCTCTACGGCTTCCACGGCCGCCAGGAGGAAGGGCAGGAGCTGCGCTGCATCGAATGGAAGACCGGCAAGGTGAAGTGGAACGTGCCGGGCTTGAAGGCGGGCACCGTGACGCTGGCCGCCGCGGGTACGCACTTGCTGGTGCTGCGCGAGAACGGCGAACTCCTCGTTGCGCCCGCAACGCCCAAGGGCTTCCAGCCTTCACAGCAAGTGCGCGTTTCAGAGAGCCCGGTGGTGCGGGCCTATCCGGCGTTGTCCGCCGGGCGGCTCTTTGTGCGGTCTGAAGATACGCTATCGGCCTGGAAGATCGACTGACCTTGTCGCGATCCACTCCCGCACAGCGTCCCAACTCCGCGCCGCGCGGCCCGCGCCCAGTATCGTTACACTCAGCGCCCCGGTGGCATTCGCCATGCGGCCCGCCTCGGCGTAGCCGAACCCACGATGGAGCGCCGCAAGGAACCCGGCGGCGAAGTTATCGCCCGCGCCGGTGGTGTCCACCACATCGACTGCGAACGGCGCGCACTCGATGCGCTCGCTGCCCGCGTAGAGAATGCACCCGCGTGCGCCCAGTTTCAGAGCGATGTCCGTCGCGCCCGCCCCGCGCAGCGCCCGCGCAATCGCATCGGGTTCGGAGTGCCCGGTGAGCATCCGCGCCTCGTCTTCATTCACAAACAGCAGGTCTGTATTCGGCAGCGCAGGCGCCAGCACTTCCATCCACTGGCCGTCCGCCGCCCAGCCGGTGTCCACCGACACCGTGAGCCCCGCCGCCCGCGCGCGCCGCATCGTCTCGGCCGAATGCTTGCGGAGATTGGCGAGCGAGTAGAGGTTCGCCTGATGATAGTGCGACGCGCCGGCGCACAAGGCGGGCGTGAAGTCGGCAGGCTCGGCAAAGGCCTCGAGGCTGGAACCCGGGCGCTGCAGAAACAACCGGTCGCCCGCGCGATTGGCCACGCAGACGGTCGTCGTCGTGGGCCCCTCGGAGCGCCCCACCCACGCCGTATCCGCGCCGGCGCCCGACAGTTTCTCAAGCAGCCGCTCGCCGCGTTCGTCGCGGCCCACCATGCCCATCACCTTCACCGGTACGCCCAGCTTGGCGAGCGCAAAGGCTGTATTGCTGCCGTTGCCGCCCATGTCCTCCACCATCTCTTCCACCCACGTGCTGGTGCCCCAGCGGAACTCTTCCACCGCACGCAGCAGAATGTCGTGAGAGATGTTGCCGGCCGACAGCACACCGGCCACGCGCCCGATCGCCGCCACCTACCGCAAGCCCTCCCACACGAAGGCGTCGAAGGTGTCGTGCTTGCGGAAGCCCATCTGGCGGTAGAGCCGCAGCGCGCCCTCGTTGGAACTGGTGACGGTGAGCGAGGCGCGGCGGCAACCGCTCGAAAGCAGCGCGGCCAGCGAATGGCGCAGCAGTTCGTAGCCGAGGCGGCGGCCTTGCCACTCGGAGTCAACACAGATCTGCGTGATGTGTCCCACGCCAAAAGACACGAGGCTCGACAGCACCAAACCCACCACGCGCCCGGTGACGGCTTCGAGCGCCACGAACGACGCGCCGGGGTAGAAACTCCCGCAACCCGGGTATTGAACGATGTTGTAGAGGAACCGCCGCGCGCCGGCCACCGAGCGGTACTGGTCGTTGATCTCGGCGTCGATGTGGCGCTGATAGGCGCCGGCGATGAGCCGGGCGCAGGCGTCTTGAAAGCGTTCCTGCCACGGCGCGTACTCAATGCGCTGGTTGGTGGCGGGCGCGAACGACGGCACCATGGCGAGGTCTGTCATCAGAAAGTCACGCGGGAAACGGCGGATGTAGCCGCCCAAGGGCATGTTGGCTCGCACGGCGGGCGACAGCGTGATGAGCTGTGCTTCGATGCGCTGTGCCTGCGGCGTGGCCCACAAGGCGCGCACCACGGCGTTCAGCAGCATCGACTCATACTCGGGCGAGGCGTGAGAACGCCGCACGTAGACATCGCCGATCAGCCCCTTACGGTCTTCGCACACATAGTAGGCGTAACCGACAACTTCGCGCCCGGCGATGAGCGCGTAGCCCGCCAGCGACTGCATACGCACAAAGCGCCGCACCAGATCGGCCGACGGCCGAAAGTCCCAATCGAGCTGGCGTTCCCAGGTGACGACGGCTTCATCGAGGAGCGGATCGATCTCCTCCACGCGGATCTGGCGTAGATCGGCGAGCAGGGGAATACTATGGTGCTGTTCGGCGAGAGCCGCCATCGCATCATATGGTACATCACATTTCCCGCAAAGTTGGCGGGAATGGGCCGATAAGTGGGTTTCCGGAGGTGTACAACCGATGACGATCTCGTCTGTTTCAAATGCCGCCTTGGAGGGCATGCAGGCCGCTTCGGCGCGCGTGGAGTCCGCGGCATTCCGCGTGAGCCAGGCGGCGGCGGGCAGCAGCGATGTGGTGGATTTGTCGGCGGAGATGGTGGCGTTGATCCAGGTCAAGAGCATGCATGGCACGATGGTGAACGTGGCGCGGATGGCGGAGGAGGCGGATAAGCAGGTGTTGAACTTGCTGGCGTAGCGCTGGCATGGTAGCACCACTGCGAATTCTGGCGCGCGCACCGCCTGTCGATCATTGCGACTTCCTCCAGGCCCGTGAGAGACTCTTCTGTTGAAACTGATCGTACCTTGGCCATCAGACACGGATGATGCTATCAAGCACGAAGGACTTGGGACGATGAAAATGTACGGAAGGGCTGAATGTCGCTATTCCTTCAGCCCCGGACCCGGCATCCCCGCGTAGTTGCTCGGCGCCGCCTTCGCGGCGTTCAGCCGCGCCTGCGCGCGCTTCATCGCGTTCAACGCCCGCGCCACGTCCACGCCCGGCAGCGGGTTCGCCATGCGCGCCGTCGCGCGCTTCAGCGCTTCCTCGGCCCGCTTCACGTCGATCTCGTTCGCATACTCGGCGCTCGACGCCGCTACGCGCACGTGGTTGTCGCTGATCTCCACATACCCGCCCTGCACGGCCAGAGAATGCTTCTGCCCGTTCACCAGCGTGTACGTCAACTCGCCCGTGCCCAACTCACTCAGCAACGGCGCGTGGCCCGGCAGCATGCCCAGCACGCCCTGCTCGCCGGGGATGGAGGCGTCGGTGACGGCCTCGTTCACCAGCAGGCGCTCGGGCGAGGCGATCTCCAGCCGGAAACTGTTTGCCATGTCGCTGCCGATGCCTACGCTTTCTTCATCTGTTCGGCGCGCTCGAGCACTTCCTCGATCGTGCCTTGCATGTAGAACGCCTGCTCCGGCACGTCGTCGTGCTTGCCGTCGCAGATTTCCTTGAAGCCCTTGATCGTGTCCGCCAGCTTCACGTACTTGCCCTTGAAGCCTGTGAACTGCTCGGCCACGTGGAAGGGCTGCGAGAGGAACCGCTGAATCTTGCGGGCGCGCGACACGCTGAGCTTGTCGTCTTCGCTCAATTCGTCGATACCGAGAATGGCGATGATGTCCTGCAGATCCTTGTAGCGCTGCAACACGCCCTTGACGCGCTGCGCGGTGTTGTAGTGATCGGCGCCCAGCACTTCGGGCGACAGAATGCGGGACGTCGAAGCCAGCGGATCCACGGCGGGGTAAATACCGAGCGACGCAATATCGCGCGAGAGGTTCGTCGTAGCATCCAAGTGCGCAAACGTGGTGGCCGGAGCGGGATCGGTGTAGTCGTCAGCGGGCACGTAGATGGCCTGCACCGACGTGATCGAACCCTTGTTCGTCGACGTGATGCGCTCCTGCATGTCGCCCATTTCCGATGCGAGGTTCGGCTGGTAACCCACGGCGCTCGGCATGCGGCCGAGCAGCGCCGATACTTCCGAACCGGCCTGCGTGAAGCGGAACACGTTGTCGACGAACAGCAGCACGTCTTGGCCTTCTTCGTCGCGGAAGTACTCAGCGACGGTCAAGCCCGTCAGACCCACGCGCAAACGCGCGCCGGGCGGCTCCGTCATCTGGCCGTAGATCAGGGCCACCTTCGACTTCGTGTAGTCATCCGGATGCACAATGCCGGATTCCTGCATTTCGAGCCACAGATCGTTGCCCTCACGCGTGCGCTCGCCCACGCCGGCAAACACCGACACGCCGCCGTGCGCCTTGGCGATGTTGTTGATCAGTTCCATGATGACGACGGTCTTGCCCACGCCCGCGCCGCCGAACAGTCCGATCTTGCCGCCCTTCAGGTAGGGCTCGATCAGGTCGATGACCTTGATGCCCGTTTCGAGCATCACCTGCGACGTCGACTGTTCGTCGAACTTCGGCGCCGCGCGGTGAATGGGCGAACTCTTCTTGGCGTTCACCGGACCCATGCGGTCCACCGGTTCGCCCAGCACGTTGAGCACGCGCCCCAGCGTTTCCGGACCCACCGGCACGCTCACCGGCTTACCGAGGCTGATGGCCTTCATGCCGCGGATCAGGCCTTCGGTGGGTTTGAGCGCGATGGTGCGGACGCGGCCTTCGCCGATGTGCTGCGCCACTTCGCAGACGATGTCGATGGGCGTTTCAACCTGAAAGCCCTCGCTGACGATCTGGATGGCGGTGTGGATAACGGGCACTTCGCCTTCGGCAAACTGCACGTCCACGGCGGGGCCGGCCACCTGGATGACCTTGCCGATGACGGAAGCGGAAACTGCGGATGCTGACATGGTGATGTCCTTACTCCAATGCGGCGGCGCCGCTGACAACTTCGATGATTTCCTTGGTAATGCTGGCCTGGCGGACGCGGTTCATATACAGCGTCAGCTTGTCGATCACTTCGGCGGCGTTGGTCGAAGCGGCGTCCATGGCCGTCATGCGCGCGGCGTGTTCAGAGGCCGAGGTTTCGAGCATGCCCGAGAAGATCGCATTTTCCACATACTTGGGCAGCAGACTCCCGAGTAATTGGCCGGGCGGCTCTTCGTAAATGTAGTCGGTGGTGGCCGCCTCTTCGGGCAGCACAATGGGCAGGAGTTTCTTCACCAGAACCTTCTGCGACACCACGCTCTTGTACTCGTTGTAGATGAGATACACGGCGTCCGAGTCGCCGGTCGAATAAAGCTCGGCGGCAGACTTGGCAATGGCCTCCGCGTCCGACGCCTGGATCTTGTTCAGAATGCCGAGGTGCTCGCCCGTAATCGCCATTTCGCGGCGGCGGAAAAAGTCGCGCCCCTTGCGGCCGATGAGCTCAAACGAAAACTGCGCGCCAGGATGGTCCGCCATCAGCTTCTGCGTGCCCTTAATCAAGTTGGTGTTGAAGGCGCCCGCGAGGCCACGATCGGACGTGAGCAGCACGATCTGAATCTTCTTTTCCGCGCGCCGCGCCAAGAGCGGATGCGACATCACGCGTTCATCCGAGCCCGCCACCGCGGCGACGTTGGCCAGAATGTTCTCCAGGATGCCGGCGTAGGGGCGCGAGGCAATCACGCGCTCCTGCGCGCGGCGAAGCTTGGCCGCCGAGACCATCTTCATGGCCTTGGTGATCTGCTGCGTGTTTTTGACGGACCGGATCCGGCGCCGGATGTCGATCAAACTGGGCATCAGTGTTTAAGCCTTACTTGCCCGCCGTGAAGCGTTGTTTGAGCTCGGTGATGGCCGCGTTCACTTTGGCCTTCAGCGCGTCGTCGAGCGCCTTCTTTTCGCGAATCTCGGGCAGCAGGCCCGGGCGCGCGTTGTCCACAAAGCGGTAGAGCTCGGATTCAAAGCGGCGGCAATCTTCCACGGCGATGTCGTCAAGGAAGCCGCCCGTACCCGCGTGAATGATGAGCACCTGCTTTTCCACCGGGAGCGGTTCGTGCAAGCCCTGCTTCAGCACTTCGACGAGGCGCTTACCGCGATTGAGCTGCTGCGTGGAGGCCTTGTCGAGATCCGAACCGAACTGCGCGAAGGCGGCGAGCGCGCGGTACTGCGCGAGTTCGAGACGCAGCGAACCGGCCACCTGGCGCATGGCCTTGATCTGCGCCGAGCCGCCGACGCGCGACACCGAAATGCCGACGTTGATGGCGGGGCGGATGTTAGAGTTAAACAGGTCGGCTTCGAGGAAGATCTGGCCGTCGGTGATGGAAATCACGTTGGTCGGAATGTAGGCCGAAACGTCGCCCGCCTGTGTTTCGATGAACGGCAGCGCGGTGAGCGAACCGCCGCTCTTCAGCTTGGCCGCGCGCTCAAGGAGGCGCGAGTGGAGATAAAACACGTCTCCGGGGAACGCTTCGCGCCCTGGCGGACGGCGGAGGAGCAGCGAGATTTCGCGGTACGCCGCGGCGTGCTTGGAAAGATCGTCGTAGATGCAGAGCGCGTGCTGATTCTTGTCGCGGAAATACTCGCCCATCGCGCAGCCCGTGTAGGGGGCGATGTACTGCATCGGCGCGGGATCGGAGGCCGTGGCGGCGACGATGATCGAGTAATCCATCGCGCCGTACTTCTTCAGCGTTTCAACCAGATTCGCCACCGTGGAGCGCTTCTGGCCGATGGCGACATAGATACAAATCACGTCGCCGCCCTTTTGATTGATGATCGTGTCGAGCGCGACGGCGGTCTTGCCGGTCTGGCGGTCACCGATGATCAACTCGCGTTGACCGCGGCCCACCGGGATCATGCCGTCGATGGCCTTGATGCCGGTTTGCAGCGGCTCTTTCACGGGCGAGCGGTCTACGACGCCGGGCGCAAGGCGCTCGATGGGCAGATAGCCGGACGCCTGAATGGGGCCCTTGCCGTCGATGGGCTGGCCGAGCGCGTTGACGACGCGGCCGATGAGGCCTTCGCCGACGGGCACCGACATGATGCGGCCGGTGCGCTTCACTTCGTCGCCTTCGGAGATGCCGTGGTATTCACCCAGCATCACGGCGCCCACCTGATCTTCTTCGAGGTTCATGGCGATGCCGGATACCCCGCGCGGGAACTCGATCAGTTCGCCGGCCATCACCTTTTCGAGTCCGTGAATGCGGGCGATACCGTCGCCCACCGAGATAACCGAACCGACTTCGCTGACGTTGACCGCCGCTTCGTAATTCTCGATTTCCTGGCGCAGGACGCGCGCGATTTCATCCGCTCTGACTTGGGCCATTGGGTTCTTCTAATCTCTTCTCTTCTAGACTCGGGCCGCGAGCTTCGCGCCCAGCGCGTCAAGCTGCCCGCGAACCGAGCCATCGTAAATCGTGGAGCCGATGCGGACGCGAACGCCGCCAATCAACTCGGGTTTCACTTCAAATTCACATCGCACCTGCTTGCCGGTTTTCTGCACCAGTTCAGCGCGGAGCGTTTCCTGTTTGGCTTCGCCCAGCGGCACGGCCGACACCACCTGCGCACGGATGCGGCCCTGGCGCTCATCGAGCGCGGCCTCAAACGCGGCGGCGATTTCCGGGATGGCGGCCATGCGATTGTGGTCCACCGCCACGGCAAAAAAGTTCTTGAGCAAGCGGTGCGCGCCCATCGCCTCGGTGATCTTGCTCACCACGGCGCGCTTGCGGCTGATGGCCACGGCGGGGGAGGTGAGCACGGTGCGGAGTTCGGTGGACGAGGCAAGCGTGGCGGCAAAGTCACGCACGGCGCCGGCGGCGGTGGCGGGGTCGAGCCCGGATCCGGACGCCATCACGGCGTCGGCCAGGGCGCGGGCATATCGAGTGGCTACAGCAAGCGGCATGGGTTAATTCTGCGAGGTTGCGCGGAGGCCGGAAACAAAGCGCGCCACCAGCGATTCGTTCGCGTCGGGCGAAATCCGGGTCTTCAATTTCGTTTCGGCCGATTGGAGGGCCAGGCGCGAAGCCTCCTGGCGCAGTTCCATTTCGGCAGCCTTGGTCATGGAAGAGATTTCCTGCTGCGCCTGCTCGCCGGCCTGCGCCACCAGACGCTTGGTCTCTTCCTGAATGCGCTCGGACTCGGCATCCATCTCGCGCTTTGCATTGTCGCACAGCGCAGCGAGTTCGGCGTCGAGGTTACCCAGCCGTTTTTCGATGCCCGCCACCCGCGCGTTGGCTTCGTCGCGGATGGCCTTGGCTTCGTTGATGTCTTTCTGAATTTCGGCGATGCGGGCGGTGAAGAACGGCGGGGCGTGTTTGCCGATCTGCCACGCGAGTAATGCCGCGAGGATGCCGAAGTTGACCCACTTCCACATCTGCGTGCTGCCGCCGTGGCCGCCAGCCGATTCACCATGATCGCCTTCTTTGTGTTCGGCCGTGGCATGTTGCTGCTCCGGCTTCGCGCCCGGTTCGGCATGCTGGGCGAGAGCGGAAAAAGCGGTCAACGTCAGCGCAAGAACGAAGCGCTTCAATTTTTCCTCCCGGTCAGGATCGAAGCGGCGATCTGTTCGGCGAGCGCTTCGCTTTCGCGGCCCAGCGACACTTTGGCTTCGGCGGTTTTGGCCGCGAGCGACGCCTTCGCTTCGCGCAACAGCGCGTCGGCCTGTTCCCGACTGGCGGCCATCGCAGCCGACTGTTCGTCGCGCCATTGCTTGCGGACGGCTTCCTGTTCCTTATAGATCTCGCTGCGCGCGGCACGAAGCTTCTCTTCGTACTCGGCGGCTTTGGCTTCGGCGCGCTTGAGGCTTTCGTCAGCCGCCTTACGGGTTCCAGACGTCGCTTGACGCCGGTCTTCCAGCACCTTTTCCAGCCGCGGGAAGAACAATGTCTTGAGGTAGAAATAGACCAGGAGAAACAGAACGAGCGTGGGAAGCGCGGCAATGAGAACCTCACGCAGTGCGCTCAGCAGCTTTGGATCCATTGTGTGACGAGACTTGGACGCTCTGTCTGGA
>Ga0194112_10005707_pt1 | contig 16657 bp, 9 predicted proteins | sample TA2MahC400mmetaG_FD_146191 | JGI IMG/M metagenome (GOLD analysis project Ga0194112, IMG submission 146191) | Freshwater microbial communities from Lake Tanganyika, Tanzania - TA2015016 Mahale Deep Cast 400m | ecosystem: Environmental > Aquatic > Freshwater > Lake | place: Tanzania: Lake... | reverse complement strand
CTCGCGGGGTCGGAGCGCTTGTGGTAGCCGATCATCATCCAGGTGCCGCTGGCGGCGAGGGCGTCGAGAATCCGCTGCCCGGCGTCTATACTCCCCGCGAGCGGCTTCTCGGTGAAGACAGGCTTCCCAGCTTTCAGCAGCTCGGGGATGAGCGTGCCGTGGCGGGTGAACGGCTGCGAGGCCACGATGGCGTCGAGCTGCTCATTGGCTAGCATCTCGGCGGCATCCTTGTAGACCTTCGGGACGCGATAGTGCTGAGCGACGGCCTTGCCCTGCTTCTCGCGCAGTTCCGCGAGAGCCACCACCTCGCAATCGGGCAGCGTGTAGTAGTTCTTCAGATGCGCGCACTGCCCCATCCCGCCCACGCCGCAGAAACCAATCCTCACCTTCGCCATGCCGTGTCCCTTTCCTGGTAGGGCGTGCATACCTGCACGCGGCTTTCGTTCGTAGTGCCGCCTTCAGGCGGTCTTGTCTGAAACCGAAGCGGTGTTCGGTGTCAGGTGTTCACTGTTCGGGGGCCGAGGCCCAACATCGGCTCTTGGGGGAGCAATATACGCGGATGGCAGGGAAATGCAAGCGGGTTACCCGCTCTCCCGGCGGAGTCACCAGATGACGTCGAGACCGGAGGCCCGGAGCATCGCGTCGCCCGAGACAAGGCGAAGCCCGAGCTGGATGGCCGTTGCGCCAATAATGCGGTCGGGCATGTCAGGCACTGCGTTCCGCTCGATCTCCCTCACGCGCCGGGCAATCGAGAGGTCCACCGGCAGAGCCCTGATCCCCTGGGACGGGTCGCCGAGAGCTTGCAGCAACTGCTGGAACACCGATTCCTCGACACTGCCCTTCTCGACCAGGTAGGTCGCCTCCACCACGGAGATGGTGGAAATATAGATGAGGTCGCCGGACTCCAGCGTGCCGTCCATGGCATCCTGTGCTCCGGCAGAGAGACGCGGCGAATCGAGGAGGAACCAGATGATCGCGTGCGTGTCGGCTACCAGCGAACTCATCAGATCTCCCGCGGGAAGTTGCCCCACATCTCGCGCCGCGCCTGGGCGATGTCCTCTTCTGTGATGTCAGCAGCGTGGCCCTTCCATAGCCCCCTCAGGCTGGGATAGGGCTTCTTCCGGCTCGCCTTCTGACCGATGGACTCGACGAAGTGCAGCACTTCCTCCTTCTTGTCGGGAGACAGCGCCCGGCACTTATCCAGGATCATCTCTTCCGTAGTCATTGCCCTGCTCTCCTCAACCAGCATCGTGCCTCGCTCAACCACCCCAATCATACCACCCGCCCGACGACCATTCAAGCCGTAGGGCGTGCACACCCTACCGAATCTCCTTCAGCGCCTTCTTCAGCCGCTCGTGCCACGCCGCAAAGTCGGAGGAGTGATAGGCACCGCGGTCCGCTCGATCAATGCTCGCCTGTAGGGCCATTGCGAAGAAGCCCTTGCCGATCTCGAACAGAGTGAAGTCCATGCCCTCAACGTACACAAACCTCTGCCTGCATCCAGGCAACCTAGCAAGCCCCCGTGCAGCCTGCCAGCGAGGCCCGGCGCACATGGGATCAATGTCGAACTCGGTGTTGGGGTCTTGGTTCCAGTCCTCCGCGATCAGGCAGAAGCGCTCACCCCCTCGGACGGCATCGGCGAGCGCGTCAAGGTGAGGCTGCCAATCGGTCCGCTGGAGACGCCGCACGATGGCATGACGGTTGTCGGGGCGGAAGGGGACGTTCAGGAAGTGGCTCAGCATGTACTTGCTCTCGAGTCCGGTGTAAGTCCCCTCGTAGACCCTCCGTAGCTTGCGGAGTTCGCCCAGGAACTGCGGCGTGGTCATATCGAGCGGGGGCCATTCCTCGCTGGCCCGACGAGGGAAGGGAGCGAATTCGGCCTTCAGTGGCTGACCTGATGGCGCAAGCAGGCGGAACCGTGTTTCGGCGGAGACAAGCGTCACGGATTCCCGCGCGAGAACCCGATGCTCCCCCGGCGAATCGTTAAGGGCGGTTGGGATAGTCACCTCCGCCTTGCCGCCGGGAGCTTGCACATTCGCCAGCCTACGGACGATCGACTGCCCGGCGGGGCCGCAAACGTCAATCACGAAGCCATGCACTGTCTCCCTGTCGGTTCCCTGGAGGCGCAATGAGATCTTGAGCGCACAGCCCGCCTCAACCCGACTGGGCGCTGCTGCGTGCAAGGCATACGGCACCTTCCGCGTGAGCATGACCTTCCGGTGGCGTGACCACCCAAACAAACTCGAGAACCAACTGGAATCCACGGGACGCAGAGGCGATGCTCGCTTCGGCACGATGGCAAGAAGGGCCGCGCCACCCGGCCGCAGGCGGAGAGGCAACACATCTCCCGTCGAGCGCGGATACCGGCGGCTCGGGGGATACTCGAGAGACACCGGGGTGCCATGCACTGGCTCATCCACGAGACTATACAGGGTCATGTTCGGGTCGGCCCACTTGACCCTCGCCCAGATGCTCGGGCTTCGGTGGTCGGAGAAGATGGCGAGGTACTTGATGCGGCCGCTGGGGTCGCTGTAGAGCTGGCTGGACCACCAGGGGACCGATTCGCCTGGGGCCGGCTTCGACTTGAGGGGGACCTGCCACCAGCCCTTGTTGTCCTGCGACGGCTCGGCGGACTCGAAGGCGATGAAGTACTCGGCCTTCACGCGGCCATCCGAGCGGATGATGGCGTCAATGAGCTTGCGGTATGCCTCGCGGGCAGGCTCGTGGAAGCTGTTCCACCAGTTGTCCCAATCGCAGAGGAAGTTGAGGTAGACGACCCGCCCCTTGCCCACGCGCCGCGACAGGAGAAGCGGCGTGCCGTCCTTGTGCTTGGCGAGCACCTCCACATCGGGCGCGATGTCCAGCACCCTATCCTTGCCCTTGCTCGTCAGATTACCCTCCCGAAGGTTCCAAACCTTCGGGAGGGTAGTTTCTTCCTTCACGACCGCCTGGCTGGTGTTGAGGAGCTTGAAGCCGAGCAATTCGCTAAGGCCGGTTTCCTCGGCAGGATAGACGGTGAGGGCGTTGCCGTGGGGCGAGCACGAGGCGAGCCACGGCGTCGAGATGAGCAATCCACCGCCCTTTACGAAGTCGGCAACCGCCCTGCCCTCCTCGGTGCTCAGCACCTGCGCATGCGACGCCACGAGCACCTTGATGTCTTTCAGGTCCTTCGCGTGGACCACTTTGGGCATGTAGCCCGTCTCCTCCAGCGCCGAATAGATGGGCGCATTGCAGTCAATCGCCGAGCCGAAGTGCTGGCCGAGGATGCCCTTGGGCAGCGGCTGCTGGCCAACCAGCATGCCAAGCCCCTCCGTGTAGGCGAAGCGCTTGTGCAGCAGGATCGGCTCGATGGGGCGAAGGCGCTCCCGCAGCTCCTTCGTCCAGAAGCTCGCACGCGTGTGCGTGAAATCAGCGTTGAACGTCAGCGGCACGTCCACCCAGTAGTCAATGTGCGTGTTGCCCGCGAGGACGGAGGACATGACGGTGCAGTTCCAGAGCGAGCGGAGGTCGAAGTAGGCCCACATTGCGGCGGAGAAGCCTGGAACGTCGCCGTAGTCGCGGCGGGCGATGGCATTGCCCACGAGCGCCGCCTCCTTGGGATAGAACGGCCCGAGGCCGGCGAAGTTGTAGACGTCCACCTTCGGGTAGAATCCGCCTGGAGCGCTCATGATCGTGAGCGGCACTGGGTTCCGCCGCGAACGGTAAACCTCGGTCGCCAGGTCGCAGTACTTCTGGTAGTACCAGTCGAAGAAGTTGTAGGTCTCCCAATAGGGCGCGGAGTGGCCGATGTATCTCTGCTTGGGATCGAGGCGGGCGAGGTCCACCGGGATGACTGGCTTGCTCTCGCCCTTCTTCTGCATCGCTTCCCAGGCCTGGGCTGTGACGAAGACCTGGCCTGGCGAGCGCACCTTGGCCTTCTCAAGTGGGATTTCGTCGAAGGAGGCAAAGCTCGTGCCCCATTCCTGGTTCAGCACCTCGATCTTCCCGGCATAGCGTTCGCGGAGATAGCTATCGAAGACCTTCTGCGGCACGGTGGGCGCCTTCTCCACGTAGTCCGCCACTCCGTGGCGGGAATCTCCCGCCGCGGAGCGGCGGGCTACGTCGGGCCAGTAGTAGCGGGTGCCCCAGCCGTCCTTGAAGCCGCTCTCCTCGCCGAGGGAGACGAGCGACTTCGAGCGGGCATCGGGGCCGCCCTTGTTGAGGTTATCAATGGTCTTGCTCATCGCGGCGCGGACGGCCTCCCAGTTGTCATGGTCAATGGTGACGCCGAAGGTGTTGATGCCCGTGCCCTCGACATATTGCCGCATCCCGTAGCGGTCGGCGGTGTAGGGGTTGCCCGTGCAGCCGAGGGCGTTGAAGCCCGCATCGCGCACGAGGTCCATGAAGCGCCCTCCCCCGCCCCATGTCCAGACCGACCACTCGAAGCGGTCGCGCATCGTCCAGGGCTGGTCGAGCTGCACCTGCGCCCGCGCCAGGCCAGCGATCTTCCCTTCCTTAGAGAACATGGCCGTCACCCAGTAGCATCCCAAGAACTCCGGCCCGCGGTCGGGCATCGTGAGCTTTCCGGTGGCGGTGCGTTCGCCCGTTCTCAGAAGGGGAGCCATCTTCAGCGCCCGGCCCGAGCGGTCCACCACGTAGGCGACGGGCCGGTAGTCGCCTTCTTCGGCATCGGCGGCCCAGGTCGCCATCGCCGTGATCGTCTCCCCTGGCCGATAGGTCGGCTTGTCCGTCTTCACAGTCAGCGGCACGCGATGCACATAGGGCACCCAGGCCGTGCTCTCGCAGAGCACGGCCCTGCTCGGGGCGTCGAGGGCCTGAGCCGTCACGAGCAGGAACGCATCAGTGCAGGGGAGAGAGACGGTTGGCTCGAAGCGGATGACCCGACGGTCGCCGTGCTTCAGTGTCAACCGTTGCTCTGTCACGACCTTCTCCGTCGAGCGGCGGCTGGAGACCGTCACGACAAGGCTCACCTCCGCCGTCTTCTCCGACCAGTTCTCGACATCAGTGGGGATTGAGAGCTTTGAGCCGCATCTCCCCGATGCTCTCTCGGGAAAGCCGAGCTTAGCCAGCACAGGGAACGCCTTCCGTTCGTACGCAAGCCCATAGATCAGGCGGCGATAGAAAGCGTTCCACGCAGCGCCATCGTCGGGACGCTCGGGGTCGTAGGTCGCCGCGTTGTCGCCGCGCCACTGGTGCCGTTCGCCGCCGACCTGGAAGAGGTGCACCACCTCGCCGCCGTCACCTACGGGCCAGTGGCGGAAGCAGGCCAGGCCCTCGTTGAGCGTCAGGGCCTCGACAATCTGGCCAGCGGGCCTGTAGACAGGCCCATAGAAGTGCGCGCCGGTGACTTCGAGTGGAACGCCGCGCGTCAGCGGATGGTCGCTGGCGCGACCACAGGTGTAGACCCAGGACTTGCGATCGCCCGACTTGACGGGCAGGACGCCGTCGAGAGGTGTGCCCTCGTAGGCCGCCTCCCAGCCAGGGTTGATGACGACCAGCTTCCCGCCGCCGCGGGCGTAGTCGGCGAGCTCCTTCTGCGTGGCGACGAGGCGCTCGCCCTCCGCCTTGTCGTTCGAGCGGACGGGGAGTTGGGCAATGACGACGTGGAACTCGCGCATCTTGGCCACGAGGCCATCGAAGTAAGCGGCGCCCTCCTTCTGGACGTATGCCTGGTCCTCCTTGCTCTCCTCGAGCGGCTTGTCGCACAGGTGATGCATCTCCAGGTCGCCGTAGCGGAGGGGAGCGAAGGCCACGTCGGCCGGCACCACGTGGCGGAGCTGTTCCGCGAACATCTCGCTGTTCGGGCTGCCCGCCAGGTAGAGCACCTTCGGCTTGCCGAGCGAGTGGCAGTGGAACGGCGGGTCGCTCCCCGCGAGAGCCGTTGCCAACAATGTAGGAAGCATCAGTGTCCGAAGGTTCATGGAGGATCTCCACTGGCGTTCACGCCGCAACACCAACGAGCCGAGTTCGCAAGGAGCCGTTGCACATCGGGCAGTTCCAGGACTTCCCGGTTGTGGCCGAAAGCCAGGTAGGCCACTCGCCCCTTCCCCTCGGTGCGGACGTAGCCGGCGAGACAGGTCTCGCCTTCCGCCGTGCTCTCCAAGAGCCTCACCATATCGGTCGCCAGGGGCCTCGGCCTGTGGTGTTCGCCCGTGGCGGTGAAGTCGGCGATGCCGCGCGTGACGGGGTGGTCTTTCGCAAGGACGCGCACGCGGTAGCCCTCGCGCGGGGCGCCGTGGCTGTCGTACTGGCTACCCAGGACGCGGAGGATGGGCGCGGGGTTCTCCTTCTCTGCCCACGGCTTGAGGGCATTGGCGTTGTGGAGGGCGAGGATGCCCCCGCCCGCGCGGACGAACGCGATGATCGCCTGCTCCTGGGAGTCGGTCATCCACCACTGGGGACGATTGGCCGCGGGGTCTGACCAGTTCATGCCGTCGCGGAGGATGATGAGCAGACGATAGTGCTTCAATGCGGCGGCTGTGAGCTTGGTGACATCGTAGAGGAAATCGGTTGTGACGCCGGCGGGTTTCATCGCGGCCTCGATGGGCGGGCGAATGAGGCCGGGCGGGTGATAGTGGTCGCCGATTAGGGCGATGGCGCGGGGCTTCCCGTCATTGGGCGGGGCGGTCGGCTCCGCCGTGAGTTGCTGGTAGGCAGCCCTGACCTGTGCGGCGAACGCGCGGTCATCGCGGGCGAACTTCTCGCGGCCAGGGACGCCCACGAGGTAGGGGCGGCCGTAGTCCTCCTGGTGCGGGGTGAGGAGTTGTGCGAGGGTGGCCTCGAGCGAGCGCCCCTGGCACACCTGCGCGGCCACCTGGTCGCGGAGGGACAAGAGGTAGGTGCGCGTGTCGCCGGGGCCCGTGGCGCAGGACAGCGATGCGGCGGTGAGGACAAGGGGTGCAGCAATCAGCCGCCTGACGCACACGGGCCTACTCCTCAGCGGGTTTGCCGCGCTTGTAAGGCGGCGAGTTGAGCTGCACGAGGCGGTCGCTGGCGTCGGCCACCAGCAGTTCGTGCGACCCGTCGCCGTACATGTCCGCAGCCGTCATCGCGACTGGGATGAACCCCTTCTTCCCCAGTCGCCGAAGTGCGCCGCCAGCGGCTCATCGCCGTCCTCCCAGAGCTGCCGCGGCGGAGCCGGCTTCCATGCCTGGTCTGACCGGCCGGGGTTCGCGAACGCCAGGAGCTTGCCACGGCTGGACAACACGATGGCATCGAGCTTGCCGTCGCCGCTGACGTCGGCGAGCGCCTCGGCGAGCACGTCCTGTTGGCCGGCCAGGTCTACTGCGGCCTTCGCAGGCAGGAACCTCGAGCCGCTATTGACCCACAGGCCGGCCAGCAGCAGGTCTGCTCTGCCGTCGCCGTCTACGTCCCCGAACGCGGCGGCGGAGGCCCGGACCCCCGCCAGCCCCCAGGCGGCGGTGGCATCCTGAAAGGGGCACTTGGGGCCGGTTCCCAGGTAGAGACGCGCGCCGTCGGCGGCGAGGACGAGCAGGTCGCACTTCCTGTCGCCGTTGACGTCGGCGGCGGCCATGGCCTTGGGCCGAACGCCCAGAGCGCCCAGATCGAACGCCGCGCCAAAGTTGGAGTGCTCGAAGATGTCCAGGAGCGGCTCGCCATGCTTCGCCAGGTCGGCTGCGGACACCGAGTCGCGGCCCCACGCAGGCGCCGCCGGGTGCTCTTTGAGTTGGCGCACGATGCGAATCAGCGCGCGGGTTCGGCCAGGGAACAAGTAGGGCGTCTCGAACGTCCCCGTGACCTTGAACGTTGCGGGAGGAACCTGGACGGCCTCGTGCCAGGCGTCGCCCACGTGGAGCACGCCCCCCTTGATCCCGACGAAGATGACCGCAGGCCCCTTCGCAGCCAGGCGTCTAAGGGGTTCAGCGGAAGGCCCGAACTGGATGCGAATGGTGCCATCGGTTGGTGCGGCCTGGGTCTGGCTGCGCGCGCCGACCATCGTTTCAACCACTTTGACCTCCACCTCGCCACCGGCGGCGTCCACGCGCGCGACCTCGCCCATCACGACCTGCCTGGAACTCCTGATGATCTTGCTGAGGGACATGTCTATTCGGATCACGGCATGCGCCGGCGCCGTCACGACCAGCGCAAGGATTCCTGCTGCTGCGGATAGCCTATGTGGTCCCACGTGTGTCTCCTGACCCGATTATGGACTTCTGCAAGAGTAATGCAACACCGACCGCGGTATAGCAGTCGGTCTTGCAGCCTGCGAAGCGGGCGACCGAGCCGTAGCCCAGGGCGACCGAAGGGAGCCCTGGGAAACGGCGCCCCCTTGTTTCGGAGCCCCTGAAAGGGGCGATTCACGGCCCTCTCAATCGCCCCCGTTCGGGGGCTCCCCCGTGGGGGGGCGGCCTACCCAGGGCTCCCTTCGGTCGCCCTGGGCTACGGCTCAATCGCCCCACTTCGGGGGCTGAGAATGTTGCATTGCTTTTGCAGAAGTCAATAGCGCTAGAGCGCGCGTTGGGCCTTGTGGCGGGAGAGCCAGCTCGCCTCCTCTACTCACCAAAGGACACCGCGGGGCGGGTGCGTTAATCAATAGGGCGTGGTCCGTTTGGGATACCCCTGCGGGGTAGCCGCTGGGGCGTGGCGCGCCCAGGAGCAAGTTTGCAGAGTTGTACAACTCTGCAAAGTTGCTCTCCGACCACGTTCTGTGCGTCGAATCGCCTGGTTCTCTGCACGTTGCACAACGCCATCGCTCGCGCTTCCGCGCATTCGTGAGGAACCCGTCACACCTCAAGGACAGGCCGCTGTCCGAAACGGACCACGCCCTAATCAATAGTCGCGCACGGAGCCGTCGGGCGACGTGGGCGTGGGCCACTTGAACTGGCGCTTCGGGTCGGCATTGACCTTCTCGAACATCGCCTCGTCCACCTCAACGCCGAGGCCCGGCCCCTGCGGGAGCGAGGCGTAGCCGTCCTTGTCCACCTCCCAGTTCTTCCGCGCCACGCCCGGCGGCATGATGTGGCCGTCGAGATAGGCCTCGTGGATGAGGAAGAGCGGAATCGAGGCGGCCAGGTGAAGGCTGGCCGTGAGGCCAAGCTCGGACAGCGTGCAGTGGGGCGCGAGCGGCACAAAGTAGGCCTCGGCGAGGGCGGCGATCTTCCTTAGCTGCGTGATCCCGCCCGAGTGGCAGCAGTCGGGCTGAAGGATGTCAATGCACCGCTCCTGGAGGAACGGCGCGAAGCCCCAGATCGTCCGCTCCCGCTCGCCCGTGGCCAGGGGCACGCGGACCGATTGCTTTATCCGCTTGAAGGTCTCGATGTTGCCTGGCACGGCCGGCTCCTCGATGAAGAGCAGGTCGTAAGGCTCAACGGCGTTGGCGAACTGGATGAGCATCGCGGGCGGGATGGCGCTGTGCGCGTCGAACATGAGCAGCCCGTCGGGGCCGAGGCGCTCGCGGTGCTGCTTCACCATCGCCACAAGCCGCTCGATGTCGCGCGGGGTGCCCGCCTCGGGGTGCGGCCCGCCTGTGCCGATCTTGTAGGCCTTGGCCGATGGGTAGAGGCGAATCTTGTCGCGCGTCGGGCCGCCCAGCAGGCGGTAGACCGGCACGCCCCACGCCTTCCCCGTGATGTCCCAGAGGGCCATGTCAATGGCGGCGATGACGTGGGTCATGAACGGCCCGCCGCGCATGTCGCGGTGCGAGCGGTAGAGCTTCTGCCACAGGTGCTCGATGCGGGTAGGGTTCTCGCCGTCGAGGAGCTGGAAGAGCGAGTGGGCGAGTGCCACGGCCACTGTGGGGTCGAGGCCGGTCACCTCGCCCCAGCCCGTGAGCTTCAGGTTGGTCTGGATCTTGACGTAGACTTTGGTGCCGACGCGCCATGCCCTCAAGGCGCTGATCCGGATGTTCGCGCCGCGGTCCTCGACCTTTGCCGCGGAGTCCTGCGCTCGGCCCAAGCGCTCAGACAGGAGCGCCGCTCCCAGCCCGCCCGCAGCCCCTAACGCCCAACGCCGGCTCACTCCGTCTCGGGCCGCGGTCTCCTTCATCGTAACCTCCTTCTCAGGCCGCGCTTGCCACCCAAGCGTCCGTGTCTGTCCGTGTTCGTCCGTGGGCCGAGCGACACGGACAGGCACGGACGGACACGGACGGGGTTCTCGCGGCAAGGGATTACTCCCCGAGCGCCCAGCGAATCCCGCAGCTCGGCTTGGTCTCCCAATAGGGGTGCAGAGAAAGGCCATTGGACTTCGTGGCGCTCTTTTCGGCGCCGTAGAGGATGTCGGGCTTGTCGTTGTTGTTCACGCGGAAGGTGAAGCCGAAGGTCGCGCCCGGCTTAGGCTTCACAAGACCGCCTGAAGGCGGAACTGCGAACTCGGACCAGGGAATGGCGAGTTCGTAGGTGGTGACTTTGCCCTCGCGTTTCACGATGTGCCGGGCGCCGTTGACCGGCCCCTGGTCGAACTTGGCGCGCGGCTGGCGCGGGTAGTGGTGGGTGCGGGGCATGCCGGGGGCGAGGATGCGCCACAGCTCGCTCTTCCCGTCAAGGCACTGGTAGGCCGAGAACTCGTAGTCGGTGTCGGGCATCGCGTGGAAGCCCCAGGGCACTTTGTCGGTGTCCAGCTTCATATTGTAGTGGTAGTCGGGCAGGAAATCGAAGCCGAGCTGAAGGTTGTCCCCCGCCCACGGCTGCTCGCCCCAGGGCACCTTCTTGTAGACGTAGTAGGCGTCGGCGAACGTGGCCTTCGGGTTGCGGTCCTTTGCCTGGAAGTAGACGCTTGCGGCGTTGCTCGTGATGGCGTGTTTCAGCTCGGGGTCGCCCTCGATGAGCTTCTGATAGGCCGGCCATTCGGGGTCGGCCTTCATCTTCTCGGCGGTCTTCGCGTCGCGCATGTTGGCGAGGACGAACCTGCGGTAGGGCCGCAGCCGCTCGCATATCCCGTCGTCCTTCGCGCTGCGGAAATACTGCTCCTCGTCCCACGTCTCCAGCCGCTGGTGGCCGGGGTAGTCGCTCTGGTCGAGGACGCGGGCGGCCACATAGAGGAAGGCGTCGTCCCACGCCAGCTTCACCTCGGCGAATGCCCCGTCGGGCTGGGCGTCCTTCGCCTGAAGGAACGGCATCCAGGCCTGCTGCGTGGGGTCCACCTTCTGGAGTTTGGCGTCGGCGAGGACGCCCAGGTCGTCCTTCCAGTCAGCGAGGTCGCCGTCCACCTTCTTGGTGCCGCGCTTGGCGACGACGACGTTGAGGTTCTCCGCCCACGTCGCCTTGCCCGCATCGCTGTCGAATTCGCAGGAGAAGAGATAGGTGTTGGTGGGCGATACCTTTGCCTGGGTGGCAGCCAGCGCGCGGCGCACTGTTGCCCCAGCGTCCATCGCGCAAGGGAACCTGGGGAAGCTCAGCGTGAAGCCCGGGGGAGGCGTGATCTTGAGAACGCCCTGGATTCGGCGATTGAGCAGATTGTGCACCGTCACTCCCACTGTGGGGGAGAGTGGGTCGAAAGGCGCCGTGAAATCGTGGAGGATGATCTCGACGGGGCGCATGCCCTCGATCCGCGCGTCCTTGAGGCGTTGCTCGATGAGGCGGATGCCGCCACGGGGCGAGCGGATGTAGTGCGAGAGGTAGTCCATCGGGAGCACGACGCACTTCCGACTCTCGAACTCGCGGTTGCCGGCGATGTCATAGAACTCGAGGCGGCCATCGGAGTTGTCAATCGTGATCGTGCCGCCCTCGTGGGCCTGGAGCTGCCACCAGAGGACGTCCTTCGGGTCGCCCCCGTGCGGGGCGTAGAGCTTGCCGAAGAGGACAACCGTTGCGTCGCGGCCCGTGCCGAACTGGAATGCCCAGGGCAGGTGGGTGTGGAAGAGCATGCGCTCGAACTTCCGCCCCGTCATCATCACGTTGAAGACGTTCGAGGCGAGCGCCACGGGGTTGGGCATCTGGAAGGTCATGGGCGAGCCGGGCACGCTGAAGTACGTCATCGCCGGGTGCCACGGGGTCATGCGGTCCTGGCCGCAGGCGAGGAACTGCGTGACGATCTGTGGCAGCAGCACCTCTGAGGCGGCGATCCAGGTCTCGGTGTCCGTGCTCTCCTTGCCCCAGTACTTCGCCACCATCGGGCCGTAGCTGGTGCGGGGCGGCACGTAGTGGTCGGTGAAAATGTCGACCAGCTTGGCGAGCTCCTTGCGGTCCTCGCCCACGAGGAACTTGTCCTCGGTGTTCATGATGGAGCAGGCGGCGGCGGTCTTGATGCGGCGGCTCACGCGCCGGGCGTTGTCGGCGATCTGCTTCATCAGGGCGCGGTAGTGGTTAGAATCGCTCTCCCAGCCGCTGATCGAGATGCCCTCCCACGGCTCGTTCCAGTGCTCGATGGCCCAGAGCGCGCCGTTGCCCCGCTGCCAGTAGCGGTCGCAGAAGGCGTAAATCCACTTGCCGAACGCCTCGTAGTGTTTGGGCTGGCAGGAGTGGTCGGGCTTCTCGGGGATGCAGGCGGGGGTAGGCTGGCCGAGGGGATAGGTCCAGTAGGGGTGGCCGCCCATCGTGACGAGCGCCTTGATCTTCGCCTCTGCCAGGCCGTTCATCAAGGGGTCGAAGCGCCCCCAGTCGTAGGTGCCCTGCTTGCTCTCGGCCCAGCCCAGCTCGATGCGCACCCCCCTGATGCCGAGGCGGCCCAGCGTGAGCGCCCGCGCCCGGATGTGCTCGGGCTTCTGGCTGTCGTGGGTGAGGAACTGCCCCTCCCCGAAGACGGGGGCATCAATGTCGAAGCCCTGTTGTGGCTTCATCGCCCGAAGGAGCGTGCATAGGAACTGCGGATTCTCCCCATTCGGCGCGATAGTCACCGCGTATGTGCCATATCGGGGCGGCACCGGCAGGCCCTTCGCCTCGACCTCCGCCATCGCCCCCTCCTTGTCCTCGACGGCCACAGGCACATCGAGCTTGCCGCGCGGCCCCAGGTTCTCGATGGCCACCGGCTCGCTCATCACCGACCAGCCTTTGAGATACCTGTTCTGCCGCGCCGCAATCTCGATGATTTCCAGCGTGACCGACTTCAATGGCTCTTTCCCCCGCGTCACCTTGATCGTCAGGTCAACCGAATCGCCGGGATAGAACACGTTCCCTGTCTGGCTTGCCCGCACGAACATCAGCTTCGTGTCGGGTGCCCCGCAGCCCATCGTCTTCAGGTTCTCCGGCAGCAACAGGTCTGGGACGCCGAGCGCCCGCTGCCCGCCCGCGAGCCAGAGGCTGGCGGCCGTTGCCAACAACCAGACGAGGCCGTTTCTCATCGGACCGCTCCTTTCAGCAAGAGTGCGCACTAGGGTACGGATTACCCAGGCAACGTCAACCGGCAGTTCGCGCGGCGGTGTGGCAGCTTGACAGGGGCATCGGTTATGCTACAATGCCGGCAGAAGAGGGCCGGCAGGCTTGGAATGGAGGTGGTTTCATGGCTGTGCCCGTTGTGCCGAGCGAGACGGAGGTCTACGAGCCCCCCGCGGGTCTTGCAGCGGGCTGTTCGCTGCCCAACTACGAAGAGGTCTACCAGCGGTCCATCGCCGACCCGGAGGGGTTCTGGGCCGAGGTGGCGAAGGAGCTCCAGTGGTTCGAGCCCTGGAAGCAGGTGCTCGACTGGCAGTATCCGTTCGCCAAGTGGTTCGCGGGGGCCAAGTGCAACATCGTCCAGAACGCGCTCGACCGCCATCTGGCGACCTGGCGGCGGAACAAGGCGGCGCTCCTGTGGGAGGGCGAGCCGGGCGACACCCGCTCCTACACCTACTTCCAGCTCGCTCGCGAAGTCTCGAGGTTCGCCAACGTGCTGAAGAGCATGGGCGTGCGCAAGGGGGACCGCGTGACGATCTACCTGCCGCGCATCCCCGAGCAGGTCATTGGCATGCTGGCCTGTGCCAAGATCGGCGCCATCCACAGCGTCGTCTACGGCGGCTTCAGCCACGAGGCGCTCCGCACGCGCATCCAGGACTCGGAGGCCCGCGTGCTCATCACCGCCGACGGCGGCCACTACAATGGCAAAGTGGTCCAGCTCAAGGAGATCGCCGACCAGGCGGTCGCACACGCCCCCTCGGTCGAGGTCGTCATCGTCGTGCGGCGCGCCGGCGCCCAGGTGAACATGGAGCCTGCCCGCGACGTGTGGTATCACGAGCTGATGTCGCTCCCCATCGCCTCGGCCGAGTGCCCGACCGAGCGTCTCGACGCCGACGACCCGCTCTTCATGCTCTACACCTCCGGCACTACGGGCCAGCCAAAGGGCATCCTCCACGTCCACGGCGGGTACATGGTCGGCGTCGCCGCCACAACCAAGTGGGTGTTCGACATTAGGGACGAGGACACCTACTGGTGCACCGCCGACGCCGGCTGGGTGACTGGGCACAGCTACATCGTCTACGGCCCGCTCATCAACGGCGCGACGGTGCTGATGTATGAAGGCGCCCCCACCGCTCCCCGCCCCGACCGCTGGTGGGGCCTGGTCGAGCGCTACGGCGTCACCGTCCTCTACACCACGCCCACGGCCATTCGCGGGCTGATGCGCTTCGGCCAGAGCTGGGTCAACCGACGCGACCTCTCCTCGCTCCGCCTCCTGGGAACCGTCGGCGAGCCGATCAACCCCGAGGCCTGGCGCTGGTACTACAACAACGTCGGCCGCAAGCGCTGCCCCATCATGGACACCTGGTGGCAGACCGAGACCGGCATGATCATGATCTCGCCGGTCCCCTCCACGAGGCTGAAGCCCGGCTCGGCCACGCGGCCCCTGCCCGGCGTCGTCGCCGACGTTGTGGACGAGCACGGCAAGCCCGTGCCCGCCGACCACGACGGCTTCCTGGTCATCAAACGGCCCTGGCCCGCCATGCTCCGCACCCTCTACAAGGACCCCGAACGCTACCGCGAGAACTACTGGGAGAAGATCCCAGGCGTCTACACCGCGGGCGACTCCGCGCGCAAGGACAAGGACGGCGACATCTGGGTCATCGGCCGGATTGACGACGTGTTGAAGGTCTCGGGCTACCGCCTCGGCACCGCCGAGGTCGAGAGCGCCCTGGTGAGCCACGCCGCCGTCTCCGAGGCCGCCGCCATTGGCAAGCCCCACGACCTCAAGGGCAACGCCATCAAAGTCTTCGTCGTCCTCAAGAGCGGCTACCAGGGCACCGACAAGCTCAAGGACGACCTGCGCGTCCACGTCGGCAAGGAGCTCGGCCCCATCGCCCGGCCCGACGAGATTGACTTCGTCAACAGCCTTCCCAAGACCCGCAGCGGCAAGATCATGCGTCGCCTCCTCCGCGCCCGCGAGCTCGGCCTGCCCGAGGGCGACACGAGCACGCTCGAGGACTGAACGGACGGCATAGCTATCACGTGCTCCTGTCGTGGCGAGCGGCGAAAGACGAGAGCAGACGGCAGACGACAGAGGACAGACGACAGACAGGAATCGTCCTCGTCCCTCGTCCTCGTCCTCGATCTTCTCCCCTTGGCGTCCGCGATTGACACGCCCGCCGCCGCCTGGCATGCTTAGGCCATGTCAGACCCCCGCAGATATTCCCCCCTCTCCATGGGCGCGCTCTTGCTCGCCGCTGCCCTCGCAGGCGTCCAGGCCGCCGACGACAACTGGCCCCGCTTCCGCGGGCCGGGCGGGGCCGGCATCAGCGACGCCACAACCGTGCCCGTGACCTGGACCGCCCAGGACTATAACTGGCGGGTGAAGCTACCCGGCGAGGGACACTCCTCCCCCGCCGTGTGCGGCGAGCGCATCTACCTGACCTGCGCCGACCCCGAGACGGCCACACGCACGGTCGTCTGCCTCCACGTCTCCGATGGCCGCACGCTCTGGCGGCGCGACTTCCCCTCGACGAAATACCGCCACAATGCGGCGAACAGCTTCGCCGCGGCCTCGCCCGCCGCCGATGCCGACGGCGTTGTGGTCACTTGGACCACGCCCGAAGAGGTCACGCTCCTCGCCCTCGACCGCGACGGCAAGGACCTCTGGCGCCGCAACCTCGGGCCGTTCACAGCCCTCCACGGCAGCGGGAGTTCGCCCGTCATCATCGGCGGCCTGGCGGTCCTGGCGAACGAGCAGGGCGACTTCCAGACCACGGGCCGCCCCCCCGACAAGCAGCCCAAGAGCTCCATCGTCGCCGTGGACCGCAAGACGGGCGAGACCCGCTGGCAGATCGAGCGCAAGACCACCTGGGCCGTCTACGCCACCCCCTGCGTCCGCCAGGACGAGGAGGGGCAGACGGAGCTTGTCTTCATCAGCACCTCCCACGGCTTCACCGCGGTCGAGCCGGCCAGCGGCAAGGTCATCTGGGAGACAGGCGACCTCCTCAAGGAGTGCGTCTGCTCACCCGTAGTGGCCGACGGCTTGGTCATCGCGGGCGATTCGTATTTCATGAAGGGCGGCCACTTCGTCGCGGTCCGGCCGCCCTCGAAGAAGCAGGGCACGAAGCCGACCGTGGCCTGGGAAATCCCCAAGCCCGTCCCCCGCGTCTCAACGCCCATCGTCGTCAACGGCCGCCTCTACCTCTGGAGCGAGGAGGGCACCATCGCCTGCCACAACGTCGCCACGGGGCAGATGATCTGGAAGGAGCGGATACAGGGTGGGGTGTTCCACGGCTCGCCCGTCTGCGTCGGCGGCCGTTTGTACTGCATCTCCCGCAACGGCGACGTCATCGTCCTCGCCACCTCCGACAAGTTTGAGCTATTGGCCC